>Ga0210395_10000048_pt1 | contig 126922 bp, 110 predicted proteins | sample IncBWH4OmetaG_FD_150861 | JGI IMG/M metagenome (GOLD analysis project Ga0210395, IMG submission 150861) | Forest soil microbial communities from Barre Woods Harvard Forest LTER site, Petersham, Massachusetts, United States - Inc-BW-H-4-O ...
GGCCTGCGGTGTAGCAGGAGAACAGACCTCGGTCTGAAAGACACATGGGCGCCGCCGTCATCGGCACACAATAGCAACCCCCGACCCGGAGTGCTCACCCAAAAATCACGTTTCATGTATCGGAAATTTGAGAGGGAAACGGCTTTCCACCTCTCACGCTGGCGCCAAGGGCTGCTTTATGAAGGGACGCTGGCCGGTGGTCACGTGGGCCTTAGAAAGGTGGGGAAATATCCCGTGAGAAGGGTGAAACACCTTGACCTTCTACACGTCTAAGAATATATATGCAGAAGCTGGAGGTATCAGCCTTGAATCCTAAATCGGATCTGCCGCAGGGCACTCTCGACCTATTGATACTGAAAGTCGTGGCGTTGGGACCCGTGCATGGCTATGCCATAGCGCAGAGGCTCGAGCAGGTTTCGCAGCACGTCGTGCAAGTTCCGCAGGGCTCGCTTTATCCAGCGTTGCACCGGCTGGAAAACCGCGGGCTCTTGTCGGCGGACTGGAAGGAAACGGAGACCGGTCGTGAGGCAAAGTTCTATCGCTTGACGGCGAAGGGACGCGCGCAACTCGAAACAGAAGCGGCGAGCTGGGAGCGCTTGACGGACGCCGTCGCATTGATCCTGAAGCTCTCAGAAGGCGGTGCGGAATGAACTGGTGGCAGCGATTGCTGCGGCGCAAAAAGATGGAAGAGCAACTCGAGAAAGAACTGCGGTTTCATCTCGACCAACACGCGAACGAATTGATCGCCAGCGGAGTCAGTCCCGCGGAAGCGCGGCGGCGAGCCCGGCTGAGGCTCGGTGGTCCGGAACAGGTGAAGGAAGAGTGCCGTGATGCGCGCGGAACGCGCTGGCTGGAAGACCTTTTTCAGGACTTGCGTTATGCGCTGCGCACTTTGAGACAGCGGCCGGGGTTCGCGGCTGTCTCGTTGTTGACGCTGGCCCTCGGCACTGGAGCAACGACCGTAATGTTCACCGTCGTCAACAGCGTTTTGCTCAAGCCGCTGCCTTACCCGGAGGCCGACAGGCTGGTCACTCTCAACGAACAGACGGAAAAAGTTACTAGCCGAATTTGGGGCAATCTGTGGGCCTTCGCATACCCGAACTATCTCGACTGCAAGCGCGAGAGCCGCTCTTTGACGTTGGCAGCGTGGCGTTATAACGGAAGCACGGTTAGCGTCAACCGACAAGCCGAGTATGTGGACGGCATCGAGGCAAGTTACGATCTCTTTTCCGTCGTGGGTGTTTCTCCATTCCGAGGGCGCTCCTTCTTGCCCGAAGAAGACCGGGCTGGCGGCGAGCCCGTGATTATCATCAGCAGCGGTTTGTGGCAGCGACTCTTCGCAGGAAACCCAGGAGCAATCGGCTCGTCCCTCGCCTTTGGCGGAAAGCCTTACACCGTGGTCGGTATCATGCCCGCGGGTTTCCGAATAAACGAAGACGAATATGATGTTTTTACTCCCCTCGCTCAAAACACTTCGCCGAGTATGCAAAAGCGCGACATGCATCCTGGCATTCAAGTCTTTGCGCGCCTCCAGCCCGGGGTGACGCTGGCCCAAGCGCAGACGGAGCTATCGTTGATCGGCCATCATCTGGCTGAGCAGTTCCCGGAATCAAATAAGGACCGGAGCTTTTTGGCGCAGCCACTTCATGCGGACGTGAGAGATGTCGAGTCCACGCTATGGCTGCTGTTGGGTGCGGTCAGCCTGGTACTTCTGATTGCGTGCGTGAATGTAGCTAGTCTGATGCTGGCGCGCGCGGTTTCGCGGGAGCGCGAATTGGCCATGCGTGTTGCGCTCGGCGCCAGCCGAGGCCGCTTAGTGCGCCAATGTCTGACCGAGAGCGCGGTGCTGAGTCTGTCGGGGGGCGCGCTCGGCGTTTTGCTCGCAGCCAATGGTATAGGTCCGTTTCTGAAATTCTGGCCAGGCAGTTTGCCGCGCGCCGATGAAGTCCATCTCGATTGGCGAGTGCTGCTGTTCGCAATCGCTGTCTCACTTTTGAGTGGCCTACTCTTCGGGCTGGCGCCAGCGCTACGGGCTCCAGATCGGGAACTCGAGCCGACCCTCCGTACCGGAGCGCGCATGGTTGGGGGAAGTTCTCGCCGTCTGCATAGCGTTTTTGTCATTTCTGAAATTGCTCTCGCGGTTGTGCTGTTGGTCTCGGCCGGGATGCTGGGACATACGCTGTTGTGGCTCTCGTCCCGCAACCCAGGCGTGAATATCCACAACGTGCTAATTAGCCGGATGGCGCTTTCGCCTGCCACACTCGCTAATAGAGGCGAGATCCGCGCAGCTTGGCAGGACGTTCTGGATCGCGCACGCGGCGTGCCGGGAGTCGACTCGGTGGCGACAGTCGATACTGTCCCGATGCGCGATGGCAACAACCGAATCGGCTACTGGACTTCGGCGGACGTGCCGCCGGCGGACAAGACGCCCCTCGCGTTGGCAACCAGCGTGACACCGGACTATCTGAAGGTTATGGAGATCCCATTGCTCAAGGGGCGATTCTTCGATGACCATGACCGTCAGGGCAGTGAACTCGTCGTAGTGATTGATGACGTTTTGGCACAACTCGCTTTCGGCAAAGAGGAGCCCATTGGGAAGCGCCTCTGGATCCCAGGCAGGGAAAGCCCCTTCTCGGCAAATTCTGACAGTTCGGACCCCGTCCGGGTAGTAGGAGTCGTGGGCCATGTCCGGTATTGGGGATTGGCTATCGATGATCAAGCCGAAGTGCGCGCACAGTTCTACTATCCATTTGCCCAGGTTCCAGATCTCTTGCTGCGTCGCTGGTCTGAACTCATGTCCATTGCCGTGCGGACCAGCATCGCGCCCTTGAGTGTGGTCCAACCGCTTCGTCAGGAACTGCGTGGAGCTACTGGCGGAGCTGGTGGGGACCAAGCTCTTTACGAAGTTCATACCATGGAGCAGCTGGCCAGCGATTCGCTCGCGCGACAGCGGTTTCTCCTATTGCTGTTCGGAATATTTGCCGCGTTAGCTTTAGTGCTGGCGTGCATCGGGATCTATGGAGTGCTGGCCTATTTGACGGGGCAGCGTGTGCCGGAAATTGGCATACGCATGGCGCTGGGTGCGAAGCCGAACAACGTCATGTGGCTCGTGCTTCGGCAGAGCCTGGGAATGATTTTCATCGGCGTTGCGCTCGGAACGGCCGCTACGCTCGGGGCGGGGCGCGTCTTGCTGAAATTCGTGGATGGGATGCAGCCTACCGATCTAGGGACGTTTGCCATCACGATTCCCCTGCTCGTGCTTGCCGCGCTGTTCGCAAGTTTTCTGCCGGCGCGGCGCGCGAGCCACGTGGACCCGGTAATCGCTCTGCGACAGGATTAAAGACGGGGCTCCCAAGCGACCGCCGGCTCTCGGAGCAAGTGGGATTGTGAAAACAAGATAAGGCTCTTCGCTTTGTGCAAAGAGCCTCATCTTGTTGAGTATTCCGTTGAAAGGGTCTAAACCCTGATTGATGCGGTCAGTTGTGCCGATTAGGATTGTGGATAAACAAATTCCTGTCCAGTGCGATCGCCGGGGAAAAACCAAGCATGAAGTGCCATTGGCGCGTCGCCAGGGCGCTCATCGTATTCGAAGACGGTTTTATTCGGGGTTTCCGCGCGGTAATCCGGAATCGTCAAGATGGTAGCCAGAAGCTGAGATTGGTCTCCTGTCCAGATTTCGACGATATGGCGATCGGAAATGCTGTTCGCCAGCTTGAAGACGTAAGTTCCCGCCGACAACACCTGGCCGGGGACTTCGACGGCGTCAGCGAAGGTTACTACGGTTTTTTTATCCCAGTCGTCTGCTTTGATCGCCGGACTGAGAATGGCGCAGAGCATAAGGGCGCAGACGGACAGTTGGATTATTTTTGCGACTCGCATGTAACTACCTCCTCATTCAAATTTAGCCAGGCGGCCGGGCTGGGTAAGCGGGCTGGAGAGAGCGTTTTTTCGTCTACCTTCATGAAAGATGCGAATCTCAATATGCCGGTTGCCTCCAGATCGTTCGGAGTGAGCTGCCTTGTGTCAACTCATCCGGGAGACGCATCACGCATGGAGAGCGGCTTGCGCGATCCCCGATGGAGCGATGCAAGGAAAGCGCAGGCTCTCCTCTAGAAGCTGACGAAGCCGCGCGCGCGCCCGATGCAGCCGGGATTTTGAGTTTCCAATCGAACAATCCAGCATCTTTGCGATCTCGTTGTGCTTGTAGCCTTGAACGTCATGGAGTACTACGACGAGCCTGTGGAAAGGCCGGAGTTGTTCGAGCGCGCGCTCCAGTCGCACGCGATCGATCAAGCCTGCTAGGAACAAATCATCGCCAGCAAGGCTTTCGAGAGGACCGGGACGGTCGCTGCCCGGCTCGCTGTTTTCCTCGAGAGAAGTTTCCAGAGAAGTCTTTCTGCGCCGGCGCATAAGCGTGACGTTGATCGCAATGCGGTGCAACCACGTGGAAAAAGAGGAATCGCCGCGGAAACTGCCGATTTTGCGGAACACGATCAGGAATGAATCCTGCGTGAGATCTTCGGCTTCCGTCGGATTTCCAGTCATGCGCAAGCAGAGCGCGTAGACGCGGGCCCTATGCACCTGATAGAGGCGCTCAAATCCGAGCGCATCTCCTTGCTTTGCCCGGGCTATCGCTTCTTTCTCCGACAAGACAGGTTTGCCAGTCAGATCCTTCCGGACTTCTTCGCATTCCGGGAGCTCTTGCCGTTCGCCTGTTTTTGAACTCGACATTTTGCATTCTCCTTGGGAATTGGCGGGGCTGCTATTGAGGCGTCTGGAGACGGGCTAGAGACGCCGAGAAAAGAGTGCGAGGAAAACCGCTGCCAGTTCGCTAAAACCGCGGCGCAAGGAAATTCGCTGGTTCGTCGAGAGGAGACCGGCCGGCTTGCTTCCGGACTCCTCCCGCGAACGAAGTTAGCGCTTGAGTTGTGGGGAGGAAGTTTGCAAGGCGCCAATGAGGTCGTGCGCCGCAGGAGGAGCGGAATAGTCGGATTCTCGAATGATCCTGGCGGCGTTTGCATCGTTGCCATAAAGTTTGCGGTTTCCTTCTCTATCCGGGCGCAGCGTCGAGCCTTCGAGAGAGACGCCGGCAAAAACGCCTCGCGCGCGGGAGTAGCTTAGAATTTCCGCACGCAGATAGGCATCTGAGTCGGCTTCGGCAGAACGTCCTTTTGGTCCAGCGGCGGCGGAGATGTCCGCGCCAAGTTTGACCTTGCTGTGCAAGAGACTGCTGGCGGCGCGGTCGTTCATAAGGAGAAAGACAAAGTCAGTGGCTTCGCCGCCGATCTGGAGGCCTACGCTCGCGCCTTCGAGAGCATACATCGCCGGAGCGCCCCACGGACCGGAGAAGTCCTTGCCCGTGCGACAGACCATGGTGCCGCGACCGTAACTGCCGCCGACGACGAACGCGGCCTTCAAGACGGACGGCATCACGACCACGCAACGGGCTTTGTCGATGAGGTCCTGTGGAATATCGTCAGGGACATTCAGAATTTCCTGCATGACCTTCCCAGAATTCTGAAGCCGGTCATCTTCCTCTTTCACGTTGCTTGGATTTCTTGCAGACAAGAGCGATGCGAAAGTAAGCACGCCCGCAGTGACGAGCATCAGGTTTCTTGCGTATCTCATTCTTTGCGCCTCCTTGCGCGACACGCTATGGTTGCTGCATGAATTGGCCTGCTCTCGGGCGGGTGGATTCAGCGAGAGTTTTTTGTTCTGCAGCTAAGGAGGCAACTTTGCGGCCAGAAGCGGACTTAGTTTCATAAACCTCTGAAGATTCAAGAGCATAGAGGCTTCGAAGAAAGTTCCTACGGACAGGTCATGGAATGAGGGCTGTGTAAATTTTCCCGGCGCAGGGGAGTTCTTGGTTACAGCGAACACACTAGTCGGGGAGTTGCGGGGGAGTCGAAATGGGACGCTCGCGAACAAAACGCGTGCGCCTTGCGTGAGCGGGTGGTTGCCAATATACTTCGCGGCGTCGGTAAGTGTGAAACGAATGTTTCATGGGCAAGCTGCATTATTTCTTGAGGGGGATTGCAATGAAAAGATTGTTGCGCGGGATGTTGATGGCTGCCGTTTTTGTCGCGCCGATGGCGGCTTGGGGGCAGCAGGCTGCTTCGAGTCAGGAGGCATCGGCGGCGCGGAGCAAGGACGGCAAGAAGCTATTTGGCACGGCGGAAGCGTTGCGCCTGGCGCGCGTTAGTTCGCCGCGGATTTCGCCGGACGGTTCGCGGGTGGCTTATCTGGTGTCCGATAACGTGATGGATAAAGAGAAGGATGCCGCATGGAAAAATGTGACGCAGCTGTGGGTGGTGCCGGCGGCGGGGCCGACGAGTGCCGCGCGGCAATTTACGCGGGGCGAAAAAAGCGTTTCGAATGCGGAATGGTCCCCCGACGGAAAATTGCTGGCGTTCACAATGGACGCGGGAGATGAAAAAGATGCGAAGCCGCAAGTGTGGTTCATGTACGCGGATGGCGGCGAGCCCTGGCAAGTGACGAAGCATAAATCCGGCGTGCGCGGATTCAGGATTTCGCCTGATGGGAAAACTCTTTTGCTTACTGCGACGGTCTCGTTGAGCGAAGAGGAAGAAAAACGCTCGAAGCAGAAAGATGACGCCGTCGTGGTGGATCATGAATTCAAAATGGCGCAGCTCTGGACTTGGAACATCGCGACGAATGAGGAGAAGCAGTTGACCAAGGGAGAGGTCACCGTGAGCGACGCGCACTGGTCGCCCGACGGCGCGCGCGTAACGTTCACGACGAATCCGACGCCGCGCCTGGACGACATCTCGTTGCAGACGGCTTGGGTGATGGACGTGGCCAGTGGGAGCCAGCGGAAGCTGGTGGAAACGACGAATCCGACGCAGAACGCAAGATGGTCTCCGGATGGCCGCTCGATCGCGTATTTGGGCAGCGCGGGGCCGGTGCTCTACCAGGTCAATCTGTTTGTCGTGGACGCGAACGGCGGCTCGCCTCGCAAATTGAGCAATTCTTTCGAATTGAATGCGGGCGAACCGGTTTGGTCGCGCGACGGCAAAACGATTTATTTCAGCTCGGATGATCACGAAGCGCTGAAAATTTTTGCGGTGGATGTAGCGGCAGCGACGGTTCGCCCGCTGACGGAGGCGGCGGCCGTAGTCAATCTCTCCGAAATCAGCGCGAATGGGCAGACGGCGGTTGGGACGTGGGGCGATGCGACGCATCCGGAGGATGTCTTTCGCAGTGACTTGAATTTTGCGTCGTTGGAACGCATCACGAACCAGAACGCGTGGCTGTCGGACTACGCGCTCGGGGCCAGCGAAGTGGTTCGTTGGAAGAGCAGCAAGGACGGCATAGAAATCGACGGGATTGTGACCAAGCCCGTGGACTTTGATGGGACTCACAAAGTCCCCTTCTTGCTGAATCCCCACGGAGGACCGACGGGAGCTTCGTTGCTTTCCTTCAGTCCGACGGAGCAGATAATGGCGGCGAACGGCTACTTGGTGTTGCAGCCGAATTTTCGCGGCTCGACGGGCCGCGGGGAAAAATTTGAGTCCGCCAATCAGAATGACTGGGGAAACGGCGATTTCAAGGACGATATGAGCGGCGTGCAAGCGATGGTCGATAAAGGCTGGGCTGATCCGGACCGGCTGGGTGCGTTTGGCTGGTCATACGGCGGATACATGACCATGTGGATCGACACGCAGACCGACCGGTTCAAAGCGATTTCGCCTGGCGCGGGCCTGCCGGATCTTTATTCGATGTATTCGCAGACGGACATTCACCGCTACCTCACCGTGTTCTTCAATATGAAGGCGCCATGGGACAACTATCAGGAATATTGGGATCATTCGCCGATGAAGTTCATCGGGAACGTGAAGACGCCGACGATGATTCTGCACGGGCAGGCGGACACGCGGGTGCCCATTCCGCAGGCGGAGGAGTTTTATCGCGCGCTGTATGAGAGGCATGTGCCGGTGGAATACGTAACCTATCCGCGGGAAAACCACGGGTTCGTGGAGCCGCGGCACATCCAGGATAGATGGCAAAGGTACCTTGTGTTTTTTGGAAAGTACTTGAACAACCCGCCGGTGACGGAATCGAAGGCGGTGGTGGACAGGTTAAGCAAGGACCTGCCATAGACGATCACGGTTCTATGGGTAGTTGAAACCCTCTCCGGGAACGAGCGGAGTGTGCCGCGTAGACTCCGCACAACATGATCCGAAGAAAGAAAAACTGGGAAGGCCATCTGACCTTCCCCGTTTTTGCGGCTTGTTTGGAGAAGATGGATTGGAATTGGGCGCCGAAGAAGGAAAGATGAACTTGATCAAGAACAGCCGCGCGGTGAGTCATCGCACCGGGTGCTAAGGTAGACTCCGAGGAGGGTCATTCCTCCTCAAACGAATCCGTGCCGATCCAAGAGTGTGCGAGCGATTTCAGATTGTTCTTGTATGTCCGCGAGACCATGTATTCCCTGCCGCCCGTGATGCGTAACACGTATTCTCCCGTGGCCCCGGCGTGGATTTCTTCGACACAAGTTGCGTTGACCAGGACGGACCGGTGAACGCGAATGAATCCGTAGGCCTCAAGTTTCTCCGCCATGGCTGAAATTGATTCTCGCAACAGGTAGGTATCAGAGGGACCCCGCAACAATACATAATTTCCTTCTGCTTCGACGGCGAGAATATTCCCCGGAGGGATGAGGAGAATTTTGCCTTTTGTTTTGATGGCGATTTTAACCGGTCTCACCAGCGGGATCTCCGATCGTGGACGAAAAGCCGCGACTTTAGGGCTTTTTCCGGCCGCCGCGCTGAGACCCGCGGACCCGAGAGGCTCAGCTTTCGTCCCCTCAGGCGAATTCTTCAAACCGGTTACAACGATTTTGGTCCCCAACAGGTCGTTCATACTTGTCACGAGCGAAAGATTATTTTAGATTTCCCGATCAAAAACGATTCGTCCTCAAGCGAAATGTGATTGCGCGCTCTTCTCGGATCATGCTTTCCGGGAAAAACAGCGTCGCTCAACATAAGACGAACAGGAGCAAAATCGGCCGAATATGTCCCGGCAGCCGCATTTGATTTCTGGATGTAGACAGGCAAAAAGAGCCCTCCAGTCACGATTCACAGGCATTCCGGCTTTTACTGAGACAGGCCTTCATCAATTTTCTCTGAGCTCCTGAGGCGTCAGACCCAAGACGCGACGCGTGTGCAACGCGAGGTGGCTCTGGTGACTAAAGCCATTCTCGAGTGCGATTTGGCCAATGGGCGCCTTCCCTCTGCGCAACTGCGTGGCCGCTCGTTCCACGCGGCGGCGAATCAAGTATTGGTGCGGCGGCACACCCAGCGATTTCCGAAACAGCGTTTTAAAATGCGAAACACTCAAGCCAGCAACCCGAGCGATCTCCTCAAGCCCGAGATCGCGCCCGAGATTGTCTTCGATGTAACCGAGGATGAGCTTCAGTTTGCGCCCCGGCATCGCGGCTTTGGTGGCACGGGAGGCGCGCGCCAGCGAACTGTGATTCCGCACGATCCTAGAAGCAAGAGCTGTTGCAAGGCCGTCCATATAGGCGCGGCCGGATGGATACCCGTTTTCCATCTCTGCTTTCAGAGCCCATCCGATGTGTTCGATCTGCGGATCGCGTGCTTGAAAACGGTTGTAGATTCGCAGTTTGTTTGGGTCGCTGCCGGAGTCTTGCACGACGCGTTGGAGGACAGAAAGCTTGAGGCCGATCACCAAAGCGGTATCGCGCGCTTTTAGCTCCCAGACGCCGCCGAGATTTGGGGGGATAATCTCCAGATCACCATGAATGTTGATGCCGCGATGTCGTTCGCCGCCCCGGCGGCAGTCGATGGCCACGGAGGGTCCGACATGGAGAGAAATCATCACCCTCGGCGAGCCAAGATATTCCACGATTCCGGGTTGGTCTGAGATCAAGCTGAGACGGAGATTTTCTGTAGCGCCAATGACTTCCGGAGGAAGGGGTTCGCTCGACCGGTCCTGCAGGTAGCTTTTGTCAAAAGCACCCATACTTGGGTCCCCTTAACTGAACGAAGACTGAAACTCAGCCGAGAATTCTGCGCCCCATCGCAGACCGATGCGACTGCCTACACATACACATGGAAGCCAAAATACCTACAGACGCTGCATCCAGCTTTATCCCCTTGGACGCAACAAAAACACAAAGGTTACCCGATACTTAGAGAGGGGTTCGGCAGCGCGGGCTCGAGAGAATGGTAAACCAGGCCGAAATCGACTGGCAGGGCCGCCAGTTGACTGACGCGCGGCAACCGGAGCGGAAGCTTATTCATCTATCTGACGAATCGTGGATGGCGGCCAGACCAGTCGCGATAGAATTTAATGAGCCGCGTGGAGGCAATAATTGCTGGGGAAGATCAGGCTGTTCGTCCGAATATTCTTGTCCCGAGAAGTGGGCCGGCTGCTCTTTGGCCCAAAAGGGTCCAAGTGGGGCAGTTCCATGTTGCCGAGGGCTAGCGGGCTTGTCTTGTGCCTGGCAATGGTGGCGTGGGCCATTCCTGCGGGCGCGCAGAATGTCACCTTCAAGATTCCGCCGGTGAAGATTCCTCTCAAGATCAAAGAGCAGTCGGTGACGATCATGGCCTTTGCGGTTGTATCGTTGCATTCCAAAGATGCGCAAACGAGCATCTTTAGATTGGAACTGAGTGCCGATCTTAGCGAGCTGCAGCAGAACATGACAGCTCTGCTGGGCTCCCAATTGGATAAGGATGATGCTTGCGGGGAGCGGATAAATATCGAGCATGCCGACCTTACGCCGGTCGAACCGGCGAGCGTGGCCGTCGTGCAGCTGCACTACGAACGATGGGCATGCGCGAAGGTCTTAGGGAAAGAAAAAAGCAAGAGACTCGTGGGAGGGAATGCGGTGATTGAAGTGAAACTCACGCCCGCGATCGAGCAAAACAATACGGAATTGCGGCTGGTGCCGGAAGTCGGGAAGATCGATGCGGATGGATCGCTGGGGGAGTTGCTGCGATCCGGATCGCTCGGCGATATGCTGCGCGATAAGATACGGACGTCGATTCTTTCGGCAATGCAAAAGGGAACGGATTTGAGCGCAACACTTCCGCCGGCCATTCAAGGGCACGCCACCATTCAGAATGCGGAGTTCAAGGACGGGGGAGGCGGGCGGTTAATGGTGATCTTGGCCGGGGAGGGCCAAATCACCAAGGAACAGATTCAGGCGCTCACGAGGCAGATCAAAGAGCGCATGCCGGCGAAATAAGGAATTTGGAAATGGTGGTCGCTGCTCAGGATTGAAGGAAGGCGTTGAGCTCGGTGTTGAAGCGATCGTGAGCCTCGATATTGGAAATATGGGCGGCGTCTAGTTCCACGTAGCGCGCACCGTTGATCCCGTCTGCGAGGAAGCGGCCGTCGGCCGGAGTGGTCGCCGCGTCGTGCGTTCCGGAAATCACTAAAGTTGGCGTCGAAATCGCGGCGATGGTTTCGCGGGCGTCGAAATCGCGAATCGCTGCACAATTGGCGGCGTATCCTTCGGGATTCGTGCGCTCAAACAGTTGCTTGATGGCGGCGATGAGGTCTGGAGAGCTCGAGCGAAAGTCCGAGGAAAACCAGCGCTCCATGACCGCTGTGGAGATGGATTTCATTCCGCCTTTGCGGACAGCATCGATACGCGTGTTCCACACTTCCGGAGTGCCGATTTTGGCGGCAGTGTTCGAGAGAATCAATTTGTCGAGGCGGGCCGCAGCGTTCAGCGCGAACCACATTCCGGTTTGGCCGCCCATGGATAGGCCGCAAAAATTCGTGCGGTCGAGTTCCAACTCGTCGAGTAGGGCAAGAACGTCGCGGCCCAACTGCTCGATGGTATAGGGGCCGGGCGTGGCGGCAGACTGGCCGTGGCCGCGCGTGTCGTAGCGCAGCACGCGGAATTGTTTCTGGAATACGGGCACCTGCGAATCCCACATCGAGAGAGTGGCGCCCAGCGAGTTCGAGAAAACCAGGACTGGCGCGCCGGGGGGGCCGGTGATCTCGTACTGGAGGCGGCCATCTCTTAATTGAGCGAAGGGCATGGGGCTCACTTTTTCCGAGATTTTTTCCGGTCGCGATTTGCGGTGCTGGCGGCCAGCACGCGGTCGACGAATTGGTCGGCGACTCCTAGATAGTTGGCTGGGGTGAAGAGGCGGTCAAGCTCGGCTTCAGAGAGAGTTGTTTTGACGATGGCGTCTTGTGCGAGGACGGAGCGAAGATCGCGGCGCGCAGTCTGGGCGCGTTTGCAAGCTTGCTGGACGAGTTCGTGGGCGTCGGAGCGCGCCATTTTTTCGGCGAGAGCCATGGTGACGGCCTCGGCAAAAATCAAGCCATGAGTGACATCCAGATTTTGGCGCATGCGTTCGGGATCGATTTCCAGTTCGGAGGCCGTGGTCGTAAGGTGATGCAAAGCGCCCGCGGTTAGCCGGACAATTTCGGGCAAGGTCTCCCATTCGGCATGCCAGCCGCCCAAACCGCGCTCCTGTTCCTGGACCATTGCGGCGAGCATGGTGCTGACGAGGGAGGGCACCCGCGCGGCAGCCGACAAGACGACAGCAGAAGTAACCGGATTGCGCTTGTGCGGCATGGTGGAAGAGCCGCCGCGGCCGTCCGCGGATGGTTCAAAAACTTCGCCAACTTCGGTTTGGGTGTGAAGAGAGATGTCACGGGCGATTTTGCCGAGAGTCCCACAGAAAAGCCCGAGAGTGGCGGCGATTTCCGCCATGCGATCGCGATGGCTGTGCCACGGGAGTTCCGGCAAAGGAAGCTGCAATTCCTTGGCGAGATTGGCGGCGACGTCCAAGCCGCGCGCGCCGAGAGCTGCCATGGTGCCGACGGCGCCCCCAAATTGCAGAACGAGGCAGCGCTCTTCGGTTTCCGCGAGCCGCGCGCGATGACGGTCGATCGCGTCGAGCCAGCCAGCCACTTTAAAGCCGAAGGTTGTGGGAAGCGCCTGCTGCATCCAGGTGCGGGCGACGACGAGAGTGGCGCGATTTTTGTGCACCAATTCGCCGAGAACGACGGCGAAGAGATCGAGTTCCGAAGAGATCAGAGCCAGCGCTTGGCGCAGCTGAAGCACGCGGCCGGTGTCGATGGCGTCCTGGCTGGTGGCGCCCCAATGCACGTAGCGGGCGGCGTCTTTTTCTTTTTTGGCGACGAGCACGGTGAGCTGTTTCACCAGGGGAATGGCGAGATTGCCAGCATTGGCCGCTGCCTGAGCGAGGACGGTCATGTCGTAAAGTTCGGCGCGGCATTTCGCTTCAATGGCCGGGGCGGCGGAGGCGGGAATGAAACCGGCGCGCGCCAGAGCCCGAGCGAGCGCTGCTTCAAAATCGAGCATGGCCTGCAAAGTGGCACGGTTGGAGAAGACCTTCTCCACGGCTTGAGAGCGGAACAAGGGGTCAAGCAGGTTCATGGGCAGAGTTTAATCACTCCTGCGATGGAAACAAAACTCTATCGTACTAAGGCGCCGGTTTGCTCTGGATCGCGGTGCCTTGCACCCTCTTGATTACGGATGGGATCGTGAAAGTAAACGCATGAATACATTGGAGTTGCGGGTGTCGCGGTGCAAAGCAGGAGCGGAAATTGGCCGGTTTCCAGTTGAGCCGTTATCCGCCAAAAATCCGTAAGTGCTGCTGACCAAGGTGTAGTGTCTCGGTGTCTCGTCGTTCTTAGTTGACAGTTGTTGAAAGGGCAGCAGATACTGCGATCGGCGCATGTAGGGTGCATCGGCGCGTCGCCGAAGGGCAATGCCCACCTACGATCCGGTCGTGGAGGCCTACATGCCCAATCTAGAGAACCTCAAAAAGCAAGCCAAGCTCATACTGCGTTGGCATCGTGAACGGCACTATCCCGTCGCCGCGCAAATCCGCGCGCTTCTGCCTCGTTTCTTGAATATGCCCGATGCGGAGATTCTTGCGGCAAACTTTAAGCTCAGCGATGCGCAAGAGATGGTCGCAAGACAGAACGGCTTCGATAGTTGGCAGGCCCTGAAAGCTGGGCTTTCCACCACGTCGCGGAGAGTGAGGTCGTCACCGTCCAAAGCGAGGATTGTCTCTGCAGAGCCGCAACTGCTGGTCACCGATATCAAGCGATCATGCAAATTCTTCCAGGAGAAGTTAGGCTTTTCGCTCGTATTCAGCTACGGCGACCCTCCCTACTACGCGCAGATCCGTCCCGACGCAGCGCGTCTCAACCTTAGGTGTGTCGAGGGGCCCGTAATCGAGTCGGCGGTTCGCGATCGCGAGGAACTGCTGTCGGCATCAATGACCGTCGCTACGGCGGACGAGATCAAGCTACTGTTTCTTGAGTTTCAGTCCGCTGGGGTTGCGTTTAGCCAGACACTGAAAAAGCAGCCTTGGGGCGCCAGGAATTTCATCGTCAAAGATCCGGATGGGAATCTGCTGTTGTTTGCCGGGCCCGCAAACTAGGAGCCACGCAGCCAAAGTGTTTTTGATCGAGCATCTATCGTGCGTGATTAAACGCGTTCGAGGATGATGGCGATGCCTTGGCCTACGCCGATGCACATGGTGCAGAGGGCGTATTTTCCGCCGGTGCGCAGGAGTTGGCACATCGCGGTGGTGATGAGGCGCGCGCCGCTGGCGCCGAGGGGATGGCCAAGAGCGATCGCGCCGCCGTTCGGATTAACGTGGGGTGCGTCGTCGGGGACGCCGAGCTCACGGAGAACGGCGAGGGCTTGCGAAGCAAAGGCTTCGTTAAGCTCGATGACCTGCATTTGGCCAATGGTCAGATTCGTTTTGGCAAAGACTTTACGCGAGGCAGGAGCGGGACCCATACCCATGACGCGTGGGGCAACTCCCGTGGCGGCGGCGGCGACGATGCGAGCTTTGGGAGTTAAGCCATGATGCTTGGCGGCGGCTTCCGAAGCCAACAAGAGGGCGCAGGCGCCGTCGTTTACTCCGGAAGCGTTTCCGGCCGTTACGGTGCCGCCTGGTTTCACGATGCCCGGCAGCTTTGCCAGGGCGGCTAATGATGTGTCGGCACGAGGGTGTTCATCCGCGGTGAAGAGAATGGGCTCACCTTTTTTTTGAGGAATCGGGACGGGAACAATTTCCTGCGCTAAAAGGCCGCCGCGCATCGCTGCCCCGGCGCGCTGCTGGCTTCTGAGTGCGAAGGCGTCCTGATCTTCGCGAGAAATGCGGAATTCCTCGGCGACAATTTCGGCGGTCTCGGGCATGGAATCGACGCCGTATCTGGCTTTCATGAGGGGATTGATGAAGCGCCAGCCAATGGTGGTGTCTTCGATCTTCGCGACGCGGGGAAAAGCGGAGTCTGCCTTGGCCATCACAAATGGAGCGCGAGACATGCTCTCGACTCCGCCCGCAAGGATTAGTTCGGCTTCAGTGCATTTAATCGCGCGCGCGGCGGTAGCCACGGCGTCCATGCTGGAGCCGCAGAGGCGATTGACTGTTACGCCGGGGACTTCCTTGGGGAGTCCGGCGAGCAGCAGGGCCATGCGGCCGATGTTGCGGTTGTCTTCTCCGGCTTGATTGGCGCAGCCGTAGACGACGTCGTCCAGCAAGTTCCAATCTACTTTGGGATTGCGTTCGATGAGGGCCTTGATTGGGATGGCGGCCAGGTCGTCCGTGCGAACCAAAGAGAGCGCCCCGGCATAGCGGCCGATGGGCGTTCGAATAGCGTCGCAGATGAAGGCGGTTTCCATCCGTGTTTTTTAACGCTTCCCCAACTGTTCTATCCTACCAGGAAGAATTCCCGCGGCAAAAATCAAGATGTTTGGGCGATGTTCGAAGCAGAGCGAGAGGCCGGGAGAGCAGTCAACGAGTGGGCGTGCGTCGCGAGGGTAGGTGGCCGTAGGTGGCAACGGGCTTGCCCGAGCTTGCGATTCACGACAAGATAGGCCCGTAGAATCAAGCGATATTTCGTGGGGCTGGACGAAGGAAGGTTTTGAGGGTGAGGACCTATAGAAGGAGAGCGGCGATGAATTTTATGAAAGCGGTGATAGTTGCGGCGGCGCTTTGCTGCGTGGCGAATACCGGGGTGTCAGCACAAACGAAAGCCACCGAAGAGGTTACGGCCCTATTGCGCGAGTTCATAGCTGGTGCGGGCAGCGGGGACAGAGCGATCTTTGAAAAGTTTTTTGCCGATGATGTGATTTATACGAGGGCGACGGGCGCAGTCATCACGAAGGCCGACATTATGGGGAGTCTTGGAAAACCGGCGGCGTCAGAAGAGAAGAGCAGTTATTCCGCCGAGGACATTACGGTTCACGAGTATGGGGATACGGTGATCGTAGCGTTCCGGTTGGAGGGTCGCACGGAGCACGGCGACGGAAAAGTGGAGCAAGCTCACTACCGGAACACCGGAACGTTTTTGCGGCGCAATGGACGGTGGCAGGCCGTGGCGTGGCAAGCGACGAAGATCAGCGATACCGGCAAAACGCAGCAATGAACGAAGCAATTTCAACGCGCTGCTGCATTGCCGGAGGCGGGCCTGCTGGCATGATGTTGGCCTTGCTTCTTGCCCGCATGGGCGTGGATGTTTTCGTACTCGAAAAGCATGCAGATTTCCTGCGTGATTTTCGTGGTGACACGATTCATCCCTCGACGCTCGAGCTTATGCATGAGCTCGGTTTTCTGGACGAGTTTCTCAAGCGTCCGCATCAAGAGGTGCGCGAGCTTGCGGGGCAAGTCGGCAAGGACACCGTCACGGTTGGAGATTTCACACATTTGCCCACTCACTGTAAATTTCTCGCTCTCATGCCGCAGTGGGATTTCCTGGACTTTATTAAAGAGCGGGCCAGCCGCTATCCGACGTTTCACTTGAGGATGAATGCGGAGGTGATGGATCTCCTGGAAGAGAAAGGTACTGTGGTGGGCCTGCGCGCAAAAACTCCTGGCGGCTCATTGGAAGTTCGCGCCCCGCTTAGTATTGGTGCCGACGGACGCCACTCCGTGGTACGACAACGCGCGAACCTGGAGGTGATCGATCTTGGCGCTCCCATGGATGTGATGTGGATGCGGATAAGCCGCCGGGCCAACGATCCGGAACAAACCCTAGGTCATTTTGACAAAGGAAAGATTCTCGTCATGATCAATCGTGAGAGCTATTGGCAATGTGCTTTTGTTATCCCCAAAGGGGAGGCCGACCGAATCAAGCAGAGAGGGTTGCCAGCTTTCCGCGAAAACATTGTCGACCTGGCGCCAATCTTGCAAGATCGAATGGAAGAGCTGGCCGATTGGAAGGACGTCAGTCTTCTCACGGTCGCTATCGACCGGCTTTCCGAATGGTCCCGGCCTGGCGTTTTGTGTATTGGTGATGCGGCGCATGCCATGTCGCCCATTGGAGGGGTTGGAATCAATCTAGCTATTCAAGATGCCGTGGCCACGGCCAATTTACTCGGCAGGATACTTCTCGATAAGGCTCCGTCCGAAAGCGATCTTCGCGCCGTCCAGCAGCGCAGAAGTTTTCCAACACGAGCCACGCAGCGGCTGCAAATCGCCATACAAAACAACGTGATCCGGAAGGTTCTCGGCAGCTCCAAGTCCTTTGCCCTTCCTTGGCCCCTGAAACTTTTGCGCCGCTGGCCCATTCTGCGGCGAATTCCTGCCCGGTTGGTCGGAGTTGGCTTCCGCCCCGAGCACGTGAAGACTCCGGAGGTCCGCCCGGTTGCCTAGTCTGAGGATTGGCGGTTTCCCGCCGCGCGTTTCGTGAGCGCCTGATTTTTTCCCTTCTCGTCTCGATATCACAAGCTTCCGCGAGGGGATACCCTTTGCGCTATCACCTCTCGATAGTTCGTTGACACGTCTCCCCATCACCCTCACTATGCTCTTACCCCCTTCCAAATTTAATGTTTGGTGTGAGCCGATGCGCATTCTTGTCGCTGAAGATGACGCGCCGCTGGCGGAGTTTCTCCATCAACGGTTGCAGCAGGAACAATTCTCCGTACATATGGTCTCGGACGGTGGGGAAGCCCAGCGTCTTGCGTCTGACCAGCCGTACGATTTTGTAGTTCTGGATCTCAATTTGCCTGCCGAATCCGGCCTCGACGTTCTTCGCAACATTCGTGCGAAGAAACCCGACTTGCCCGTTCTCATGGTTACTGGAGCGAGCCTCGCGGAAGAACGGGTGCGCCTGCTCGATGCCGGCGCCGACGATTCCTTGGCGAAGCCGTTTGCGTTTGCGGAATTGGCCGCGCGCATCCGCGCTGTGCTCCGACGAGGGAGTCGCCCTAGCCGTGCTGTGCTCAAAGTTGGCGATCTCGAGATCGACCGCGTGGCCCACGCCGTCCAGCGGGGAGGGCACCCGATCGAGCTGAGCCCTAAGGAATTTGCCCTTCTTGAATTCCTCATGCGTCATGAAGGACAGGCCGTCACACGCACCGCCATTGTCGAGCAAGTCTGGAAACTTAATTTCGATACCATGACTAATGTCGTGGACGTCTACATCAACTACCTTCGTCGCAAGGTGGATTCCGGCTATGACTATCCCCTAATCCGCACGATTCGGGGCGTCGGCTATCAGATTGGGGGCAATGGCACACCCAATTAGGACTTCCGCGATTGGGCAATCCTATTATTTTCAGCTTCTTACAGGAGGTCCGGCCGACGAATTACATCCTCACGAGGGCTTTCAGGCCAGCGATTCTTCTGTAAAATGCTTAAAACAATATACTTAACCTAAATCCAGTTTCTCCTAATCAACCATTCGGTCAAATAAAAACGCTTCTTCACTCACTCTATCGTTCCCACCCCTGCCTCCCCTGCTACGAGCAACTTCTTTTCCACTTTGGGGTTCTACCCATTGGGAGTTATATATAGATAGGCTCCCGTCGGCCGGAACCTCATGTCCGGACCGGGGACAAGGTGACCAACTATGTTGAAGACCACTCGTTATGGCCAGACCAGACTCGGCCTAGTTCTCTGTCTAATCGGTCTTCTCTGTGTTTCCGCTCCAAAAGTGCGCGCGCAGCAGCCTGATCAAGCTCCTCCAGTGGATCAGCCTGCTCTTTCCAATCAACCGGATACGCCCGATCAGCCCGCTGCAAATGACGCCAACGATCCGCCAAGTCGCGTGGCCCGTGTCAGCTTTTTGGATGGCTCGGTTTCTATTCAGCCCGGAGGCGCAGGAGATTGGGGTAGCGCCGTTCGCAATCGCCCCATGACCATTGGGGACAAACTCTGGACCGACAAAGATTCCCGCGCTGAATTGCAGACCGGCGTAGTTTCCATACATCTTGGCAGCATGACCGCTCTCTCTTTTCTTAATCTCGATCAGACCATCACCCAGATGCGGCTGGCCGAAGGTTCCATCAATTTCCGCGTCAAGGAAATCCGCCAAGGCGACACATACGAAGTGGATACGCCGAATCTAGTTTTCACCATCACGCAGGCGGGCGCATTTCGCATCGATGTCAACGAGAATGGCGACAACACTGGAATCACCGTTATCCGCGGCGCGGGGACTGTAACTGCCAGTGGAAAAACGTACGATCTCCAGCCCGGCCAGCGGGGTATTTTCAACGGCACGGACAATGTTGAATCCACTATTGCGCCGCAAGCGCCTCCCGCGGATGGACTCGACAAATGGGCGAACGATCGCGACCTCGGCGAACAGAATTCCGTTTCTCAGCGTTACGTTCCTGACGACATGCCCGGCACGCAAGACCTTGATAACAACGGCACCTGGAGCCAGGACGGCGACAACGGTCCTATCTGGTATCCTGCGGAGGTTTCGCCAGACTGGGCTCCTTACAGCAACGGCTACTGGAGCTACGTTGGCCCTTGGGGCTGGACTTGGGTTGATTATGCGCCGTGGGGCTTTGCGCCATTTCACTATGGCCGCTGGGGTTTCATCGGCGGCAGGTGGGGCTGGTATCCTGGCCCGAGAATTGGCGTCTCTATCTATGGTCCGGCATTCGTGGGATTCCTCGGTGGAGGCTTCGGCTTCGGATTTGGTGCAGGCTTCGGCGTAGGCTGGTTCCCGCTGGGGTTTGGCGAACCGTTCCACCCATGGTTCCACGCTGGCTTCGGATACGTGAATAGAATCAACGTTCGGAATACGGTGATCCGCAACGCCAGCGTTATCCGTTCCGGCGGCAGTTTTAATTACGCTTACGCGCACAACACCCGCGCGGTGACGGCTGCTTCGCGCAGCGCATTCACCGGCGGTCAAGCTATCAATCGTGGCGCTGCCCATATCGACGAAGCTTCCCTGCGCAACGCGCAGGTGACTAACAGAGCGGGAATCTCTCCCACAAGACAGAGCGCGCTCGGCGCGGCCAGTGCCAGAGGCAATGTCAGCCGTCCGCCTAGTTCGGTGGAGAACCGCTCAGTCATGGCGCGTACCACGCCCGGAGCTGGCGCTTCTAACACTCCTGTACATACGATGAACACTAACGGATTGAGCGCTGGCCGAGCGAACTCGGGCGTAACTGGTTCGAGGCAAAACGCGGTATCGGGAAGCCGTCCTCCATCCGGGGGCGCAAACAACTCGCGCTCATGGAGCGCGCAAGGCAATACGACTGATCACGGCCAGGCCCCGAACGGCTTCGGCAGCTCCAACGGCTCTTCGAGCAGCACCATGTCCGCGCGCGCGAACAATCGGCCGCCATGGGCCGGTGCAGGCGCCTCTGCCAATGGCGGCACCAATGCTGGCGGTAGCCGCTCTTACACGCCACAAGGGAACGCGGCGACCAATAATCGCAGCTATACGCCGCAAACGCGCACGAACACGGCGCCCAGCCGCACTTACTCGGCTCCGAGCCGCAGCTATGGCGGCGGCTCTGCACCCCATGCCAGCAGTGGAGCAGCAGCTCCCCATAGCGGCGGCGGTAGCGCCCCCCATGGTGGTGGCGGCGGTTCTCACGGGCATCGCTAGAATCAGCGCATTACACAAAGGCCCGCCCCTTTCAAAGGAGGCGGGCTTTTTGCTTTCTCGATGCTCCCGTCTCGAGCCTATCCTAGACGCAGTTCCACAACTCTCTTCGCGTGCCCGTGTTAAATGAGTAGTTCCAGTCCGGCCATTTCTAAGTTCGACAAGCAATGGGAGTCGATCTCGGGTATTTCGCCCCGAGATGTTACTGTTTGAGTTACGAAATGGGGCCGCATCCCTTGAGACCAGCACTCGAAGGCTGCGGGTTTCGATCACGCAATTCCACGCAATGAGGGGCCAATTTCGGCCCTGGCATAACAGGAGAGAGGAAACCTCAAATGAAAAGATACGCGCTTTACGTCATTGGTCTGCTCAGCCTTGCGCTGGCCATGGCTTGCCTTATCCCGCAACGCGCCGCTGCCGACGATGACGATCCACCGGGCCGTGTCGCACGCCTCGGGTTTGTTCGAGGAACAGTTTCCTTCGAGCCCGCTGGAACCGAGGACTGGGTTTCCGCGGTTGTCAATCGCCCTCTAACCACCGGCGACAAGCTCTGGAACGACAACGATTCGTTCTCCGAGCTGCACCTCGGCTCTGCATCGATCCGTCTCGGTAGCGACACCGGCTTTTCCTTCTTGAACCTGACCGACAACATGACTCAGGTTCGTCTCACCGAAGGCACGCTGAACATTCGTGTCCGCAGGCTCGCTGATGACGAAACCTTTGAAGTCGACACACCGAATTTGGCCTTCACGATTCTTCGTCCTGGCAATTACAAGGTCGACGTGAACGAAGCAGGCGACGCCACGGTAGTTCTAGTCCGCGATGGCCAAGGTGAAGTCACCGGCGGCGGCTCTGCTTACACTATCCATCCTCAGGAGGTCGGCACGTTCAACGGCACCGACCAGATCGATGCCGACGTCGAAGGCTGGGACAACTCCAGCGACGATTTTGACAACTGGTGCGCGGAGCGCGACGCTCGCATCGATAATTCTGTTTCCGCCCGCTACGTTTCGAACGACGTCATCGGCTACGAAGACCTCGACGAATACGGCGGATGGCGTCCCACACCGGACTACGGCACTATCTGGTTCCCGCACGTTGCCGTCGTCGGCTGGGCTCCTTATCACTACGGCCACTGGGCCTACATCGCGCCTTGGGGTTACACCTGGGTCGATGATGCGCCTTGGGGCTTCGCGCCCTTTCACTACGGACGCTGGGTAACGGTTGGCGGAGTCTGGGGTTGGGTTCCTGCCCGGCCTGTCGCGGTGGTTGTTGGGGTGCCATACGTTCGCCCCGTTTACGCCCCCGCGCTAGTGGCGTGGGTCGGTGGCCCGCATTTCGCGGTGGGCATCGGGGTCGGCGGTGGCTTTGCAGTTGGCGTTAACGTTGGATGGTTCCCGCTAGGTCCGAGGGAAGTGTACGTGCCGTCCTATCACGTCAGCCGCGCTTACGTGAACAACGTCAACATTACAAACACTACGGTCAACACTACTGTGGTGAACAACTACTACAACACCACCGTGGTGAATAGGACCACCGTCACCAACGTCACCTACGTCAATCAGCGCGTCACTGGAGCAGTTTCCGTCACGAGCCCTCAAGCATTCACATCTGCTCAATCGGTCTCCCGGAATTCAGTCACCTTCGACGCGAGGGAAGCAGCCTCCGCTCCTGTTGTGGCCACTACGCCGGCTGTCGCGCCTTCGCGGCAGGCGGTTCTCGGCGCTGGAGCTAGTGCGACAGTACATCCTCCAGCGGCATTGCAAACCCGAGCCGTGGTTGCGAAGACGACTCCCCCGCCACCACCACCTTCGTTTGCCAAGCAGCAGCAAGCAATCCAGGCCAACGGCGGGAGGCCTCTGGCTATCTCAGAGACCCGACAGCTTCAGCCCCAGACGGCCGAAGCTCGCCCCAATATCAAAATCGCTCCGCCCGCCAAACCACAATCCGTTCAAGCCAAGGGAGTTCAACCCAATCCGAACCACCCGGCGACGCCCGTGAACGCCGCCAGCAAGACGGTTACGCCACCTGTCAACAATCCGAATCGTCCGCCGTCCGCGCAGCCTAGTGTGCCGGCCAACACCACCAACGCGAATCCGCAGCTCGACCAGAAGCATCAGCAGCAAATCCAGGATCTGCGCAACCAGCAGGACCTGGAGCGCCAAAAAGTCGAGCAGAAGCAACAAGCGGATCGCACTGATCTCGCCAAGAAGGCCGCTGACGAAAAAGCACAGCAACAGCTCAATCAGCAACATCAGCAGCAGCTCGAAGACCTCGAGAAGAAACACGACGCCGAGGAGGCGAAACTCAAACAGCAGCAACAAGCGGAGAAAAAGGCTGCACCGAAACCTGCCGCGAAACCTGCAGCTAAACCTGCAAAGGAAGATAAGCCTCCGAAGAAAGACAACTAGTAGTCGTCTCCAGCGGCGGCTTCCGGGCGGGGTGCTTGCCATGCGGCAGGCCCCCGCCTGGGCTATTTGGGCCATTTAGTTTCCGCTTCGGCGTGAAATCCTCGGGCCATCTCGCGTAAGATTCTTGCTCCCGAGCATGGCAAACAGATCTTCACGTCCGCCCAAGACAAATCGAGCGTCACTGGCTTCACCGTCTATTTCGTTCTTCGTTGTTCCCGGCTTCCCGGAAATTCGCAAGGGACTTGACCTGGCCAAACTCACGGCTCTTGCCGCTCGCGGCGCAAAAATTGCTTTCGAGGATGGCGACATTCTGGTGGTGGCTCAAAAAGTCATATCAAAAGCGGAAGGGCGGACCGTCCGCTTGTCCACGATCCGCCCCTCGTCCCAAGCGATAGCATTGGCAAAAAAGCTTTCCAATGACTCGCGCTTGATCGAAGTTGTGCTGCGCGAATCCCGCCGCATTGTACGCTCCAACCGCGTCCTCATTGTCGAAACGCATCACGGTTTCGTCTGCGCGAATGCAGGCGTTGATCATTCGAACGTCCGTGGCCGCGATTTCGTCACGCTGCTGCCGAAAAATCCCGACGGTTCCGCTCGCCGGCTGGCCGCCGCTCTTCAGAAGCAAACCGGCAAACGCGTCGCCGTCATCATCAGCGACACGTTTGGCCGTCCCTGGCGCTTGGGCCTCATCAACGTAGCCATCGGCGCGTGCGGCGTTCCCGCTCTGGTCGACCTACGCGGTAAACGTGATCGCCATCGCAAACTCCTTCGGGCCACGGTCCTCGCCGTCGCCGACGAACTCGCCGCCGCCGCCGGGCTGCTCATGGGAAAATCCGCAGGCAATCCCATCGTCGTCATTCGCGGTTACCACCATCGCTTCGTCGATGATCCGGCGGCGCGGATCATCCGCCCCGCTAGCGAGGACCTCTTTCGTTAGCGTACCGGCCCTCGGTCCAGTTTAGTTTCTTGCTCATGCCCGGCGTTTTCCGCTTGCGCGAATCTTCTCCTCCCAGCATCCTTGATTCGCCATGTCTCCCGCAAAAAAACTTACGGTCACTGCTTTAGCCGGTGGCATCGGCGCATCGAAACTGCTGCTGGGTCTCTATGGCGCGATGGATCCGCACGCCCTGACCGTGATCGTCAACACTGGCGACGACATCGTCCTGCATGGGTTGAAAATTTCACCGGACCTCGACATCGTTACCTACACGCTCGCCGGTATCGTCAATCCCGTCACAGGATGGGGCATGCGTGGAGAAACTTTTCATTTTCTGAAGAGACTGGGAGTTTATGGCCGCGAAATTTGGTTCAATCTCGGCGACCGCGACCTAGCGACTCATATTCATCGCACTGAGTTGCTGGCCCACGGCAAAACCCTAACGCAAGCGGCTGAGTCCATCCGCCACGCCCTCGGCGTCAAGTCGCGCATTCTGCCCATGTCCGACCAGCCTATTCCTACGATCATCGAAACTCGCGACGGCAACATGCACTTTCAGGAATATCTCATCAAGCATCGCACCGAGCCGGGCATCCGCGGGATTCACTTCGCCGGGATAAAACACGCCCACGCGGCCCCCGGCGTACTCGAATCCATTTGCGATGCCGACCGCGTGATCATTTGCCCCAGCAATCCGCTGATCAGCATCGGCCCGATCCTCGCGGTACCGCGCGTCCGCGAACAGCTCCGCGCGCGCAAAGAAAGCGTCATCGCCGTCTGCCCCATTGTCGGCGGAAAATCTTTGAAGGGCCCGAGCGACAAAATGCTGATTCAGCTTGGCTGCGGCTCTTCTGCCTCCGCTGTAGCCAAACTCTACGCCGATTTCACTGGCACATTTGTGATCGACCGGCGGGACGCGTCTCAGGAAGCTGCCATTCGCGCTCTCGGGATGAGAGTAGCCGTACTCCCAACAGTTATGAAAACGCGTGCAGACAAGCGCAAGCTCGCTCGCGCCCTCCTCGCGCTTTAAGCCTCGCAATGTGGTATCTTCACAAATTCCAACATGACATCCACTCCTCTTACTGCGACAGACTTTCGCCACGCGCTCAGCCAATTTGCCACAGGCGTCACCGTCATCACCGCTCCGCGCGGCCCCGGCGCCGCTTATGGGATGACCGCTAACTCCTTTACATCCGTCTCTCTCGATCCCTTCTTGACTCTCGTCTGCGTGGACCAACGCAGTCACCTCCTGCCGCTTCTGAAACAAAGCCGCTATTTCGGCGTCAACGTCTTGAAAGTAGGCCAGCAGCAAGTTTCCGTTTATTTTGCGCAGTCAGAGCAAAGCGCCGAGGCGGAGGCGAAGCTAGGCATCCGCTATTGCTGGTCACCAGCGGGCATCCCGCTTCTCGAAGACGCTCTCGCCCAAATCGTCTGCCGAGTCGTCGCCTCTTACATAGCCGGCGACCACACTATTTTTCTAGGTGAAGTTCAAAGCGCCGATCTATTTCCGGGTGAGCCGCTTGTCTTCTTCCGCAGCCACTACCGCGAGCTAGCCCCGTCTCGGTAGGCGGCCTTTCCCGGGCGCAGGCGCGCGATAAGCGGTGCTCTTCTTGGCGGCAACCAGCGAGCCATCAATCTTTATACTCCGAAGCCTTTGACTTTCAACCGCCGACCGGTTAACTTTCCGCTTCAGTCGTGCCTGCCCAACGAGTCCCGCTTCACACCATACTCCGCACCCCAGCGATCAGTCATCTGGCCGCGAATCTCCCAGAGCTCGGGAAAGAATTTGTGGCGCATGCCGTCCTCAAGAATCTCGACGGGCCGGCCTTTCAGCGACTTCGATCCAAAACCGATGGTGCGGTAAATCAGCTGCATGTGCTCGTAGCGGAATTTCTGAAACAGCTCGTCGAATTCGGCTAGCTCTTCGGCCACCATGTAGGCGTCGCCGTGGTTGTACTGAGAATCGTAAATCTTTTCGATCGTGAGGCCATGTTTGTCCAAATAATTCGCTTTGAAGGAATTCCAGATCGGCTGGTACATTTTAAGCAAGACGCGGAAGCCCGGCGATTCCTGGCCGCTTCCATTGCCGAGCTTTTTGCGAATCTCTTGATAATCCTTCGGGGACATCGTTTCGAGCAGCGCCAGTTGCTGAATCATCAGCTTCTGCGCGGTATGCACCCGCCGAAACAGCGTGATTACGCGGTTCGTGTTCTCTTGCTGTAAATACTCATCGATGTCCAGCAGCGTGTAGGCCATCAATTTCATCCACAGCTCTTCGATCTGGTGGACGATCTGGAACTGCATTTCGTCGGCATTACAAAGTTTGTCGTAGTCGAGTTGGCAGGAGAGCAGCGTCTTCGTGCTGAGGTACACCTCGTAATCCAGCGTGCCGTCGCCGCTCATAATCGCGTAAAACTGTTCTCGATTCACGCACACCTCCCGAGACACGGCCACCAGCTCCATTCGAGAAACACGGGCCTCGCTCTCAACATATTGTTTAGTCGGATACGCAAGACCTCAGTGCCTGTCCACGCTGGCTAGTCCCGTCCAGCTATATCCGCGCTGGGAGCGCAACAGCTTATCCTTGAATCCTGAAGCCAGCCACGGACGCACTTCCTCTTCCTTCAAGTAGTACGCTACCGGCGTGACCAACTGATCGAAAACATTGGCGTGAACTTCGTCGAAGGGATAGCTGTGCATCGCGGCGAAATAATCGCCGTAAGGCAAATGCTTCGGTACTTTTCCATCTGCGCCGGGGCGATAGAAAACTTTGATCACCGCCCAAAGAAACACCGAGGGCACCAGGCACAATGCGCGCAATAATCCCGCCGGCAGCTTCGAAGTCACCGCCGTTCGAATCGGATTGATGAACCGCGGAATCCACTCGTTGCCTTCGTAGCCATACACCCAAAAAAATACGCGCCCGCCGTTTCGCACTCGCGAAGCCAGACTCGCAAATCCCGCCGCTGGATCCGGCAGATGGTGCAAAACGCCAACCGAAAATGCCATATCAAAGATTGGTTTCACGGGCGGATGGAGCAAATCTCCGATCACCACGTGCGCGCTCGGCAGGTCGCGTGTGTGCCTAAACGCCACAAACGCGCTCTCTCCCAAATCGAGCGACACAATAGCCTTCGCTCCGCACCCCGCTACGATCGCCGTGTGGCGGCCCTTTCCGCATCCCCCCTCGAAGACAGCCTGTCCTTTGAAATCATCGCCCGTTACTGGGGCAATCCAATCAAAGAATTCCTGCTCGTAATACCCGCGCAGGTCGCTCCAGCGCGTCCACTCCTCCGCGAACCGCGCAGCCGTTTCGATCTTTACGTTTTCCAGGCTGGCCGGCATAAGGATCGGCACGCCGTCACGAATCGAAAACGCTGCCTTACAGCCGGCGCACGCCAGCGTGCCTGAAATGACGTGCTCTTTTTCTTGGCGAACGGCTTCTCCGCGAAGCGCGAGTTCACCGCCGCAATTCGGGCACGCAAGATAATTTAGTGCTTCTAGTCGCATGTCGCCTGGAAAGTCAAAGGGAAGTAGAAACTCCCGCAAAATCCAGAAGGGAAGTAAAGTCCATCAGCTTTTGTGCAAAGCACTTTGGAAAACACCGCGAAGCATTCTGCCTTGGCGCGCAATTCTTGCCGGACTACCAGCCGCCAGCTCCTGCCGTTCGCGGAGGCTCATCGCGCCCAGCCATGGCTTCCCGCCGGCTGCGAAACTCGCGCACACTATAGACGGGCTTATTCTGCGACTCGTAGTAGGTGCGCGCCAGCATCTCACCAATTAATCCGGTGGCGATAAATTGAATGCCGCCCATCACCAAGGCCATTCCCAGCAGCATCAACGGCCCGTGGTTCGCCAGCAGCCCTTCATCCAAAACCGCTTTGCGAATAAACACCCACAATCCGATACCTGCGCCGCCCCCCAAGCAAGCCAGTCCCAGCAAGCCAAAAAATTGCAGCGGCTTGGTCGAATAATCGAGCAAAAACTTCACGCTCATCAAATCCAGCAGCACGCGCACGGTCCGCGATATCCCGTAATTCGACTCGCCATTTTTCCGGGCAATATTCGAGATCGGCACTTCCGCGACCGACGCTCCCGCCCAACTCGCCAGCGCCGGAATAAACCGGTGCAGCTCGCCGTACAAATGAATCTCGGACAAAACTTCACGCCGGTAGGCCTTGAATGTCGTCCCAAAATCGTGCAAATCGACGCCCGAGAGCTTCGCCATCATCTTGTTGGCAATCCGGCTGGGCAGCTGCCTCATCAACCAGTGATCCGTTCGCGAAACGCGCCATCCGCTCACCAGGTCGAAACCTTCTTCAATCTTTTCCAAAAACCGCGGAATCTCGTCCGGGTCGTGCTGCAAATCTCCGTCCATCGAAATAATGATTTCACCGCGCGCAAAATCAAAGCCCGCCTTCAAAGCCGGCGCCTGCCCAAAATTCCGGCGTAGCTGCACTACATTCACGCGAGGATCGTGTTCATAAATATCGGACAGCACTTTGAAGGTCTTGTCCTTGCTGCCGTCATCCACAAACACGAGTTCGTAGCGCTCGCCAATCGCATCCATCACTTCGGTAAGCTTCACGTAGAGTGGTGGAATATTCTCCTGTTCGTTGTAAAACGGAACGACGATCGAGTATCGGATAGGAGGATCGTTCTTCATGCTCGAAGTTCTAGGCTTTCCTCAGGCTTCTTGGGCTGCGAAACCATAGTCTATCAGCCGAATCCCCTGTGATGCGACAAGATTTCGTATCTCCGTGTTCGTCAATATGTCCACTTCCACTTGACGGGAGGCCTGCAACCTCGTTCCCGATTTTGCCAAATCCGCATCCAGATAACCCGGGTGGCACATCAATTCGGTCGTACCGTCCGGCAGAATTTCCAGTAGCCGCGCGACGCCTTCCCGCGTCAGCTCCCCCGTCTGCGCGATGCCGCAGAAATAATCCGCGGCAGCAATGCCCGCGCGTTCCGCTTGTTCGCGGGCATCTCGCGCCAGCATTTTCAGTCCCCGCGCTTGCACGCCTTGCCTCATCACTACCGTTCCTTTTTGTTTCGCTCCCGCCGAAAGCGCCGCGCGCAAACTCGACTCTTCATGCGAAATCCGTACTGCCGCAATCCCGTGCCTCTTGGCCAGCCGCAGAGCAATCTCAAACAAACCCGGCAGCATCTGCACATGCCTGTGCCCATCGAGATGCGTCGGCTCGATTCCAACGTCGCGCACTTTCTGAATCTGGGCGTCCCATTCCTGCTCGATTTCGTTGAGCAGCACGCTCCGCCGCGCCAGCCTCAGCAACAGACTCTCCGGTTTGCCCTCGAGCTCCCCCCGGGCGTTCAGCAGCGTAGTCACCAACTCCCGCTCGGCAACTGGTTCGCCGTCGCTCAAATTCAAATGTACGCCCACTCCCAACGCCGGCGTCGTCCGCGCCAGTTCCACGCCAGACGCAAACGCCGCGCCATTGGCGAGCAGGGAAGCGCTCGTCACGATGCCGTTGCGGTGGGCTTCAGCAATGCCTCGGTTGACGCCCTCCGTCCAACCCAGGTCATCCGCGTTCACAATTAGGTTTCTCAATGCTCGCCCGTCCTGATGTGCCAACCCTGTCCTTTCGGACAGCTATCCTTTCGTGCGCCCTCACTCGACCGTACCATTGACCGTTTTTCCACTCAACTCTAGCATGGCTTCCAGAGGCAAAAATGCCAGTTAAGACGCGTGAGACCAAGGCATTAGACGGGCGCTACAGCGACAAACGCCGTGGCCGCCGCATGAACTCGCGCGTCCCCGTCCGCCTGGAGTGGGATGGCGACGCCGGAAAGCGCTTCGCCGTGGAGGCTCACACGCGCGTCGTTAACCCCTATGGTTGCATGGTGGTCTTGGAGCAGGAACTTCAGCTGGAACACCGCCTCGCGCTAACAAACCTTGCTACGGATACCAGTAATGCGGCCGTTGTAGTCTGGCGTGGGGTGCCGCGCCCGGATGGCTGGGAGTACGGCGTCGAACTTGTCGCGCCGGAGATGGATTTTTGGGGGCTTGAGCTGTGATAAAACCTCAACCAAACGCTAAGGCGGCCCAATCCCCTAGCAGGGTTGTTTCCACGCGTCCGCCCACGGCGGAAGAGCGGCGCCGCGCTCAGCGCGTGCTGTTGAGGATTCGAGTTGTTGTGCAAGTCGCCGGCAAAGCGAACTCTCACGAAGGCCACACGCATACCGTCAGTGCCAGCGGCGCCATGCTGATTCTTCCAGAAGGCCTCGGCGAAGGCACCATGGTCACTATCGAAAATCCCAAAGCGCAGAGCAAGATCGAAGCTCGGGTCGTGCGTCCGCCGCAAATGAGCCACGAAGGGTCCCTCGTTCCCGTTGAGTTCACGTCGCCATCCCCAAATTTTTGGGGCATTTTCTTTCCACCTTCTATCAACTGACCGCTCGAAGAATTGGCGAGCACAGGCGGCATCAAAAATCCTAACTAGCATTCTGTCTTTTTCTCGGGACTCTCCATTTTTTCGTGGTCGATAACGCTGCGGTGCTTCCTCCTCATCTTTCCAGATGCCGTGTCCCTCCCCAAAAAAAGAGCGGCCCCGAAAACCCGGGACCGCTCGGTCGTAAAGGTTTACTGGTCGTTAGTTGATAATGACGTTTAGCGCTGGCGCGGCCGGCGAAGCAACGGGATTAGTTGTGACCGTCACCGTCGTGCTGCCTGTGACCGTCATGTTGATCGTGCCGCTTGCTGACGCTGCTGTGGTTGCGTCGCCTAGATAGTGAGCGCTGATCATATGTGTCCCCACGGCCAATGCCGGCGCGGTGGGTGTAGCAGTTCCGCTCGCGACCGTCGCAGCTGTGCCGATCATGGTCGAGCCGTCGAACAGCTCGACTTGCCCGGTGGGAGTGCCGCCGGTCACGGACACGCTGAACGAGAAGGGAGTCCCTGAGGCAACCTTCGCACCGGGTACGGTTAATTTCGTAACCGTGGTCGTCGGCGGTGGAGGCGGAGGAGGAGACGCACTCCCTCCTCCGCATCCCAGCGTAAAGCTGAGTATGCAAACCAGACCCAGGCCAAACGCCGCGCGATACCGTTTGCGTCCGCCGGGGAGGAAAAGCAGGAATAGCGCCGCGAAGCCCGTTCCCGCGCTAAGCGTCCACCATCCTCTGTCTCCCTTGGAAGGATGAGTCGACTTTGCCTCCAACATTCGATCCGGAGAAGCATTGGAAGCCGTCAGGGTTGTTGATGTCGCAAGCACGGAACAGCTTAACTGCCCGGTGACAGCCGACGCGCCAGTCACATTGATGTTCAGCGGAGACGGTGTGCATGTCACACCCGGCGTCGATGTTGACGCGGTCACCCCCACCGTGCCCGTGAATCCGCCGCTCGGCGTCACGGTAACAGTCGAATTCACACTGGCGCCCGTAGTCGATGACAAGGTAAGGCTGGCGGGCGCGTAGCTCACCGCGAAATTTCCTGTCGTCCCCTGCGTTATGGTCAGGGAAAAGTTTCCAGTCCCTGAGGAGCTTGAGCTCGCGTAGTTGGCATCGCCAGTTGCGTAGCTGACTGAGATCGAATATGTCCCGGTAGTCGCAAAGGTGTGCGAGAGAGTTGCGGTGCCGAACGCTGCCACCGGCGTTGTGGTGTTGAGACCAGCGGCCGCCGTCGGTACAACGCTTGCCGTACCAATGGAGCTGCCGTTCGCTGAGAATGTCACTGTTCCCGTAGGTCCGGCTCCGCTGCTTTGGGTTGCAAGAAGAGCGGTCAGGGTCACAGGTGTCACGGTAGTGGCCGACGTGGCGCTTGCCGTCACGCTCGCAGCCGTTGTCGCAGGTGTTACCGTGACGACGAGCGCAGGAGATGTGCTCGTTGTGTAACTGCTGTCCCCGCTATACTTCGCGACCAGGCTGTTTGTGCCCCCTGGAAGCTGAACAAGTTGGTCCTCAAGAAAGCCCAAATCATTCGGCAACGTTGCCGTGTTGGAAAACGTACCCGTTTGCGTGTTTAGGAAATCGTTCAAGTTGTTGCCATTGTCCGTCAAGCTAATACTGCCTGTGGGGCAGGGAATGGCGGTGGTAGAGCATTCCTGGCTGCCACTATTCGTTCCCGTTCCGACCACGTCTACCCTAGTGATGTAGGACGATCCGTAAACCACCGAAGTAGCGGGAGTAGTCCCAACCAAAAGACTGATGGCCGTTGCGCTGGCCTCCTGACCGACTGTCACGTTGACCGGAGCGGATGTGCCCGCACCAAATGTCCCATCGCCGGCATACTCGGCTACCACAGGATAGGGAGTCGCCACGCCCCCGACTACGTACCCGGGCAGCAAATTCGTCGTGATGGTAGCTACCCCCCCGCTCAGTGCGAACGTCGACGTTGTGGTGTTATCAAATACACCGATGGCCGTCGGCGCACTTCCGGGTGGTGACGCGATCAATGAGACGTTTCCTGTGGGCGTGCCTGAGGCAGAGGTCACCTTCACAGTAAAGCTTACTGTTGCGCCATGCGCATTCGTGCCGGTTGGGGAACTCGTAATGGTCGTGGTACTGGAATTAAAAGTTGCCGAACCCCACGCCTTCGCCAGGTTCGCAACGTTGACCGACCCAAGCCCCGTTGCCTTGTCGTATCCCGCTACGGCCATGAAAGCCGGATTGTTCGTATGACTCGGGTCAACCAGGACGCCGTACTGGTTAGCAGCTGCCGACGTATTGCTGCAATTCGTCGTACTGCCCTCGCAGGCTACTGAGTTGTTCCCAGTAACTACGTCGTAAAAAATGCAAGTCGCTGTCGCCACATTGGCTGCATTCGACGGGCACACCAAGGAAGCGTTGGTCGCGTCGTTTTTGAAAAGTTGGTACAGCACATAGTTCGCGTTGCCCTGCCGTGCTCCGCCCTGTTGTTGGATGATTAGCGCCATAATACCTGCAAACGCAGGCGCCGCGGCAGAAGTTCCTCCAACAGGGCTAATCGCCGGCTTCTGCCCCGTGACCAGGCCGCAGGGGGCGCCGCCTTGCGAAGGCGCATCCTGTTCACAAGTAATGTAAAAGTCGTTGTTGCTTGTATTTACGGCGGAGAACAAAGACACATCGGGGATGTCGCGCCCAGTATCTGCCGAAGGCACTACGCTGGTTTGCCAGGTTGGCTTCGGATTGATTGTGGGAAACGCGCTCTGACCTCCGCTGCCCCCCGTCAAATCAATACCCAATTCATTGACGCTATCCGCATTGATAATCGTTGCCGTGCAGGTAGCCAGACTTCCGGTCGTCGCTGTCGCCGCGCACGAGCTGTTCCACGTCTCTTCGGGAATATAAGATTTTGCCGACTCCGTTGCGGTCCCCGTCGTGCTCCAGTAAATAGACGGAGATGTTCCATTCTGAAAATCTGTCCCACCCATCGCCACATTGAATGGCGTTGAGGCTAGACCACTGATCCCTAGACCGCTCGTTGAGAAGTCCAGCCCTGAACCATCGTCACACGTATCCGAGCCGCTGTCTCCGGCGGAGATAAGAACCGTTATCCCTTCCGTCGACGCTTGCTCCCACAAGGCGTTATAGAATCCCACGCCGTTGGATCCCAAGCTCGCCTCGCACGCGCCGAAACTCTCGCTGAGGATGGGCGCAATATTGTTATCGATGATGTAGACCGCCGAAAGGTCGATTCCGGCAGCCCCCAGAGTCTGAGAGTCTTCGGATAACACCAGCTGGATATTCGCCCCTTGCGCTACCGCTCCGGCCCACTCAACGTCCAGCACGGCTTCCCCTTCATCAAAGGTTGCCGAGTCTGGGCCCTGAATACCGGGGTCCGGTCCGTTAAAGACAATATTGCTGGCGGTAAAATTGTTCGACAAGCCGAAGAGGCTTCGGAACTGTTGAATGTCGGTGAGATTTATGTTTGAGTCCTGAACGATGGCGATGTTTACGCCTGCACCGGTGAGAGTGCTGGGAACGTCATAAATTGTAGCAAAATCCGCGGGGGCAACTCCGTAGCACTCTTGGTTTCCGCTTGGTCCGCATCCCGTGAAAGTGACCGAGGGCTTTGTTCTGATCACTTCAGCCTCGGTGCTTTGGAAGTTCGTCGCCCGGTGCATTTGGGATTTCGGCCGGAAGTTGTGAAGTCCACTCACCCCAGCAATCACCGGTGACAGAGCAGCCGGTATCTGCGGATCGCTTACGTTGGCGACGTGCTGCACGCCATTCACCAAAAACTGATGAATGTCTGTGTGGAATGCATTCCGCACCTGTCCGGCGTTTCCGGAGAACTCAATCGTCGTACGACCCGCTCCAACCTTTACATTCTGGAATCCATGGGACTGCAGCCAGCCTGTTATTGCCTGAATGTCTGCATCGGCCGGCCCGAACTGTGTGGCGAACTGCTGTGGTGTCAGCCACGCATGGTAATTCGGGGAAGATTTGTCTTGTTGTTGGTCCAGCAATTGCCTCAGCGTCATCTCTTGAGCCGGACTGCGCTGCAGCAATAGCAGCATCCGCGTCGCAGGCATTGCGTCGCTCACCGGTCCTTGGTCGAACTCTGCCCGCGCAAGGGGATGCACGTTTCTCTTCAGCGTTACAGTCTTCGCGTCGTCCACCGCTTCGGTAACTCTGGCGGGCGCAAATTTTTGCTGCGTAGAGGACTGTGCCGTCGCGGCCCCTTGTCCGTTTGCACGTACTCCTGAAAACATAAGTACGGCTGCAAAGAGAAGAGTCGTGTTGCGAATAGTTTTAGAGTTCGTTTTCATGGTCCGCCTACGCAGCAGATTTGATGTTTACTTCAAGGAATCGCCGTCGGTCCCGGGGGAGCCACCGTACTTTGAGAGAGGTTAGTTCCTTGTCGGAATGATTGCCTCGGCCCGAAAGCAAATTCTACCAAGAGAGTCGAAGAGAGGTTACCACAAGCAGTTCGCAGCCTTTTGACTGACTTGCTGCCGACTTTGCTTATGCGGCACCACCCCAGGCTTTCCCGACACCGTCGCCCCGCTTTCGAAACTCCGACAACACGATCCCCCAAGATATCTACCAGAACTCTCTCCCGTTTATTCCTTAGGCTACTTGACGACCCGACCACATATTAGTAGTTCCGCAAAACTACCGACGAAGTTCCCGCGTCTTACTGATCAATGTTTGCTGCCCCGCCCATAATCAACTATCAACCCGGCACCCTACCATTTGTTTCGCCACGCAGAAATTAGTTTTCTATTGCGACTCGCCGAACCGGCACGTCATGCCCTAAAAAAACGGGCGCCCCGTTCTCACGGAACGCCCATACCCCATTTTTTTGTGTCCCATAGTGAGAATCAGAACCGACGAAAACCACGCGGCCCGTACCATCCACGACCATAGAATCCCGAACCCCACCACCACCCAAAAGCCGGATAGATCCCCACATAACCGGGGGCGTAATAACAGGGATAGGAGTAGCCGCAAGGAGCCGGCGCGTAACCGCTGTAGTAATCCCCGTAGTAGCTGCCACCCGGCCCACGCAATCGTGGTCTGTCGCCTCGGCCGCCTCCAAAGTCCTCCTGGGACACGGGCAAGAAGGCCTGCTGGCTATTCGTCGTGTCTACCTTCACCGGATCCACCAAACGGAAAGTCAACTGCGATTCCGGCGCCAGAATCGTGGGACGCCCGCGCGTCAAGAGTACCGCCCCGATTCCCGCCACGGCTCCGGCTCCAGCTCCGATGGCCGCGCCGCGGCCCCAGTCGGCTGCCGCGCCAATCGCTGCTCCGAGGCCCGTGCCACCGGCTATCGTAGTGGCGTCGGCGCCATGCGAAGTGCCGCCGGATGCTTTCCACAGCTCCGTCAGAATGGGCGCCTGCTCCCCGTTCACCAGGGTCAGATTGGTAAGCTCAACGCCCAACTGCGAGGTACCCGTGACGCGTCCCGCCTTCTTTACCGATTTCACTTGGCCGACCACGGTTTGGCCTCGCCGCGCGACCACCCATCCGTTCACAACAATCGGCTGTTCCAGCACGCCGGCAAACTGGTCTCCAATCTGGTTGTGGTCGCTCGAAAGAGGCTCGTTGATGCGCATGATGACCACCGTCCCCGCGGGTATCGTGAGTAAACTCGGAGGCGGGCCGAACTGCTCGCTGGGTTCATTCGCGGGATTCTGCGGAACGCGATCCTGCGAAATCGGCGGCCGACTGCCGTTTTGGGGAGGAGGCATGGGCGGCCGGTCGGCCTGCTGAGGCGGATTCTGCGGGACCTGATCCTGAGAAACGGGCGGCCGGTCGGGCGACTGGGCCGTTGGTTGTGCTTGCTGCTCTTGGCTTGGCCGTGGCTGCTGCTGCTCTTGCTGGGCCAGCGCGAAACCGCTGAGAGAGAGAACCAAACCTGCAGCACACGCCGCGCGTGATACCACTGCGCCCCTCTTTAAAACTGCTGGGTAGAATTTCATGATCTTCTCCTCGACCCGGGGCCCGCCGAAACCTTGCCTTCGGCCTTCGCACTTGAATATTTAGATGGCGCGAAATCTTCCCAGGATGCTTCCCACCTTTGGCGAACTAGCCGGTCTCTTCCGCAGCGAATCTCGCCACCGGTTTTGCATGTGGCCGCGCTCTTATATTGTCAGCAACACTCATAACAGATAGCATCCCTCTTCATTGCACTGCACCGCGAGGTGATTTCTTGCTCGATCGTCGTCGATTTCTTGTTTCCGCTGCAGCTGGTGCTGCGGGCGCGCCATTGTTTTGCAAAGACCTGCTTGCCGGCGCGGCCGCGACCGCTCCTCAGCTTTCTTCCCAACTTGTCTATAACGTGAAGAACTACGGCGCCACCGGCAGCAAACAAGACGACGCGCGTCCCGCCCTGCAACAAGCTATCGATGCTTGCGGAAAATCCGGTGGTGGAACCGTCTATCTTCCGCCTGGCGAGTACACCTCCGGCCAACTCCATCTCCGCTCCGGGGTGCGCCTCTATCTCGAGGCCGGCGCAACCCTCTTTGCTTCGCCGGAAGGCCGCCAATTCGATCCGCCTCCTAAATCCGCGCTCCTCATCGGCGAGGACCTGCACGATATCGCCCTCGAAGGCCGCGGCACGATTGACGGACAAGCCTCCTACAAGTGGCAGCCCAACGACTTCAATGACTTCTACATTCGTCCCAACCAGCTCCAGATGGAGGCCGCTGGCAAACCGCTAATCAGAGCGTTTCCTGCGGGATATCCCACAGAGACCGTGAATCCGCGCCTGGTTCTGCTGCTCCGCTGCCAGGATGTCCGCATCGCAGGCCTCAAGTTCATCCGATCGCGCAGCTGGACCATCAACCCGTACGCGTGTAAACGGCTTGTCATAGATGGCGTCTACATCTATTCCAGCGCCAAGGAAGGCGTCTGGGCCGATGGCTTCGATCCGGACGGCTGCCAGGACGTGCGCGTGGCCAACTCCACCATCGATACTGGCGACGACGCCATCGTCCTTTGGTCGTCGAATACCTGGGGTCCGGCGCTGCCCACGGAAAATGTGACCGTGACCAACTGTCGGCTTTCCTCGGCTTCCAGCGCGCTGAAGTTCTGCGATGGCAATTCCAACGCCGTCCGCCGCGTCAGCGTCGACAACGTCGTGATCACCAATTCGAATCGCGGCCTGGCCTTTATGGTTTTCGACGGCGGCGTCGTCGAAGACGTTGTGATTTCCAATGTCTCGATCGAAACGCGCCGGTTCGATTGGTTCTGGTGGGGAGACGGCGACCCGATTCACTTCAACATCAAGCGCCGCAGCGAGATCGACGGCACCAAGCGCGACCACGAACCGCCTGCCGGCAAAATCAGGAACGTTTCGATCTCCAACGTGATTGCTCACTGCACCGGCACTTCGGCAATCAACGGTCACCCCGACAGTTGGCTCGAGAACATTCACCTCGATAACGTCCGGCTGTTCGTCGCGCATGATCCGGCAGCACCCTACGAAAGCACGCGCACGGCCATCGCGCTCCGTCAAGCGCGTAACTTTTCCATAAAAGATTCCCAAATTCGTTGGGAACAGCCGCACTCCGCCACGTGGCAATCCGGTCTCACTGCGGAGGATGTCGAGGATCTGCGACTCGATACCGTGGATGTGGAGGCCGCGCCGGCATCCACCGCTCCGGTAATCGAACTAACGAACGCCACAAAAGCAACGCTGCAGTCTCTGCGCGCGGAAACGATCCACCTGGCAGGAAAAGCCACCCGCGAGATCCGCCTGCTTCAAACCGACGCAAAAATCTCAGCGGACTCTGACGTCAGCAAAGACGCCGTTCTTCGGCAGTAAACCGACGGACCGTTTTAGGCGCGATGTGTTCTGCGTTCTCCTATCCGTTTAAGACGGAGGCAGATCGCTACGCCCGTTATGTTACTGGACAGGGTTGGTTCAAAAGGGAAGGGCAGAGAAGTCCACGTTGCCGCCGGAAAAGATTATGCCCAATTTCGGCGCACCGCCGTCGGCACGCGCGGCCAGATGGAGTTCGGCCACAGCTCCCGGCCTGAGCAGCGGAGCGATAGCCACGGCGCTGCTAGGCTCGATGATGATTTTCATTCGTTCCCAGACCAGCCGCATCGCCGCGATAATTTCTTCCTCGCTGACGAGCAGGACGCGGTCGAGATGTTTCCGCAGGATCGCAAAGGTTCTCGGCGCGAGCGAGGCACGAAGGCCGTCGGCGATCGTGTCGCTGGAATCGAGCGATTGCAGAACGCCGGTGGCCAGCGACCGATAGGTGTCGTCGGCGCGTGCGGGCTCGCAGCCAATGACGCGGATGTCGGCGCGCATGGCCTTGGCAGACAAGCAAGTGCCGCTAAGCAATCCGCCGCCGCTCACCGGCGCGAAAACGGCGTCGATGTCCGGAATCTCTTCGAGAAGTTCCTTCACCGAAGTGGCTTGCCCGGTGATGATGCGGTCGTTGTCGTACGGATGAATCAATATGGCGCCGGTCTCCGCCTGCACGCGCGCGGAGGTTTCTTGCCGGGAAGTGATGGTTGGTTCGGAAAACGTAATCCGTCCGCCGTAGCTTTCGACGGCGCGGCACTTCACGGCCGGCGCATTTTTCGGCATGACGATATAAGCCGGCACGCCGCGCCACGCCGCTGCGCAAGCCACCGCCGCGCCGTGGTTGCCACTCGATGGCGTCACAATGCCATGCGCGGCTTCGGCATCGCTCAGCGAAAGAATCGCATTTGCCGCCCCGCGGATCTTGAACGAACCCGTTTTCTGAAAGTTGTCGCACTTAAAGAAAAATTGCGCGCACGCCATGGTATTGAACGAGTGGGAAGTGAGAACGGGAGTGCGATGGATGCGCGGAGCGATGCGCGCGTGCGCCTCGCAGATCTCCTCCCAGGTGGGTGCCTGAAAAGTTGCGGACTCGACTTGTGGTGCTGTGCTCATGAGCTTGCCTGCGCGCCTGTTGAGAGATCTTCGCCGCTACGAGTCGAGCGGCACCATGAAGATTATTGCATACGGAATGGTTGTACCGGATTTGTTGCCGAAAATCTCGGAACGCGTGAGCAGGCCAATGTGGTAGCGGAACAAAATGGAGGCTTTTCTTGGAGTTGCATCGAATGTTCGGCACCAGGGCGCTTGTGCCTCTCGGTGGCGGAAAATCTGGAGAGAAAGGAAATTGTACTATGGCCTGAAACGCCACCCATCCGTCAGGATGCGTGAACGGGCTCCGGGTGGAACTTGATGGCGGCGGCGATGGTCAGCGCGATAAAGATGGCCATCACCACGACCTGGCTGATCAAGAATGGCGGCTCATTTCCATGGGGAGCCATGGCGTGCAACGCCGGCACCTTCATAAATAGCTGCGCGATCAAAACAAAGACGTTGAGGTAGAGCGCAATCGAAGCCGTCACGGCGTAGATCTTGCGCCATGCGCCTGTGAGGTGCTTGACATACCGAGCAGGAATGGCTACGGCAAGGATTACGAGCGAAACTATACCGACAATGATTCCGGGCGTCACACCATGGAACGGAAAGAAGAATCCGGTGAGGCTGGTCAGCGCAGTGGTAGTCAAAAAGATGGCGGTCAAGCCATCCAGGCGTTTCCCGGCAATCATTCCAAACATAGCAAGGAGCCCCGAGAAGATGCCAATCAGGCTCAAAAGCACATGGAAAAAGGTGAAAGGCGTCATCCCGAAGACCACGGATTCCCCCTTTTTGGTGTGAAGATACCCTTTGATGATTCAGGCTGAGGGAGAGGTGTACTTTTCTGTATTTGCGGTTATTATAAGAGCCCTTTTTGCGCTGTGCCGCGTCGTGAAGTGTGCCGGGAAGCCCGGCAACTTGTCCACCTCGAGAGGTTGGCAGGTGCGCGGGAAGATTCGAGCAGCGGAGGCGGCCGGGAGTCGAGTACCCCTAGTACTAAGGATTGATGCTTGACCCCGCAACTAGGTCTGCTACGCTGAACTACCCCTTCTCGTACGACGCGAGGGCCGCGTCATTACCTCCCTCGCCTTGAGGAGGCCAATATGCAAGTTGCAGAACGCAGACAACTTACGCGCCACACGCTTCGCACCCCGCTGCGGTTTCGATCAACCGGTGTGGCCGCCGATAAAAGCGACCATTTCACCGAAGCCCTGAATATTTCTCGCGGGGGCTTTTATTTTACCTCGTCGGCCCCATTGCAAGTCGGCATGCCCATCGAGGTCACCATAAGGATTCCAGGCGAAGTGACGGGGACCGAGACCGAAGAGATGCATTGCTCCGCGCGCGTCGTTCATGTGAAGAATGAGGCCTATGCCGATGGCCGCATAGGGTTCGGCGCCGAAATCGTGAAGTTCGGTTCGGCACCCCCTCCAGAGCGCTGGTTGTCCTAAATATCCCTGCAAAGAATCACGTAGATCTTGGCAGGCGAAACACTCCGAAGAGTTGTGTTTGCCTGTATTTATGTGTCATCTACCCCTTCGCGGTCCGCTACCTTTACAGCTGATTTGTCTTTGCCGCGGGGAGGCTGAGGGCGGTCGGATGCTTCGGTTGATAGAGGCCAATTTCGCCTCCGCCGGGCAGCGGAATCCTTGTTATGGATCCCCATCTTTCTTCGTGAACTGCTGAGCAGGGGACGCCCTTTTCCCTAAGGGCCGCCATTTCAGATTTCAGGTCCTCGCACAGGAAATACAGCTCGTGCTGCCCATTCTTGTCGGAAGGATGGAACGCAGCCTCGCAGGGTGGAAGCGCGAAGATCAGCCAGCCGCGGCCGGCGTCGACGGAATCGAATCCAAAAACATCGCGGAAAAAGGCGCGGTCCGCTTCGGCGTCCTTCGTATAGACAATCACGTGAGCGCCAGAAATCATGCTGCCCTCCGGAAAAGGAACGCGGACATTCTTAGAGGAAGCGAGTTTAGCGGAGTTTTCGAAATTCGGCCTATATCAAATATAAAATCACGGCTCCGCCGAGAATTTGTGTTTCAGGGTTTCGTCGTGGGGATGGTCGTTACGGTTTTTGCGCTGCCGACATTTTCGAAGCGGTCGTAGGCGCGCACTGCGATGGTGTGCTCGACGAACTTCGTCAGGGGCTGGGCGGGATCGTTTAATGTGACGCTGAACTTATAATGTTCTTCGAGACCGTCGCTCAGATTGCCAACCGGTGAGGCGAGGATCCAATCGCCGCCATCAATGCTGTACTGGGCGCGATCGATGCTGCTAGACGAATCTCTGGCCACAAACTCGATCGCCAAAGAATCCAGAGTGTGCTGACCGCTTTGATAGGCACCTAAAACGGCTCTGAGGCCCTCTATGACTGGAGGAGTGTTATCCACTTCGAAGCGCTCGCTTTCGCGCTCGGTTTTTTGCGTGATGGCGGGGGGATTCGAAGGCGCGTCGGTCGCAATAATTTTGAGGTAGTAGGCGCCATCAGGAAGAGTGGTGGTGTCCCAGGAATAAAATTTCTGCTCGAGCTTGTCTTTCAGCAGCTTCCACTCTTGTTCGTTTTCGCCGCGATAGTAGATGCTGTACTGCAAGTCATCGTCGTTATCGTCGTGGGCGCTCCACAAAACGGATTGGTAGCCCTTCTCGCGAAATCCTTGCGGAGGCTGTTCAAATTTCGCCGGCGTCGTAGTTTGCGCTATGAAAATGTTGGGAGTGTTCGGTGTTGGCGGCAGTTTCAGCGCCACGCTCGGTGCCTGGCCTGTCGAGAGGATCGTATTTCCTTGCGCTCGGATGCCGGGATCTTCGAGCACGATGGCATCGATCACCGGAGCGACATTGCGGGGCAGGTAAGCGAGGCTCACCCAATTGATGCCGTCGCCGGGCCGGCCGTCGTGAATCACCGCTTTCCACTGGAAAAACCTAGCGCTCGGCGCTTCCACTGCGCTACCCGGTCTCGAATAAGGTCCGAACCAGCGCGACCATTCTTTACCGGGATCTTCCGTGTTGCCGGCGCGGACGAAAAATTCCAAGCGCGGTTCGCCGGATGCGCTTGCGGATTTTGCAGAAGCAGCTGCTGGCGGCGGACCCCACCAATCGAGCCGCCCCCATTGCGAAAAAAGCTGCGCGTCAAACGACCGCGATTCGTAAGTGCCTTCTGGCTCGTATTCGGGGCCGACCGAAAAGACTTTCCCTGGATTGGCCGTGCACAAAAAAACCTTGCCACTCGGGTTGCGCGCAATGCCCGTGATCTGTGCGGAGCCCGCTTTGGCGAGCTGCGCAAACACGCCGTGGCCGTCGATGGCGAGCAGCGCGCCATTGTTACCCGTACCCGCAAGAACTCGCCCATCGGAAGCAAAGCCAAGCGAGTAAACGACGTCGTCGCGCGAAGTCCAGAGCTCATCCGGCGCGCCGTCCGGAGAAATCCGGTAGATGCTGCTCGAAAGAGTCGGGGGGAAAGCCACGAACGGCGTGGGTTGCTGGATCTGGCCAGAAACCGCGCCAGTAATGCCGCTGACGCTGCTGGTAAAGGCAGTAGTTCCTTGCGGCGAGGCGATGATCGTGGTTGAAGATGTAGAACTGGTGCGCTGTTTTTCACCGATAGCGGCGACATAAATGGAACCATCGGGAGCCACGGACAGGGAAGTAATCTCGCGCTTGGACGTCTCGTAAAGCACGAATCCTTCGGCGACCGATGCGCCTGCCGGGGAATCTCTATCCTTTCGCGGAGAATTTCGATCATGCCGCGTGATGCGCAGTACGCGGCCATTGGGCTCCGTGCCGGCTAGAAGATTTTTGTTCGCGTCGAAAGCAAGAACGCGGATGTGAGCTTCGTCGCTGGCATAGAAGAGTTCGCCTTTGCCGTCGGGCGGGACGGCGAAGACCTGGCCTTTATCGCCCGTGGCGACATACAAAATGCCGTCGGAGCCAAAGGCGATGTCCCAGATATATTTTGTCTTGGGATCGAAGAAGACGGACTTTTCGCCGGAAGCGGACACGCGATACACCTTGCCGTCAGGAGAAGTGGCGACGTACAGCGTTCCTTTGGCGTCGAAGGTGATCGATTGAGCTACCAGGTCCGTCGATTCGAACACAGTGGTCGGTTTTCCGCCGTTATCGAAGCGAAAAACCTTTGCGGGTGAACCACCGGCGGCGTAGAGCGCGCCCTTGGAGTCGAGCCGAAGAGACCAAAGATAGGAAGCATCGGCGTCCGCGACCAATGTGAATTTTGGCGCCAGTTCAAGCCGGCCGTCGCTGCGAACCGCTACCCCGTGGGCAGTGCCTTTGAGAAATTCGTCGTAAGTCGTTTGCAGCCAGCGGCGCGTATGCTCGGCGTGAAGGGGGGAAAAAGATGACGTAAAGATAAAAAGAAGCATCGACAAGATGGCGATCCGTGCGGGCACGCGCGCCGCGCGTGAGAGTGGATGCTTGTGCGTCAGGGAGTTCGTGTGCTTACGCTTTGGCATTTCGATGATCACCGGATTTGTAGATTCAGAGAGATGACGCCAGAAACAGGGCCGCCCAGCGGGATGGAAGACTCGCTGGCAAGCGATTCGCGCAAGATTTGAACGGTGCCGGGAGTGGGGCGTCCATCAATCACATTGATCTGCGAGAGCGGCACGTTGGGTAACTCTTTGTCATCCCACAAAATCGTCGGCGTCGGAGCAAAGAGGCCAACATAGAGTCGGTCGTTGCGCCGCTCGCGGTTTAGGATGGCAATGAGTTGATCGAGGCTCGCGTTGCTGCCGCCTCCGCCGGAAAAAGAGAAGCCGCGGGACGCGCGATTGAGCATGTCGCCGTCGGTGACGAGTACGCGCAGAGTGGTACCACGCGTGGCTTGCTCCGGCACGCGCACCGTGGTCTCTTCAACTCGCGCTGCCCCGCGATACGGGCGAAGCAAAACGCGCACGCGCAGAGTTTCGCCGGGAGCGGCCTCACCTTTTTCGAGCCACGCGCTTTCGATACTGAAAGACTGGCGGCCCGGAATGCTTTCGACGCGCAGAGCGATGTGGTCAAACACCGGAGTTTCCCGCGTGTTGGTGAATAGACGGTTGAACACGCTTTGAATGTTCAGGGCGATCGGCAGTCCGTCTGGCGAGAAAGCGTCACTTGGTGCAAAAGTGTTCTCGATTTGAACGGGCGCATGGCCATGCACAACGATTTCGCCAGAAAGATGGAGCGTCGTGCCTTCGCCGTACAGCGAGTTCTGCGTGAGGCCGTTGAAAACGGTCAGCCCGACGAGAAGCGGAGTGAGTTTGGGGTGATTCACCATCTCGAAGTGAAGCTTTTTTTCAGTTCCGCCGACCGCGAGAGTCAGGTCGGTCGGAATCATCCGGGGCGGAGCGCCCAGTTTGCCAGTTACCGCGGTGAGATGGTCCCCGGTAATCGTGCCGATCGAGCCGCCCACGTTGATGATCTTCGTCGAAGATAGTTCGGAAGAAAGAGTAGCGACAACTTCTGTACGGGCCATGGGAAATTGCACGTCGCCGAGGCTCAAGAAGGGATGACCGCAGAGATAAACCTGGTCGGCGCGGATCGCGGTGACAGTGCACGCAGAACTGATAGAGGTGTCGCCCTGCACTAGAACCATTCCCGCCATGTCGCCTGGGAGGAGATGCCCGTCATCCGGTTTGGGAGCCGCCGTGCCGCCTTGCGCAGCCGCGAAACCATAGCTTTGGAGCTGGCCGGCAAACTGGCGGAGAGCTTCCGGTTGATAGCCCGAGAAGACCAAGGGTGTTTCGATCGGTTCCAGGGCTGAGCCAGTGGGTAGGCCGGTGCGCGAGGTCGCGTCTTGAGGAAGCGAGAACGGCTGGGCCCCTGTCAAGGGGGGCAGTGGCTGGTACTCGGCGTTTTCGGAAGACATTTGCGCTGGAGGGTGAATGATGTCCTCAATGGGGGTGACGCCGCCAATGGGTTCCTTGGTGAAGACCCCGAGTTTGAGGGAAAGCGCCCCAGCGAGTTTGCCCTCGAAATAGACGGGGCTGCCGCTCATGCCCGCCACAACCCCGGTGTGCTCAACCTTTGGCCCTTTGAGCTGTACGAGAATGATGGTTTGGCGAGGGCCGAGGAAATTGGGCATGATCCCGATCACTTCGAGGTCGAATTTTTCCACCTGGTCGCCCGCGAAAATGGTGTAGGCATAGCCCTGCATTCCGGGACGAACCTCACTAAGAGGAAGGATTTCCGTGGAAGTGGGGGCCTGGGCGCACGCGCCAAGGAACGACGGTGAGATAGCCGGAGCGGCGGCAAACGACAGAACCAACAAGATCAGGAGGCGGGAGTGTTTGCGGGTCATAGACAGATTGCGCCAAACCGGAGCATGAATTTCCAATCATACGCGGCGAGGTACGGGTAAGCAATTGGACGGGCGGAGGGCGGCGAGGTAGGACAGAGAGGCTAGGCGTTCTAGGACTACCCTTGTCAGCCGTGCTGCGCAGCCGAAGCTAATCAGCGACGAAAATCTCCCGGTGCTCCCTGAGCTTGCTCTTGATCTTACCTTCGGCTTTTTCCTTGCCGCCTGGTAAAATCTGGCCAAGAATGAACAACAGTCTTACCATAGAGGCGAAAGGTACCAAGAGAACGCCGGGTGCAGAACGCTCTGGTGTGAACCGGCAAGACGGGAAGTGCTGGATCATGATGAAGGGTGGTCCGAGGTCAGGCACCTGAACTCGTGGAAAGGAAACCCTCATGACAGTTGACTCGAATACGACAGGCCCCGAAGAACCAAAGTCCCCTGCGTTCGGAATCGGAAATTTCCTGTTTGCAATCGTCCTGGCATTCCTCGTCTTTCTGCTTGTTGCAGCTATGGTGCGTCACCGCTTTTTCAGAGGCGGCCATCCCCACCGCATCACGATGTCGCAACCTCAGGCCCCGATCCCGACTTGACCAACAAACTGCTGACTTCGTAGTGAGCAAGAGCACCTCCAGACCTGCCTCGAGGTGATTTTCTCTAACTCCCGCTGGAGGGAATAAGCCAGATCATGTCCGGTGCGGCGCTAGCGGGAGAATGGGGACGTGCACCCTCAAACCGTCATACACTCTCGACTGCCGTATCTGAGATGTCGAGAACAGCTTTAGGAGAGGCGTATGTCGAATACATTTGGCACGGATATTTTGATTCAAGCGAGAGATCTGAAAAAGGCTGCCAGCTTCTACGTGAAGGAGCTGGGATTTGAAATCACGGACAAGGCGCCAAAAATGATCAGCCTCCACGGAAAGAACATCAATCTGTTTATTGAACGCGGGCCCGCGCTCGGCCCTGTCTTGGAGGTTACCGTCAAAAATGTCCAGAGAGCCAGAGCGGCACTGACGAAAAAGGGCTGCAAAATCGTAAAAGACGAGCCTGACTTCCCCAGGTGCTACGTCAAAGATCCTTACGGGCTAATTTACAATCTCACCGAATGACGGGCCATTTTTCCGGGCCTCTAACCTTTTGCCAGATAGCTTGCGAGCACCTGGGCGCAGGCTTCGACAAACTCCTGTTCGGGCTTGTTGAAGGTGTCGGCGAAATAGCTTTCGATATCCAGCTCAGCCGCAAGCTTTTTCTTCACCAAGATAGGTACGACGATTTCTGACTTCACCAAAGATGATCCTGCCAGATAACGCGGATCGGTGGTGACATCCTGCACCACGACGACCCGTCCGCTGGTGGCCGCCGCTCCGCAAAGTCCCGTGTTTAGCGGAAATCGAGCCTTGGGCGTAAAGCTTCCAACGTAGGGTCCGACGATCAGGTAGCCGGCGTCTGCGGGGTCGACCAGATAGAAGCCTGTCCAGTTGTAGCGCGTCATCTTCTCGTGGAGTCGCTTGGCGATGTGTTCCATCAAGGCGTCGGCGGTGGGAGCGGTCGGGGCATAGCTCTGAAGTTCTTGCAGAAGCTCTTTGTGCGCTGGCGTCATGGTAGTGGCCTCGCCTTGAAGGTCGGGAGATCTGGTAGCGCTGAACCCTTTTCTGGTACGCCCATCAGTTTACACGAAGGGCTCCTTCCTACGGCTTGAGTGGCTTCCGAGCGTCCCGGGAATCCATCGACGTTTTCCCTGACTAAATGTAGAATTGCGCCGGCGAGGTGCGGAATGGAAGAGTTGAAACGATTGAATAGCGGATCGAAGAGCGGAGTCTCGCGGCGGGAATTCTTGGGAAAGACGGCAGCGGTGGCAGCGGGCTTTTCGATTGTGCCGCGCCACGTCTTGGGCGGAGCGGGATTTGTGCCCCCCAGCGACAAGGTGAACATTGCATTCATCGGTGTGGGTGCGCAGGGATTGCGCGTGATGCTGCACTTTTTGAAAGAGCAGGACGTTCACGGCGTGGCCGTCTGCGATTCCACTAAAAGCGCCGCCAACTATCCCCAGTGGGATACGCATGAGTTTTGCAAATCCGTTCGCGAATTGCTCGCCGTGGACAGCGGCTGGGATTGGCTGAGTCCCGACGAGCCCATCCAGCTTTCGCACACACTTCGAGTGACGAGCGGCGTCGCCGGCCGCGAGCCTTGCCAGAAAATTGTGAACGGATATTACGCAACAAAGCAGCGTTCGGGAACCTACAACGGCTGCGCAGAATACACGGATTTCCGCGAACTGCTCGAGAAGCAGAAAGATGTGGACGCAGTCGTCGTCTGCACCACCGATAATTTGCACGCCGCGGTTTCGATTGCCGCGATGAAAAAGGGCAAACACGTCTTTTGCCAGAAGCCGCTCACGCACACGATCTATGAAGCGCGAAGAATGGCCGAAGTGGCGCGTGAAACCGGCGTGGCCACGCAGATCGCGGTGGGCAATCAAGCTTCCGAGGCCACGCGCCTCTTGTGCGAATGGGTCTGGGATGGCGCCATTGGTCCCGTGCGCGAGGTGCACAACTGGTCGAGCCGCCCCTATTGGCCGCAAGGAATCGAGCGGCCCAAGGAGACGCAGCCTGTGCCGGACGGGCTCGATTGGGAATTGTGGCTCGGACCTGCGCCGGAACGCGCGTTCAATCAGGCGTATTTGCCGTTTGTTTGGCGCGGTTGGGGCGATTTCGGATGCGGCGCGCTCGGTGACATGGGCTCGTACAGCTACGACACAATCTTTCGCGTATTGAAGTTGGAAGCGCCGGATACTGTGGAAGCGAGTTCCAGCGATCGCTATGAAGAGACCTATCCGCTAGCTTCCATTTGCCGCTACAACTTTGCGGCGCGCGCCGATATGCCCGCCGTGAAATTCAATTGGTATGACGGAGGTTTGAAGCCCGCGCGGCCGGACGAGTTGGAGGAGGCGCGGCCCTTCAAGGGCGAGAACGAGGACGAGGACGAAGGATTGCTGTTTGTTGGAGATCGCGGAAAAATTTTGTGCAATTTTAATGGTGGAAATCCAAAATTGATTCCGCAAGCCAAGATGGATGCTTACAAGCAGCCCCCGAAGACACTGCCGCGTTCACCGGGAAATGAGCGGGAATGGCTGGACGCCTGCAAAGGAGGGAAAACCAAGCCCGGCGGCAATTTCGAGTTTTCAGGATTGGTGACTGAAACATTGCTCCTCGGAAACGTGGCGTCGCGCACCGGAGAAAGATTGCACTGGGATCGCTCCCTACTGAAGGTCACGAATTCCGACGCCGCGCAAAAATTAGTGAAGCCCGACCGCCGCAAAGGCTGGGAGATTTAAGCGAGCCTTTTCGTTGCGATGGCAATCGCCGAATTTCGGCAGCCTGCCTTGCAGGGGCACTGCACGTTCTACCCTCCAGATTCGAAGGGCCGCGCCCGTCCGGCGGGCTTAGAAACGGTGAATCGGCCCGATTAAATTCCAGTGGATCGAATACCACGTTAGAAACACGCAGGCCAGCGCAACCAGCGAAAATTTTACTCGCGAAATAGTGCGCACCTCGCCGCGTCGCCAAATACGGACGCCCCCAACCACCGCAAAGATGCTGAAGAAGACCGCCAAAACCGAGAACCAGTTGATTAACCAAAAGTACCGGACGATAGTGGGAAACCGGGGTAGAGCTTCATTCTGCAGGCTTATTGACAAGCCCACGAGCCAGACGGTGACGATGATCCACAGGAAAGCCGCCATGCGCCCGCCGGCAGTGATCCATAGCGTGCCCGGTTGAGGCTTCAGCGCCGGACGATTGCGGAAGAAGAGACTTCGCCCGAAACGGATTAGGCTGGCTATCACCACTGGCAGCAGAATCAGCAGGCTCGCCGCGAGTGAAACTCCCACAAATGTTTTGTGCTCGTACCACGCCACGCGCTGAAACTGCACGCCAGCGAAGCTGACGGCGAGACGAACGATCTTCCCTGAAGAATCTCGAATTGCAAACAGGCGGCCTTGTTCTTCTTCGATCTGCCAGAGATCCTTGCCAATCGGCTTCCACTTGCGCGTGTGGCCGCGCAAGTCTTTGTAAACGTCGACGGTTAAGACGCCGTCTTTATCTACGCTGGCCGCGCCCTGTCCCGCCGGATTCGATATCGCCAATTTGGTGCTGTCCGCCCGCCGCGTGGATTCATAGTTGCCGGCGATGTCTTTTAGCTGTTCGACGGGAAACGTTTGATAGGTCGGCGGCGTATACGCCGGAAAATAGCGATCGGCGAAACCGTTCAAGAGTTCAGCGCGGTTGCGGCCTGCGGAGCCTGCGGAATTGTAAGAAACGAAGAGAACCAGTTTTTGCGTGGGCTCTATCAGAAACATGCTGTGAAAGGCGACGAGATCGCCGTCGTGCCCGATAAAGTGCAGATCGTTGCGCCAGGTTTCGTAGAAACCCATGCAGATCGGGGGAAGAGCAGCAGAAGCATCGAATTGAGGAGTCCACATCGCGGCACGCGTTTCGGGTTTTAGGATTCGATGCCCATCCAGTTCGCCGCCGTTCAGCAGCGCAAGCGCGAATTTTTCCATATCACCGGCTGTCGAAGAAACGCCGCCTGCCGGCGCGGGATTAAAAATCTCGAAACCGATCGCAGGCTTTTCCGTGGTGGCACGGTAGCCGTCGGAGACGTCGGGAGCCAGCTCGGTGGTCATCGGTTGGTTGAAGCTGGAGTGCTTCATGCCAAGCGGCTGGAAAATATGTTCGGAAACGTACTGTTCGAAGGGCTCGAGGCTGACGCGCTGCACGATGTAGCCCGCAAGTCCGACGCCGTAATTGGAATACGCAGGAATTTCGCCGGGAGGGTACATGCGGCGCGGTTGGTTGGCGATCAGGAAGTCCCGAAGCGAATGTGCTCGTTTGGGATCGACGAAAATAATGTCGTGAACGACTTCTTCGAAGCCGCCGGTATGGGTCATCAAATTGCGAAGAGTGATCGGTTTTCCAAACGCCGGAGCAATCTTGAAATCGAGATAATTGTTCACGTCCGCGTCGATGTCCAGCTTGCCTTGCTCCACGAGCTGCATCACGGAAACCCAGGTGAAGAGTTTTGAGATGGAGGCCAGTCGGAACATCGTGGTGTCCGGATCTACAGCCGCTTTTTTTGTGAGGTCGGAATAGCCGTACCCTTTTTTCAAAAGCTCTTTTCCGTCTTTCATGACGAGAACCGTGGCGCCGGCAACGTCGCTCCGCTCCATCTGGAGCGGCACCAGTCCGTCGAAGAACGCCGCAAGGTCGGCTTTTTCGAGAGGGTGAGCGGCGGGCAGCGAGTTTGTGGCCGATGGCGTTTCAGCGGAAGCCGCCGGTATTGCGGTTTTGACAGGCGCCGGCGTTTGCGGAGGAAGCGCGCGTGCCGGAAGGAGAATGCAGAACGCGAGAAGAAACAAACAAGTGCGAAGCTGGGTCATGTCGTCTCCGAAGGATATGAAACAGGGGCACAGTCTCTTGAAAACGCAGCGCTTGCGCAACTAAAATCTATAATTCCTGAGCAGCGGGAATCCGCACAGCACGGAGCGAGAACAGCTGGACGATCTATCCGCCGATCCTCCGCACCTCGTTCCCAGCGAAGAGAAACGATAGGATCGACTGGCATTATGGGCTGCGATTAGGAGAGGGATTGAAGTAAGTGAGCGGCAACATATATTATGCGGAACTGCGGCGGCGCACGCGGTAGAAGCGCAACTTGCCGCCTTCTAAGGCTCGGGGGGACAAATGAAGCGCATATTTTTGGTTCTAATGATTTTGGCAGCGGCTCAGACGGTTTCCGCACAGGACTGGGCGAAGGCGACGCTAGCGAAGTCTCCGCGGCATAGCGAATGGGTAACCGTGAAGCACGATGGGCGTTCGGTGGATACATTCGTTGTGTATCCGGAATCGAAAGACAAGCGTCCGGTGGTTGTGATCATTCACGAGATTTTCGGAATGTCGGATTGGGTGGAGGACTTGGCAGATCAAGTCGCCGCCGCCGGCTACATCGCCGTTGCGCCGGACCTGCTCTCGGGAATGGGTCCCGACGGCGGGCGGAGTTCGTCGTTCGCAGAAGGCAAGACGATGGAAGCCGTGAGCAAGCTGAATCCGGATCAGGTTACGGCGGACCTGAATGCTGTAGCGGACTATGGAAACAAAATTCCCGCCTCGAACGGCAAACTGTTTGTTGGCGGATTCTGCTGGGGCGGTGGACAATCGTTTCGTTTCGCCACGAATCGCGGCGATTTGGCTGCTGCCTTTGTTTTCTACGGACCGCCGCCGGATAAGGATGCGATGGCGCGCATCAAAGCGCCCGTCTACGGATTCTTTGCGGGCAATGACGCGCGCATCGGCGCAATGATTCCTGATGCGATCACGAACATGAAGGCTGCGGGAAAAACATTTGAACCAGTGACCTACGACGGCGCAGGCCACGGATTCATGCGCGCCGGTGAAGCCCCGGATGCGAAGGACGCCGACAAGAAGGCGCGTACAGATGCATGGGAACGCTGGAAGAGCTTAATGGCGAAGAGCTGAGGAGCTGCCTGCGAACGTTCCTCGGGAGCCGGTGCCGGTTTCTCTAAACTGGCAGTTCACTCGTAACGCAAAGCGACGACCGGATCGACACGCGTGGCGCGGCGGGCAGGAAAGTAGCACGCCAGCAACGCAACGACCGAGAGAAGCGCGGTCACGCTCACGTAGGTTAGCGGGTCGTAGGGACTGACGCCGGCGATAAAGCCCGAGACGAGGCGCGAAATCGCAAGCGCCAAGGCGATCCCCGAAACTAGTCCGGCGGAAATAATCCACACACCTTGACGAAGAATCATTCGCAGGATAGAGGCTTGCGCGGCGCCCATGGCCATGCGGATGCCGATTTCGTTGGTGCGCTGGCTGACGCTGAAGGAGATGACGCCGAAAACGCCAACGAGCGCGAGGATCAGCCCAAGAGCGCCCAAAATGCCCGCGAGAGCGGCGGCCAACTGGAACAGGAGAAAGCCGTTGATCGTGTAAAGAGCTTGCAGCATGGTATGGACGTCAAACACCGGCATGGATGGAGCGAGCGAGGCGACCTGCTGACGAATGGATGCGATCATCGTTTCGGGTGCAAAGGTGGTGCGCACCTGGAGCACGGCGAGCGAAGTGTATCCCTGAGCGAAAGGTTGATAGAAGTACTCGCGGATCGGACCTACAATCCCGAGAGTGCGGCTGTTCTTCGCCACACCTACGACACGAAGCGAGTGGACGTGGTCGCTGGCAACCTTGAATTCATGGCCAATGGCGCTTTGGTTGGGCCAGAATTTGCGAGCCATGGTTTCGTTCACAATCGCGACCCACGCAGAGCTCTCGACATCAGCTTTTGTGAAATCGCGGCCTTCGAGAAGGGGGATGCTCATGGTGCGGAGATACCCGGGCGTGACGGCGTTATATGCGGCGATGGGCCGTGCCTCGCCGTGCGGAACCTCATAACCAGGGACTTCCACCCAGTCGTTATCATTGTAATAGCCCATGGGCACCGAATAAGCGACACCGGCGGCTTCGACGCCGGGCATGGACTCGATCCGCTCGAGGAGCTGGGTATAAAACTGCAAGCCCTGCTGCCTGCTGTAACCGATTTCGTTTGGATCGAGCGTGAGGTTGAGGACATGGCGAGGATCGAAACCGAGATCGGAGCGCTGCGCGTGATTCAGGCTACGGATCATGAGTCCTGCGACGATAAGAAGCATGAGCGAGCCTCCGACCTGGGCGACGACCAGGGCGGAGCGAAGATGGCTACGGCTGCCGGTCATGGTGCGGCCGCCGTCGCGGATGGCTTCGATGACGCCGCGGCGTGAACCACGCAGTGCAGGAACGATCCCGACGACCAACCCCGTAACGAGCGCGGCGCCGAATGCATAACCGAAGACGCGCCAATCAAAATGAAAGTCTAGAAGCACAGGCAGGGTGGTGGCGAGATGGCCGATGGAACTCAAGGCATTGCTGCCGGCCAGGCCGAAAAGGATGCCCGCGATTCCACCGCAAAGTGCAAGCAGCACGCTTTCAGTAAGCAATTGGCGGATAAGACGCATGCGTGTGCCGCCGAGAGCGGTGCGAATGGCCATCTCGCGCTGGCGCGCGGTGGCGCGCACGAGCAGAAAGTTAGCGATGTTGACGCAGGCGAGAACCAAGACAAGAGCGGCGAGGACGAGAAACAACACGGAGACCTTCAGGACGGGGCGGTCGGGGTCGGGCGCTGGACGGGAGAAGCGCTCTGGGAAGACGCTGATCGTCATGCCTTCTTCGGTCATTGGATTTTCTTTTGCGAGGCGGTCGCCGATGACGTCGAGAGCGGATTGCGCTTTGGGCAGGGCAACTCCTTTGGCCAAGCGCGCGTACACGGCCAGATTGCGAAAGCCACGATTGGTGGGTATGTCCTGTTCGTAGGAGCTATCTACTTGCTGCATGCCAAGCGGCAAGTAGCCTTGGACGTCGACAAGGGCGCTCACGCCGTGAAACTCCCTTGGCGTGATGCCAATGACGGTGACAGGGCGCCCGTTATAGAGGACGGTTTTGCCGACGATGCCGGGATCGCCACCGAAGCGCGTTTGCCAGAAGGAATAGCCGAGAACGATGACGGGATTCACCGCGGTGACGGAGCCTTCCTCAGGAAGAATGAAGCGTCCAAGCAGCGGCCGTACGCCGAGTGCGGCAAAGAAGTTGCCGCTGACGTCGTAGATGACGACGGGTTCGGCTTTTCCATTCAGCATGAGCCCACCAACGTTGAGGCTTAGGGCGATCACATCCGAAAAAACCGAGGAGGATTGCTTTTGAAGATCCTCGAATTCCGGAAAAGAAAAACCGGTTTGCAGTTCGCCCTTCTTAAGCTGCATAGCGAGCACGGTGAGCTGCTCGGGGTTTTTTATGGGGAGCGGGCGGAGGAGAAAGGAATTGACCATACTGAAAATCGCGGTATTAGCCCCGATGCCGAGGCCGAGGGTCAGAACGGCAATCGACGTGAAGCCGAAGTTCTTCCGCAGCATGCGGAAACCGAAACGGACATCCTGTAAAAAGGTTTCAATGATGTTGACGCGTCGCGCGTCGCGGCAATTTTCCTTGGATTGCTCGATACCGCCAAACTCGCGGCAGGCTTTGCGGCGAGCCTCTTCCTCGGTGAGGCCGCTGTCCATGTATTCACGGGTTTTCTGATCGACGTGGTATTGCAGCTCTTCGCTTAGGTCTTGCTCGACTTCGCTGCGCTGGAGCAAAGAACGCAAGCGAAGGCGAAGCGTTACTAGCCAGTGTTGTTCGCTCATTTGGACTCCTTCACACGCCGCCGCAGTTACTACTCCCTACTCGTGCCTAAGGGCAACCAACGGGTCGACCCGCGTGGCACCCCGGGCCGGCAAGTAGCAGGCGAGCAATGCCGTTCCCACTAAGAGCAGCGATACGATGGCAAACGTGAGTGGGTCCGCAGGTTGGACTCCGTACAAAAAGCTCGCCATCAGCCGCGTGACGCCGAGCGCCGCCACAAGTCCCAATGCAATACCGAGACCTGCAAGTCGGGCGCCCTGGCTCAACACCATTCCAAAGACGTTACGGCGCTCTGCGCCGAGCGCCATGCGGATGCCAATCTCCTGAGTGCGCTGCGCGACGGAGTAGGAAATCACGCCGTACATCCCAGTGGAAGCCAGTAGCAGAGCGAGCACGCCGAAGGAAGCCAGTAGCAGCATCGCGAAGCGAGGCTGGCTCAGCGAATCGTCGACCAGTGTGGTTAAAGTGGCGACCTTTGCCAGAGGCAAATCCGGATCAATGGAGTGGATGGCCTCACGCACGCTCGCAGTCATCGAGGCGGGATCCGCTTTCGTGCGCAGCGCCACGCGCAAGTTCAACATCGAGGGCCATTGCCTCTGCGTGTAAACCACGTACATTTCCGGCGCCGTTTCTTCGCGGAAGGAAATGTGTTTCACATCCGGCACCACGCCGACGATAGTCAGCAGCGGCAAGCGTACGCTCCCCGGTCCGACTTGTTTGCCAAGCGCACTCTGACCCGGCCAGTATTTTTTCTCCATCGCGACATTCACGAGCGCTACTGGCATAGAATCGGCCGTGTCTGCTTCCACGAAATCGCGCCCTCGCAGAACGGGTGTTCCAACGGCGGACAGGTAGCCGGGAGAAATAATCGTGTAATTCGCGAAGGGCAACTCTTTCTGCGTTGCGGCAGGATGGTCGGGCATGCGAATAACGGTGCTTTCGCCTTCGCCGCCCATCGGCACGGTTTCGCCGATGCCTGCGGACTGAACGCCTGGAACGGATCGAAGCCGCCCGAGCGCGTTCTGGTAAAACACAACGATGTGATCTTGATCCACGTATTTCAAAGCGGGAAGTGGTAGCTGGAACGTGAGAACTCGATCAGGGTTGAAGCCGCCATTTGCGCCAAGCAAGTGAAAAAAGGTGCGCGTCAGCAGGCCTGCGGAAATCACGAGAACCAAAGCCAGCGCCACCTGCGAAACGAGCAACGCATTCCGCAGCCGTGGGCTTGTCGGACTCAAGCCACTCCTCTGGCTGCCTTCTTTCAGCGAATCAGCAAGGTTCTCGCGCGTGGCGCCAATTGCGGGAGCCAGGCCAAAGAGAATTCCCGTAGCAAGGGAAACGCACAAAGCGAATGCGAACACCGGAAGATCGAGCGTGACTTCGCGCAGGCGCGGAAGGTCCGCGGGTCCAAAAGTCTTCACAAAATAGATGCCGGCGTTGGCGAGAAGAATGGAGATTGCTCCCGCCGATACGGCTATCAGGAGGCTTTCCGTCAGCAGCTGACGAATCAATCGAGCGCGTCCGGCGCCCAGTGCCGTACGCAAAGTGAATTCTCTCCTTCGGCCGAAAGAGCGCGTCAGCAGCAGGTTCGCGATGTTCGAGCATGCAATAAGCAGTACGATTCCGACGGCGGCTAATATGAGTTGCAAAGGACGCTCCGTGTCGCCGACCACCTGGCGCGTCAGCGGAACGACGCGCGAATTGAACCAACCCTTCCACTGCGGATCTTTCGCCTCGGCATGTTTTGTAACGAGGTCCATGCCGGCTTGCGCCTGCTGAATCGTTAGGCCTGGTTTTACGCGGGCAATCACGGCTAGTTCGGAAGGCCCGTTCTTCGGCGCTTCGGGAATGGCCAGCGGAACCCACAGCTGCGCTTCGCGGGGAAAGTTAAAGCTGCTTGGCAATTCTTCCGCGCGGGGAAATACAAAACCGGCGGGCATCACGCCGACCACCGTGTAGGCGTAACCGTTGAGGCGCACGGCCTTCCCCAAAATGGCGCGGTTCGCGCCAAAGTATTCGCGCCACATGCGATCGCTGAGCACTACTTCGTATTCGTGGCCGGGCCGATCTTCCTCGGCGGTGAAGCCGCGTCCAAGCGCGGGCGATATTCCGAGAGCGGGGAAGAATTCGGCGGAAACGCGAAAACCGTCCAGGAAAGAGGGAACATCGGTGCCGGTAAGATTGAAAGAATCGTTTTGAAAAGCGGCCACTGCATGGAATGGATGCGAATCCTGCGCCAGGAAACGAAATTGAGTCTGGCTCCATGGAAAATAGTCCGAGCCGAGATTCACTCCCGGCGGAGAAACGAGTTCAGGCAACACGATTTGGTCAGGATTTGGGAAGGGAAGCGGCTTCAGCAGGATGGCGCTTACGAGACTGAAAACAGCGGTGGTGGCGCCGATGCCGAGCGCAAGAGTAAGAACTGCAACTGCCGTGAAGCCAGGACTCTTGCGCAGCATGCGGAGTCCGAAGCGCACGTCCTGCGAAAGAGTTTCGAGTAAACTCACGCGGCGCGTGTCGCGGCAAATCTCCTTGGTTTGTTCGATGCCGCCGAATTCGCGCCGGGCTTTGCGGCGCGCTTCCTCAGGTGCCATGCCGCTGGCGGTGTATTCCTTGGTTTTTTGTTCGAGGTGATACTGCAGTTCCTCGCTTAAGTCTTGCTCGACTTGATTCCGATGAAACAAGGAGCGCAAACGAAGCGGCAAAGTGTGGAGCCAATGTTCGGGGCGCATGATCGCATGTCTCCTTGTTAGGATCCTGGACGCTTATGCCTCTTTGAGTTTCACGATATTGGAAATGGCCGCGGAGAGGCGGCTCCAGTTGGCGGATTCTTTTTCGAGATGTTTTTTGCCGAGGCGCGTAAGCGAATAGAACTTGGCGCGGCGGTTGTTTTCGGTGGGCTTCCACTCGGCGGTGATCCAGCCTTCTTGTTCGAGCTTATGCAAAGCGGGATAGAGAGAGCCGTCGCTGACTTGCAGCACGTCGCCGGAGACTTGCTTCAGCCGCAGGCTGATCGCGTACCCGTTCATCGCCTGCAGAGCCAGAATTTTTAACAGCAGTAAATCGAGTGTGCCTTGGACGAGATCGGAAGGTTTGCTCATGGCTATTTAGACGGCTGTACTCGGTTACCGATAGCAGAATACACACGCTCCTCTCGGTAAGCAAGGGGGAAACTCGCAGGACGCGGCACTAGCAACGCGGAGGGTCGATTCCGTCGTATCCAGCTATTTAGCGCTAGCGGTTCCGTATTGGTCGGGGCTATTGAACGTCCGAGACTTTCCCGTCAAGGAACGTAACTTTCATGTCTTTGTAGATGTACAGCTTCTTGGCGCCCAGATCGACGATTTTATCGGGCTGGCCAAAGGCGGCGGTGACTTGATCTTCGGTCATGCCTTTGGAGATGGTTTGGGTTTGCTGCGGAGGCGGAGCAGGTGCGGGAACCTGATCCTGACTTTGCAAGCGGCGCTGGCCCGCGGCCGGTGCGGGTGCTTCCTGCTGCTGCTGCTGGCCATTGGCATCGCCGCCGGAATTTTCAGGAGCGAGGACCTGCGAGACGACATCGGAAATCTGTCCGGCGTCAGCGCCGCCGCCCAAATAGCCTTGGGGAAACTGAAACGCGATCTGGGCCTTGAAGTAGGAGGGTTGCTGCGCGCCGTTGCAAGGATCGCATTCCATGACTATGAAAATGACGCGGTCCTTTTTGGGATCGGTTGAGACGCGGACGACGTAGACTTTCGTGCCTTCAGGGAGAAGCTTGCTGGGGCCGAGGAAGGGATTGTCCTTGGGCGTATCCACGTTGCCGTCCTGAACTTTGTTGGTAGCGAGAATGACTGTGGCCGGAGGGTAAGAGCGGATGCCGCCCTTCTGAATCGCGAGGATGACGCCCTGATCGGCGACGATGGGGCCGGTGGGGCCGAAGCCTAGGCGCGTGGCTTTATATTGCTTCTTGAGATCGGCGTCGAGAGAGGATCCCTGCGCGGCGGCTGAGCGGGCAAATACAGAGAACGAGAGACACCACGCCACCAAAACGAAAACACAGATTCTACGTGTCATCGCGAGGCTCCTTTGATTGCAGTCTCGACTCAAGAATAGCGGAAGGGCGAGCGCTTCGCTGCGGTCCGTTTAAGCAAAGGTGCTGTCTATTGAACGTCGGAGACTTTCCCGCCAACGAAGGTAACCTTCATGTCTTTGTAGATGTACAGCTTCTTGGCGCCCAGATTGACGATTTTATCGGGCTGGCCGAACGCGGCAATCACCTGATCTTCTGTCTGGCCTTTTTCAATGCTGGCCGGCTGTTTCGGAGGATCCGGCGCTGCGGCCGCTGCCTGCTGCTGATCCTGGCCGCCACCCTGCTGCTGGTTGTTGGCATCGCCTCCGCCAGTATCATTGGCGAAGACTTGCGAAATGAGGTCAGCGATCTGGCCCGCGTCCGCGCCGCCGCTGATGTAGCCCTTGGGAAATTGAAAGTCAACTTGGGCCTTGAAATTTGACGGCTGCTTAACGTCGTTGCAGGTATCGCATTCAATGACGGAAACATGGACGATATCTTTTTGAGAGTCGACGGAGATCTTGGTGAAATATACCTTTTCCTCCGTAGGCAGAAGACGGCTGTTGTCCTGCGTGTCGGGAGCCTTGGGAATTCCGAAGTGTCCTCCCAATTTTCCGGCTGTGCCCAGGGTTTTGGCTGCCGCGGTATGCATCGCGCCGTCCTTGAACGAGTTGGGCAGAACTACGGCGTCGCCCGGAGGGTACGAGCGGATGCCGCCTTTTTTGATCACCAAAACGGTGCCGGCATCGGTAACCGCGAGGCCGGTCGAATCGCTTTGCACCTGCGTTAATTTGTAAGTCTTTTTGAGATCACTCTCGACAGTGCCTTGCGGCACCGCAAAGACGCGCGGAACTGCCATCAAACTCAATACAACCGCAGCGAAGATCATGGGACTGAGTTTCTTTTGCATTGCTTGCTCCTGAAATAATCAAATCTTCGTTTGGATCATTTGGGCCGGCTGATTTGAAAAACCGATCCGTTGATTTTACGGAACTGGGCTGAGTGCTGCCGGCGACTGCACTCAGCCCAGCCCAAGTTCGAAAACGCGTTGCTAGCCACTTATCGGCCAAGCACTTATGGTTTGTCAGGCTGAGCTGCCGCTTGCACTTCCTTGTCGGCGGCGTCCGCATCTGCTTGTTGAGCGTTCAAATCGCTGTCGGCACTCAGGTCGGGCTGCGCCTGGCCATCGGGGTTGATCTTGTGAGTTGCGTCGGGAGCCTTTGGAAGACCGTTGCCGCCCTTGGCAAGGGTATCCATTCCCGTGCTGATTTTCTCGCGGAAGTCGTTGTGCATGTCCTGAAGATCAGTGACTTGCACGCGTGGCATGGAGCCAATGCCGCAGTCTTGCGATTTTGCGCTGAGCACCTTCACTTTGACGGCCTTGTCATCGCCCGGCTCGTTTTCCTGGCGCTGAACGACATCACCAGGGGTAAGTGAGCAAGTGTCTCCGTCGCTTGGTACGTCAATCGTGGCAGAGACCACGAAGACGCTGTGTTTGGGATCGAGAGCTGCGGGTACTTGGTCGGTGCCACTGTCCGCGCTCTGGGCCGAAGCGGCGGCCTTTTCTTCTTCGATTTGAAGTTTCAGGTCGTCGGCGACGAGTTGTTTGACGTCGGCGGGCATTGCAGCTGCTGCCGCATCGGCATTGAATTCCATACCGCTGCCGAACGAAGTCACGCCATCCGCGGTAGCGCCTGACGCGACCATATACGGAGCATAGTCGGGCTGCTTAAAGGCGTTGGGGTCAGCCTGCTGGGAAGCTTCGTAGGCGAGGCGGAGATTTTCAGCGATGAGATAATCCGTCAGCCAAAGCGCAGCGTACGGATAGACCGGAGCGGGAGCGAAATAGCCACCGTAGAAGCCATACCATGGCGCGGCACCCCAACCCCAGCCGTACGCAACAGGAGCACCCCAAGGCGCGCCAACCCAACCGTAGTAGGCAGGGGGATAGTAATAAGGTGGCGCCCAGCCGTAGTAGGCGACCCCATGATAGTAAGCCCCGCGATAAGCGTACGCGTAGCGTCGTCCGCCATACATGTAGGTGCGGCGCATATAAGGATGGCCGCCGCGCATGTAGCCGTGCTCGACGTAGCCGCGATGGCCGCCGTAGTTCACTACGCGATAGTGCTCGCCGCGGGCGTTCACGCGTTCACCTACAACGCGGCGCTCGCCGTGCGGACCATGCGAGATTTCGGCGCCGCCGCGCGTGTGAACAGACGTCACTCTTCCGTGCGAATCGAAATGAGCCTCGTGGCCGCTCTTGGTGGAAACGCTGGAGAGCTTGCCACTCTTGTTGAATTCCTTGGTGTTTCCTTCTTTGGTGGTAACGGTTTTTCCGCCACCAGGATGTGCAACGGTACCGGGGGTCTTGGCCGCTACACTGGTACCCTTTGCACCTGCACCACCAGCCGTGCCACCAGCCTTGGTCGTGCCCCCTGCGGTGCCGCCGGCCTTCGTCGTGCCGCCAGTGGTGGCAGTCTTCGTACCTGCGGCGCCTGTGCCACCAGTCTTAGTCGTGGCCGCCCCTGTTGTGCCAGTCTTAGTCGTACCGCCTGTTGTGCTGCCGTGTGCGGTCGTGCCGCCGGTCGTACCGCCGTGAGCCGTGCCGCCCGTTGTGTTGCCATGAGCTGTCGTGCTGGTCCCGCCTGTCTTTGGCGGCGTAGCCGCAGGCTTAGCAGCCGGCTTAGCGGCAGGAGCAGCCTTAGGCGGAGGGCTCGCCGGCTTGGACGCCGGTTTCTGAGCATAGGAAACAAAAGCAAACATGAGTAAAAGCAAAGGCAACGCAGAGAGTCGCAGGAAAATGAATCGGGGCCGAATCGAGATCATCTCTTCCTCCAACGAACATTTAGATACATTTCGATAAGGAACACATCTTTGTTTGTGTCGTCATACGCTCCCGGTAACAGCCGGAAAAAGATGTCCAACCCGGGTAAGCGATATGCTTACGGGACGCCACATCGACAAGATTCGGGGCCACAGAGTGCTTACGAAACCTGAAGGCGAAAGGAGATTTGCACTCCTCACGCATAGCTTTCCGGTGGTGAGCCGACTGCCCCGCGAATCGCATCGGTTAAGTTCGCGCCGAGGATGAGGACAATCGCTCGGCGGAATTCCTAGGCCTTCGCGGGCCGTGCGCCCGTGCACCGGAAAAATCGTCGCGATTGTACTACGTTTTTTTGTGGAGGCAAGGCAAAATCCATTTAAAGCCCTAGCCAGGAGAAAGAGCCGCCTTCCAGCGCGCAGCACGGCAGTAAAAAGCAGGAACGGCTGTTTGCGGTGGTATGCGTGGAGCGAAGAGAAGAAGAGATGCTCGGCGCGAGGGCGCCGGCCGGCCGGGAGACTTCGAACGGGAAAAACTGATAGGATTCGCGGAGAGGTTAAGCAGCGAATTATTTTGCGGAAAAAACGGGGAGCGAAGATTATGTCAGAACCAAGCAAGGAAGAATTACTGGCACGGATTGCGGAATTGGAAAAGCAAGCGGGGACGCGGAAGAAGGGAAGTTTGGAATTTCGCGTGGGAGAAAAAGGCGGCGTGAGCGTGTACGGACTCGGACGGTTCCCAGTCACGCTTTATTACGAGCAGTGGATCCGGTTACTGGATGTTGGGACGGAGTTGCGCGCGTTTCTAGAGGAGAACAAGAGCAAACTGAAATTGAAAACAGCGGAATAATGGCTTTGAGTTGAGGCGCTCCCACCCGGCGCCTTTTAGGAAGGCACATGAAGGTCATTTCACTTATGACGTCCGCCGGTCAGGCGCAGATATTGCCTTCCTGAGATATTGCCTTCTGGATTCCTGCCGGGATTTCGGCAAGGAGAGAACGACCATGGCAGGACAATCACAAGCGGTGCATTCCGGCGAGCAATCCGTGGTCATTCGCCGAGCCTCTGCGGCGGACGCAGAAGCGTGCGGAAGAATTTGTTTCGCGGCGTTTAGCGCGCTCGCCAATCATCACAATTTTCCTCCTGACTTTCCGGTGCCGGAGGTTTCCATTGGAGTGCTCTCGGCGATGTTCTCGCACCCGGGGTTTTATTGCGTCCTGGCTGAACAGGACGGGAAAATCATCGGTAGCAACTGTTTGGATGAGAGGACATCGATTGCCGGGGTTGGGCCGATCACGGTGGACGCGTCGGGGCAGAATCGCGCGGCGGGACGCGCGTTGATGCAGGCAGTGCTTACACGCGCCGCGGAGCGAAAATTTGCAGGAGTAAGGCTAGTGCAGGCGGCCTACCACAATCGGTCGCTGTCGCTGTATGCAAAGCTTGGTTTCGTTGTGCGCGAGCCGCTCTCCTGCATGCAGGGGCCAGCGATGAAGAAAATGCTGCCGGGGTATTCGATTCGGCCTGCAGTGGCGCGAGACCTCGCAGCTTGCAACGACTTATGTTTGAGAGTTCACGGCCACGAACGAGGGGGCGAGTTGCAGGATTCGATTCAGCATGGCACGGCAACTGTCGCCGAGCGCGATGGGCGCGTGACTGCGTATGCCTCTTCAATGGCGTTTTCCGGGCACGCGGTTGGCGAGACGAACGAGGATTTGAAGGCTTTGATTGCCGCAGCGGCGGCTTTTCAAGGGCCGGGCATCCTTGTCCCTAGCCGCAATGCTGAATTGTTTCGTTGGTGCCTCGAGAATGGGCTTCGCGTCGTGCAGCCGTTGACGTTGATGACGATGGGACTTTACAACGAACCGGCGGGGGCTTATCTGCCTTCCATTCTGTATTGAAAGAGGCCGAGGCCTGTCGTGGCGGGTGGCGGTCAGGCGAATTGGAGGCGTTTGAGTTTGATGTGGGTGGTATGGACGTGGGCCAGGTCGTAATGGGCTTGCTGGGTGCGCCAGGATTCGGGGCTGCCGCCGAAGACTTTGGAAAGCCGGACGGCCATTTCGGGGGATATGCGGCGCTTTCCATTCACCAGTTCAGAGTGAGTGGTGCGAGTGACTCCAAGGGCGGCGGCAGCTTGGGTGATGGTCAAGCCGAGAGGCTCGATGCACTGGCGCAGGACGAAGCCCACGGATGTGGAGGATTCTTCATCGGCATGGTTTGTTCTCCTTCAATGCAATACTTTCCCGGCAATCTTTCCGCGACGGTGCCTCAAAGATAGTCGATACCTTACAAAAACCCCGGGGTGGGGGGCCGAATCTCCGCACCAACGCCGGCCTTCCCACGCAACGCGCCGGGTGCGGGATATTCCATGGGATGAGAGAAATAGGGCCGGGCTAAAGCCCGGCACCTGCATTTGAGCTGACTTAGTTCATGTGGTGCATGGCGTAGATGTTGTCGAGGCCTTCTTGATAGGGGTAGACGTGGACCATCCAGCCGAAGACGACGGGGTGGAAGCGGCCGCCGGCTTCGGAGCAGGCGTCTTCTGTGTAGATGGAGCCTTTGAGGCCGAACTTGGTCCAGTCGGCGGAGCGGAGCTGGCCGAGCGGAGGCAGGCAAAGATTGGTGTGCAGGTGCCACATGGCGACGCTCAGAGGGATGCGAGCATTGAGTTCGTCTTCGGTGGCGCGCTTGGGCATGGTGTACATGGCGCCGACAAGCTCGTAGCCGGTGGCGGTTTTCTTGTAGAGAAGAGAAGTGGGACGCGCGGGATCGAACGTGAGCGACTCGAGAAAGCCGTTGCGATAGTTGGTGAAGTGATATTCGGGTTGCGGGATTTTGGGTAGAAAAATTTTGAAGCCGTCGTCGAGAGCAGCGTGGTAATCCTTGTATTTTTCCATGGCGGCGCGAAGTTGCGTGACGACTTCGTTGGCGCGCTGAACGTCATCGGGAGTTTGCGTGCGCATGGCGGTCATGTACATGTGGCGGCTGTGGGCGTCGTTGTGGCCGGGAGTCATGTCCTGGACGGCGGCGCGTTCGCTGGACTTTTCATCGCCCATGTCCATGCCGGGCATGGAGGTGGATTGCGGCTTGGCGGAGCTCTGGGCGGCGGGGGCCTGCGTGACGGGGGCGTGGTGGCCAGGCATGGCGACCAGCAGTACGGTGACGACGAAGATGGCTCCGAAGAGCATGCCGGTTTTCGCGGCTAGATGAAGCAACGTTCTACGCGCTGACATTACGATTCTCCTCACTTAATAATACGCAAGGAGTGGGATGAAAATTTCGCTGAAGAGGTTGGTGGGTGCTTGCGGAAAAACTGTACGAGTGGACAGGGAAAAAGATCAGGCAAGGAAGGAGATATCGGGGTATAGAAAATGAGGAAGAGGTGCGGACCGCTACGACACGGGAAGGAAAGGTAGCGTTTCGAGGCTGGCCTGCGGGGGCGTGCTAAAATCTTGGCGTGAAAAAACAAACAGTGTTGCCGGCAAAACATTTAGCGGGCGGCGTGCAGCCGCCTGGGGACAAATCGATTTCGCATCGCTATGCGATGCTGGCGGGTCTGGCGGAGGGCACCAGCGAGCTGCGGAATTTTTCGGCGGCGGCGGATTGCCATAGCACGCTGGGCTGCATGAGCGCACTGGGCGCGGAAGTGAAAATCGAGAAAGATCTGGTGCGCGTGACGGGCCGCGGGCCGCGAGGGTTGAAGAGCAGCTGGCGGGCGCTGGATGCGGGAAATTCCGGGACGACGATGCGGTTGCTTACCGGAATTTTGGCGGGGCAGGAATTCACCACGAAACTTACGGGCGACGGATCTTTGCAGAAGCGGCCGATGAAGAGAGTGATGGGGCCGCTGCGGGAGATGGGCGCGGACATTCGCGCGAAGGATGATAATTTTGCGCCCTTGGAAATAAAAGGCGCGCGGTTGCATGCGATCGATTATCAGATGCCGATGGCTAGCGCGCAGGTAAAATCAGCGGTCTTGTTGGCGGGGCTGTTTGCTGAGGGCGTGACGAGTGTGAGGGAACCGGCTCGAACACGAGATCACACGGAGCTGGCGCTCGAAGAGTTTGGCGCGGGCGTTGAGCGGCACGGGGAGACGACCAAGATTCACGGGCTTTTCGGTGGGAACGGGGCGAGGAAGTTGGTGGCGAAATCTTTGGACGTGCCCGGAGATATTTCGTCGGCAGTGTTTTTTATTGCGGCGGCATCGCTGCTGGCGGATTCAAACATCGCGATTCACAATGTGGGGTTGAACCCGACGCGGACGGCGATCCTCGACGTTTTTGCGGGAATGGGAGCTTCGATCGAGATGCTTTCGTTGACGAGTTCGCACGGGGAAATTATCGGAGATTTAGCGGTGAAAGGCGCTTCGCTGAAAGGCGGAGTGCTGGAGGGGGGGACGATTCCCTTGGTGATTGATGAATTGCCGATGCTCGCAGCGCTCGGGCCGTTTACCGAGGAAGGGATCGAGATTCGGAATGCTGGGGAATTGCGGGTGAAAGAAAGCGATCGGATCGCGGTGCTGGTGGAGAATTTGCGGAAGATGGGCGCAACGGTGGAAGAGCGGCCGGACGGGTTGAAGGTGGAAGGGCGGAGCGCGGGGAAATTGCATGGGGCGGAGATTGCTCCGCATGGGGATCACCGGATTGCGATGGCGTTTGCGGTAGCAGCGCTGGCGGCGGAGGGGCCTACGGTGATTAAAGACGCGGATTGCGCGGGGGTTTCGTATCCGGCGTTTTTTGAGGATTTGAACAGGCTGGCAGAAAGATAGCTTGCCCTTGGCGTGGGCAGCAACGTTTGCGGGCAGCAGCCTGGGGCTTACAAAAAGACGCACCGCCAAGATCCATCGCGCGAAAACCGCGCGACGGAGAAGAGGTTGCCTGTGCCACAAGATGTGACACAAAAAAAGAAAGAGGATGGTTTGTTAGCTGGTTTTGTGGATGGAGATGGCGCCGTAGCTGGTTTTTAGCGTGATTTTGGGGCCGCGGGCTACGCCGTACTTTCCTTCGAGGTGGGAATCGCCGGATTCCGCCGAGGTTTTCTTCAGAGTGTCAGCGGAAAATTCCGAATCGATATCGCAGGAGTGGCAGTCGGAGAGGATGTTGAAGCTCGCGGACTCCGGAATAGTCAGGGAAATGGTGGCGTTGGTGTTGGTGATATCGATGTCTTCCTTGGGAGGGGAAGAGAAGCGCAGCTCGACGTCGCCGTCGCGGTTGTCGACTTTTACCTTGCCGGTGGCGTTCTCGATGGTCACGGAATAGCGGTTGGTCCGCAATGCGATGTCTCCCGGCGCATCGACGATCTCAAGATTGCCCGAGGCTGTTTCCATGTGGCCGGTGAGAGAAGTAAGCGTGAGATCGGTGCGCTGCGAGATGAAGCGGAGGCCTTTGGCGACCTTGTCGGCGCGGATAGGGCCGTAGAATTCGCCGTCGAGGGTTAGGCTCCCCGTGGCCGAGGCGACGTCGACCTGCGTGCCTTTTCCGGAAATCTTGACGTCGCCCTTGGTATCGGAAACTTTGACGTCGCCTTTGTGCATTTCGATGTTCACGTCGCTGGCGGTGTCGCGAACTTCAATATCGCCGTTTGCACTGGTTACCGAGACCGGCGTGGCCATGTCGGCAACAGTGATGTCTCCCTTTTCGTTGCGGACAGTGACGGAGGCCTTCTTCGGAACTTGAATCTCCATGTCGACGCTGATGCGTGAGTCGCCCGCACCCACGCCGGTGGGATGGATTTCGTAGCCATCACCATTCTGAACAATTTCAACGGAAACTGGGCCGGCGCGCCTTGAAGCGTCGCTCTCATTCCATGCGTGGACATTTTTCTTGCCGGAGACGCGGATTTCCGGAACATCTGTCGCGCGCACGGAAATGTCGCCGTGCCCGCCACGAACCATAATGCGCGCATTTGCCGGGACAGTTTTCGGTGCGACATCCAAGTCGTACGGATGGACGTCGCCGGAAATTCCAATGGGAACCTTGCCGTCGATGGCACTCCTGGTGTAGTCGACGGCGGCGACGCAGCTCAAGAGAACGAGCATGCCGACCACGAGCAAGATTTCGTTCCCGGTGATGCGAGCCGAGCCAGGATCGTCGGAACGGCTGGCGATGGTGCGGTCATAGAGCTTGATTAAGCCGAGGAAGATGAGCGCGAGAGGCCACCAGTGACGGAGCACCTCGCCCAGTTCCAATCCATGGTAGTTATGGAGCAGGAGAAGGAAGCCGACGGTTATGAGAACGAGCCCTGGAAAGATTCCGCTGGTACGCTGCCGGCTCCTGGCCATATCGATTTATTGTCCTTGTCCCGGATAAGAGTTGGGCGCGGCGTTCGATGGAGAGGGTGGCACGCCCGGGGCTGGCGGAACGGCAGGCGGCATGGGAGCAACCGAGGAAACGTGACCTTCGCCGGAAGCGAGAGCGGAGGCGAGGCTAATCAGTCCAATCACGATGAGGATGACTGGGTAGGTGTTGCTGAAGTCGAAGTAGCCGCCGCGCATTTCAGCCAATAGAAAAAGCACGCCGACGGTCACGACGACGACGGGTCCCATAAGGCCGCGGATGGTGCAACGCTGGCAGGTGCAACGAACTCGATCGCTCATCTGTGATTACCTCCCCAGGGAGCCGGTTACGGCTGGCGGTCCATGCGATTCCGAAACATCAGGATCCCCACACCGATCAAAATGAGGGGCCAGAAGCGGGCGATGCGGTACCACTGAAACCATTCAAAATTGTTGAGCAGGAGCAGGAGGCCAACGCCAATCAAAATGATCGGACCGATAGGCCGTTGCTTGCTGAAATTATCGAGCGGGTCTGATAAAGGCAAACCGGCGCGCTTGGACTGTGCCGTGCGAAGCGCATCAATAGGCATGTAAACCCAGAGCGCGGCTACGCAAATCCAGAGCGCGGCCTCCGCGCCACCGTTATCCAGACCGTTTACGCCAGTGATGAACAACAAAAGAAAAATCGCGAGATGGATCATGCCTTTGCCGTACTGCTCGTTGTAGAAAGCGCCTAAGCCCGGCAGAAATCCCAAGAAGAAAGCCAAGACGGGGTTAGGTCCAACTCCAGGAGGCGAAGGGGGAGGAGGAACCGCGCGAAGGGCAGCTTGCTGCGGAACTCCCGCTGGCGCGGCTTGAGCGACGGGCGGCGCGGGATGGCCGAGAATCGTGGCCAGGCAGTCTTCGCAATAGAGAACGTCGCGCACGGGCCGGATACAGGCCGGGCACATGGGCTTGCCGCAATTGCGGCAGTAGCCGGTTGCGTCCACTTCAGAATGGACGGCACACTTCATGGAGTTCTCCTTCCGAGCATTCGGCCGCACCATTGACCGCTGACCACCGGAACTTCCGAGGCAAGAATTTCAATTTCTCTGCCGATGCCGTTTGCGCGGTTCTGTTGGCGCGGAGTCGCGGGCTTGGAGCCGTCCGAACTGCCGGGATTTTTGCCAGGAGCGGATTGCGGAACGGTGCTCTCGGGCGTCGTGGGCAGTTCGTTGTCTTTGTTCAGGCGCGACTGAATTTCATACACGACGCGGAGGTCGCTGACAAACTTCGTGGTGTGTGCATAGACGAGGTGCGCCTGGCGGTCCGCATTGCGGTAAACGGTCGCGGGCGAAAGGTCCGCGAGCTTTGGCTTGCGCCACGAGAAGCCGGAAGCAGTGAGAAGAATCAGCAGCGTGGCAGCGACCGAGACGGCACTGTAGGAGAATCGAGGAGAAGCCAGACCGCTCAGCCAGCCAAAAGCACCGCGCCAGCCTTTTTTGGCTTCGCGTGGTCCAAGAGTCTGATTCAGGATCGAATAGACCAGCCGGGGCGGCGTTTCGATCTGCTCCATCGAGTGCAAGCCGCTCATCATCTGAGAAACACTGGCGACCATCTGGGCGCAGTTTTCGCAAGAGTCCGCGTGCGTTTCGAACTCGCGCCGCTCGTCCGGGCTGAGAAGTCCGTCGAGATAGTCGCTAAGGCGCGCCTCGATATTTTCGCAAGTCCAGGTCATGAGATGCTCCGCGCTGGGGCCCACATCCGTTTCCAAGAAAATTCCCAAGTCAAATTCAACTTACTTCTCCCAGTGAATACGCGAATCATGACGGGCGCACTCCCATTTGTTGCAGAATGCGCGCGAGTTCGATTCGTCCGCGGTTGATTCTAGATTTCACGGTGCCTTCGGGTACATCCAAAACTGTCCGAATCTCATTGTAGTCGAGCTGCTGCAAATCGCGCAGGATGACGGCTTCGCGAAGTTCCGGAGAGAGCTTGGTCAGCGCCGTCTGCACCTGTGCGCTGAGTTCGCCGAGCAGCAATTGCTGATCCGGGCGGCGTCCCGCGGATTCTTTGTTTTCGACCACCGGCATAGAGTCCTCGAGCGAGTCGGTGATACGATCACGCTTGGTGCGCCGGTAGTGGTCGATCAAAAGGTTGCGCGTCACGCTGGTCATCCAAGTAGCAAAGCCGCCATGTGCGGAACGATAGCTCCCAAGAGTCTTATACACCCGGAGGAAAACGTCCTGCGACAGGTCTTCGGCTTCCGTGCCATTGCCAGTAAACCTGTAGCAAATGTTGAAGATGCGGCGCGTATGACGGCGCACAAGTTCCTCCCAGGCCGAACCGTCGCCCTGGAGGCATTGCTGGACCAGTTGGGCGTCCTGCTCCAACGTATCATCAGCCTCGAAACCCGCTACGGTGACCAGTCTGCCCCAAAAGTTGCATGGAGCCAACTTCGGCCTGCAACTATGGAACGCAAACTGCTCTCGAAAAGTTCCCTGTAGTTCTGGCCCGGGCGACCAACCGCGAGTGAGGGCATCTTACTCGGGGTATTGGCTCGGGCACAAGGGCGGCCTGCCGGGTGTAGCTCCCCCCTCTTGTGGTTGAACGTCCTGCTCCGATGCGGTTCTCTGCTCGCGGGGGAACCCGTCTAAGTCGCTGAAATGGCTGAAAATTGTGGATGATTCATAGCTTCCGTGTGCTTAGACGGCGACTTGTTCGAGGAGCAAACTCGTGTCTATATGGGAGGTAAGAGGTCCTTCCTTGGGCGTGGTTTACGACCAATTCGCGCAGGAGCTTGCGGCTTGGCAGGTGAAATATGCCGGGCGGCCGCGGGATGAATTAATTGGGTTGTGCCTGCTGGCGCTGGAGCGCGAGGAGTTGGTTAGTGTCGGGTATCGCGAGGAATTGATGACGCAGCGGCTATCGGCGATGCCGCTTTCGCCGGCGGTGCGCGAGTTGATGCGGCACGCTTTGATTTGGGCGTGGCGCGACGAGGAGATGCACTCGATTTATATTCGCGGGGCGCTGCTCAAATACGGCGGGCCGTTGTTGCGGATGAAGGCGTTTGCTCAGCAGATGGGCGGGCTAGTGGGAGGTTGGGCGGGAGCGGTGCGGCAGCATGTGCCGTGGTCGAAGGCGCCATTCTCTCGGGCAGGGGCGACGTTTGTAACGTGGCTCGGGGCGCTGACAGGGAAGGTTCCCGAGGATGTTCGAAAATATTTGAACTATGGGCCGTTCCGCGAGTTTTGCGTTTTCAACATCGACGCCGAGAAGACGGCCAGCTTGTGCTACGAGCGAATGATCGTGCTGGCGCAGGAAGCGCCAGAGCTCGGACGAGAACTTGCCCAGGATTTTGTGCGGGTGCGGGACGATGAACAACGCCATGCGCGAATTTTCGAGATTCTTGCTGACGCGCTGGACGAAAACGACCGCCTCGCCGCGGGAGAGACAGAAGAGTCGTTGACTCGGAAGATTGAGGATGTTGGCGAGTATTTTTTGCCGCGGACGCTGCGGAAGCAAACCGTAGTGAACAGCAAGATCGGGAGCGGCGGACGCGTGTTTGCCTTTGAAGGAAAAGCCGCCGCGGAAAAATGCGTCGTGTTTCGCCGCTTGCTTGAAGAAAGCGGGTTGGCGGAAAAGCTGCAGCAGCGCGCAGCCGCATTGGAAAAACAAATGGCGGAACTGCGGATAGTCGTGAAGCCCTCCTTCATGCTGGGGTATGCGAGGAAAGACCAGTCGATCATTACCGATGCAGAGTTGTTGCGGGAGCTTGCGGGTTTCTTGGGGGAGCGTGGATTCGGAAATGCCGTGATCGTTGAGTCGGCGAATATTTACGACCGATTTTTCGAGCATCGGACCGTGGCGGAAGTCGCTCTGTATTTTGGGATCGGTGAGTGCGGGTTGCCGGTTGTCGATGCTTCGAACGACCAGGTGGCGCACGAGTATTTTCGTGGGATGGCGCAGAACACCATTTCGCGGAGCTGGAAGGAGGCGGACTTTCGAATTTCTTTTGGGAAGATGCGCAGCCATCCGATTGAGATGGCGTATCTGACGATTGGAAATTTGGAGTGGATGGGCGGACGGTGCGATGAATTCCTTTTTGTGGAGCGGCAAGCGCACCGCGAGACCGCGTTGATGATGCTGCTGGACGGATTTCCGCCTGATTTTGTGCTGCTGGATGCGTATGACGAGGCCTCCGATGGGCTTGTGGGCGTGATGGGGTGCCCGCGGCCGCCGACGCCGCGCAGGGTGTACGCGGGCGAAGATGCGTTGGCCGTGGATTTGGTGGCGGCGCGGCACATGGGCGTCCTTGAGCCGGAGGAGACAAATATCTTGCGCGCGGCGTGCCACTGGTTCGGCGATCCGCGGGAGCGCATAAAAGTCATCGGCGTGAATGAGAATTTGCGAGGGTGGCGAGGGCCGTACGAGACAGAATTCTCGACCATGCTGAGTTTCGTGGCGTATCCCGTGTATGTGTTCGGGAGCGGACGCGGATCTTTGTTTGTTCCCGAGATGGACGAGCAGGCCTTTCCTCCACTCCAACGAGTGACGTTTTCGCAGCGCGTTTTGCGGGCGGCGCTGCGCAGACTTCTCGGCTTGCACTTTCCCCGATCAAAAACGTCGCGGCCCGCGGCGGCCGCATCCCAATGAAAAAGAGCGTCGTAGTTATCGGCGCGGGGATGGGGGGCTTGACGGCTGCGCTGCGGCTGGCGCGGGAGGGGTTTCGTGTTCAGGTGTTGGAGGCGCGCGCCGAGGCTGGCGGCTTGGCTTCGGGAAATAGGTATGAGGGATTTTCGTTCGATGCGGGGCCGTACATTTTGCTGGACCGGCCGGGCTTGGAATGGGCTTTTGCATCTGTCGGAGTGGTACTGAGCGAGCATCTCGAACTGCGGGCGATCGATCATGTTTATAGCGTCGATTCGCCCGGCCATCCCACCGTCAACATCTATTCGGACGATGCTAAGACCGCGCAAGAGATGGAGAAAACGTGGTCTGGAAGCGGGGATTTGTATTTGCGCTTCGTGCAGAAGACCGGAGCGATTGAAGCGTCGCTGCGGCCGCTGCTCTACGGTTCTGCCCCGGGACCGATGTCGCTGCTCGGCGGCGGGCGCTGGAGGCACGCCGGGTTTCTCTTGCGATCGCTGCAATCGGTGCTCCGCACATCACGGCTTCCGCAGCCGGTCGTGGACGCGCTTTCTATCTGGACGCATGTCGCGGGGCAGCGGCCGGGAGAAGCGCCGAGTCCTTTGGCATTTGTGCCGGCATTAGTACATTCCGTCGGATGTTTTTATCCGAAGGAGGGGATTCGAGCGATCCCAAGGGTTCTCGAGAAGGCAGCCGTCGCGGCTGGCGTCGAGTTTAGATACCGCACGAAGGCGAAAAAGATCTGCACGGCGGGCGGCCGCGTGACAGCAGTGGAATCGACCGAGGGAGAAGGCTTTTCCGCCGACGCTGTCGTTTCGGACTGCGGTATTGCCACATATCTTCAATTGCTCGACGAGGAAGCGAGCGCGAGCCGAACTCGATGCGAGAACTTGCCGCTGCAATCGCCGGGTGTGTGCGCTTACCTCGCTGTGAGGAGCAAGATGGAGCCGCCGTACTTGCGATTTTTACTCCCTGGCGGAGAGGCGCGCTGCAGATTGTTGATTCGGCCCGGCGTGCTGAATCCGGGGGAAAAACAGGGCGAGTGGTATCCCGCGAGGTTGCTGGGTCCGATGGACCACGCGAAAGCGCAGCGCATGGGACCAGAGGGGCAAGGTGAGTATCTGGAAAAATTGTTGGAAGAAAGATGGTGGCAAGAGGGAATTGACGAGCATCGCGTGGTCGCGCGGCGCACGCCGGCGGAGTGGGGGGCGGAATATTCGCTCGCCCGGGACAGCATGAATCCGGTGATGACGGCGAAATTCATGCGCGAGGGAAGGCTGGCGCACCGCAGCCCTGATTTGCATGGATTATATTTGGCGGGAAGCTCGACACATCCCGGGCAGTGGGTCAGCTTTTGCGCGATTTCGGGAGTGCTGGCGGCGGATTGCGTGCAAAAGGATTTCGCGTGATGCTGGCGGCGTCGACCGAAACGCACGGAGGACGCAAGCTGCGCGTGGCGCGTCTTGGCAGCGGCCCGCCGGTGATCCTGCTCCACGGCTATCCGGATAATTTGCAAATTTGGTCGGAGCTTGCGCCGAGGCTTGCAACACGTTTCGAGGTCATTGCGTTTGACTGGCCTGGAATGGGGTACAGCGAGGCGTGGAGCGGAGGCGCGACTCCTTTTGATTTTGCGCGGCGGCTGGGCACGCTGATGGATGACTGGAAAATCGAAAGGGCTACGATCATTGGGCACGACATGGGCGGACAGCCGGCGCTCGCGCTTGCGGCGGAACATCCGGACCGGATCAGTCGCTTCGTGGTGATGAATTCGCTCGCAATCTGGGACGAGAAAACCTCATGGGAAATTGCCTTGCTGAGAAAATTTGGATGGAACCGCGTCTTGCTGGAGCGGCTGCCGCGTGCGGTTTTTTTCCGAGCGACGCGAACATTCTTGCCGCGCGGATACAAGCTCATCCCGGAGTTGCGTGCTGATTTGTGGGAGAGTTTCCAACGTCCCGAAGTTAGGAGATATGTGGTGCGGATGTGCGCCGGTTATCAAGGAACTTTGCCGCGGCTGAAGCAGCTTTATCCGGCGATTCGGACGCCGGCATTATTTTTGTGGGCAGAGCGCGACAAACATTTTCCCGTGGCACACGCCAAAAAGCTCGCCCTGATGGTTCCAGGCGCCAAGTTCGAAGAGATTGCGCGAGCGAGACATTGGATGGCGCTGAATCTGGCGGAAGAAGTGAGTACTCGCACTTTGCGATTCCTTGGACCCAGCCATGGCGAATGAATCGGCGTTTGCGGCAATCGCCGCGCGAGCGCTCTACTACCGATCTCTATTTCTTGCAGCGGCCGTGTGGAACGCACTATCCGCCTGTGCGGTGTTATTTTTCCTGGCTAACGCGAGATTTCGCGAGGAACTGGGGTTCCCCGGGCCGCCCGACACGATCAGCTTGCAATTGTTGGCTTCGTGCCTGTTGGTGTTTGGCTTGGGCTATTACTGGGTGAGCCGAGATCTCTCGCGTAACCGCGATTTGGTGAAACTCGGAGTGATCGGAAAGCCGCTGGTGTTTCTCGTGTTCTTCGGGCACGCGCTTGCCCAACAAATTCCCATGCGCCTAGTCATTCCATCGGTGGTGGACTTGCTGTTTGGAGCGCTGTTTCTGGAGTTTCTTCTACGCACCCGAGGCAAAGCGCAGTAGTCTGGAAAGGCGCGCGGCGAAGACGCGGCGGTCAACAAATCAAATGGCAGCTGATTCACAAGTTGATTCCCTAGCTCAGAGTTTGAGCGCGAAGCCGTATCGCTCGATTCCCCGCATTTTTCTGGATCTCTTGCTGTGGATCGGCGCGGCGGCGTTGGCGATCTATTTTCACCGATGGTGGCTGACGGCGTTCAGCGTCTTCCTGATCGGATTCGGGCCGTTCCACGATTTGCTCGTGCAAGGACATGAAGGAACCCACGACCTGATCTCGCGGAACCGGCGCGTCAACGATTTTCTTACGTGGTTTACGCTGGCATTTGCGGGAATCTCCGCCGAGGCTCACCGGCGTTTTCATCTCGATCACCATCGCCACGCACATACTCCTCAGGATCCCGAGTATCAGTTTTTTGACCGCGTGGTTCGCGGCGTTCCCGGCTGGGCGTACCTCTTGATTCCTGCATTCGCGCAAATTGGCGTGAACACGTATGGTTTGCAGAAGAAAATGCCTGCCGAAGTGCGGCGGAGAATTGTCTTGGAGCTTGCCGGCGCGGCTCTTCTCCATGGCGCGCTTGCGCTTGCTCTGGGATGGCGGCGCTATTTGCTCTTCGTGATCGCGCCTATGGTCACCGGTCTGTACGCCGCTTCCGTCCTTCGCAGCGTAACCGAGCATCACGACGTCACCGAAGGCAGTGAATGGACCAACGCGCGGTCGATCGTGACCCATCCACTGATCGAGTTTCTCTGGTCGAACGTGAACTACCACCTCGAGCATCATCTCTACCCGTCGGTGCCATATCATGCGCTGCCGGAGTTGCGGCGGGCGCTCTCGACGGATTATCAAGCCCACCAGAGCAATGTCGAGAATGGCTACGGCCGGACGGCGATGGTCTTGCTCCGCGACCCGCGGCACTTCGCTTCCAAGTAAGGCCATCGCGTGCCGCTCACCAAATGCGCTGTCCGATGCGCCTTGACGCATCGCGTGTGTGACCGTTAGTCTGACAAGCTAATGCGTTCATGGTTGAGGAAGTTGCTCATAGTTCTGCTCGGGCTCCTCGTTCTCGGGCTGGTCATCTACTTTTCGCGGGGGATCATCCACCTCCGGGGTTTTAGCGGAGAGAAGCTTCTCCACGCCGTTCGCAACGCGAATCCCTATCTTCTGATTCTTTCGATCGTTGCCATTTACTGTTGCTACGCCCTGCGCGCTTTGCGATGGAAGGTTTTCCAAGGAAATCTCGGGCCGTCGAGTTTCTGGCCGATTTATTCGATGACGCTGGCTGGTTTCTCGGCCGTATTTTTGCTGGGACGAGCGGGCGAGCCGGTGAGGCCGGTTCTATTGGCGAGGAAGGAACGGCTTCCCGTCGCCGACATGTTCGGCATCTACGTGCTGGAGAGGATCTTCGACCTGGCAAGCATGGCGGTGATTGCAGCGATTGGATTGCTGCTCTTTAAATCGCATACACGGGTTGGGGATCAGGCCGGAACGCTCGAAGCGGCTGCGAAAACCGCGGGCACCGTATTTGCAGCAGCCGTCCTGGTGGCCATCGGCTTTTTGGTGTATCTGAGGTTGCACGGAACGGCTCTGCTTGAGCGCAGCCTCCAAGGCTGGAACGCTTCACACGGCTGGCGCGCGATCGTTGCCCGCATTTTGCTCGGGCTCGCACGGGGCGTGCAAGCAATTCGTTCGTTCGGCGAATTGGCGCTCGCCTTGTTCTACTCCGCCGCTCACTGGTTCTTAGTGCTGCTGGTTTATCTTTGGGTTTCGCACGCGTTTGGCGGAGCGCTGGGAACGATCAATGTCGGTGATGCCATGCTCGTGCTCGCCTTCACGCTGGCCGGTTCTGCGGTGCAACTTCCTGGCGTGGGCGGAGGAGCGCAGGTGGCCACCTTCCTGGCATACACGGCAATTCTTGGAATAGAGAAAGAGTCCGCTATGGCCGCGGCAATTGTCCTCTGGCTGATTTCCTTTGCGGCGTGTAGTCTTGCGGGTGTGCCCCTGCTATTCCGCGAAGGATTCTCGCTGGGAAAACTGCGGGAGATGGCGCAGCACGAAAAACAAGAGCTCGAAAGCTAACGTTCCTAGTTCCCGCGAAGGAACCGGGGAGGAGACGACTGAGTGAAGTGTCCGTTCTGCGCGCATCTGGACGATAAGGTGATCGACTCGCGTGAAGGCCGCGCTGGAGATACGATTCGGCGGCGGCGGGAGTGCCTCAAGTGCAGCCGGCGATTTACCACCTACGAGCGCATCGACGAAATTCCGTACATGGTGATTAAGAAGGACGGCCGGCGCGAGCGGTTCGAACGGCAGAAGATTCTGCAAGGATTGTTGAAGGCTTGCGAGAAGCGGCCGGTGGCAACGCCGAAGCTTGAAGCCATCGTGGATGAAATAGAAAGCGTGGTTCACGAAGCGACCGAGCGCGAGCTCACCACGACCGAGATCGGCGAAATGATCATGCATCGCCTGAAAAAACTCGACAAAGTTGCCTACGTGCGCTTTGCGTCGGTCTATATGGATTTCAAGGATGTACAGGAGTTCATGTCGGAGCTGAAGAATTTATTGAAGGACCGCGGGAAGAAGTGAAAGCGTGAAGGAAGAGCGTTCTCAGCGTGGCCAGACGCCGGCGGTAAATGTTCGAATCGTGGTGAATCCCAACTTTTCATAGAGCTGAACGGCGCCATAGTTTTCCGAAGTGACGGTCAGCGTTAATTCCTTGAATTTCATGCTGCGCAGCGTTTCGGCGGAAGTTTGCATCAGCATGCGGCCTAGGCCATGGCCCTGATAACCGGGAAGGACGCAGATCTGCGTGGTGTGGCCGACGCCCGGCGAGACTTCGCTGGTGAGGACGGCGGCGACGAGGTCCTCGCTGCCCGGCTGGCGAAGGACAAACGATGCCGGCGGGACGAAGTGACCGCAGCCCGGCAACAGGATGATATTTTTCAGAAACTTCAGCGCCCCAGAGCGGCTGCGGTATTGATCGTTAATTTCGCCATCGATGTGGTTGGCATAGGCCAGATAGATCAGCTTGGCGCAGGGTTCAAAGTAGCGGTCATTCCAGCGGTCCAGGCGCATTCCGGCGGAGACGCCGGGCTTGGCTTCCGGGAGCTTCTGCAAATCCTGGAGCATAAATTGGCGGGAATAGAGCCGAAAGCCTTGCTCGCTCAGCGGGACTTCCACCGGACCGCTGAAAGGCATGAGTTGCGCTTCAATGCGCGAAAGCTGCGGAATCGCGCGCATGGAGAAAAGCATCTCGTCGAGCAGGCGCTGTCCGATGGTGGCTTGCGAAAACTGTGCGGAAACGTAGAGGCCGCCAATCAGGCCCTTTTGCTCTTCCAGGACGTAAAAGGAGTAGCCCGCGGCGTTGCCATTTTCAAAGGCCACGCATCCTGCGAGAGCGTGAGCGTCCATGAATCGTTTGATTAGTTCCAGAGCGCTGCGGTAGTCCCAATGGAGTTCATCACGCCAGTGGCGCGCTTCCTCTTCAAGAAGCGGCTCTATTTGGCGGACCGTCGTCTGGCGCAAGTCGACAATATTCATGGAGAATAGGACTGCCGCGCGGCCCCTGACCGCAAGCTATATGATAGCCGAATCGGTGGCCGCAGAAACAAGCCGCGCGGCGCGGCGATACAATTCCGACACAACGGGGAAAGGCGGCCGGAAGTGGTGTGGAAAAGGTGTGCTAACATCGCGCCTGTGATGTTTTTTTGTGAGGTGTGAAAACCGGCGGCGCTGGCCGCGTCATTACGCAGACTAAGAATGTCGATCCTCTACGAACTACGCTATCCAACCAAGTGGTATATGAAGTTGATAACGGCCGTTTTGGCGCTGATCTTTTTTGCCGTGCTGGCGACGGCGGCCATCGCGGGATTCCTCGTTTACAGAATCGTCAAGCCGCAGCGCACCAGCAGCGAAATCGATATGGAGAGCTTTCCGGGCAAGCCGGATCTCGTGGATTTTACCGTTGCGGGAATCGGCGTGCGCCACGGCTGGTTTTTCCCGGGATTGCGGGGAGCGCCGACGATTGTCCTTTGCCATGGATACGGCTCGAGCCGCGGCGATCTTTTGACGCTGGTTTCGGCGTTGCAGGATCACCAGTACAACGTGTTTGTTTTTGATTTTGCGGCGCACGGCGGAAATGAAGGCATCACCACGTTTGGATACCGCGAGACGGACGAAGTGCGCGCTGCCGTCGATACGGTGGCCGCGCGCAACGACGTCGACCCGGCGCGGATAGGATTGTGGGGCTACAATTTGGGCGCGTATGCGGCTTTGCGCGAAGCGGAAAACGACCATCGCATCCGGGCCATTGTGCTCGATTCGGTTTACGACCAGCCGCAACAGATGGTGAAAATTGGCGTGGAGCGCACCGGCCTCGGCGGATTTCCGCTCATGGCGCGCTCGGCGCAATTCAGTTTTACTTGGCTGAACTACAAATACCGCGAAGATCCGCCAATATCGAAGAAATTGAGCGCGCTCGCCGGCGTCCCCAAACTGTTTATCGAGGCGTCGGACGATCCCGAGCTTGCCGATATTACGCGGCAAATGTTTATCAAAGCGCCCGAGCCGCGCGATCAGACGATTATTCCGCACGGCAATTTCGTAGCCATGGACGACAACGATAAGCGCGATTATGAGAATCGTGTGGTGAGTTTCTTTTTACTGAGGTTGCCCGCTACTGGGTCCCCCAGCCGGTAGGTCCGCATCGTTACAAACTATTACAGCGTGTCTGAAAGTGTTGAGAGGGCAGTTTAGCCCTTGGTCTCGCAGTTCCCGTTCTTCACTGGCGGGAGCAAATACCCAGCCTGGAGGGCGACCCGGCAGCCACTCAGGGAGTTCCCGATGAAAATAAAAATTCAGGCCATATTGGAAGGATCGCGTAAGTTTGTAGGTTGATGTCCGTTCGGGAGAATAATTATTCCAAACGATCCGCGCGGCCTGGGGCGCGCTGCGCGCGGAATAACGCCCGTCCAGGACCTCCCGCGTATTCCCAGTCAAGGATGAAGCGATGGCGAAGACCACAGCGCCCACGCCAATTGCGAGTCCTAACCGCAAATCTCTCAAAAATAGAATTGTAAATCCGCCTATGCCGATTGCCAGAGCCGGCCACTCCAAGGGCGTCCGTTCAACCTGCAGCATGCCGAATATTCCGAGAAGGATAAAAGTCACTCCGCTAGTGATTCTAATCCAGCGATCGCCTGGGAGGATTTTGCGTAAGCGAAGCGAAACGTTCTGTGCCATCAGAAGCCCCATGGGCGGGATGGCCGGCAAAATATAACCTGGCAGTTTAGATTTAGAGAGGCTGAAGAATAGGACTGGGAATAGAGCCCAGCAAATGAAGAAAAGACTCGGCGAACTTAACCAATCGTCAAGTCTCGACGAGCGTCCTGCGCCCCCGGCGATGCGTGCGAAGCTGAAAGTCCATGGGAGCAGAGCGACCAGAAGCACCGGAGCGTAAAACCAGAAGGGCTGGATGTGCTGGAATTCTGGGGTGAGGAAGCGTTTGAAATTGTGTTCGATGATGAAGACGCGGATAAAGTCGGGATTGCGGCGGGCGCAGAGGATGTACCACGGGAGCGCTGTCAGGCAGAAAGCCGCGATGGCGGCTGGATGGAACAGGCGAACCGCGTCGCGCCAGCGTTTTGTGAAGAGCGCCCAGAAGAAAACCGCGCCGCCGCTGAGGATGATTGCCGCGGGGCCTTTCGCGAGAACGGCTAACCCCAGGAAAAAGCCGAAGAGGATTAGGGCGAGCCATGGCGTGCGTGGGAGTCTGGGAGAGTTCTCGTTGCGAGTGAGGCCGAGGATGACGGCGGCGCAGACCATGGCGATCGTGAGCATGCCGCTGAAAGGCATGTCGGTGGCGGCGGCGTGGGAAAATCCGATCATGCCTACAGACGTGGGGAGGAGCAGCAACAGCCAGCGGGCAGTTTCTTCCCCGTAGAGACGCGCGGCCAGCCACCCCAGCGCCAGTGTTGCGAGCAGAGCGGAAATCGCGCTTGGCAGACGGGCGGCGGTTTCGCTTACACCAAAAACCTTGAAGCAGATCGCCGCGCCCCAATAGAAGAGCGGGGGCTTTTCAAACCACGGCTTGCCGTACAGCCGCGGCGTGACCCAATCCCGCGTTTCAGCCATGTCGCGTGCAATCCACGCGTAGCGGGGCTCGTCGGGGCCGACAAATCCGATCGCCCCGAGATGGCTGAAATAACAAATATACAGCGTTGCGAGGATGAGAACGGCCCAGCCGATGCGGGCGGCAGTGCCAGCAAGCGGTTTTTCAGGAATGGAGGTGAGCGATTCGGTCACGGATGGGAAAGTCTAGCATTGAACCTCTATCTTCGAGGCTGCTACCTCTTGCATACTGTCGCGCGCCGGCCGCTGAGCGGCCTTTTTGGCAACCCATGAAAGAATGGCTCGAATTCGCCGCTGTTTGGCTGCTCGTGAAGACGCTCGGAGCGCTCCCGCAGCGCGTGGCGCGCGCGTTTGCGGCGTCCGTCGCGAGCCTGCTTTTTTCCTTCGAGCCAAAGCTGAGGAAAACGGCGGAGTTCAATCTGCGGCTCGCGTTCCCCGATTGGACTGACGCAAAGCGTAAGGACGTAACGCGCAAGATGGTTCGGAATCTCGGCTGGATGGCGGCGGAATTTGCGCGTATCCCCCGGCTCACGAGAGAAAACATCGAAAACGTGGTGATTCTCGATGGACACGAAAATTTTCTGGAAGGGCAGGGGCGCGGCAAAGGCGTCCTTTATCTGACAGGCCATATCGGCGCCTGGGAGCTTTCTTCTTTTGCCCATGCGCTCTACGGGTATCCGCTGCACTACATGGCGCGGCCGCTCGATAACAAGCGTCTCGATGCGCTGGTCAATCAGTATCGCTGCTCTTCCGGCAATCGGCCCATTTTCAAGAATGAATCCGCGCGCGTCATGCTCAAAGTTTTGAAAGACGCGGGCACCATCGGCATCCTCGCGGACCAGAACACCCTGCCGGCGGAAGGCGCGTTCGTAGATTTCTTCGGCAAACTTGCATGCACCACAACCGGCCTCGCGCGATTGGCTCTGCACACCGGAGCGGCCGTCGTGCCGGGATACGCCTATTGGGATGAGGGCATCCAAAAATATCGCCTGCGGTTCGAACCTCCCGTGGAATTGATTCGTACTGGCGATACCGAGCGCGACGTCTTCGAGAATACGCAGCGGTTTGCGAAAGTCATTGAAGAGATTATTCAGAAACATCCGGACCAATGGGTCTGGATCCACAAACGCTGGAAGACGAGGCCTAAGGGCGAGCCGGCGCTGTATGATTTTTGAGAGAGGTCTTCGATGATGCAAACGGCAAGGTCGTTGGCGGAAGCAGTAGGCGCAAAGCTGGAAGGCGACGGCGGCGTCGAATTGCGCGGTGTAGCGGCGCCCGAACGCGCCGGCGCGCACGATCTCATCTACGTGGAGAAGGCCAAGCATGCCGAGCGCGCCTCAGCATCAGCGGCTCGTTGCGTGATTGCGGCGGAAAATATTGCGCTGCCCGGGAAGGCCGTTCTGCGAACGGCGCAACCGAAACTGGCGTTTGCAAAAGCAGCCGCTCTGATCCTCGGAAAAGCTCCCATTGCCACCGGCATTCATCCGAGCGCGATTGTGGCGCCGCTTGCGAGAGTGAGCGCGAGCGCAGGCATCGGGCCGTTTTCGGTGATTGGGGAAGATGCCCGTGTCGGCGAACGCACGCAAATCGGCGCGCACAGCGTGATCGGCGCGGGCTGCTGGATCGGCGACGACTGCCGCATTCATCCGCGCGTAACTCTCTACGCGGGCGTTCGCATCGGCCATCGCGTGGAAATTCATTCCGGCGCGGTGATTGGCGCGGACGGTTTCGGCTACGCGCATGGGGAAGGGCGCTACTGGAAATTTCCGCAAGCGGGAATCGTGGAGATCGCGGATGATGTGGAAATCGGCGCGAACACGACCATCGATCGCGGCTCGCTGGACGATACGCGCATCGCCGAGGGCGTTAAACTGGACAACCTCGTGCACATCGCCCACAACTGCCAGATTGGCGCGCACACGGTGATGGCGGCGCAGGCTGGCCTCTCCGGCTCCTGCGAATTCGGCAAGCATGTGGTCGTCGGCGGCCAAGCCGGTTTTGGAGAGCAATGTTATTTGGAAGATGGCGCAATTATTGGCGGCCAATCCGGCGTTCTTGGCGGCAAAGTGGTTCGCAGCGGGCAAACCGTTTGGGGGACGCCCGCGCGCCCGCTGGAAAAGTTCAAAGAACAATTCGCGTGGGGAGCGCGTCTACCGGAACTGGCCGCGCGCATCAAAGAGCTGGAAGCGAAGTTGGAACAGAAACGGGAAGACCAAAGCAAAAGAGCATGATGTGAGCCGAGCTTCGCGCTGGCGCGTGATTGTGGTTGGCGGGCACACCCGCAGCATCGGGAAGACGCAACTGGTGTGCGATATCGTCAGCGCGTTCCCGAACGCTAACTGGATCGCGGGCAAAATCACGCAGTATGGCCACGGTGTCTGCGCGCAGAACGGAAACAATTGCGACTGCGCTCCTGACGAGCATGTTTGCGCCATCGAATGGGAATCGCTGCCGCAATCCGGCACAGACAGCGCGCGATTCCTGGCGGCAGGCGCGGAGCGCTCGTTCTGGCTAAGAACAAAGCAAGGTTTTCTCGCCGAAGGCCTGCCGCTAATGCGAGAAGCCCTGCGGCAAACGCTGTCGGCAACCGATCAAGATTCGCCTCCGCTGATTCTGGAAAGCAATTCGCTCTTGCAATTCCTGAAACCCAGTCTCTACTTCGCCGTGATTGATCCCTCCCGCGAAGATTTCAAAGACTCCGCGCGTGCCGCTTTGGACCGCGCCGATGCACTGGTACTTCGCGGCTCGATCGGGACCGCCACCTCAGCGCCCTCCTGGACGAAGCTTCCGGCCAATCTGCTGCGCACCAAGCCCTCCGTCGCCCAGAGCGAAGGCGAGCCCCTGCCCGAGCCACTCCACGTGCTCATCGAACGGGTGTTGCAGTCCCCGCCAAGTATCGTTCTCTAACAGGGCCCTGACAACGAATCGGTAACGCCCTTGCATCTTAGAAGTTGACCCAATGCCGGAACACGGCGATAATTTACTGGTACTCGTGTTACTCGGTCGTCAGCATTTCCCGGCGCTCGTGCCAGGTATCGTGGGAAGTGACTAGGAATAAAGCAGTTAGGCCGTTTGTAGCTAGATTGGGCGAGTCTAATCCGCCCGCATTTCTTTAGACCTTCGTTCGGGGGACGCGATTTGGCAACAGGTACTCGCATTGGACTAGATAAACCCGCTCCTGCCATACCACCGATTTGGCACGAGAAGGATCTGTCTGGTTCTCTTGAACAAGCCATCGAAAACGGCGCGAATCACTTGGTCTCACTGCAAGCCGAGCAAGGTTACTGGCTTGGCGAACTTGAGGCCGACACCACGCTGGAGTCCGATTACATTTATTACTTGTATGTACTGGGTAAGGCCGATCCCGAGCGCATCGCTAAGCTCGCAAATTATGTTCGCCGGCGGCAATTGCCCGATGGCGGTTGGAATATTTTTCCCGGCGGTCCTTCCGATCTCAACGCGACCTGCAAAGCGTATTTCGCGCTGAAGCTGGTCGGCGATGACGTGGATGCGCCGCACATGACCCAGGCGCGCGAGACCGTGCACCGTCTCGGCGGCCTCGAACTCACAAATTCTTATGTGCGTTTTTATCTCGCGCTGATCGGCGCGGTTGGCTGGGAACTGGTTCCTTCGATCCCGCCGGAACTGCTGCTCTTGCCGAACTGGTTTTATCTGAATATCTACGAAATGTCGTCGTGGACGCGCGGCATCGTCATCCCCATGGCCATTCTTTCCGCTCTTCGGCCAGACTGGCGTTTGCCGGAGCGCGCTCGCGTCGACGAACTATTCAAAGACATCTCGCACAAAGCCGCGGCGTTTGACTGGAGCAAGCAGCTTATTTCGTGGCGCAACGTTTTCCTGGCTATCGATCGCGGGCTGAAACTTTACGAAAAGCTTCCCTGGAAGCCGCTTCGCCGCCGCGCCCTGCGCGAAGCGAAAGCGTGGATGCTCGCACACATGGAGCGCAGCGAAGGCCTCGCGGCCATTTATCCGGCGATGATGAATTCGATTTTCGCCTTGATGGCGCTTGGTCACGGTCCTGAGGATCCACTTACCGCACGCGAGATTCGCGAATTTTCGCGCTTCGAAATTGAAGAAGCCGACACCATTCGCATGCAGCCGTGCGTTTCCCCGGTCTGGGACACGTGCATCGCGATGGTTTCTTTGGAAGAGGCCGGGCTGCCCGCGGATCATCCCTCGCTCGTCAAGGCAGCGGATTGGATGCTCTCGAAGCAGGTGCTAGGTCCGGGCGACTGGCAGTTCAAGAACAAAGATGCCGAACCCGGAGGTTGGGCGTTTGAGTTTCGCAATGATTTCTTTCCGGATGTGGACGACACCGCATTCGTCCTGATGGCATTGCAGCGCGTAAAGCACCCAGATCCCGAGCGCATGGAAACTGCCGTGCGGCTTGGCATCCAGTGGCTTCTCAGCATGCAAAACAAGGACGGCGGCTGGGGCGCTTTTGACCGCGACAACGCCCGCCAGCTTTTGTGCAACATTCCTTTCGCTGACCACAACGCCATGATTGATCCTTCCACGGCGGACGTGACGGCTCGCGTTCTCGAGTGCCTCGGCCGATTCGGCTGGCCCGCTGAGCACCCGGCGATTCAGCGAGGCGTGAAGTTCTTGATCAAGGATCAGTGTGAAGACGGGTCGTGGTTCGGGCGCTGGGGAGTGAACTACGTTTATGGCACAAGCGGCGCGTTGCGCGCTCTCGAAACGGTTTCGCTTACGGCCAAAGAATTTTGCCAGCGCGCAGTGAGATGGCTGCGCGCCGTTCAGAAGGCCGACGGCAGCTTCGGTGAATCCTTGTGGAGCTACACCGATCCGAGCACCAAGGGGCTGGGAAATAGCACCGCTTCGCAAACCGCATGGGGCCTCATCGGACTTCTGGCGGGCGCCCAGGCGAATGATCCCGCGATTCAGAAGGCGGTTGCGTATCTGGTCCACCAGCAAAATACGGATGGTTCCTGGAGCGAGGCGGAATTCACAGGCACCGGCTTTCCGGGCGTCTTTTATTTGAAGTATCACCTCTACCGCAATTCATTCCCGCTCTACGCGCTCGCGCGATTCCGTAATCAGGTGCAAGGTCCGCACGAATATTGCGCCATGAAATTCCAGCCAGCCGAATTCCGGCTGCGGAGCGGGTTCTAGAGCCCGCGATGACGTTTTCTCTGCGGCTCACCGCGGATCTCGGTCTTGCTTTGGCCGCCCGCGCAATCAGCAATAAATCTGGCTGTCCCCCCATTCTGCATCTTTCGGCTGAAAATAATTTCGATTCTGCCTCCATTCCCTCTGCCGCGGGAGATCCCGAGTCAAAGGACTCTTCGTTTCAGTCTGTCGCGCGCGTCTCGCGATTTCGTTCTCCCATCATTTGGGTTGGCGGCGTTGAGCCACTCGATCATCCTCAAGCAGCCCGGTTTGCCAATGCCCTCGCGGCTTCCGGGCGTCACGTCTTCCTTGAAACTTCCGGGGCCTCTTTGAAGCGCCGTCTTCATGAATTTCGGCCAAGCTCGCGTTTTCACTTCACGGTTCGGCTAGCTGGGCGCCAGCCGTCTGATAACCATCGAACCTCCAGCGAGGGCGCGCTCCGCGTGGGGCTCGAAGCGCTTCGCATGGCACGGCTCGCTGGTTTTCTCACTTGCGCGCATCTGGCCCTGCCATCGGACGCGGCAGCCGCCCAAGTTGAGCAATTGCACGCTGAAGTTCAAAAGCTCGACGTCGATGGTTTCTTGATCACTTTTGTGGAGTTCGCACCCGAGCTGCAGAAGCTTGCTGTTCAACTGCGCCGCCGTTTGCTGAGCCGCCGCTGGGCGCTGCTCTCGCGCCTCTTGGACGCCAGCGCTTCCCCTCTGAAGGGGAGCAGCCCCGTGGATATCGGGCAACAGCCATTGCCGCAATCGCAGGCCGAGCGTTATGGCGAAGGCGCCGAAGCCGGATGACCACCCTGGTCACAGGAGCGTCGGGCTTTCTCGGCAGCCACGTTGCGCGACAACTGGTCGCTCGTGGCGACTCGGTTCGCGTTTTGATGCGTCCCTCGAGCACCAACCGCGCCGTGGGCGATCTTTCCCTTGAGTACGTGACCGGCGATTTGCGCGATCCAGCCTCCCTCGAACGCGCCTTGGCTGGCGTGAAATGCGTTTTTCACGTTGCGGCTGACTATCGCCTGTGGGCCAAGAAATCGCGCGATATTTACGACTCGAACGTCGGTGGCACGAAGAATCTTCTCGAAGCTGCGAAGCGCGCTGAGGTAGAAAAATTCGTCTATACAAGCACCGTCGCCACGATCGCCGTGGACCGTCCCGAATTGCCGACCGAAGCCACGGACGCCAGGCTCGAAGAGATGGTCGGCCACTACAAGCGCTCGAAATGGATGGCTGAACGCGAGGCGCTCAATGCCGCGAAAGAAGGGCTGCCGCTTGTGGTTGCCATGCCGACAACTCCTGTCGGTCCCGGCGATTGGAAACCCACGCCGACAGGAAAAATCGTTCTCGACTTTCTAAATGGCAAAATGCCGGGCTATGTCGAGACCGGACTGAATTTTGTCGGCGCCGAAGAATGCGCGGCAGGCCACTTGCTTGTCGCGGAAAAAGGCAAAGTGGGCGAACGCTATCTTCTCGGCGCCGAAAATCTGACGCTCAAAGCGATGTTGGATACGCTGGCCAAGATAACGGGTCTGGCGGCTCCAACGCTGAAGATTCCTCACGGGCTAGCTTTGGGTGTAGCCTACATGAATACAATTTTCTCGCGGCTGATTGGGAGAGAGCCGCAAATTCCCGTCGAGGGCGTGAAAATTGCGCGGCACATGATGTTCGTGGATTGCACGCGGGCGCACCGTGAACTTGGTTTTAAGCCAGGCTCGGTGGCGGCAGCACTGGAGCGCGCGGTCCGTTGGTACGAAGCCAACGGTTACGTAAAGCCCCGTCGCGTCAAGAAAATGCAGCGCGCCGCCTAGGGCAAGGCTGATCGAGGGTTATCCCACCCGCTCGGGAAGAAACTTTTCTAGGGTCGGGGCTCATATATTCTGGAGGGGCCCATCGCGTCTTTTAGCATAGGCAAGTTGTAGCCATGAGCTTTCTTCCGGCATCATAGATTTACAGTAGATTTACAGAAATATGCGCATCCTAGTCACTTTCGCCATCAAAGCCGAGTTCTCGCAGTGGTCCTCTCGTCATCCGTTCGTCCCCTACGAATTTGAGAATTGGGAGCGCCGTCGCGAATTCGATCTTTTTAAAGCGAACATCGGCCCGAACGAAGTGACAGTGCTTTTAACAGGCATCGGCGGTGATAGCGCCGCCAGAGCGATGCTGTCGATTCCAGTCGAAGTTCACGACGTATGCATTTGCTCGGGGCTCGCCGGTTCGCTCGAAGCGGCCTTGAAGCCGGGAGATATCGTCGCAGCGTGCACAACGGAAACGCTGGGCAAAAATTGCCGAGCCGAAAGCGATCGAGGCTTGATCGGTCTCGCTGTTCGTTGCGGTGCAAAGGCTGTGAATGTTTCTCTGACATCTGAGAAAATTATTGCCACGGCCGGCGAGAAGGAGGACCTGGGCCAGAAGGGAAGTATCGTCGAGATGGAGTCCGGCTACATTCTCGCAGCTGCGGAGCAGGCGCACGTGCCGTGTGTGGCCGTTCGCGCTATCAGCGACGCCGCCGACGAAGATCTGCCCGTCGATTTTGCGCGCATTCTGGATTCGCATGGCCATTTGAAGATGGGCGGGCTTCTCAAAGAAGTCGGCCTGAGCCCTTACCGCATTCCTCTTTTGATTCAATTCGGCCGGCAGAGCCGCGCGGCCGGCAAATCGTTGGCGGATTTTTTGGATCGTTATGTTTCTGCGCTCTCAGAAAACTGGGCACGGGCCGCCGCCCCTAAAGTAGAAGAGGTTTCCGCAACATGAGCAGCATTGGAACAGCGGCAGAGACGCTGAGATCACTCGGGCCGATTCCGAAAACCATGCGCGCGGGTGTCTACCGCGACAAAGGCGTCGTCCGCGTGGAAGAAGTCCCGGTCCCTGAAATTGGCGAAGGGGAAGTGCTCATCAAAGTCGCGGCCTGCGGCATCTGTGGCACCGACATCAAGAAAATCTTCCAGCGTTACGTCGAACCGCCCCAAATCCTCGGCCACGAACTGGCAGGCACAGTTGTCGCCATCGGCCCGGGCGTGACCAAGTGGACGCCCGGCGATCGCGTGATGAGCTTCCACCACACGCCGTGCGCGCGATGCTTTTACTGCGAAAAGCGGCTCTTTTCGCAGTGCAAGCAGTATAAAACGACCGGCCTTACCGCTGGTTTTACTCCCAATGGTGGCGGGTTTGCCGAATACGTTAAAGCCATGCCATGGGTTGCAGAACGCGGCATTGTGGCCCTCCCGGACCATGTCAGCTTCGAAGAAGCCACCTTCATTGAACCTATCAACACCATCGTCAAAGCCGTTCAAAAGGCACGTATTATACAGGGCGAGACCGTCCTGATTCTCGGCTGCGGCCCCATCGGGTTGCAGTTGCTCATGGTGAGCAAGCTCGAAGGGGCCCTGCTGTATACCAGTGATCCAATTCCACAGCGCCGCCAAAAAAGCCTCTCCCTCGGCTCGTTAGAGTCGTTTGACCCAACCAGTGGTAAGCTTGTAGAAGAGATACGGACCCGCACGGACGGTCGGGGTGCGGACGCAGTGCTCGTGGCTGTCGCGCATCCGTCGGTCGTAACGGATGCTTTGGCAACAGCGCGGCCCGGGGGGCGCGTTTTGCTTTTCGCGGCAAACGATCCGGTTACCAAGATAGAGTTTCCTGCCGCGGCTGTGGGCATCGACGAAAAGGAAATCCTGGGCAGCTATAGCGCAGCCGTAGACATCCAAGATTCAGCTGCGGATCTGGTGCTGGGAAAGAAACTGCCGGTGATGGAAATTGTCACCCACCGGTTCCCACTGGATAGAATCCAGGAAGCCCTGGAACTTGCAGCCAGGCCAACGGCTGAATCCCTGAAGATTCTGATTACGCACGCATGAAGACAACGACCACGAAGAAGACGGAAGTTGGTGAAGAAGTGAAGTTTGCCGTCGCGCGGGCCGCCGTTCCCTCGAAGATGACCGCTGCCGTGTTGTATGGCAGCGAAGATCTGCGCATCGAGATGATCGACGTGCCGCGCCTTGCCGTCGACGAAGTGCTTCTCCGCGTCCGCCTCGCGCTGACCGACGGCACCGACCTGAAAGTCTGGAAGCGCGGCTACCACGCCAAAATGATCCAGCCGCCCGCTGTCTTCGGTCATGAAGTAGTTGGCGATATCGCCGCTGTCGGAAAGCGCGTGGATGCGCGCTGGCGCATCGGCATGCGCGTCGTCGCCGCGAATTCCGCCCCTTGTCTGCGCTGCTATCACTGCCGCCGCGGCCAGGAAAATCTTTGCGAGGATTTGCTCTTCAACAATGGCGCGTACGCCGAATACATGCGCATTCCCGGCCGCATCGCGATGGAAAACATGCTGGAAGTGCCGCACTCGGTCGATGACGGAAGCGCCGCTCTTGTCGAGCCGCTCGCATGCGTGCTCCGTGGCATTCACGAAATGGAGGTCCGCGCCGGCGATACCGCGGCCGTGATTGGCTGCGGTCCTATTGGCCTGACCTTCGTCCGCATGCTCTCGCGGCGCGGTGTCCGCGTGATTGCTCTGGCGCGCCGCTCCGCGCCTCTCGATGTAGCCCGCAGGCTCGGCGCGATTGCCACCATCAACGTGACGGAAACACCGGACGTTGTTGCCGCCGTGAAGGCTTTGACCGAGGATAAGCGGGGACCCGACTCCGTGGTTGAAGCCGCGGGCAATCCTGCGACCTGGCAACAAGCTCTGGCCATGATTCGCCGCGGCGGAGTCGTGAATTTCTTTAGTGGCTTGCCATCGGGGACGAGCGTGGCGATCGATCCCGCCGGGATTCACTATTCCGAGATCAAGCTGATTTCGCCTTTTCATCACACGCCACGCTTCATACGCGAAGCCCTGGAAGCCATCCGCCGCGGCGATATCGTCGGGCAAGACTTCGTGACCGAAGAGATCCGCCTGACCGATCTCCCGCAGGCCTTCGAGCGGATGAAGGCCCGCAGCGGCGAAATCAAGCTGGCCGTCCGCCCATGACTCTGGAGTGCGGCAGCCACGCTGCCGCTTTGGCGGCTGGCGCGCCAGATAGCATCGATCCAGATTCTCTAGCGTGCTTTCATCCTGCGCCTGAACTTGTCGTCATTCCGAGCGAAGCGAGGAATCTGCTTTTCCATGTTGCGTCCCGGTGAACTCGAACTAGCCGCGAATCTTCCGCCGAACAACTGCTCTGCGGGAGCCGCCCAGCAGTACACGCGCTGGCTCGCTACGCATCACTACGAAAATTTCAACGTTGTTTCCTGGCTGCTTCCCAAGGATCTGCACCAGCATTTCTACAATGTCTACGCGTATTGCCGCTGGGCCGATGACCTGGGCGACGAAGTTCCCCAAAAAGAACGCGCCCTCGAACTGCTCGATTGGTGGGAGCGCGAACTCGACGCCTGCTACGATGGCCGCCCGTCGCATCCGGTTTTTGTCGCGCTGCGCGAGACCGTCGCCGCAAAAGATATTCCCAAGCAGCCGTTTGCGGATTTGTTGAGGGCGTTCCGCCAGGATCAAAACGTGAAGCGCTATCCGACGTGGGAATCGATGATCGGGTATTGCGTCTATTCCGCGAACCCCGTCGGTCGATTGGTCCTCTATCTTTGCGGTTATCGCGACGAAGAACGCCAAGCCATGTCCGACGCCACGTGCACCGCTCTCCAGCTAGCGAATTTCTGGCAAGACGTTTCCCGCGACCTCGAAAAGGGCCGTATCTACATTCCTCTCGATCTTGCCGCCGCTCACGGCGTAACCGAAATGGACATCGTCGACCGCTGCTTCGACCATCGTTACGTCAATCTTATGGAAGATTTGATCGCTCGCACGCGTGTTCTCTTTCGGCAAGGCGCCCCGCTAGCAAAAATGGTCACTGGCCGCCTAAGCGTCGACCTCGAAATGTTCAGCCGCGGCGGCGCTGCAGTGCTCGACGCCATCGAAGCGATGGGTTACGACACGCTCCACACCCGTCCGGCCATCAGCAAATCCAAGCAGGTGCGCCTGCTCGGCCGGTCTCTCTTGGCCCATCTGGTTGCCAAGCCCATGCGCCCCGAATCCGAAAGCGGAGGCTTCGCCTTCGTAGGGGCCCGGCCTGCTGTGCCCGTCTTGGGCACCTCGGTCTCTAGCTCTTACAGCGAATGCCATCGCATCGCCCGTGCCGCCCACAGCAATTTCTACTACGCGTTCTACCTGCTGCCAAAGCCGAAGCGCGATGGTCTTGCCGCCCTCTACGCCTTCATGCGCCTGGTCGATGATGTCGCCGACGAAGGCCGCGACCTCGCCGCGAAGCAACGCGGTCTGGCGGATTGGCGTGCCGCCTTGGACGATGCCGTAATTGGCGAGGAGCGGCTGGTTGACGGCTCGGCGGCACTCGCTTCGGCGGCCCCAGCCGGTGCAACCGAAGTCTTGCCCGCGCTCGTCGACACCATGCAGCGCTACAAAATGCCCGCGCGCTATCTCCACGATCTAATCAGCGGGGCCGAAATGGACTTGACTCTCCGTGCCTACCCGACCTTCGACCGCCTCCGTGAATACTGCTACCGCGTCGCCGGCACAGTCGGCCTGACCTGCACTCACGTCTTCGGCTTCCACGATCCCCGCGCCCTCGATCTCGCCGAAAAGCTCGGCCTGGCCTTTCAGCTAACCAACATCATTCGCGACGTCCACGAGGACTACGCCGTCGGCCGTGTCTATATCCCCGAAGAAGACCTGGCGCGGTACGGAGTCTCCTCGCAAGATTTTGGCAAAAGCGAAGCAACTCTCGGCGTCCGCGAACTCCTGCGTTTTGAAACAGACCGTGCTTGGCAATGTTACGAAGAAGGCTCCGCTCTTTTCGGCTTGATCGATCCGGAAAGCCGTGGCGCCCTCTGGCTGTTGGCGCACACGTACAGCGCTCTGTTAGCCCGCATCGAGTCGCTCGATTTCGCCGTTTTCGGCGAACGCGTGCGGCTCTCGAAAGCGGAAAAGATGTTGTTCATCGCAAAGGCGCGCTTCGGCCGCCTCTCGGAAGAGAATATTCTTGAAAAGCGTGATCGTGATCGGCGGCGGGCTGGCGGGACTGGCAGCCAGCGTCGCGCTGGCTGAAGCAGGTTGGCGCGTTCGACTTTTTGAGCAGCGCCCGTTCCTTGGCGGCCGCGCGGCTTCCTACGTCTTGCCCAATGGGGAGCACGTCGACAATTGCCAGCACGTCACCTTCGGCTGCTGCACCAACCTCGAAGATTTTTATCGCCGGGTCGGCTCCGCAGGCAAAATCAGATTTTTCGACCGCATGGTACTTCTCGACCCGCAAGGCCGCCGCGGCGAAATGCACGCCGGCATTCTCCCCGCGCCCTTTCACATGACCGGCTCTTTCCTCACTTTTTCTCCGCTGGCTCTCAAAGACAAGCTTTGCATCGCCCGCGCCTTCTATTCCATCTTAGAAAGCGGCGGTCATCCGCCCGATGTCGACGAACCCGGCGGCATCTCGATGCTCGAATGGCTTCGCCGCCAGAAGCAAACTCCCGCCGCCATCTCCCGCTTCTGGCGCGTCGTTCTCGTCAGCGCTCTCTCCGAAGAGCTCGACCGCATCGACGCCCGCTACGGCATCGACGTTTTCTGGAAAGCCGTCCTCTCCAATAAAGCCGGCTACCGCATGGGGGTCCCATCCGTCGCCCTCGGCGAACTCTACGAAGGCTGCCGCGCCGCCATCGAACAAAAGGGCGGGGAAGTCGTCTTCCGTTCGCCGCTCCGCGGTCTGCGCATCGAAAACAAAAAGCTGGTCGCCGCGCTCTTCGACGAGGGCCGCGAAGAAACGGCCGATGCTTTCGTGTTGGCAGTTCCCCATGTCGCGCTTTCAGAGCTCCTACCTGAGGACGCCAAGCACATGGACACGGGTCTCGCCAATCTCGACCGAATTGCGAACGCGCCCATCACTGGCGTACATTTCTGGTTCGACCGCCAGGTCATGGCCGAACCGTTCGTCAGCTTGCTCGACACGACCACACAATGGATCTTTAACAAATCAGCGCTCTACGCTGGCGCCAACGGCACCGGGCCCGCCGCGGCCGCCGGCCCGGACAAAGGGCAATATCTGCAACTGGTCATCAGCGCATCCTACGATTTTCTGCAAAAGCCACGCCAGGAAATCATCGATCTCTGCCTCAAGGAAGTCCGCCACGCGCTGCCCGCCGCTCGCGAAGCGAACCTCCTGAAGGCCACCGTTATCAAAGAAGCGGCCGCAACATTTTCTCCGCAACCCGGCGTCGACCGTTGGCGTCCAACTCAACAGTCAAGCATCGGGGGTCTGTTCCTCGCCGGTGATTGGACCGCAACCGGCTGGCCTGCCACCATGGAAGGTGCGGTTCGCAGCGGCTACCTTGCCGCCGAAGCGGTTTTGCGCTCGGCAGGAGAGCCCAGACAATTTCTTCAGCCCGATTTGAAGCCCGACGGGCTGGCTGGATTATGGGCAAAGAGCTAGGACCGCGTTGGATCCTTGCGGGGGAAACGTTCAGCGGAAAAGCGCAAAAATCCTCGCCGCGTTTCAATGGTCGTCGGCGAGCAGCTCGAAGTCACCGAGTTTGCGCTCGGCAAGCGTGAGTTCCTCGTATCGTTTATCGAGCGCCAGGTATCTATCGGAGTTGTTTTGCCGGAAGGTTTCATAAGCTTTTTTGCTTTCCCAGAAGTCGCAAGTTACATAGGTGCGCTCGCGGAATGGGTCGTGCAGAAGGAGAGTTCGCTGGTAAGCAGAATCACGCCGGAACAACTGAGCCCAGTCGCCGGACGGCCCATATACACTTTCAAACCGTTCGTCACATCCTGGCTTGACATCGAACTCCCAGAGGACTAAAAACATAGATGTCCCGTCTCCTGCTTGGACGTAGCCAATCCTGTTCTGAACCTCTGGTAACGATTGCGCTGTGGGCCGAGTGTAACAATCCGGTCGGATACATACCACGGTTAGAGTGCGTACCAATGCGGAAGTCTAGTCAGTCGTAGTCACAGTCCGGCATTGTGTCCGGACGGAGGCGTTTGTGGATCGTAAGTACGGCCATCGCGGCTATCGCGACACGGAAAAAGGCGAAAAAAGAGAAAAGCACGAGCGCAAGCCGCCGCAGGGCGGTCCGCGCTCGGATCAGTTTGGCCCGCGCACCCCGCGCATGGTCGGCACTGTCACACGCGGCCGATGTTCTAACTGCGGCGCAGTTCTGACAGCAGGCTTCGACCCCAACGGCCAATGTCCCAAGTGCCAGTTTGAGCTTCACAGCTGCAAGCAATGTCGCTTCTTCGATTCCGGCGCCCAATTCGAGTGCACGCAACCCGTCCCCGAACGTATCACTCCCAAAGACACCAGGAACGACTGCAAATTCTACGAATTCCGCATGACCATCGAAAAAGATACCGCCCCCACCTCTTACGCCCAGCCTGCCCAAGTGGCCGCCGCCGCTCCCCCGCCGCGTACCAACGACGCCCGTCAGGCCTTCGAGGACCTTTTCAAGAAGTAGCTCGCCCTTTACTTCGACAATCGCCCCACCCGTTGGATTTTCTGTCTCGCGAATCATCGTCTCCCTACGGTTTCGCCTGGCGCTCCCGGAACAACAAATTTTAGCGATTTTCCCGATGCAAACATTTCGTTGGCCTTCTTTTCCAGCCACTTTCACAATGCACTCACACGGAGTCCCTCAATTGAACTCCGCGAGCTTTTCTATATCCAGGTCAGACGGCCCCGTCAAGAATTAGGAGGATCCAACATGAAGAAGCGCATTCTGCTATTTATTCCCATTCTTCTCCTCGTCACTGTTCCTCTTCTCGCCCAGGACGACAGTCATTCCAAGAAGACCACCAATTGCTCTGGGGTCATCAGTCAGGACGGCCTGAGCTTCGTCAGTGACAAGGATCATCGCACCTGGAAGATTGCCAACCCCGCGGTTCTGCGCGACATGGAAGGCCATCATGCCAAGCTTGTCTACCATCTCACTTCGAATGCCGGCGAAATCTTCGTGACCTCTGCCGCGATCGTACAGGAACAGCCAACGGCCGCCCATAACTCCGGCGATCCCGCTGTCCCCAAATAACTCTCTTCAAATCGCCGCCACCCGAAACTTGCCCGTCCGCACCTTATACCGCTACGCTTTCGCTCGTCCAAAACAGCTGAAGCTAATGAAACAGCAGAGTTTCGCAGCCTGGTTCACGTTCTTTTTGCTCCGCAGCTTGCTTTAGGGGCGACCTATTAAGTAAACAAAAGACTTGCCACCGCATCCTTTCAAGAGAAACATGGACACACTTCTGTCAAGTGGGATGATCTGATGGCTGGCATCTGGCAGGACGTGCAGTATGGCGCGCGGAATCTGAGGAGGAGTCCGAGTTTCACGCTCACCGCGTTGCTCTCACTCGCGCTGAGCATCGGTGCCACCACTGCCGTATTTAGTGTTATTTATGCGGTACTGATTCGACCTTACCCATATGCTGGTGCGGAGCGCATGGTACGCGTTCAGGCTCTGGACAAAGCGGGAGTTGTGCGAAATTTTTTCTTGACCGGCCGGCAACTCGAACAGCTGCGGCATGCCGATGCGGCCGAGAGTGTACTGGCACAATCAAACTGGGAACAATCGACCACTGGGAGTGAGCTGCCCGAGGATGTGAGAGCTGTTTTCCTGACGTCGAACGCGTCCAGTTTTTTCGGCGTGCCAGCTTTTCTGGGCCGGGGACTGCTTCCATCGGACGCGCCGGATGGCCAGGACCCACAGCCGGTTGCCGTTCTCAGCTACTCATTCTGGCAGCGGCATTTTGGCGGAAGCCCCGATGTTTTGCGCATGACCTTGGGAATGGCTCACAAAAACTACACAATTGTGGGTGTTCTCCCGCCGCGATTTGCCTGGACCTTTGCCGACGTCTATCTTCCCTTGAAAACCACGAACGACCTTAAAGAGCTGGTTTGGGTGTCTTGCGTGAAGCTCAAAAAGGGCGTGAGTCAAGACGCGGCAGAAGCGGAATTCCAAACATTGCTGGAGCAGTTTAGCAAAGAGACCCCGAAGAACTTTCCGGGAACTTTTCGTGTCCAGTTTCGTCGATTGATGGACGAGCATGGCAAAAGTTTTGAGCAGACGCTTTATCTCTTATTTGGCGGAGTCACGCTGCTGCTAGTCATCGGCTGCGCGAATATTTCGATATTGCTACTGGCGAGAGGCACTGCGCGTCAGCATGAGCTGGCGGTGCGAGCGTCTGTGGGGGCGAGCCGGAATCGCATCCTCCGTCAGTTGCTCACCGAATCCTTACTGCTGTCTTTGAGCGGCGTTGTGCTCGGAATATTGCTGGCGTATAGCAGTCTAGTGCTTATCGTCCGGTGGCTCCCGCGGTCTGCCTATCCTTATGAAGCAGCCGTCGAAATCAACATGCCGGTCTTGTCGTTCAGCGTTGGTGTAGCGCTTCTAACGGGGCTTGTGTTCGGGCTTTCACCCGCACTTCAATGCAGCCGCCTCGACATAAGTCAGGTGATGAAGTCCAACGGTCACACGGTTGGAGGGGCAGGACGCGCGAAGCGAACGCATAGTTTGTTAATCGCCGGGCAGATCGCGCTAACACTGTTGCTGCTAGCGGCCGCCGCCGCGGCCATTCAAGGGTTTCTCCATCTGATGCGTACCCCGCTTGGGTATGCTCCGAACAACACGATAGTTGCCGGCATACCACTTCATGAAAACACGTATATGAAATGGGAAGAACGAGCGGCCTATTTCCATCAGCTTCGCGAGAGTGTGGCGGCGATTCCTGGAGTGATTTCAGCGGCCATTGCTACTGAAGCGACGCCACCGATGAATGGAAGAAACGAGACAGTGGAAATCATGGGCCGACCGGCGGTCGAAGAGCAAGGGATTCATCTAAGTATGGTTAGCCCGGAGTATTTCTCCGTGCTCCATATTGCGCTGCTCGAGGGACGAACCTGGGACGAATCCGAGACGATGCGAGGGGCGCATGTGGCGGTGATTAACCAGACGATGGCACGGGAGTATTGGCCTGATCGTGATGTGCTGGGCCGGGCGATCCGAATGCCGGAAGTGAAGAATGAGCCTTTTCGTCTTGCGCCGGCGGGAAGCGACCAGTGGTTCCAGATCGTTGGGGTCGTCGAAGACGCAAGAAATGATGGTCTGGCAAACCCGGTGAGACCCGCGGTCTATGTGCCTTACACAATCTGGATGGAAACCTATACGCACATTCTGGTGCACACACAGGGAGTCCCAGCGTCGGTCTTCCGTGCTGTTCGTTCACAGTTGCGTTCGGTCGATCCCGATCAACAAGTGGAGGGAGAGGGACAAAGCGTCAGCCTTGAGGAGTTGGTAACTGGATTGCCGGAGTGGCAGCAGGGGCATCTGGCGTCGCTGCTTCTTGGCGCATTCGCCTTCGGGGCGCTGATGCTGGCGCTGATCGGTCTCTACAGCGTGGTGTCATACAGCGTTGTGCGAAGGACGGGCGAATTCGGGATTCGCATGGCGCTGGGGGCGCAGCGTAGGGATGTCTTGTGGCTGGCCGTCTCGGCCACAACGGTCAGCATGGGCAGCGGCCTCGCAGCAGGAGTTTTTCTGAGCATGTCGCTGACGAAGATCCTGGCTCGTTGGACGGAAGCGAGTTCGCACGAACCCCTATTGATTTTGTGCGCGGCGCTGCTTTTGCTTGTTGCTTCAACGTTAGCCTGTTTCTTGCCCGCCCGCCGTGCCTCGTTGATTGACCCCATGACAGCGCTTCGCTGTGAATGAGGCGGAGAGCCGTTCCGCCGCCTCGCAAAAATCTTCCCTCCGGTGCATACTGTTACCCTTTTCTTCGTCCAAAGGAGTGGCAGATGTTGAAACAGCGAAGTCTTCTCGCCGGTGTCTTGATTCTCGTGCTGTCGTCTTTCGCACAAGCCCAGGAGAAAGCTCAGAGCGGCGCGGTTCCCACACCAAGCGGATTTTTGGGATTTGAAGTTGGCGCCGACCGCAAGCTTGCTGACTATCGCCAGATCGCTTCCTATTTCAAAGCGCTTGCTGCTGCTTCTAATCGCGTTGAAATCCAAGTACTCGGCAAGACTACCCTCGGCGAAGATATGTTCATGGCGGTCATCTCCGCGCCGGAGAATCTCGCCAACAAGGCCAAGTACAAGGAAATTGCCCGCAAACTGGCCGACCCCCGCGGCCTCACCACTCAGCAAATCAATCAGCTGGCCCACGATGGCAAAACCATCTTTCTCCTCACGTGCAACATTCACTCCACCGAAATTGGTTCCAGCCAAATGTCTATGGAATGGGCTTACAATCTCGCCACCTCGCAAGATCCAGAAATTCTCCGCCGCCTCAACGATTCCATCGTCCTTCTCATTCCTTCGCTGAACCCCGATGGCGAAATCATGGTCACCGAGTGGTACAGAAAATATCTCGGCACCAGGTATGAGGGCGGCGAAATGCCTTACCTCTATCATCACTACGTCGGCCACGACGACAACCGCGACTGGTTCATGCTCACGCAAATCGAAACCAAAAACGTTAATCGCATGGTGTACCACGAATGGTTTCCGCAATTCTGGCTCGACGAACATCAGATGGGCGAAAACGGTCCGCGCATTTACATCCCGCCCAACGCGGACCCCGTCGCCAAGCTCGTCAATCCATTAGTCCATCGCGGCAACAATCTTATGGGTGCGGACATGGGTTGGCGCCTCGAAGAAGCAGGGAAGTCGGGCGTAATTTTCGGTTATTCCTTCGATGCCTACTGGCCCGGCGGCACGCGCAACACCGGCTGGTGGAAAAACATGTATGGCGTTCTCACGGAAGTTGCCTCCGCCCGCATCGCCACTCCTATCGAAATTGAATCCACCGAACTCCAGGGCGGCGGCAAAGGCCTCACCACTTACGAGCAACAAATCAATTTCCCGAATCCGTGGCCGGGTGGCCTCTGGCGCCTTCGCGACATCATGGACTACGAGCTTCTTGTCTCCGGCGCCGCTCTCGAAACCGTCAGCAAATATCGCCAGGAACTTCTCCGCGGCGTAGCGACCATGGCCACGCAAGCCGTACAAACTGCCGATCCCAGCGTCTACTGGCGCATTCCGGTCGACGGTCAGCGCGATCCTGTCACCGCAACTCGTCTTGCCGCGCTGCTCCTCGAACATGGCGTCGAAGTTCGCTGGCATGCCGACAAAAAGCTTTTCCTCATTCCCACCGCGCAACCGTATGGCCGCTTTGTTGACGAAATGATGGGCATTCAGCGCTATCCCGAAGTGCGGCCCGCCGCCAACAGTGGCATCCTCGAGCCCTACGACGTAGCTGCCTGGTCGCTTCCGTTAATGATGGGCGTCAAAGCAGAACGCGTCAGCATCACGCCTGACGTTCAGAATTCTTCGCAGCTGCTGCAAAATGTGACGTGGCCCATGGGCAGCCTCGCAAGTACAGGCAAGTATTATTCCATCGCCGATCACCAGAACAACGTCTTCGCGCTGGCCAACGCCCTAGAAGCCGCCGGCGGTCAAGTGTTCCTCTCGCAAAAACCGAATGAGACGCCCGAATTTATTTTCGCCGCGCACGCCCAGCTGGCCGCCAACGCCGAAAAATTTCATTTGCAGCTCCAGCCTCGCGCCGATCTTCCGCAGGGCGCCACGCCGCTCAAGCAAGTCCGGGTCGGGCTCTACAAACCATACATCCCCTCACACGATGAAGGCTGGACCCGCTTCCTCCTGGAACAATATGGCTTTAAATTAAAAAATATCGAAAACAAGGAAATGCGTGCAGGTAATCTCAACAATTCCTACGACGTCATCATTCTTCCCGACTCCACCCGTGAAGTAATCGTAGATGGCAAAGAAAGCCGTGGCGGCTACTTCGAAGAGATGCCGCCCGAATACACCGGTGGCATCGGCAAAGAAGGTCTCCATGCCCTCCGTGATTTTGTGGACAAAGGCGGCACGCTCATCACCCTGGCCAACGCCTCCGATGTAATCTACGGTGAGGAATTTAATCTACCGGTTCGCAACGCGCTGGCAAGCCCGAGCGCCGCAGCCGGCCGCGCCGCCACCACCACTTTCGACTTCAACATCCCAGGCTCCCTCCTCCGCGTCTACGTCGACACGAATCATCCCGTCGGTGCCGGCATGCCTCACGAAATCGCCGCTTTTGTCGATTCGCCCATCGCCTTCCAAACCTCCGCCCCTCCGCCCGACATCCAGCGAAGCGTCATCGCGTGGTATCCCGACGACGCCAAAGACATCCTCGTCTCGGGCTACGCCCACGGTGCCGAACGCCTCCAACGCAAAGCCGCCGCCGTCGCCTTCACAAGGGGTAAGGGCAAGATTGTAATGTTCGGCTTCCGCGTCCAACACCGCGCGCAAACCGAAGGCACCTTCCAACTCCTCTTCAACGCCATCTTTTGGGGAGGAATGTAACTCTCAGGAGGGAATCCTATCGGTCGGGCTTGCCCGGCCCTTCTATTTTGAAAATCGCTTCACGCTCAGCGCAATGGGCAACCCTATGCATACCATGTGTACCAGCAGCCCTTGAATCAGTCCCGCAAGCCGGTACGGCCCTTTGGCATGCAGCGCCGAAAGTGGCAGAACGATCAGTGTCATCACCAGGAAAACAGCGATCCCGTAGAACATTCCGCACACCACCGCATGCTCCGTCATGAACTCCAGCCGACGGCTCGCCATGTAATAAATCGCCGCCGCCGAGCACGCAATGAAAAAGTGCAGCAGCACGCCGAGCACATACGGCCCCGTCCCACCCTGCGAAGCCGTTCGCCCGAGCAATCCTGCCGCAATCGCCCGCGGAACTCCCCACCCAAAAGTAAGGAACGCCGAGGTCAGGTCCAGCGCCCCGGCGATCAGCCCCCCTACGAAGATGGCCGGCAATACCCTCGACCCCTGCATGGAAAACGCCGCTACTGTCGTACTCATCGTTTCCTCCGTGCCAGTGCCATAAACGCCGTCCATCATCGCCCAGGCCGGCTCGAGAAGTCGCTCAGATTTGTACGATGCACAACAGGTTCGGCTTGCGCCGATGGCCATCCCTTGCCATTTCAGGGCTAGTTCAAGTGATAGTTCGCCGGTGGAATGCTCAACAGGCCGATAAAAGCGTGGATGCCCCAGCTTCGATTGGCGTTTACCCCAGCGAGGCTGCGGAGGACGAGGCAGGGAAGTTCTGCTTATTTGGGGATTTTGGAGGCTTAAACATCTTCTCGTTCCGCGCCGCGCTTGTTCCGGAAAAAATACGACGACGCGCCAATCACAATCGCGAAAAACGCCACCACGGCCGCCAGCATTGCAAACGCTCCCAAGTCCACCCGCGCTCCCGGCACCGCCGCAAACTGATGCGACCAAATCGCCGCATACCCCAGCGAGTTGTGGGCCGCGTCGCTCCCCGCCGGGGTCGTGGTCCACGGAGCCGCGCAGCACAAAATCGCCAATCCAATCACAAACGCAAACAGCGTCACTTTGAGAAGTGTGTTCATAGGCCCTCAGTCTACACCTGGGGGCCGCCATCCAGGCTACCCACACCGCTTTTTCATCGCGCGTGAAACAACCGGTTTATGGGAGTCATTATCAAAAATCATGAGATTCTTGGCGGAACTCCCGTACTTCTCGGAACGCATCCAAAGACTTTTCGGTTACCTCGAAGGCGGAGAAACGCTCAAAGACTTTCTGGAAGGACTTCCGACCGTCTCGCGCGATTTCGCTGTCGCCGCTCTCGAGGAAGCAAAACACCTTTTGTTCGCGCGTCCCTAAAGCACCGCGCGCCTTTGAAACTCGAAACCCCAAAGAGTGCGCCATCCAATTCAAAAGCGCAGCTATGTCCTAACCCAACTTCCCCTTTGTGCCTGTCACAATGCAGAAGTCGCACCCTTCGACACCGCAACACCACTCGTCGCCCCAATCCTTCGCCCGTTCTCTGCGGCGGTGCAACCACGTCCCGTGTCTTTCGCACACCAGCGTATTTACGCCCGGTTCCGGGACGGGATTTACCTGTTCGGGCATTCCGATTAATGTGAAGTACCCGTTTAGCAGGTCATAGCGAACGCTGCATCCTTCGTGGCCGCAGCGATAGGCCGGCCGGTTGTCGGTGCCTGAAGGAAGTCCGCTCGCCTCGTATCGCATGATCTTATCGTCACGCGGGCAGAGCGGTTCTAGCCTTGCATTCAATGCATAAGAATAACCAGGTTGCATCATCCCGGCCTCCCCATCTATTCACATATAAAGTGATAGATGTTTCGCTTCCGTTGCACAACATTCCGTGCAGCCAACGGAGGGCTCGGGTTTCGGTTGTCTGTTAGCGCAGGAGAGCAGAGAGGCGGCTCAGCCAGCTCCCCTACAAAGTAGGGGTTTCGTCTCGCTACTCTCCTCCATTTCCATTTTCCCGCCGCGAAGTCTAGGTGCCCATACCACAGCACCCCTAGGCCCGGCGCGGATTTGCTGTACTCCTGCGGATTTTAGCGACGGCCCCCCAGTGTATCCGCCCGATCGCCTTCCCAATCGCTAGGCGCTGTAGTTCGCTACAACTCGCGCCACTTTTCCAGTCGCTGACAGCTCCATGAATTCCGCCGTGCGTGTCCCTTTCTGATTGAGGTAGCAGAGCACCACGCTGCTTACGCCCCAGAACACGTCCTCAAGGTGAAAGTGGAGTTCGGGGAAGGCAGCGAGCCCTCGCTCGAAGTAAGCTCTCAAGTTTGCCTTTCCGGACACCTTGCCATCCGGCGTCCCCAAGAGCTGCGCGGCCACCGGCGAAGTCAGCTCGACGACATCGTCATAGTGCGTGAGGATCAACTCCAGATCATGAGCGTTCCAAGCCGCCACCCAATGCTCAGCCAACTTCCAAGCCTCGTCTCGCGTCACTCCCGTTCCTCCAGTCACCCGTCACTACCCACCCGTCGCTTCCCCTTAAATTGTCATCCCGAGCGAACCGACCGACCAAAGGTTCCGGCCCCGCCGGAAAGGTTCCCAGCTTGCCCGAAGGGATCTGCTTTTTCCTCTCTACTCACTATCCACTGCTCACTCATCGACTAGCCAGCACAGCCGCCTACATTATTCTCAGCTTATTGAGATTACTCACTTTTTGCCCAACGGAAACAGACTCGGCTCAGCGGGCGGGGAATCCGCAATGGCTTCCAACTCGGGATACTGCACACGCAGCGGCTCGGGCACCTTCACTTTCGAGCGTTTCAGGATGCTGATGATCTGGAGGGCGTTGACGACACCTTTGCCCTGGAAGTGGTTGTTGGTGATGACGAAGACTTCGCGGGAGCGCTCGGCGACTTTCGCGACGCGCTTGGCCCACGGAGCGAGCTCTTCCGTGGAGTAGAGATAGTTGTAGCGCTCGTGCGAAGGCACGGCCGGATCGTCAGTGAACCAGGTGTCGTACCGTCGGCCGTGTAGACGGACGTAGCCGATGGGAGAAGTGGTTTCGGCGCTCGGCTCGATCGAGCGGCCGATGACGGGCTGATCGATGTTGCAGAATCCGGCGTTCGATTCTGCGAGCAGCGCAAAAGTTTCCGGCGTCTGCCACGACGCGTGGCGGACTTCGACGACCAGCGGGTAGTCGGCGAAGCGTTTCAGGAGAGCGGAGAGATGCGCGACGGTTTCGGGCGTGCGGTGGAAGGAAAAAGGGAATTGCAGCAGCACCGCGCTGAGTTTGCCGGCGGCGCGCAGAACGTCAAATCCGGCGCGAACGGCGCGCTCTTCCTCGGCCGTCGCCAGAGCAATTGCCGAAGCGGCCGCGCCCGGGGCAGTCGGTAGAACTGTTTCGTGAGTAAAGCGTTGCCAAAGCTTTGCCGTAAAAACAAATCGCGGATTCGCGGCGACGCGGTCGATCCACTGCGCTGCGTGGTCGGGGCGGATGGGATTGTAGAACGAGGTGTTGATCTCAATCGTGTCGAAAAATTCGGCCAGATACGTGGCTTCGTGAAAACCCTTTGGGTGGCGCTTCGGGTAGACATAGCCGAACCAGTCGGGATAGGACCAGCCTGCAGGGCCTACGCGGATGATGGCCTTGGAGGAGGCGTTGAGGTTGGAAGAAGGTTTTTTCGGTGGAGGCATAGCTCGGGTGTCTTCGTAGGGGCAGAGCACGCTCGGCCCGTCGCCGATGGAGCAGGGTAGAGTGGAGCAGCCGCAGCTGTCAACGCAGGTGAGGTGCTTTGCCGTGTTGAATTTTTTCGCAGCACGATTGCCGCGAACAGGGCGCGCTGGTATGCTGGTGCCATGATGCGGTGGAAAGAGCAATTCCGCGTCGCCCGCCTTTTCTGTAAGAACTCCTACAGGTGCATCCATGAAACTGTCGATCAGCTACAAGAACGTCGAGCCGCACACGCCCGCGGAAAGAGAAGTCGAGCGTTATGCGAGCAAACTGAATCGTATTTTGAAATGTTATGAGCCGGACCTGGTGCTGTTGCATGGCGTATTCTCGAAAAATCCGCATCGCGAGGAACTTTCCTTTTCGCTGAATTTGTCGCTGCCAACCGGGACGCTGCACGCCACCGGAACCGGCGAAAACGTTCGAGCCAGCTGCAAGCAGGCGTTCAGCGAACTGGAGTCGCAAGTGAAGAAGCACCAGTCGCGGCTGCGCAAGGATTACGAATGGAAACGCAAGCGGCCGCGCCCAGCAATCGAAGCGCTCTCGTAAGCGCGGGCGGCCAGCACGGAATTTGGGTAGTTCGGCCATCTCAGTTTGAGAATTAGAGGCTGGTTTTCCGCGATACTGAGACGAGAACTGGCCTACGGCGCCGAGATTCGAGTACAGACGCCGAAAATTGATGTGCAGAGATCCGGCTACTACTTGTCGCAGTGAATAGGCAAGTTGTTGAAATAAAACGGCTTACTTCCTCAAAGAGTCCAATCCAAACGAAGCTACACGCCAAGATAACTTTCCTAGAGATATCCTAGGCTCGAGACCTTTTTTCCAGGCTTTGGAGATTACATTGCCCTAATCCTTTGCTTGCCTCTCGGATCCGTGTGCAAGAAGGCACCAGAAGACGAAGGGACTCTACGAAGAGATGCGCCCGAAAATCCTCATTGTCGATGACTCGAGCACCACGCTGTTGATGGAAGAGATGCTCCTGAAGAAGTACACCAACTTTGACGTGGTGCAGGCTAGCAACGGGCAGGAGGCCGTGAAAGTGGCGCTAGAGGAACTGCCCAGCTTGATCTTGATGGACGTGGTGATGCCGAAGATGGACGGATTTGCGGCGTGCCGGGAGATGCGGCGGCAGGAGAAATTGAAGAAGGTTCCGATCATTTTGGTGACCAGCCGGGGTGAAGCGGAAAATGTTGAGAAGGGATTTGAAAGCGGCTGCAACGATTATTTGACGAAGCCGATCGAGAGCAACGAATTGGTGCAGATGGTGAATGGTTATCTTGGCGTCGAAGAAGGGCGCTAGGCGAGAGAAGCGAAGAAAAGCACAAAACTAAGAGCAAGGCAGGAAAGAAAGACTTAAAAATCTGCGGGAAAGACGCTCCATGAAAGAAAAAACCATTGTGCGGGGACTAACGGCGGTAAGGAGCGAGAGCGCGCCGACGGCGGCTCTTGCGGAACAGCTGGAGACGCGCTCCCGCGACTACTTGCGGCGGTGCCATGACACGGCGCCATCCGTGGAGCGGCACACGATTTGGAGCCGGCTTTACGCAGCGAGCGAGCGGCTGAGTATGGCGGTGCGAGAAGGCGATGTTGCCGACGCGGTGATTGAAATTGGTTCGAATCTCCTGGGATGCGAAGAGATTGTGATCGTGCAGTTGCACGCAGAAACGAAGCTCATGTCGTTCCTGGCTTCGGTGGGAGTCTCGGCTACGCAGCGTTACGCGCTGGCTTCCAAGTTTACTCAGATTGCGGCGGAGATTCGGCGAGGCCAGGCGCGAATTGTGGACAAGCGAGTCGCCGGCGACGAATTTTTGGCGAGCATAGGAGTGAGCGCGCTGGTGCCGTTGTCTCAGGGCCAGAAAGCGGGAGGGGCCATCGTTTTTTTCAATCTGCTGCCGCAGAGGAAGTCGTTCGACTCGGGAGATCGCGAATTGTTGGGATTGCTTTCGGTCTACGTGGGGCCGAGCCTTTTCGGGATTTAGGAAAGTGAAGAAGTTTTGAATGAGCGGCTTGGAGTCGGCGTGAAGACGGGAATGAGGAGCAAGAGCTGGCCGGCGTCTACTGAGGAGAGTGGAAGCGAGGCGGAGCTCAAGTCCGTGTTTCTGCATCCTGGGGAAATGTACGCTTCGGTCGAGCCGGCGAATATCACGATTATCTTGGGGTCGTGCGTGGCGGTTTGCCTCTTCAATGAGCGGTTGTCGGTGGGAGGCGCTACACATTATTTGTTGCCGACGCTCGGGAGCGAGGGATTGGCTTCGCCGCGCTATGGAGATGTCGCGATAAGCCGGCTCTTCGAGGAACTGCATCAGCTTGGCAGCCGAAACAAAGACCTTCGCGCATCTGTTTTTGGGGGTGCGTCCATGCTGCAAGCGTTTCGAAGCGGGTCGAGCGAATTGATCGGAAACAAGAATGTGGAGCTGGCGCTGGAAGTGCTATCACGCGAATCGATTGCGATCGAGAAGCGGGATACGGGTGGAATGCAGAGCCGGAAGATTACCATGCGGACGGACACTGGCGCGACGACGTTGAAGCTGATCGGAAACTAGGATGGAAATTCAGCGCGACATTATTTTGAAGAGCTTCGTCGTTGAAACCGGCGAGGGCCTCGCACAGATGGAAGAGGCCGTCTTGGAGCTGGAGGCGCGTCCGGAAGACGGGGAATTGATCCAAACGATCTTTCGTGTGGTTCACACGATTAAGGGAAACGCGAGCATTCTGGAACTGCCGAAACTCCAGGCCTTTGCCCATACGTTCGAAAATCTTCTGGATGAAGTTCGAAGCCGCAATTTGAGCGTTACGCCGGAAATCATAAACCTGATGCTGGCGTCGCTGGACATTCTGCGGGATATGGCCGCAGGCGCCGCGGAGGGCCGGGATGAAACAAGCGCGCGCGCCAGGGAAGTGCTGGGCAGGATTTCGAAGTGCATCGAGGGCAGCGCGCCATCGGGCGAGGCAAGAGCGGCGGACGAAAACGGAGCCGCAGTGGAGTCCGGTGTATTGCGGACATCTCACGCTAGTGATTCGCTGCGGAGTTTGCGCGTTGAGGTCACCAAACTGGATCGTTTGCTAGACCTCACCGGCGAAATTGCCATTGCGCGCGGGCGAATCGCGCAGTTGCTCGAGAATCCCGGCGTACCCGATCTGGAGGCGATTCGAGAAACATCGCGTGCCGCGGATTCGCTGCACACGGAACTTCAGGAAACGGTTTTGAAGGCGCGGATGGTCTCCGTAGCCCCGCTTTTTCGGCAGTATTCGAGGACGGTGCGGGATCTGGCGAAGGCCCACGGCAAGCTGGCGCGGCTGCAGATTGAAGGGGAGGAAGTGGAAGTAGACACATCGGTGATCGAGCACCTGAAGGATCCCGTGCTGCACATGATCCGAAACGCGATTGACCACGGCATCGAAACGCCTGGAGTTCGCAAAAGGAAAGGCAAGCCAGCGTCAGGGACGGTCACGGTGCGGGCGGCACACGAGGCGGGCAGCATCGTGATTGACGTGTCGGATGATGGGGCGGGATTGAGCCGGGAACGGATTTGCGAGGTTGCGCGGAAACGCGGGATTTTTGCAGAGCCCGAGAAGCTGGCGGAGCAGGAGCTTTTTCAATTGATCTTTGAAGCAGGTTTTTCCACGGCGAGCGCCGTGAGCGATTTGTCGGGCCGCGGCGTCGGGATGGATGTGGTGCGGCGGAATGTGCAAGCACTGCGGGGAAACGTATTCATAGTCAGCGAGCCGGGAAACGGATCGACAGTTCATATTCGACTGCCTTTGACACTGGCAATCATCGAGGGTTTCGGCGTCGGGGTGGGCGAGGACACGTATGTGATCCCCGTGGACCAGGTGATCGAGTGCGTGGAGCTGCCGGCGAAGGAGCGAAATTCAGGATGCGGAATAGGCGTGCTGGAGCTTCGCGGCGAGCCGTTGCCGTATGTGCAGCTGCGAGAGCATTTTCAAACCGGCGGCACTCGTACGATGCGGCAGAACGTCGTTGTGGTGCAGCACGATTCGAATCGAGCGGGGCTAGCCGTGGACCGGCTTTACGGAGCCACGCAAACGGTCATAAAGCCTTTGCCGCATGTGTTTAGAAATGTTCCGGGAGTGTCGGGGTCAGCCATCCTGGGAAATGGGCGGGTCGCTTTGATTCTGGATATCCCGGCGCTAATGCGGAGTTTTGAAGCGGAAGCGGCGAGGATCGCCTGATCGGCGAGTTACTGAAATGAGCCGAAGCATGGCGCGGGAAAATGTCGTTGTAAAAAATTTGATGGCCCAGAAAAAAAGATCGGCAACGGGTTTTGAGGAGAAAAATATGTTCTTGGGAAATCTGAAGATTGGGACTCGCTTGGGGCTGGCGTTCGCAAGCTTATTGGTGATGGTTCTGGGAATTATCGGGCTTGCGGTACTGCGGCTGGAGTCGCAGGACGAGCTCTTAGGGGAGTTCGCTAACGATCGCGTACAACAACTGGTGATCACGCATAAGTGGGCGAATTCCTTGCTGGAAACTGGGAATTACATCCGCAACATCTACCTGCTTGACCGCGACACCACGGGCGAACAACTCACGCGGCTCAAAGAGTTCAAGAAGATGCGCGCGAGTTACAGAGCGGATTTGGTTAAAACCATCGACACCGAGCAAGGCCGGGAGCTCGTGAAAAATGTGATAGAGGCTCGCAACAGGTACGTGCCGGACGAGGATGAGTTTCTCCGGCTCTTCGAGGCAAATCGCCTGGATGAAGCGAAAAAGCAATTCCTCGGAAAAATCGTGCCGGAGCAGGCAGCGTATCTGGAGGAGATCTACAAACTGATTGATTACGAAGTGGCGCAGACAGCCGCCGATCGTGACGCGGCAAGAGTAGCGTACACGCGGGGACGCGCCATTATCGTGTCGATTGGTGCGCTGGCCACGCTGTTCAGCGCTTTATTTGCTTTTTGGATTACGCGCAGCATCACCGATCCGCTAAAGGCGGCGGTGGAGATTGCGCAGCAGGTTGCCAAAGGCGATCTGACGGGCAATCTGGAAATCAAGACAAAGGACGAGACCGGGCAACTGTTGGAGTCCCTGAAGAACATGAAATCGAGCTTGACGAATATCGTGGATGAGGTGCGCAACGGAGCGACGGCGCTGGCTTCCGCTGCAGCCCAGGTTTCTGCTTCCGCCTCGTCACTTTCGCAAGGATCGAGCGAACAGGCGGCTTCGGTGGAAGAGACGACAGCGAGCCTGGAAGAGATGAGCGCTTCGATCAATCAGAACGCGGAAAACAGCAGGCAAATGGAACAGATGTCGACGAAAGGCGCGAAGGACGCGGAAGAGAGCGGGCACGCCGTTGCAGACACGGTCAGCGCAATGGTCTCGATCGCCCAGAGAATCTCGATCATCGAGGAGATTGCGTATCAGACCAACTTACTGGCGCTGAATGCGGCGATCGAAGCGGCGAGGGCCGGAGAGCATGGACGAGGATTCGCGGTGGTGGCGACGGAAGTTCGGAAGCTCGCGGAGCGCAGCCAAGCGGCAGCGAAGGAGATAGCCGGGCAGGCGGGCGAGAGCGTGAAGGTCGCGGAACGTTCCGGAGAGTTGCTGGGGACACTGGTGCCGGCGATCCGGAAAACGGCGGACTTAGTGCAGGAAGTGACGGCTGCATCGCGCGAGCAGGCTTCCGGAGTCAATCAGATTAACAAAGCGATGTCGCAGGTGGACCAGGTTACGCAGCGCAACGCTTCGTCGGTGGAAGAACTTTCGAGCGCGGCGGAGGAGATGTCTTCGCAGGCAGAGGGAATGCAGCAGCTCATGGGGTTTTTCAAAGTGGAGGATGGCAGGGACTCTGCTGCTGGCGGCACGCGAGGGCACGAGAGATTGCACCCACGGGCTTACCGGCAGAACAAGACGGGGAGAGACGGACGGTTCGCGACGAGTGAAGTTGTTTCGAATAAAGAAGGCGCGAGCGAGCCGGAACGCGACTTCGTGCGGTTCTAACGGGAGAGGCCAATGGAATCCACGATGACAAGAGAAGTTACGGAACAACAGCAATACCTGACGTTCCAAATGTCCGAAGAGGAGTACGCCGTCGGAATCTGCCAGGTGCGAGAAATTATTGAATACAGCACGGTGACGCGGGTGCCGAAAGCGCCGGCGTGGATCCGCGGAGTGATCAACGTTCGCGGGAGCGTGGTGCCGGTGGTGGACCTGGCGGTGAAGTTCGGCGTGGCGGCGCAGCCGGTTACCAAGACGACGTGCATCATCATTTTGGAGATTGAGCTGGACGGCGAGGACAGCATCATGGGGGTCATCGCCGACGCCGTGAATGAAGTGACCAGCTTTACGGCAGAAGATATCGAGAAGGCGCCCTCGTTTGGAACGCGCGTGCGCGTGGAGTATCTGCTGGGAATGGCGAAGATTGGCAAGAAGTTTGCCTTGATGCTGGACATGCAAAAGGTGCTGTCGGGCGAAGAATTGGTGAGGCTCGGCGAAGTGCCTGCACAGGCGGTTCGAACGGAAGCGAATGGTACAGAGAGATCCCGGGCGGATGCGCCGGCAAACGCAGCGGCCAGCGCCATCGTGAATCCCAGAGCTGGCAAGTCGAAAACCTGACACACGGAATGAGCGGTGGGCCCTTGGCACGGTCAAACACAAGCGAAAGTGTGCTGCAAAGCAGTGTCTCTGAGAAACGGGACGCGCATGCGTCAGACGTGTTCCTGGAATTTCAGCCTAAGACGATCACCGAGAGAGAGTTTCTGCGTTTTCAGGAGCTGATTCATCGCGTGTCGGGGATTTGGCTGACGCACGCGAAGTCAGCGCTGCTGGTAGGCCGGCTTTCGAAACGGTTGCGTCATCTGGGGCTTCAAACGTTCAGCGAATACTATCGCGTGGTGACGGCCGACCCGAAAGAGCAAACCTGCATGCTCGATGCGATCTCCACGAATGAGACGCGTTTTTTTCGCGAACCTGGGCAATTCGAATTCCTGAAAGAGAGAGTCTTTCCTCAGTGGCAGATGGGTGCGGCGAGACACGTTCGCGGCCGAAGAATCAGGGTGTGGAGCGCGGGGTGCTCGACGGGACAAGAACCGTATTCGCTGGCGATGACTTTGTGCCACCACTTTCCATCGGCAGCGGGTTGGGAAATTGAAATTGTGGGGACGGATCTATCTAGCCGCGCGCTGGCCATTGCAAGGGGCGCGACTTGGGAGTTTGCGGCCTGCAGTGAAATTCCGGAGAACTACTTGAAGGCGTTTATGTTGAGGGGTTGCCGTGGGCAGGAAGGGAGGATAAAGGCGGGGCCGGAGATTCGCTCGGTCGTGAGTCTTGCGCGAGTGAACCTGAAAGAAGCCGAGTATGCGGTGAACGGGCCATTCGATCTGATCTTCTGCCGAAACGTGCTCATCTATTTCGATCGGGGAGACCGGGAAAGAATTGTGCGGCGATTGCTGAGCTACTTGTCGCCGACGGGCTACCTGTTCGTGGGGCACGCGGAGAGTTTGCACACGTTGCATGACGTAGTAAAGACTGTCGTCGCCACAGTCTATGCTCCCATCATCAAAGCGAAGCCAGAAGCCGATGTCGCACGATAGCGCCGCGCCCCGAATCCAGGTTTTGGTGGTGGATGATTCGGCCGTGGTGCGGCAGGTGATGCAGGCCGTGCTATCGCAGGAAAGCGATATGGAGGTGACTGTCGCGGCGGACCCGATCATTGCGCTTCACAAGATGAAGCAGGTGCGACCGCACGTGATTATTTTGGATCTTGAGATGCCGCAGATGGACGGGTTGACGTTCTTGCGAAAGGTGATGGCGGAAGATCCTATCCCTACTTTAATTTGCTCGAGCGTGGCGGGAAGCGGGACGGTTGCGGCGATTCGGGCGTTGGAAGAGGGCGCCATCGGGATTGTTACCAAGCCAAAGCTGGGAGTGGGGAATTTTTTGCATGAGTCGGCGGTGATGCTGATCGACACGGTGCGGTCGGCGGCGTCGGCGCGGATGCGGAGACGAAATGGTTTGACCCCGCCGGCGCCGGAGCGCAAACCTTCTGCTAGCAAGACCAATAGAGCCAGCTCGGCGAGTCAGGAAGAGAGAATCGTAGTCATAGGAGCTTCGACGGGAGGAACGGAGGCGCTAGCGCAAATTTTGGGCGCGTTGCCGGAGGTTTCTCCCGGAATCGTAATTGTGCAGCACATGCCGGAGCAGTTTACGGCGGCGTTTGCGAAATGGCTGGATACGAATTGCGCGATTCATGTGAAGGAAGCTGCGGATGGCGACCGTGTAAAGAATGGGTGGGCGTTTGTGGCTCCGGGGAATCGGCATAGCACGATACGACGCACAAACGGGCATCTCACGATTCAAGTGGGTGATGGGCCATTGGTTTCAAGGCATCGGCCGAGCGTCAATGCATTGTTTCGTTCCGTGGCGCAGGCTGCGGGCGATTCGGCGCTCGGCGTGATACTGACGGGCATGGGAGACGACGGAGCCGACGGATTGCTGGAGATGCGCTCGGCGGGGGCGTTTACTATTGCGCAGAATGAAGCGACGTGGGTTGTATTTGGGATGCCGAAGGAAGCGATTCGACGCGGCGCGGCGCACAAAGTGCTGGGGCTCGAAGCTATTCCGGCGGCAGTGGCAAGTTTTGGGATTCACGGGAAAAAATTGTTGTGAGAAGACGGAAGTGAGCAGCGGTTACGAGGATGCATTAGCGTTTCCTGCCGGTTTTCAGAAGACTTCAGAGAAAAAATCAGTAGGGAGTTACTTCTTGGAGGGTTTTCTCGGGGTGCTGCGTTTCTCTCGAGTCGGAGTTTTTCTGGGGCGGCGGCGGACTGGGAAGGGCGGCGACCAGCCTGCGCGTGTATTCGTGTTGAGGTGAATTAAAGATGGCTTCGGGCGTGCCACATTCGACGATCTGCCCTTCGTGGAGAATGCAAATGCGGTGGCAGAGCGCGGCGACCGAAAGAAGGTCGTGGGAGATATAGAGGATGGCGGTGCGCATTTCGCGATTCAGGCGCGCGAACAAATTCAGGATTTCGGATTGCGTGATGGGATCGAGGGCGCTGGTTGCTTCATCGGCGAGCAGGAGCGCGGGGCGGTGAAGGATGGCCATGGCGATGCAAACGCGCTGGCCTTGGCCGACGCTAAGCTGCGATGGGCGACGGCGGAGAAATTCCTTGTCGTGCGGCAGGCTGACGCTGGTCAAAGCGGATTGTATAGACGACTCGCCTTGCGCAGTGTTTCCTCGCTCGTGGGCCTTCCAGGCTTCGGTTAACTGGGAGCCGATGGAGAGAGCGGGATTCAGAGCCGCGAGCGGGCTTTGGAGAACGATGCTGATCTCTTTGCCGCGAATCGCGCGGAGATCCTTTTCGGAACTTTTTAGGAGATCTTTGCCGCGAAACAGAATTTCGCCACGGACCGAGCCGGATTTGGAGGAGAGGAGTCCCATCAGAGCGAGAGAGAGCGTGCTTTTTCCGGAACCACTTTGGCCGACCAGGCCGAGAATTTCCTGGCGCTCGATGCGCAGGGAAATATTCCGGAGGACGCCGGTCTTGTTGCGGTAGTCCACCGAAAGATTGGCGGCAAGGAGAGGATGGGGCAGAGTCACTTACTCGCTCCCATTTCCGCGGCAGGTTTCAGGCGGAGCGTTTCGATGTTCCAAAAGGCTTGGGGATTGAGCGCGACGGGGGAGGCGCCGGCAAGATTGGGAGAGATGGCTGAGAGCGCGTTTTTGTTAACGAGATAGATGAAGGGCTGCTGTTCGGCGACGATTTGCTGGACGCGATCGAATTTGGCTTTGCGGAGTTTTTCGTCGGGAGTGGACGCCTGTTCCTGCATTAGTTTGTCGATTTCGGCTTCCCAGGGAGTGGCAGGAGATTCTTGGTTGGGGTTCCACTGATGGTCTTCACCGGAGCTCAGCCATACGGTCATTTGGCCGTTGGGATCGAGATCGGTGTTTACGAGGCCAAGGAGGCAGGCGTCGTAGTCGAAAGTGCGCGTGATGCGTTCGATCAAAGAAGGAAAGTCGAGCGTGACAACTTTCAGGGTGATGCCGATTTCCGAGAGGTCCTGCTGAATCATGGTGGCCATTTTTTCGCGCGCGGTGTTTCCGGAATTGGTGATGACCGTAAATTCAACGGGATTTCCGGAGCTGTCTTTGAGGCTGCCATTTTCGAGGCGGAATCCGGCGCGGGAGAGGAGCAGGAGCGCGGCCTGGGGATCGTGCTTCGGAACGGGAAGGGAAGCGTTAAACCAGAAATGATTGGACGGGGAAACCGGGCCGTAGGCCGGTGTGGCATAACCGTCGAAAACTACTCGCGCGAGATCGGCGCGATTGATCGAGAGGGAAACGGCCTGGCGGAAGGCAGTCGATTGGAACCACTTTTTTTTGTAATTGGACAGCTTGGAGGTGGCATTCTGGTTGAACCAGAATTCTTCGCCATCGAGGCCGGTGCCCGCGTTTCTGGCGACTCCAGGGGAATCTTTTTGAAGGCGATCGAATTGCTCGGCATCGAGACGGTTGATCAGTTGCAGCTCGCCGCGGCGGAAGCGCATCAGCTCGATGTCGCGGTTGCGTTGAATATCCAGGCGAACGGTTTCGATGTAGGGGAGCGGATGGCCTTCGGCATCGTGCTTCCAGTAATTTGGGTTACGGCGAAGAAGAACGTAGGAGCCGGCCACGTATTCCGAAACGTAGTAAGGGCCGAGGACGCTCATCTCTTTTTTCGGGGATTTTGACGAGAGGATGGCGACCTGATCGAAGAGGCGTTCGAGGCCGGCAACGAGAGTGGGAAAGGAGATGACGGCCGTATCTGGCGAGGGCGTTTGGACATCGATTGTGCCGGTGCCTGTGCGAAACGCATCGCCTGTCGCCGAGTGCGTTTGGGGATCCAGGAGGAGTTTCATGGTGAAGGCCACGTCGGCGGAAGAGAACGGAGTGCCGTCGGAAAATTGGAGACCTCGGCGGAGGTGGAAGGAGATTTTGCGGCCGTCGCGGGAGACTTGCCAGGATTCGGCGAGAGCAGGTTCGAGAGCCTGAGTCTGACGATTAACGCGAATCAGAACGCCACCGGTCAAATAGCGGACGTTTTCCGAGGCTTCGTCATCCACAAGAATGGGATTGAAGGTTTTGGGCTCGCCATGGAGGCAAAAATACAATTCAGCGCCGGACTGGGAGCGGCCGGAAGGGGCCGAAAATAGCAACGACAATAAAGCGAGCAAAAGAAGAGAAGATCTTCGAGAACATCGCATCAAGCAAGTTCCTCCAAACCAGGGAAAATAAATTGGAAACAGATTACGGTAAGGACGAGGACGACCAACGGAACGAGGCGCCAGGGGTTGGCTGCCATGGCGGAGAAATCCTCGGAGCCGCGAAGAAGATTTCCCCAGGATGGCAATGGCTCCATCACTCCCAGCCCCAGCATGCTCAGCGTGGCCTCCGTAAGAATGAAGAGCGGGATCGAAATCCAGAATTGCGCTAAGAAAACAGGGCGAAGGCAGGGAAGCACCTGATGAAACAAGATTTGGGAGCGCCGATAGCCGAGGGCCTGGGCGAGGAGGATGTGGTCGGAGTCTCGCAAATCTCGGGAAGCTGCCCAGACCACACGCAGGGATGCGGGCCATCCGATAAGGCCCAAAGCAAGGAATGTGGCGACAACAGACAGAAGGGGAGAGACGTCGAGAGGCAAGATAGAACGAAGAGCAATCAGCACGAAAAGAAGCGGCAGCGACATGGACAGGTCAGCGCACGCGAGGATGATCTTTTCGAGCCAGCCACCGCGGAGTCCCGCGATGGCGCCGAGGATAGCGGCAATGATCGAGGCGATGAGAGCGGCAGCGGGGGCCAATAAGAGAGAGACTCGGGTGCCATAAACGAGGCGGGTGAAAAGATCTCGCCCCAGGGCATCGGTGCCGAGCCAGTGTGCCGAAGAGGGAGCCGCATTGGGGATTTCGCGAAACTGATGCGCATAGGAATAATGCGTGAAGCTGCCTGCGAATAGCCCCAGAGCCAAAGTGGCGAGCAGGGCGCCGCGGCAAAGGAAGCGAAGAGCGCGCTGGACTTTCACTGGCGCCTCTCTTGCAGTGTGCCCGAAAAAAGATTGACGCCTGCGGTTAGAAGAGTGACGAAAAGTGTGATGCTGGTGAGCAAGGGCAAATCGCGATTGAGGGCGGCCTGCCAGGCCAGTTGCCCCACTCCAGGAGAATCGGAAAGTGCTTCGAGGGGGATCGCGGCGCCAAGCGCCATACTTGCGGAGACGCCCAGAAGGGCCGCGAGGGGGTGCCACGCCACAGGAATTACGTGGCAAAAAAGGATGCGATTGCTGCTTACGCCGCGGGCCCGGGCCGCGAGCACAAAAGGAAGCTCGTGAGCATGAGCGAGGATGTTCTGCTGATAGCGGAAGAGTTTTGGAAGTGTGATAACGGCAATGCCCAAGAAGACTGGTGCGCGCAGATACAAACAGAGTAGAGCCACAACCGCGGTGGGCAAGGCAATCAGTAGTCCGGTCATTGCGGTGGCCGAATATTCCAACGCCCAAGTTTGAAAGCGAATGGTGAGCAGCGACAGAATCGATGCCGCAATCCAGGCAGTGGCCAAGCCGAAGAGCACCGCCCGCGCCGTGAGCGGAGCCCGCTCTTTCAGCAGTCCGGCAACGGGCCGCTCGAGGAAGGCTGAGGTGCCCAGATTGCCGTGGAGGAGGCCGGCAATGTAGGAGCCGTAATAGTGAAGAAGCCCACCGCCCAATTGGTGTTCGCTGTGAATCGCATCGCGGGAGGACTGAGAAAGCCGGAAATCAAGATCGCGTTCGTCGACGCCGTAACCAGGAGCGAAGCGAACTATAGTTGCGCAAAGCAGCGCTCCCACAATCGCGAGAGCCGCAAGCAGAAGAAGTTTCTGCGCGAATTTTAGAATCCCAGGTGTCATGACGGCCAGGCAACAAGAAATCTTTCCGCGCCAAATTCATCCCGCTGCAGGAATCACCAACTGGGTTTGCGACGGCAAACCGCGGCCCCGATAGTGGGTTTCCTTAGCTTCATACATGCTGCGATCGGCTTCGGAGAGCAGTTCCTCGGCCGTGACTCCGTCCTGCGGATAAAACGCCGCTCCCACGCTGGCGGTGACAACCTTCTCGCCACAGACAGTCTGGCCGGCTGCTTCCACCGCAAGCTCTACGCGGGGCAACAGTTCTTTGATGGTTGCGAGCGTAAATTCCGGAAGGACCAGAATGAATTCGTCTCCTCCCAGCCGTCCAACCAGGTCGTACTCGCGGCAAACAGTGCGGAAATTCTTCGCGATCTCGACGAGAAGTTTGTTGCCAACCAGGTGTCCGTAGTTGTCGTTCACGGTCTTGAAACCATTGAGATCGCAAAGCAGGACCGCCAGTGGCAGGCCGCTGCGCTCGGAGCGCGACAACTCGCTATCCAGGTGCGCGCAAATCGAACGAGCATTCGGGAGGCCGGTAAGGAAATCCGTGCTCGCCGTGTCCTGGGCTTTCTCGAATTGAAGCGAGTTTTCGACCGACAAGCCAAGCTTCGAGCTGGCCGCCAGCAGCATGCGGAAGTGGTCTTTTGTAAAGGCTTGCTTCTCTTTCCGGTATAACGTGAGGACGCCGGCCACTCCATCCCTGCCTTGAAGCGGAATAGAGAGAGTGGATCGCAAGACGGAAACGCGCGAAGGATCTCCGAGGTGTTTGGATTCGGCCATCGGGTCGCCATTGATGATTGGTTTCTTGTGCTGGGCGACCCAGCCGGAAATCCCCTGGCCCATGGGCACTTCGAGGGATCGGAAAAGATCGTAGTCAACTCCGTGCACATAACGCGGGATCAGCTTTTGATCCTGGCACACGAAAAAGACGATCAGGTCGTGGGGAACCATCTCCTTCAACCGAACCGCGACGACGGAGAGCGTCTCGCGCAAACTCAGGGAATTTCCAAGTGTCTGGGCCAATTCAAAGAGCAGCTGGGCTTCCTGCCGGGCGGAGACAATCGAGGCCAGAAAAGAGGTTGCTCGAATTTCGGCAGCGTCTGGCACTTCTTCAAACCCCGCCGACGGCGCGATAGAGCGATTGGGGTTAGCCACGGAGAAAAAAGGACTCTTTGTGCTCTCGGACCGGCTGACGACTTGCTCCAGCTCGTGGTACCTCTTTTCGATCGCGCCGACGACTCGTGGATCAAAGCTGGTGTCAATTTCAGAAATCAGGTGCTTCATGGCCTCATCAACAGATATCGCACGGCGATAGGGCCGTTCCGATGTGAGCGCGTCAAAACAATCCACTACGGAGAGGATCCGTGCGCCGATCGGAATCGCTTCTTTTTTCAATCCGTAGGGATATCCAGTCCCATCCCACTTTTCGTGATGGGACCGAACAATGGGAACAACGGGGTAGGGAAACTGGACGCGGTCGAGGATTTCCGCACCGACGATGGGATGAATTTTCATTCGATCAAATTCTTCGGGTGTAAGGCGTCCGGGCTTGGACAGGATTTGCTCCGGAACGGCGAGCTTGCCTATGTCGTGAAGCATGGACGCTGCGCGCAGGGCATTCAGTTCCGCTTCGCTCAACCCCAAATCTTTGCCGAGTTGCACGGCGTAGGCTTGAACGCGCCGCAAATGATCGTGAGTGCTGTGGTCCTTGGCTTCGATGGCGAGGGAAAGCGCCTCGATCGTGCGCAAGTGCAGGTCGGCAATTTCTTCGGTGTGTTTCTTCTCAGCCTCCAAGCGGTCCAGATAGCTGCGGTAGGAGCGATACATCCAGTAGACGAGCGGCAGAACGAGGATGGCGAATTGCCAGCCGAAGGCCCGATTGATGATGCTCACGCCGCCCGCGATAACAGCTCCCAACAAGTAGTAAGGAAACGACCACAGGTAGCATTCTTTCCAGACAAGAAGAGGATTGCGCTTTTGCGTCAGGGCGATGATGCCCGAAACGGACATGGTGTTAATGGCGAAGTAGGTCGTGGAAGCGGAAACCAGCAGGAGGGGCCAGGCAAGCCCTAGGTGGGAAGCAAAATTACTGTGAAAAACGGCATTGGCGGCCGTGATGGAGATGGAGAGATTGGCAAAGCTGAACAAAATCTGAACTAACCTCGGACGAGGTTTGGCTTGCCAAATCGACTGCACCAAACCGCCGAAACAGCCCATGAGCAGGGTCTCGGGGTACGACAGATCTAAGATGCCGACCAGAATAAACAGGAAGTTGGCCGACATGGTCGCTTCAATTCCCGGTAACCGCACTTTGAAAATGGAAGCCGCCAAAGCTACGACGAAGAAGCAAGCGAAACGGAGTTCGCTCTCGGGATGCCAATGAAGGAGCGCGTAAGCTAACAGCGGAAGCCCGACCATCACTTGCAGCAAGATAAAAGAGCCTGCCGGCCAGCTAAGCCTTTGGCTCGGCTTAGTTCGGGCGCCGATGATCTGCCGATAATCGCTGATGATTCTGTCAAATGCGCGGGAGAGCCAGGAATTTTCGGCTGGAGGAAAGGTGGCTCCCCTGCTCCCCGATTCCGGAGGACGAGCAGTACTCAACGGATCATTCCCATCGTTTGTGCGAGGTGTGGGCATGCGTTCTTGCGTCGGCGACTCAAAGATTTACTGAGCCCATTTGGTACAGATAGTGTCCGTAATAGAGAAAGGATTGCCCATAGTACGACTGGGGAGTTTTGTCCCAAGACTAAACCTATATAAGGACCGGGGATAGCGGCCGTTACTCGGGCTGGGGCGGCCGGCTTAGCGAGTAATCTGGGAGGGGAGCATTGAGCAGCCGGGAGGCGGAGGCCCGCTGTACCAGAATAGCTCAAGCGAAGTACTAGACCTGTCCCACTCCGGTACTATCGACCAGATCGACCCCTAGCCCCTAAAACTAGTGCAGCGCGAAACGCCACTTTTCGTAACAGGGTTACTTGTACCCGGTTTCACCCAGGAGACAGAGAAAATGGACCTCACGCCCTACAAAAGCTCGAAGACGCAGAATGGGGGGCCACTGAAAACGACCACGTGGGGCGCCCTGATCGCGATCGCGCTATTATTGGGTCTTCTGGGAACGACCGGCCACCTACTCCACTCCTTCGGGAGCGCGCAACTCATTCAAACAGCGGCAAATACGGCTCCTGGGCAGAACGCTTCGGCTCCCGTCGCTCGAAAGCACTCTTATAACAATGCGAGCGGGTTGGGCTTGAACAACCCTCTGACCTTCGAGCAGCCGGGCGGCGTTCGAGCGATTGGACCCGTCTCTGCCAATAACCCTGTGGCAGGCATCTCCGGCGCGGCTGAGCAGCAGACCAATTCGAGCGGCATGAAGGCGGCTTCGACTGCACAACAGGACCCGCTCTCAGGCGGCATGACGGCGGGGACAGCGAATACGCAAGCTTTGATCGCGGCTAAGATTGCGCCTGACCTACAAGGGATTGACCCCAATAAACCAGTCGACGTCATAGTTCAGTTCAAGAAGTCAGCAGCCTCCTCGGACCTCTCTGCCGATGGCGCGACTCTCAAGTCTACGCTCACTGTCATCAACGCTCAGCTGGTGACGGTTCAGGCGGCCAATCTTAATAGTCTCGCTTCCCACTCTGAGGTGGCCTACATCTCCCCGGACCGCAAGGTGCGCGGAGCAATGGACCCGGTGGTTACCGCCGTTAATGCGGATATTGCCTACTCGGACGGCTGGGATGGCACGGGTGTGGGCGTTGCAATTCTCGACAGCGGCGTCGGTTATGTTTCTGACCTGAATTCTGATGGAAATGCCAGCCCATCCCGCGTCGTCTATAACCAAAGCTTTGTACCGGGCGATTCCTCTACTACGGATGCCTACGGTCACGGAACCCACGTGGCAGGCATCGTGGCTGGAAACGCCTATGATTCCACGACCCTGCAGAACTATCCGAACGTGTATCGCGGGATCGCGCCAGAAGCCAATATCATCAGCTTGCGCGTGCTGGATGGCACCGGCGCCAGCGTCGACAGCGCGGTGATTGCAGCGATTCAGCAAGCCATCGCTCTACAGAGCACATACAACATTCGGGTCATCAATCTGTCGTTGTCACGTGGCGTCTATGAAAGCTACACACTCGATCCTCTTTGCCAAGCTGTAGAATCGGCGTGGCAATCAGGTATCGTCGTGGTGGCGGCGGCCGGCAACATGGGTGAATACTACGCGGCTGGCACGCAGGGATACGCCACGATCGGCGCGCCCGGCAACGATCCTTACGTGATAACCGTGGGCGCCACCAATACTCATGGTTCCGGAACGCAAGCCGCGCAAACCGTGACGAGTTACAGCTCGAAAGGCCCGACGGCATTCGATCACGTCGTTAAGCCGGATCTGGTCGCCCCGGGCAATTCCGTCGTTTCACTTTTGGCTTCGCAGAATACAACTCTGATCACAGAGTATCCGGCACTCAAGGTTTTCCCCTGCGATGGATCCGGCGTGAATTGTGGTTCGCAGTTCGGCACAGCGAACTACATGACGATGAGCGGCACGAGCATGGCGACGCCGGTGGTTAGCGGAGTTGTCGCACTAGTTCTTCAAGAGAACCCGTCTCTGACTCCAGACCAGGTGAAAGCCCGGTTGATGAAGACGGCCTGGAAGGGATTTGGACAGTACACGACGGCGACGGACTTGGGTTCTGGCGTAACGTACACGATTGAACAGGACATGTTCGCGGTGGGCGCCGGGGCGGTTGACGCTTCTGCGGCTCTCAGCAACACGGACCTTGCTCCGTCGACTCTGGGCTCTGCAATGTCACCGACGGCCGTGTACAACTCGGCCAACAACACCGTAACCATCACCGGTGCTCCCGGAACGGTATGGACTAACCCAAATGTCTGGGGCAATTCCGTAATTTGGGGAAACTCGGTGGTTTGGGGTAACTCGGTGGTCTGGGGCAATTCCGTGGTCTGGGGCAACTCGGTGGTCTGGGGTAACTCCGTGGTTTGGGGCAACTCCGTCGTTTGGGGCAACTAATGCCGCGAGCAGCTAAGATTTACATTTCGCTGGTGTTGTGCTCCGGAGCTGCGGTTCTGCTCTTGGCAGCAGGATCGTGGTCTTCAGCCGGACTGCCCCCGTTCGTGACGCTGCTGGGTTTCGTGGCCGTCTCTTCGACCCTCAAGATCCGGATCCCCGGCATCGAGAGCACCATGTCGCCCAACTTTGCATTCCTGCTTGTTGCCATGCTCTGCTGCAATTTTTCGCAGGTGGTGGCGATCGCATTGGTAGCTGCCTTGGTGCAGTCGCTGTGGGCAGCCAAACGGCCCCGGCTCGTTCAGGTCGCTTTCAGCGCTGCAGCTTTGGTGTTGAGCGCCAGTGTGGCTTTCCAATGCGCGCACTTTTTGCAGGGATTAAGCGCCACGAATTCGCCGCTTGTGTTCGCGATTCTTGCAGGCTGTCTGTATCTTCCTCTCAATACAGCTTTGGTGTCTGCAGTGATCGGGCTGGTCGAAGGCCGGTCATTGTGGCAAGTCGGCAGGATTTGCTACGAATGCGTCTTCCCCTATTTTATGGGTGGCATCGTTTTTGCGGGAATGGTGACCAGCGCATTCTCAGGTTCTAAAGTTTGGCAAGGGGCGACGGTGCTCTTTCCCTTGGCCGTACTCGGCTACCTCTATTCCTTGAGCCGGTCGCCGGCAGTGGCGACAGTCTCCTCGCAGTCGGTACCAGTGGCGGTCGAAGAGGAAGAGCTAGTCGAGGTCAGCTCGCGCCATTCGCACCCTCGTCGTTGATCCTTTCCAAAACGTGCATAAGAGCTTGTGGCGAGCAACACCCCTCTGCTCGAGGCGAGGCGTTACGGACTGGCGTGGGACATGGGTGAACTTACACGGCGTGTCTTCCAGTTGCAGTGGTATTTTAGCTTGGAGTTTGGAGCAAGCAGCACTCCTCAGCTTAGTATAAAGCGCGGGACCAAAAATGCCGGAGGACCTCCGGACATTCGGCCTTTTGGTCTGCGTTCCTTCGCAACCATGCAGCGGTTTCGGCGTTCACCTGCATCAAGCCGATGCTGACGCTGTCCTGATTGAAAGGCAAGCCAGTGAAGCCAGGACCTGGCTTCTTTTCGGTACTTTGACCTTTTTTTGTAAGAGCACGTTTTCCATCCTCCCCACACGTCGGGCAGAGGCCCGCAGACGGTTAATGCTTATCGCGTTGGCGTAGAGATCTGATTCATTCAGTTCGGGCGATTGCCAGTAGGGGTGTCGGCGGGCGCTCCGGACGCACACCGTGTCGCCAGTGATACAAACTCCGCCCCGGAGAGCCGAGACCGTCAGTGCGTTCTTGTACGGGCGTATCAAGTATTTACCCTATTTCCAAATTTACCGCAGTCAGATAGCCTTCCTTCGCATGCGGGTGGCTTCTTGAGCTTAGAAGTTTTTTCTCAAATCTTTGATCACCGGACATCTCACGGCCGTGATCTTTCCGGTCGAGGAAGACCTCATGCGACTGACCCCAATACCCAGATCTCGATTGGTAATTGCCATGATTGGTTCGAACACTGTTTCGACCGAACAGGCAGGGGCGTCGAGTTGCCTTTTCCGGAAACGGGTAAAGAGAGGCGCGATTCCCTACGGTTTGAGATAACCAAGCGGCTGCTTTTCTGCCACCTGGGGGATTGGGTTCTAGCAAGACTCCCGATGCGCGTCGCACGTCTCGTGGGCCACGCGCCTGAAGTGCCAGACGAAGAATCTGTCTATGAAAGGCTGTTTACTCACATACCAATCCAGGAACTCGACGCCATTTATCTGGACTCTGTGAGGCCTGATACTTTGCTGTGGCGCTATCTACATGATAACCCTCTGATCCAGAATTCCTTCCGCTTTTACAGCTTCGAGGGGCCAGTACCACACCGGCTGATCCGTCTCAACGGCTCGTTTAGCGACTACATGAAACGATTTTCTCCTAAGACGCGAAAGAACCGGCTTAGAGAGATCAAGATATTGCGAGAGCTCGGGGAGGTGAAACTAGTTCGCGTGACCGAAGCCTCCGAAATAGACAGCTTCCTAGATGCGGCGTACCGCATCTCTCACAAGACACGACAATTCAAACGATTCGGTTGGAGTATCGCGGCCCGCGATCGACGCTTGGTAAAGAACGAACTATTGCGTTTGGCGCAGCATGGGTCGTTGCGATCCTACCTGCTAACCTGTTCCAAGGTACCGTGCTCCTTCATTCTGGGACAGCAGAGCGACTCAAAGTTTCACCCGGTCGCTGCTGGGGTTGATCCTGCTTGGGAGAACTACAGTGTTGGCACAGCTCTTCTCTTGCTCGTTCTGGAGGATCTCTTTAGAGAGAATTCACCGGACTTCTATGACCTCGGAACTTCCGCGAAATACAAAGAGTACTTTGCGACCGATAGCTACCTTGAGGCCAGTGTCTGGCTTTTCCGGCGGCGGCCATACCCTGTACTCGCGAGCAGCATGCTTGCTATGTGCAATCTGGCGTCCAGAGTCGGAGGCGCCGCACTAGAGCGCTTTGGCCTGAAACGAAAAGTGACGCGGTTGATCCGTCGGACGGATCCTGGCAACCGTAGAAATGCAATTCGCTCGCGGTGCAAAACGTAACGCGTCAGCCCGAGTGAGATTACGTATGCTTTCGCTTCGACCGCAAAGGGCATGCTGTCCAAGTTCGCGGATTTCGCAAGGCATGGTATTCTGCTTGTAACCGCGCGAAGTTAGGACGGATGGTTCGGGTTACGGACCCGGAGAGTGGTGAGATTTTGTTCACCAAACCGCGCGGAGATCGCCGCAACGCGAAAGCAAAGCCTGAGATGAGCTATGAAGGCATGATTTTTCACGACCTGCGGCGAAGCGGAGCTCGAGCGCTCGTCCATGCTGGTGTCCCCGAGAAAATAGCCATGCAGATTGGCGGCTGGAAGACACGTTCTGTTTTCGATCGCTATTCGATCGTGTCCCCAAAGGATGTGGCGGATGCTGGCCGCAAACTGGAAATCTTCCATGGTCAGCAAGTTGGGGGAAACTGCACCGAAATGCAGCAAGTCGTTTCCGTACCAAGTTGATTGTGCACGCAATAGGGGCGTAGCTCAGTGGTAGAGCAGCGGCCTTTTAAGCCGAAGGTCGTGGGTTCGATCCCCACCGCCCCTACCAATCTCCTTCATTCGGAATGCCTTATTGGAGCATTTGACACCAATAAGGCGTTTGACACCAATTAAACTTACTAGACCGCTTTTCTCGCTAGGCTAATCCGAT
>Ga0210395_10000050_pt1 | contig 119471 bp, 105 predicted proteins | sample IncBWH4OmetaG_FD_150861 | JGI IMG/M metagenome (GOLD analysis project Ga0210395, IMG submission 150861) | Forest soil microbial communities from Barre Woods Harvard Forest LTER site, Petersham, Massachusetts, United States - Inc-BW-H-4-O ...
AACGAGGATACGGTGATTGCGTATGAGGTGGCGAACGAACCTGAGTGGGTGATCACAGAGGTTGGCCTGCCCAATACGGGGCGAGTGAATGGAATTGTCGTGGAACCCGTTTCGCTACAATTTTTCACGCGCTTCGTGACGCAGGTCACTGCCGCGGCCCGGCAATACGCCCCGGGTCAATACGTGACTCTTGGCTCCGCGCGAGCCAAGTGGGTCGGCACCTGGCAAAATGTCGGTCTGGATTTCTATCAATTCCATTACTATCCAGAAACGGAGCCAAACCGGAAGCTCGTTGACGTTTTGGCAGATCTTCCTCAGGACCTCAACCGGCCGGTATGGCTCGGTGAATTCCCGGCCAACGTGTCGGAAGGAGACGGATTCATGAGCACGGTTCTTGGGGACGCTTACGCGCTCGGATTGGCAGGCGCCGCGCCATGGTCGATGCTCGCCGAGGGTGATTATGGCGTCCCGGATACGAATTCCTTGAAGCAGTTCGCGAGCAATCATGCGGCGGACATAAACTCCTGAGTGCCGCCGGCTTTCTAATGAGGCACCGGCTGGCTTGGATTCCAGGTAGGCGGCGGTCCGCCGTTCGACCCGCCCCTGGAATACCACTCCGCGCGATTGGCCAGCGCGCGGTTGTTAGAGGGTGATGGAGCCGAACTCGAATCATCCGCATCGGCGTTGCCGCCGAACAGGGCGGCTATCGCCCCAAGAATTACAAGTCCCGTCAGAAGCTCCGCCTGCTGCTGCTGTCGCGCCTGCTGGGCCTTGACCATCTGTACTCGCGCAATCGCCTTGTTTTTCCAGAACTCGGCTTTCTCCGGATCTTTGGCAACGCCGATTCCCAATTCATAGCTCTGCGACAAGGCAAGCTCTCCGGTATAGCTGTCCATGGCCGCGCTCATTTGCAGGATGGTGAAGCCTTTGGCAGGGTCGGCGGCGGTGCCGAGGCCGTCCCTGATCATGATCCCGGCGGAGCTTTGGGCGTCGGCGTTTCCCTCACCGCCGGCAATAATGAAACAGCGCAGCGCGGACGTATACAGCTTCGCATTCAATGCATTCTGGCCCAGCTGCACGAGCTGGTCGGCCTCAAGCGGACACTCGGCAAACGGATCGCATAGCGTCTTGGGAAGGACGGCGTACCACGGACCGCCCCAGCTGACGGTCCCGTCGATGCGGTCGCCGTGGACGACGCCGGTGTAGACGGCGGTGAAAGGCTTCGTGGGCGGCTGTCCCTGCACATGGTTATTCGAGTAAGAGCCGACCGGATCGGTTCGGCGGATGACGATGTTGGTGCCGTCGAAACTCTCGACGGTTAAATCCGCGACGGCGCCGTACCGCCACATCGCTCGGCCCTGCTTGCCCTCGAACAGCCAGATGGAGCCGCCTCCGCCGTTAGTGCATTGGTCGCCGTCGCATTCGGTGAGTGCGAGAGGAAGCGTGGCAGTGGAAGCGGAAGGTTTTGAGTCTTGGGCGGCAAGCGACCTGCCGCCAAAAAGCATGCCAAAAATCATGAGGACGTTCAGTGGTTTCAACATGAGCGGATCGTCTCACAACTTGATTATAAAATACAAGTAGTTGTGTATCTTATTCAGTTTCTTGGGGTTAAACCGCCTCTCATGTTACGTTCGCTTTATTGATAGCGACCGGACGGCAATTACGCGCGGCCCGCGCCCTCCTGGGCATGGGGCAGATCGAACTCGCCAGGCGCTCACGCGTGGCGATTGGGACTATTCGCCGGATGGAATCCTTCGAGGGAGAAATCGGCTCGCGCACTTCGACGCTCTCCCTGGTGCAAAAAGCGCTGGAGAAGGCGGGCGTGGAATTCCTCGGCGGCGAACAGCCGGGCGTTCGCCTCAAACGCGCGGCGCGTTAGGCTCCCGCAGTGATCAGATTCGTAAATACGCAAGGGTGGGTTTTGATCCGCGTCATCGCCGCATGCCGCTTGAATTTTTTGTGCGCATGCCTTCCTTAAGAAATTGATTTCACAAAATTGTCGCCCGCGTTGATCAAGTCGGTACGATTTCGCCGGACGAAACTTTGATCTACAGTGAGACACCGCGTGGAGATTTTTTTCTTTCGAATAGCAGGGGCTTCGCACGCGAGGGCGTCGCAGACGCAGATAAAGCCGCGGAGAAATTGCGATGTCCACCCTTATTCTCGGCCGGCGCGGCAGGGCCGCGCCGCGTTCCATCGGTTTTGTCGCTAAACAGCAGCGGGAGTCGTCCGAGCTCGTCACCTATTCGGGCGACGGGCATCTCATCACCTTCGCTCCCACCGGCACAGGCAAAACCTCCGGGCCGGTCATAACGAATGCCCTGCAGCATCCGGGCCAGCTCATCGTGCTCGACATGAAGGGCGAAGTGTTCGAGGTCACGGCCGAGGCAAGACGCGCGATGGGACAGGAAGTGTGCGTCCTGGATTTAAGGGACGACGGCGTGGCCGGCTCGCTCAATCCGCTTGACCTTGCGGTGCGCTGCGGCAGCGACATCGCCGCGGTAGCGCGCAGCTTCGCCGCCGAACTCATCGAACGCGGCTCCGACGAGCGGGAGCGATTCTGGAACGACTGGTCCGAGACGATGATAGCGGGAGGCTGCGCCTGGCTGATGGCCGATCGTCCGCCAGAAGAGCGCAAGCTCAGCGCACTGTTCGACCTCTTCGGGGACGACGATGTGACGTATAAACTGGCGACGCTCCTCGACCAGAAAACCGTAGCGAACCGTGCGGCCCGAGTGGCTTTCGCTTCCTTCCTGCAGCTCTCCGACACCGGCACGCGGCCGAGCGTGCTGGGCTCGGTGCAAACCCACCTGAGGCTGTTCGACAGCGATCTTGTGCGCAGGCTCACAGACACTACGACAATCGATATCGACGCATTCATCGAGGGAAAGCCTATTTCGCTGTACATCATCGTGCCGCCGACAAGACTTACCGCCTATCGCCCCGTGCTCAGGATGTGGTTGTCGGGATTGATTCTCGCGTTGACGCTGCGCAAGACCAAGCCGAAGGAGCGCACGCTGATGCTCTGCGACGAGATCAGCAATCTCGGCCGGATCGATGCCTTCCTCACCGCGGCGACGCTGCTCAGGTCCTGGGGACTCACCTTATGGACGTTCTGGCAGAACGCCGCCCAGCTCCAGCTCTACGGGAGCCAGGCCAACACGCTCGTGGACAATGCCGGCGTGATACAGGTCTTCGGCGCCAGGAACCGGCGCATGGCCCAGGATTTTGCCAATCTCGTCGGCAACGTCGCCCCGGAGGACATCCAGAACCTTGCACCGGACGAGCAGATGCTCTTAATTGAAGGCAAGGTCCAGCGCTGCAGGCAGGTCCGGTATTACGAGGACAGGGCCCAGGGCGCATGCGCCGACTAGAGTAGCCTTTACCTTTTGCCCGTGACCGATTATTACGTAGTCATCGAATACTTCTTCCCCACAATACGCATGTCTCGCATTGGTAGATCGACAAGCCTTCTTATCACCCTGTCGTTGATAGCAGCCAATCCTGCCCTAGCTGCAGAGCCGCTAATGTCCTTGATATGTAAACAACTTCCACGAACAAGGATAGAGGCAGAGGGCGGCAATCCAGAGGCGCAAGTTACGCTTTCAAAGTTAAATCACGGCGGATGGTGTGGAGTCACTAAAGACGACGTTAAAGCCGTCAAATGGGCAGAGCTATCAGCGGGGCAGGGCAATGCTGAAGGCGAAGGTATGCTGGCCTTACTGTTTAATCGTGGCCTGGGTGTAGCGAGGGACGATGTTGAGGCTATGAAATGGGCAAGGTTATCTGCGGATCAAGGCAATGTTCCTGGGCAAGATTATCTCGCCTTAATGCTTCATCATGGATGGGGTGCGCCGAAGGACGATGTCGAGGCGATAAAATGGGCAAGGTTATCTGCAGAGAAAGGCGATGCTCAGGGAGAGGGCCTACTGGCTCTTATTCTTGCGGAGCAACCGACTGCACCCAAAGATGATGTTGAGGCCGCGAAGTGGGCACGACTATCTGCGGAACAGGACCACAACGGAGGGCAATTTGTCCTCGGTGCCATGTATTCGATGGGAAGGGGTGGCCTGCCTAGAGATTATATTGAGGCGGATAAATGGTATATCTTGAGCGGCAGAACTAATCCGGCGGTTGCTAACACTCGAAAGCCTCTCGAAGCTTTGATGTCAAAAGAAGACATTGCTGAAGCCAATCGGCGAGCGGATGAGTGGAAACCAAAGCCTAACCCAATTAAGTAAAAGACCGTGAGCAGGGGCGCTCGCAGGCCGATTTCGGCTTTACTTAACCGCAGAGATTTCATTATGCTCTGTCGTCAAGGGGAATTCTTTCTCTTATCGTCGATAAACTTTCGGAGCCCGACGATTGAAAAGAGACGTTTTCTGAAAATGAACCACGCCGCCATACCTAGAGTTAATGCCAAAATCTCAACCCACGGAGAATGCATGCCGAGTTTCTGCATTTCAGTGAGCGAAGCGAATATAACGCTGAGACCTAATGCAAGGGAAACTGCAACGTAAGCAAATAGTAGAAGTAATGGTTTCGTTGATTTCATGACGATTGTAAAAAAAGAGGGACGACTAGAGGGTAAGACATAAACGCCTACTCAGAGATCGAATCCGATTTTGCGCTTCGAGGGTGAAGGCAGGTTCTTCATCTGTTTTATGTCGCGGGCAAGATGCTCAATGTCGTCCACGAGAATGTCGATGACCGATGCTGTGTGTTTGTGATTGCGTTCCAGATCTTTCACACGCACGGCGATGTCCTTGTTCACGGCGATCATCTCCCGAAGATGCACGAAGGCGCGAATAATCGTAATGTTCATTTGCACGGCGCGTTCACTGTGGAGCACGGATGAAAGCATGGCGACCCCGTGCTCAGTGAAAGCATAGGGCAGTGTGCGCCTGCCTCCGCTCCCTACTTTTGATATCGCAGTTTGCGATGTCAAACCCTTGGCCTCCTCGCGCGACAGCTGAAACATAAAATCTTCGGGAAACCGTGCTCGGTTCCGCTTGACAGCTTCATTGAGCCGAAACGTCTGGACCTGGTACAACGCGGCCAGTTCCGAATCAATCATCACTTTCTGTCCCCGGATGATATGGATGTGGCGTTCAACCGGACGTGACGGGACGCTGGATTTGGAAGTTTTCGGCATGAGCTGTTCAACGGTTAGTGAATCGGCAACGCACCTTAGCCGTTGAATTTGCTCGCGTCAAACGGATGCGGTCACAGATTGTGACCGCATGGGAAAAGTCAGTGAATGCCGTGGATGATTTTCCTTGCGGTTGTTTTTGGCTGAGATTAAAGGATCAAGCAGGAGAGGGCCGATGCACGAAAAACCCACAGCTGATCTGACGGATTCCTCGTTTGACGAGGACGCTGCGTTCGACGCAGCGCTGGAAAGAGCGGCCAACCCGCCACTGCGCGAAGTGCTGAGGCGCGAGCATGACGAAATTCTCAGAGGGCGGCCGCGAGACGTTGCGCTGGAAAAATGGCGCGATGAGATTGAAGAGATGATCCTGCGCGATCTTGCGGCGTTTAAGGAATGACGTGAGGATTGTTGTCTGCGGTTGGCTGTGAAGCAAATGCTCCGTGCTTAAAAAGCTTTAAATCAGGTTCCAGTACGGCAAGCACCTTCTGCAACTTATCAGCCCGCATGATATGGGTCTTCCCGCGGAAGAAGTCCCTGACTGAATCTCTCGATACACCGGCTTTCTCCTCCAGCCCTTTCACTGTGAGCGAACGCTTCTTCAATCCTGCGCGGATAAGCTTCAGCATCGAGTCGCGGGTAATTTCTATATGTGTATCAGGATTACTCATGCGCGGCAGGCAGTTGGTCAGGTACAGAACTTACATGCGCTCCAGACACATTGCAATGCCCATGCCGCCGCCGATGCAGAGGGTGGCGAGTCCTCTCTTTGCTTTTCGGCGGGGCATTTCGTAAAGCAACGTCGTCACCACGCGGGCCCCGGACGCCCCGAAGGGATGCCCCAGGGCGATGGCCCCGCCGTTGACATTGACGATGTCCGGGTTCCATTTCATTTCCCGGTCCACGTATATTGCCTGTGAGGCGAAGGATTCGTTGGCTTCGATGAGATCAAGGTCTTCGACCTTCCATTTTGCTTTTTCCAGCGCATGGCGGCAGGCGGGAACGGGACCGACGCCCATGAAGGCGGGATCTACTCCGGCCTGCGCCCAGGAAACAATTGCCGCCATCGGTTCGAGTTTGCGCTTCTCGGCTTCCTTGCGGCGCATCAGCATAACCGCCGCAGCACCGTCCGCGATCCCCGAGGAATTGCCCGCGGTAACCGTTCCTGCCGGCGAGGTCGGCCTGAGCCGTGAGAGCACCGCCTTGGTAACCCCGTCACGCGGGATTTGATCCTCCGTCAAGAAGGTGTTGCCGTTATTGTCTTGCGTCTGTATGGGAACGATCTCCTGCTCGAACTTGCTTGCCTTGCGCGCGGCCTCGCATTTATTCTGCGACCGGACGGCGAACGCGTCCTGTTCTTCCCGCGAGATGCGGAATTTCTTTGCAATGTTTTCCGCCGTGTCGGTGGTGTGCAGATCGCAAAAAGGATCGATGAGCGCATCCTTGAACATGCCGTCTTCAAACTTCGCCCGCTCGCGGCTCCAGTCGCCGCGCAAAGGGAACAGGTGCGGGGTGCGCGTCATATTTTCCTGCCCTCCGGCAATGACGATGTCGGCGTCATGGGAACGAAGGGCCTGATAACCCAGGCAGATGCTGCGCATGCCCGATCCGCAGAGCTGGTTAAGGCCCCAGGCGACCACTTCTTTTGAAATACCCGCTCGCATTGCGGCCTGGCGGGAAGGATTGGGACCGGTTCCCGCCAGCATGATTTGCCCGAGAATTATTTCGGATATCTCATGGCCACGGACCGCCGTGTGCTTCAGCAATGCCCGGATGACCGCTTCGCCTAATTCGTAAACGGGCGTGCCCTTGTACATGCCGTTGACGGCGCCGACCGGAGTGCGCCGGGCGCCTACGATGACCACGTCATTTGCTTTTGCTCCGGATTTGCTTTTCATAATGGATAATTTACGTTAACGTGACGGAAACTGATTCTTAAGAATAGAAAAGAAACGCAGGCATAATGTGACGGTTCCTCGGTACGGATGGCTGATAAAAGCGGACTTTTTTGATCGCTGGGTAAATGTTCTCGCGGAGAATGATAATGTCCCCCCGGCCGAATCGGCTTTTCGTATTGCGGCGGAAGAGCCGATCGAAGGCGGACTCTTGTCGTTTTACTGAGGCGCCGCCATCGTCTCCTCCTCCTCACGCCGCGGCAGCCTGTTTTCGCCGATGAAAAGAGTCCTGCGCAGGGCGTCGAATACCTTCATGAACTCCCTCCGCCCGGCTGGCGAAAACTCCGCGAGCTCATGCAGAAAGTTCATGGCCTCATAGAGCGACTCATCCAGCAATTCGCATGTCGGCGGCTGCAGGAAGCCGCCGCGCGACAGCAGGTCGATTTTGCCGATGCATTCTTTCAAGATGACGGCGATATCGGAAAATGCTTCTCTTTCCGCTTCCTGGCTCAGGTAGAAAAGGCATGCAATAAACGACTGAAGCGTTTTTACTTTATCCGAATTGATCTTCTGCGCTTTCTCGATAAGACTGACTATCTTGGCGGATTTCTTCTTCATGCGGCCTCCTGGGTATGTCCCCGTGAAGCGTCTTCCGGGTTGCCGTAATAAAGGACGGTTTCGTAGATGCCTGTAGTGCGGCGCACTTTCTGCATCATCTCTTCCGAAACCGGCAGCCCTCCGGCGCGCACGCGCTCGCCGGTGTCAAGCGTCGCTACCTCGCCATAAAAGAACGGGTCCCAGCCGGATGCCATATAGACGCTCCGCCAATATGCCGGATACATGATGCCGATGATTTTCTTGATCTCGTGGGTCAGGGCAAACTCCATATAGGCCACCGAGAGCTCATTGATAATGTGCTTGCGTTGTTCGGCAGGCAGAGTCTCCTCGACGCACAGCCTGCTTCCTTCCCAGATTGTCAGGTCGTTCTCCGGCAGCGTGTCGTTGGTGACCAGATGGGAAAAAGCTTTTTTGAGCATGTATTGGCGGTCTGTCGGATACAGCCTCGCGCACCCGCGCACAACATCCTCTTCATCCCGCCATACGAAATACGTCGTGGCCGGATTGTCGAAGTCGTCGTACTCCATCCTGTTCCAGCAGGGCACATCCCATTTCTGGCGCTCGATGACGGACCGGAACCGCAACTCGAACATGGATGCGATGGGATTCCCGCGAAACAGGTGTGAGGTTTTGATGGTGACGCAGCTGATCATAAATCCATCCACTGATTGAAGCTGGATGAGTCTTAATCGGCTGCAGCGGGAAAACTACCTACCAACCCTGGTAGGGTTTTCAAAGCGCCTTGACAAGGTTGGGCGTAATCAGCCCAAGGCGTATACCCTTCACTACCGCAGTCTGGCGCGTCGCCACATTGAGTTTTTTGTATATGTTTTTCAGGTGGAAGTTCACGGTATTGTCGGAAATTGAAAGAATTGCGCCGATCACCGGGATGCTCTTTCCCTCCGCACTGAAAGAGAGCACTTCGCGTTCGCGCGGCGTTAGATATAAAGGCTGCGTGGGCTCCGCAGCGATCAGATCAAACTGCGAATAGGCTATATGAAACTGGTAGGACAGCGCGCGGACGATGGAAAGCATGTCCTTGCTGGGATTGACTCCGCCGACGCTGCTGGCAAGGCCCACTCCCGCCACTTCGAAATTGGGGCCGTAAAGGGCGACCGCGGCGCCGCTTTTCAGGCGTGCATCCTGCGCCTCGCACATTAGGCGTCTCTGTTTTTTGCTGATGGGCCGCGTTTCCACTACATGATCCCAGGTGTAGGCGGCACTTGTGGTAAACGCGTGTTTCGGAATGGGGTCCTTATAGAAATAGCCTCTCTTCATGTAGTAATCCATCCAGTCCTGAGGATAGTTACCGGTGATGCCATGCCCGGCTTTCTTGCCTATCGAAGCATGGTCGGTAAGAAGGCTGTATACGACGCTGTCATAGCCCAGATCCCGGAGGGCCTGCCGGTACGTGGCAAACACTTCTTCCTGTGAGATTGCGCTGTTGGTGCGCTGGATAAATTCTTCGAGGTTCATAGGCAACCCAATGGGGCGTACTGGAGGCTGGCCAGATATATACCCTAAGGAGAGTTACATATTGCAATAACACGCAGTGCTTGTATAGCGATAAGTGATTGCAGGTTCGTGCGAGGAGACGGACGGAGGTGTTTTTCATTAAAAAACAGCGGCTACTGTAGGCCACTCTTGTCGGCGAGCTCGGCGGTGGCGGCGATCTGTTTCACAATGTCCAGAAGCTTTTGCCTCATGCGAGGGTCCCTGATGCGCCGATAAGCCCTGACAAGCGCTATTATGCCTCGGTCCGGAGGGAGGGACGGCTGTAATTCATGGCCGAAATGAACTCCTTGCCAGAGTGTGTGGGGCTCAACATGCAAGACAGAAGCGAGAATAAGAAGTTTCTCCAGGGGGAGGGCGTTTGAGCCACATTCATATTTTCGAACCTGCTGGAATGACACTCCCAGTTTGCGGCCAAGATCCGATTGCGTCATTCCTCTCTCCAATCGTATCTCCTTCAGACGATGGCCTACTTCAATGTTGAGTTCGGAATGTTTTGGGGTGGACTTCATAACTGTATTTAGCGCCGTGATGCAGGTAAATCAACATAATCACGGATGCCCCGTGCCAACGCCGATACAGCTTGAAAAGGTCTGGGTTAAAGTCTAGTTTCCATGAAAAGTCGCGGCAATTCCTCGCTCTATCGGGAGATACACGCTTTTGGGTTACACGCTACAAAACATGAGGTCAAAGTGGTTGTTCCTTATCTCAGCATAGCACTTGCCATCCTTGTTATGTCTTGTGCCATCCTTGCCGTAATAAAACTAAATTTGTGGTATAGACGCGAAAACGCGAAGCTTTCAAAGGAAGAGCGGAAAGAGCGCGACAGGAAGAGTATTTTGGAGGACAGCATTTGGTAGAGGTACTTGTGGGGGATCGCTGATTGCATACTTGGCCCGGTCGCCGCGCTAACCGCGACTACGCAAACCCTACGGCGCTCTTTTTATAAGCGCGGGTTTGCTCCGTCGGAAGTAAGAATGGATTTACGATTTTCCCCGTCTCTAATCCCGATTGACTTTCTAACCCGATAAAATACATTATCGCGATTTGAATAATCGGGCGGGACGCGGTCACACGGCAGGCTGCGATCCAGATGCAGATCATGTTATAGCCTGATGAGTGGCAGTGGTAGAATCCCCGGCATAAGCCGTGAAAACCATTCTCGATTTCTTTACGTCTGAAACGGCCGGCTTCCTGTTGAAGCTCTTCGCAGGAATCGCAGCCGCGGCCTTCGGCATGTTAGGTATCGGGACGAAGACCCGTGAAGATGACGGTAGACTTACAACCAATGGTCGGATAGCCCTGATAGGGATTGTGGTCGCCGGTGTCTTGGCGATCGGTACCAGCGTCTATGACTTCGCGACCGGCCAGAAGAAAGCACAAGAAGACCGCAAAAAGAGCGAGCGGCTACTCCTGTCGGTGCAGCGCGGAATCTATCCGCTCAAGGGCATTTCCGGAGAAGTGCGGATGAGGTTCACCAAAGACTTTGTAGGAGCAGCGGAATATAAGACCATGCTGCGCGGCAAGCTGCCAAAAACTAAAGGCCAATGTGACAGCGGCAAGGATTACTTCTGCTACCATTCTGATAATAACGGGGATACGTATGGTATCCGAGAGGGATCAGCGCTTTTTCCAAAACGTGGCTCACCGGTTGAACTCGTCCTTCGGAATATCGACATCGACATCATGCTTATACAACCCAAAGCGGGCCTTGGAAACAAGCATTTCAACCGAATTGGCTTTTTTTCTTTCCAGCTCTCGGAAGCAAGTCCCAAATCCGCTGTGATTGCATTCAAGCCCGCGACTGGCGCTCTCGAATATGAAATAGAGGAGTTCCGAATTCCGGATAAGGTCGCGAGCGCTTCCGGCGTATATTCGTTGATCGAAGTTTTTCCTGGCTTCATTGTAGCCGGCAGCGGTTTGTCTGACAGGCTTTTGTGTTCCGAGCTTAGAGGGCTAGATTGTTCAAAAGTTACGAAATCACTGGAAGGTGCGTTCCAACTCGATGAGTTAGTGCTCCGATTTGAGTATCCGAAAGCGATTCATTTTGAGCGCGACAATCCCAACTTCATTAGATGCGCGTCAAAAGACCCAGATGATTCCCTAATTATCGTGCTTCCCGATGATATCGACGAACTCGATGAGCAGGGTGACATTTGGGGTCTCACGTACCCAGAGAAATTTAGAGCAAGTCTTTGCGCTGCACGGAGCGACCTCGGCTTCTAGTTCTTGCTCTTTTCGATTGTTGTGTCTGATAAATTCTGTTATCAGACAGAAGGAATAACAAATCACGGTCGTGGTGATGTCGGGTGATGTATCGATTCCTGGTCCAAAAAACGAACTGGCGTTGCCTCCGGTGCTCTCCGGCACCCACACCCCGGAAATAGAACGCCGCGTTGAAAGCTTCTTCCATTCAGTAGCAAGTATTTTCGAGGCCTGGGTCGGCCGGCGCAAATCCGAGCACACGCGCCGCGCATATCGCGGTGATGTCATGGCCTTTGCCGAATTCCGCGGCTTCGCCTGGCCCAAGGATTCTGCGCAGTTGCTGCGCGTCTCCATCCTCGATGTCCAGGCCTTTAAAGATCACATGGCGAAACACGGCGGGGCGCCAAAGACGATTAACAGGCGGATTTCGTCGATTTCGTCTTTTTACAAGTTCCTGGCGGGAGCCGCGGCCGAGCTGCGGCTGCCAATCACGGTCCCCAATCCCGCCCATGCACAGTTTATTTCGCGGGAATCCTCCGATCCCGTTGATGAAACCCGTGCTCTCTCGGAAACCCGCGCGCGGCAGCTCATTGCGATGCCAGCAGGAGATTCCCTTCTGGAGCTGCGCGACCGGGCGATACTGAAGTTCTATCTTTATAGCGGTGCGCGCATCGATACCGGCTGCAAGCTCAATGTTTCGGACTTCCATCAGGACGGCGACGAAGCAACGCTGCGGTGTCATCTGAAAGGCAACCACTACAAGACCAAGGGCATTCACTTCAGCGCGGCGGAGTCGATTGCCGAATACATCAAGGCTGCGGGGATCGAGAGCGGTCCCCTCTTCCGCGCACGGCGAGGACCGCACAGCAAGGATCTCAGCACGAGGCGGATGAGCGAGCGCACCATGTACCGCCTGCTTATGAGCTATCTGGAGCGCCTTCCCGGCGCGATGCAGGAGAAAGAGCTGCCATCCGGGCAAAAAGTGCAGGTATGTATTTATTCGCCGCATTCGCAGCGTGCGACGACGGCGACGTTATTACTCGATGCCGGGGTTCCGATAGAATCCGTTCAGGAGCTGCTCGACCACAAGCACATCACGACAACGCAGATTTACGACAAACGGCGGCGCTCCGTGCGCGACTCCGCGTCGCACAAAGTGCCGATTTGAGGGACGGCATTTCTGCAAGACGGGGGCGGAGATTGTTATCGGAATGTGCTCACCATAATGAGAAAGACAACGATAAAAACAGCGATTCCGCCGAAAGCAGAAAACTGCACAGGCGCGTCCTTCATAAACGGAAGCTTGAGAGATCCCTTTGATACGGCTGTTCCTCCGAGGAACGCTGCGCTGGCGGCAACGCAGAAAGCCATCCACGCGTCAAAAATGATCCGTTTTTCAGGCGCAAGATTAGGCCCAACCAAAAGGTAAAACAGCGACAAGAAGGTCGCGATTGCGAATCCGACTCCCGCTATAGGGAACCAATCGGGAACCTGTTTTTGATTCTGCTCGTATTGTTTTTTATTGAACGCGATGAATGCCTCCCTCATGTCGTCAATTCCCACGCCATATTCCTTGTACCGCTCATCGTTCCAGACCGTTGGATCCAACCACCCTTGCCCTTTAATGAAGCATCGGTTCGCAAGATCCGGGTCGAAGGCGGAAACGGCTGTGGTCGCCTCACTCCAAAGCTGCGATAATTTCAATTCAGTAGCTTGGTTAGTTGGCTTGCCGCCCGACCGGACCGCCTCCAGATACGTGACGGTTTCAGACAACGCTTTGTTGTAGGCTTGCACCGCCAATTTGTAGTCGGCAGATTTCGTTTTGTTTTCGGCTACATCCCGTAGCAGACCACCGAGCTTAATCAGTCCGAGTTGATCCTGTATCTCCTGGCTGGATAAGGAAGCCATAGATTATTCCCCTCTTCTTTTCGATAGCATGAAAACCTCTCACGGATGTCAGAACCACCACTTCTTGATGTCCTTCTGTTCCAGCAACCTCGGCGATGGACCAAAATATACCGAGGGGCGCCAGACAACGTCCTGTGGATCCCTTAACGTGATGGCCGCGCGCCTGACGGTATTGGAGAATTCCGCCTGGAGCTCCGGATCGGTCGCGACGCCGGCAAAGCCGAGCCTGAACTGCTGCATGGCCCCGACGTACCTGTCAGGCTTGTCCGGAAAAATCACGCACAAGAGTCTTCCCACGATCCTTTCGGAAAGACCGAGATCCTGATTGTAGGGTGCGCGCAGAAAGAGCAGAGTGTCGAACATATAGCCGAAATCCACGAAGCGCTCATCCGGAGCCAGAGAATCTCTAATTTGTGCTGCAATACGTTCTGACGGCATTGGCGTCACCTTCCTTGGCTTCGGTGATTGATTGCGAAATCCCCTTAGGGTCTAAGCAGAAAACAATTACGCCATCCTTGGTGCGGTACAGAAGCTCTGAATCCTTTTCCAGCGCGGGCATTCCCCATCTGGTTTCAATCTGCTGCCGGCTGGCGCCCAGCTCAGGCAGATCCCGCGCCACAACAAAGCGTACTTGCGCCGTGGCCCTGGTTGACTCGATGCTCGCCTCTCTCAGCGGCGGGAAGGCCTTTACGGCAACGCAGGTCAGCGCCAGCAGCCCCAGGCCAAACCATGTCGCGTTGATCCAACTTGGTACATAAAGAAAGTCCTTCGGGATAAACTTCGCCTTGTCCTGCAGGCTGATCATGGAATAAATCACACCAAACATACTGAGGGCGTTCGTCAGCAAGGCCCCGACCAGCAGAGATGCCGGCCACGTAAAATTCTTCTCGGGCAGCAGCGTAGCCCCGAGCGGTATCAGTATCGCAAGAGCGGCGAGCATACCTGACAACACGACAAGCCTGGGAGCAGAGTCGCGCTCGTCCGTAGCTCTCCTGTTGATTTTGCACGATATTAAGAAGTAGCCGATACAGATTACGGGGACCGCTGCCGCAACAAGGAGATTGAAATGATTCATGCCAATGGACTCCTAATTCCCCGTAAGGTTCCCGGTTCCCGATGATTATTCTTTCTTTCGCCCACACCACACACTAGTTATTTGGAAGTGACCGTACCACAGTGATAGGGTGCCTGTCATGCAAGTCCCGTCGGCGGGAGGGGCTAGGTCCCGGAGATGGTATGAGGCTTCAGAAAATGCGGACAATGAACAGGTAACCAAAGCCTGGATGAGATGGAGAGGAGTTCAATTTGATGAGCGCGACTCTGACGTGGCTGGATCATGACGCCGCAGACCGGGATCGAATGAATCGCATCCTGGCGTTATTTCGCGAGCGTGAGACGCGAGATGAGTTGGGCGTTGGGGTTATCCGTGATCTGCTGGCCGACGAGTTGTTTCCTGGCACTAGCACGATTCAGACTCGTCTGCGATATATGCTCTTCGTTCCCTGGATTTATCAACAGCTTGAGTCCGAGGAATGTTCGTCCGCAGACTTGGCGCTCCAAGCACGCAAGCGTGAAGTGGAACTGGTCAAAGCTCTCTCAGAATCCGATGACAAGGCTGGTGTGTTCGGTAAGCGTGCTGGCGGTGACTTGCAAAGATTACCAAGCTCGGTCTACTGGGCGGGGTTAGGTACATGGCAGATTCGCAGGTTCAATGGCTCTCAGGAGCAGTATCAGGCCGCGATTGACGACATCTATGAGCAGCGAAAACATCGTCATCGAGCTGTGGATATGGCTCGGCGTCGAGGGGAAAGTCTGGATGCTGTCAGCGGCTCATCATCACTTACCTGGCACTCTAAAATACCTGCTCCGCCGAAAGAGTTCCCGGAAACCGCGACAATTCATCTGACACGCGAAGAAGCGCAGTTCATTGAGGACCAGATTATTACGACACAGCCGCAGTCGCTGTTCGCGCGGATTATCCGGCTGCCACTGCTGGATGTGGAGTATCCGTGGCAACACCTGTCTCTGAGTCGGTTCACGCAGGAACATCGCGAATTGCTTCATCACGCCAACTTGCTGTCGCAGACGATGTATGGCGCAGCGATTCTCTACAACCTGATGCTGGCGGAAAAAAAAACCAGCGCAGAACTCGTGAAGGCTCGCCTCGACGATGCCAAGCAATGGCTTCTATCACTGGATCGCGGGAGTCTCGACACATGGGGTCTCGATTGGGTCTTGCCACTGGCATTCAAGCATCAACAGGCTATCTCGCCTCACACATTGGATTTCTGTAGACGATGGGTGGAATTGGTTCGAGGTTGCGGCAATTCGATCATGAAAGACAAGACAGCCCGCAATTTGATCCAGAGTCGGGAAATGCGGCTGAAGGGCGGACGGTCTCGGTTCTCGAATCCTCGGGCCCTCGATCAGTGGAACGGCCGGGCAGGACTATTCCGGATGGATTACCGCTGGCCGACAGTGACGAGGTTCATCCGAGATTTGCGCGAAGGACTGGACGGAGAATGAATGCTCAATCCCAATAGCCGCAGCCTTTTGGTCGATTCCCTGCGTCCGCCGCCGGGATATATTTTCAGCGCAGGTCTGGCGACGACCTATTCTCTTGATCTGACAACTTTGTTGTCCGTGCCGTTGCATCTGGCTCTCCGGTCGAGCGATGACCGGAACTCCATGCTGCAGGATGGGGTGGCCCTCCTTGAAGCCCTCCGGCGCACGACCGACAGGCTCTCCATTTTCTGCCAGCAGGGACGAATCTGCGCGCCGAACCTGCCGCATGTGCTGTACGGTCTGCTGGAGTCCTGTGTCGTGGAGGTCAATGCGCCACATGGCGGCGTGTTTCACCCGAAGATATGGGTGCTCCGATTCGAGCGGCCCGCCGTTGCGGACGATGTGGTTTTGCGACTGCTGGTGCTGTCGCGAAACCTGACGGGCGACAGGTCGTGGGATTTGAGCCTTAGCCTGGACGGCACGCCGGGCAAGCGCACGGTTACTCAGAATCGACCGCTGGCAGATCTCGTGAGTGCTCTTCCGGACCTTGCTCCGAGTCTGCCGGTCGCGCGCATCCGCAAGGATTGCAAAATAATCGCCGACGAATTGCGGCAGACGAGCTGGACCGAATTGCCGGTCGCATTTGAGGAATTGGCATTTCACACGCTTGGACTCAAACGACGGTCATGGTCGCCGAAACCATCGAAGAGGCTCGCAGTCATTTCCCCGTTCGTCACCGCATCGGCGTTGCACGCCCTCGCCACTAGCACGCAGGAAGCGGTGGTTCTCGTTTCCCGGCCCGATGAACTGGCGAAGGCCTCAAAGGCTTCTTTGGCCAGATTCGGGGCGCTGAAGGTGCTGCATGAGGGTGCCGAAACTGACGACGGAGACGATGCTCTCGCGGCCGACCGCCTTACACGCGGACTGCACGCGAAAGCATACATCGTCGAGAACGGCTGGGATACCACGCTTTATCTCGGGTCCGCGAACGCGACAAACGCTTCAATGATGTCAGGAGCCAATGTCGAGATCCTGGCCGAGCTTACGGGGAAACGCAGCCGCGTCGGCGGCATTGATTCGTTCCTGGGCGATGACGGCCTGCGCGAGTATCTCACCGAGTTCGAGCCTCCTGCAGAACCGCCCCCGCTTTCTGACGAGGAGAAAGCGGAGAAGATTATTGACGCGGTCCGCGCCGAATTAATGCTTGCCGGAATCCGGCTTTCCTGTAGCGCTGCCGACGAGGATACCTGGGATTTACGCGTGTTCGCAAAGCGCAATATCAAACTCAAACAGATTGCGTCGATCCGTATCTGGCCGATCTCTCTGCCTAAGGAGCGTGCAATTGACGGCGCTCCACTCGGCGCGACGGGCGAAGTCCTGATTCCGCGCTGCGCGACTGCATCCATTACCGGCTTCGTCGCGTTCGAGTTGACAACGGCCCTTTGTAGCCATGCGGTTTGTTTCGTATTGAATCTACCTGTTGACAACATGCCGGAAGGTCGGGATGCAGCCGTCTTGCGCACAATTGTCGCCAATCGCGAAGGCTTCCTGCGCTACTTGTTGCTCCTCTTGCAGGACATGGGTAATCTGCCCTCCATCGGTGATCTAGTCTCAGCCATCGGGGGCAAATGGAACGCCGCAGGCAGCCTTGACGGGCTGCCATTGCTCGAAGAATTGACACGGGCTTATAGCCGCAATCCTGGGCGTCTCGATTCCGTGCGGAAACTGGTTGAGCAGCTCAATGCGACTCCTGAGGGTCACGAAATTATCCCCGACGAATTCATGGACCTTTGGCGGGTGTTCGACTCTATGTTGCAGGGGAGCGTACAGTGAGCGCCAAGCTGCTCGATGTAGGGGCATCGCTCAAAGGCCTGAAAGATTTTCAGTGCCGCACGGTTGAATACGTCTTCAAGCGCATGTATAGCGATCCCGAGCCGGCGCGACGCTTTCTCGTCGCCGATGAGGTGGGTTTAGGCAAGACTCTCGTTGCCCGTGGAATCGTCGCCAAGGTAGTGGAGCAACTCCAGAAGAAGGGCAAAAAGCGGATAGATATTCTCTACATCTGCTCAAACGCAACCATCGCCCAGCAGAATTTGAATCGGCTGAATGTCACGGATGAAAAAACATCTTCGTTCGCAACACGCCTCACGCTCTTGCCCTTGCAATTGCAGAGCCTGAAAGCAAACGGGATCAATTTTATCAGCTTCACTCCCGGAACGACGTTTGATCTCCGATCACGCGGAGGAAAGGTGGAAGAGAGGGCGCTGATTTACCGTATGCTCCACGGGCATTATGGCATTCGTTCAACCCCGCTCCTTAATCTCCTTCAGGCGACGGTCTCCCGCGAGCGGTGGATATGGTGGGCCAAGGAATACGAACTCCAGTATGACGAGCAGTTAGCCCAGGAATTCCGTAAGAGTATCGAATCGGACCGCGCCTTCTTGGGCAAACTGCTGGCAGTCTGTCACGATTTCAGAAGAGTGAAGCGAATTCGAGGTGATCTCGGGCCTCGGAGGTACGAGGTGATCGGCGAGCTACGAAGGCGCCTCGCGGATGTATGCATTGAGGCCCTGAGGCCGGACCTCGTGATTCTTGATGAGTTCCAACGCTTTAAGGACTTGCTGACTGGCACGAACGAAGCAGCGGAGTTGGCCCAACAACTATTTAGGCACCACGAGGTCCGCGTGCTGCTACTTTCGGCCACACCCTACCGGATGCTGTCGCTCGACCATGAGAAAGAGGATGACCACTACACAGATTTCTTGGATACATTGCGGTTCTTGTTCGATGGCGATGAGAGCCGGATCGGCGAAATCAAGGAGGAATTCCGCCGGTTCCGCCAGGCGCTCTATGGCCTTGATGATCAAAGCTCCGCGCAGGCAATCGAGGTTCGCGAAATCCTTGAGACCCGCTTGCGGTCAGTAATCGCGCGCACTGAACGCATAGACATGACGAAGTCACAGAACGCGATGCTGGTTGAAACACCAGAGGCGGCAACGCTCGGCCCAGCCGATTTGCGGACGGCGCGGTTCGTGGATCGTGTCGCCCAATCCGTGGAATCCGGGGATACGATTGAATACTGGAAATCCAGCCCGTACCTCGTCAATTTCATGGGGGACGGCTATGAGCTGAAGCGACGCCTTCTCGATCACTGCCAGGAGCCTTCAGATGAGCTGCTTGCCGCATTTCAGAAGACGGATGGCGAGCTTCTGCACAACGTCAATATTCAGCGCTATCGCGCAATCGATCCGGCAAATGCACGGCTTAGGCAACTGATGTCGAAGACGGTGAACGCTGGCCAATGGCAACTGCTTTGGTTGCCCCCGTCCCTGCCCTACTTCAAACCTGGCGGCGTGTACGCACAGGACATTCCAGCAACTAAATCATTGATCTTTTCGAGCTGGCAGGTCGTTCCCGATGCAATCGCGGCAATCTGCTCATACGAATGTGAGCGGCGGATGTTGCAAGAGCAGGTGGGGCTTCCGAGGTATCGCGAACTGCACAAAAAGCGGCGTCAATTGCTGCAATTTCGTATGGACGCTGAAGATAATCGCCCCGCAGGAATGCCCGCGCTCGCTCTGATGTATCCGTCTCCATCGCTGGCCGATCTGATAGACCCGCTCGCTTTTGCTGTTGGTTCTGGGGCGACTCAGGCACCTGACGTTTCGGAAATACGGGGGCAAGTGCGTGACCGGATTGAGGGAAGGCTCTCAGCGATCAGGCCGTCCGATGCTCAAAAGGACGGTGCCGCGGATCAGCGCTGGTACTGGGCATCTCTCGCCGTATTGGATTGGCAGTACGCAAAAGAAGTGTTGGCCTGGCTAAACGGTCAAGAAGAAGGCTGGGCGAGCATTCAGGCGGGGGATGTCGGCGATGCTGCAGATGGCTTCAGGCAACACATTGAACTTTTCATTCAGGCTTTTGAGGGCCAGATAAAGTTGGGCAGAATGCCAGACGACCTGTCCGACGTCTTGACCGATTTCGCGCTTGGTTCACCAGCCATATGCGCCTTGCGAGCGATCCGGCGGATTGCCAAGGGCCTGCCCGAAGTAAATCCGTCCGCGCTCTCGGCTGCGTCGCGCATCGGCGACGGCCTGCGCTCGCTATTCAATCAGCCGGAAGTGACAGCGCTGTTGCGCGCGGATGACGAGCGCGTGCCGTACTGGCGGCGCGTGCTGAACTACTGCATCGACGGCAACCTCCAGGCCGTTCTCGATGAGTACGCACACGTTTTGAAAGAAATTACCGGGCTCACCCAGAGGACGGGAGCAGAAATCGTCAGCGGCGTGGCCGACGCGATGGTCGAAGCATTATCACTGCGCGCGTCGCCGTTACGTGTAGATGACTTGAAAGCAACACCGCACGGCCATATCCGGGTGAAAGACTTTTCGATTCGCTGCCGGTTCGCAGTCCGCTTTGGCGATGTCCGGGATGACGACGGCCAAACGCTCGTTCGCTCGGGAAGCGTGCGACAGGCGTTCAATTCGCCATTCAGGCCGTTCATCCTTGCCACAACGTCGGTCGGGCAAGAAGGGCTGGACTTCCATCCCTATTGCCATATTGTTTACCACTGGAATCTCCCCTCGAATCCGGTGGATCTTGAACAACGTGAAGGCCGGGTTCATCGGTACAAGGGGCACGCCGTCAGGCGCAATATCGCCAAGGCATACGGATTATCGGAGCTTCAAGGGGAAGACTGGACCGATGTATGGGACCAGTTATTTGCGCGCGCCGCCGCGGAGCGAAAGCCGGGGATGAACGACCTTATCCCCTACTGGCTTTTTGAGACGGAAGACGGGTGGAATGTGGAACGCCGGGTGCCGATGCTTCCGCTAAGCCGTGAGGTCGCGCAATTGCGGCGACTCAAGCAGATGCTCGCAATATACCGGCTTGCTTTTGGCCAGCCCCGGCAAGAGGATTTGCTGTCCTATCTTAGCGACTACACAACCAAGGGAGAGTCGGAAAGCAAGAACAGTGCTTACCGGATCTGCTTGGCACCTCGCTGAACAAAACGCGACCTGTAAGGCGGCCTGAAATATTCATGAGGCGGCGCGATACACTAACCGTATCTGAGAAAACGCGGACGAAGATCATGTTGTTCTTACGAACATTGGTGAACGCGAGCGGATGGTGTAGTTAGTCCCCAGGCGGTTCGACCAGCCCTTCACGCTCAAGTACAAGCTGGACATCATGGAACGCGGCCTTGATGTTGCTCTTGGGAAATCGAATTTGGCCAAGTCCCTGAATGTTCGAGAATTCTTCGCATCCTTCCTCAAGCAGGATAATTGCCCTGCTGAATCCTAGGCGCCCTTGGAACAGCCCTGCTTCGTGCACCACGTTCATGCGTGCCTGCATTTTGCCGTCCGCCATTTCGTCCTCGGCAGTCAAGATTAGAAATGCAATTGCAGCGGCATCCAGCATTGTCGAAAGCCGTACCGTGTTGGGAATCCCGGCGACTGGCACGCGGTTGAATTCGTCCCAGGGCAACTGCATTCGGTCACTGATAAAGTCCTTCAAATCCTTCCATTCTTTCGAGCGGCCATGGCCGATGAACACGTTGGTTCCGATGCGTTCTGCTTTTGCAACCTTTTTTGCTGTTCGCTCTAAATGCGAGAACGCACGCCGCACAATTGTTGCCAACGATTCACAGGAAGCAGCGGGCGCTTTTATGGTCAACACATCCGCTAACACAGAAAAGTGCGGCGGGGTCCAGAGTCCTTGGGTGAGAGCAATCACATCTCGGGACATCAGCGATCCCGATGGCTGCATGTAAGTTATGAATTCAGCCAGGGTAAAGGCTTTTACTTTTTCCGCTTCTTCAAGCAGCTTTTTGAGAAAAGGGTCGTCATTGACATTTGTGGCGGCTTGGAGGATCGAAATAACGTCATCGCGTTTCTGTTGAAAGAACTTACGGCATTTATTGGCCGCTTCCTCCGCCTTGGTGGTGTCAGGATTTCCCGCCCGTTTCTTGATTTCTGTCTCCACCGCGTCCTCGGGGAACTGCACCCAATGCCCCCGTGTTCCCACGGTGTGCAGCTGCTTGAACCCCCACTCGCTGCTAAAGTTCGCGCCAGGTGGAGGGGGCTCCAATTCGTTGTAATAAACACGAGACTGATATCCAAGCCATGAGTGGCCCCACGCTTTTCCGACCTCCATAGCGCTTTTTTCGAGAGCATCGAGCGGCTTCATGATCTCCGACCTGTTAAGGCTCTCCGCGAGAGATTGCAGCTGCTCGTAAATGCTTTGAAGTTCAGAAACCAGTTCGCTCATTGCTTCTACCATCCCCTAACCCTGGCCCTGACCATAGAAACTTTGGGCTGACTGAAAAGTTTGCGCGGCGTTCTTCCGTCGGTCGGTTAACTCCATCTCTCCGGCGCTTTCACGATCGGTCCAATAGTGGCCGAGCATCCTCTTTGCGGGCTCGTCGATGATCTTCAGCCATACTGCACCGTAATGAATCGGGCTCCTGTCACGAACGTGGAATTGCGGTTCATTCCGGTAAACACCGCTAATGCAGTAAAGACCATCTGCAGAACATACGATCTCCGTGCCTACAAGTTCGGAGCTGGACTCGGCTGTTAAGAGCCTCATGCTCAGAGTGGAGAAAGTTTGCCGGACTCTCATGTATCCCTCAATCGGCAGTATTACCTTGCCGGTCGCGGGGTCTTTCCAGTTGGATCGTATCTCCACCTTCCAAATGCCGTCGATGACGGGCCGCTTCACGAACCAGTTATGTAAGAACGGAAGTTTCCAAAGCCAAAGGTCAAAGGCCAGAACCACGTAAAGCACGACGGTGATGACAGTCGAAAGCGGCTGCAACCAAGAGGAATGAATGGCTTGGTGGTTGACGAGCAGAACGAGGGTCCATGCAAGAACAGCCACATAGATGATCGCCTTTATGTATCGCTCGGAGGTCATGCTACTGAAACCCAATGTAATCCCACGCCGCCTGCAGAAAAGCCTTCACCTGGTCGCGATTCCACGGTTGCCCGGCCCGGAACAGATACTTCAGTTCATTAACTTCTCCCCACTCCTTACAGGTTTCGTATGTGCGTGTCTCGTTCCATAAATGGGCCAGGGCGTGCCGGACATCCGCTGTGAACGTGTAATGGCCGAGATCGTCATCCGGCACATTCCACACCAGGCACTCAATGAGATACGAAGGAATCGGTTTGGCTGCCTCATATCCCTCGTCGGCCATCTCATTACGCAGCCGCTTAAGAATCCGGGTTACGGCCTTAAATCTGCGCCCCGTGGCGTCATTTTTCTCTACACCATTGTCGTAATTTTGCTTGGGCCAGTTAATTATCTGCCCTCCGTTATCTGGGCGAATCTGCGTACCGGAGTGATATGAGTGGCTCTGCGGTGTGCCGTGAAAGCGCCGATGCTCGAACGCAGGCACCACATCGGCGTCAATGCGATAGGTGTTCGCGTGAACATCAAACGCCTTGTTTCCGCGCGTAACGGAACCCCTGCCAAAATAGGACACCAGAGCTGCTTCCACATCATTCTTGAATTCGGAGTACGGATAGCCCCCGTCCGTGAAACCAAGCACAGAGCTGCTCAGCCCGTCGCTCATCGAGTAATCGGAAAAGAAGGCGCCCGTGTAGAACACACAAATGTCAACGTCGCTGTCCTGGCGGACGTTGGTGCGATTGGCATATGACCCCTGCGTGAAGACCGTGATGTCCTTCCAGCTGAGCTTCGTGCTGGCAGAAATCGCCTTGCGGACTGCGCGCTCCGCGTTATCACACTTAGTCTGTTCCGTCGCACCTGGTGCAGCTCCCCAACTGGAGAAGGTCGCTTCCCAGTCGCGGCTGGGTTTGGCCCCCCCGCTATTTCTCGGACTCACGCTGAAATTCGACATTCCTTCATCTCCTTTAAGACTGTCATCGCCCGGTGAGAGTGGATTTGCGTTATCGGGGTTGAAGACCGATCCACGCCCGGCTCACAGACTCAGTAACAAGCACGCCGTTGTTCTTACCGGTTGTATCTGCGGCGCTTCGCGCGATGTCACGGACCTGTGCAGCGCTCAGATTGGCAGAGCCGGTGTATTCAGCCCAAGGCAGATGATAGGTTTTCCCGTCGTCGCCGGTGATGAGCCGAGAGAAACCTTTTTGCTCCATCGCGGCATGAAGCGAGTCATAATCTGTTCCCTGTGCCTGATGAAGCTCAACGCGAACAGTGAAATTAGCCATAACGACCCTCTCTTCTCTTTTGTAAATATTTAGCTGGCTGCCGCCGTAATGGGCTCAGCAACCGGCTGGTGATTCAAACCGAGCACTCCCTCGATGACCTTGAGCATGGCGTCGCGCGTTTGCCGCGCGTTGCGCAGCGTAAAGACTTTTTCACCGCTTCTCTTCGTCGAAGGCACCAAAATGCCGAGCTGCTCCCAGGACGGGTTCTCGCGTGAGAACAGATCGACTTCCCGCTCTTCTCCCGCCGCGCCGTGCCTAATCGCCACTGGCTTACCGAGCCTGTCCAGTGCGGACAGATCCATACCCTGATCACGCATCTTCCGCGCGACGGCGACATAGGCCGAGATCGCCAGCGCGGAATCGACCAGCAAGGTCTCGCGGACTTTCTTGCGCCGAGTGATGTCCAATTTACCCAGTTCAGGGCGCACGCTGGCCAGCTTGTTCCAAAACTCGACCGCATAGCCGACTTCCGTCTTGAGGGCTTCCTCATTCTCTGGATTGCAGTCACCCCAATAAGACTCAAACGCTCCGCTCAGCGTGTTGAAAGCACACAATCGCGGGTTTCGTTTGCTGAGACGGTCGCGAATGGTGTCTACATTGTCGCGGAGTGATGGACACTGTTCCGCCAAGGCTCCGGCAATCTTGGCGGCGCCGAGCCTGTGCAGCCACTTCGATCTCGTCGGATCGGCCTTCTTGCCTTCCTGGTTCATCGCGTAAAAGATGCGATTCTCCTCGCTTGACGGAACGTTGTAGATTCGGACGCTCACTTTGCGTTCGAGATTAAACGAGCTGCCTTTCGCAACGCTGTCGGCGGCTTTGAGTATTGCCATGTGCCGGTGGCCCGAGTCTGGAATCGTTGCTGCGCCTGCGCCAATCTTCAGCGAGCGGTTCTGCTCGTCGTATTCAATCACCGTCTCATCTTTGCGGAAGTTCCAGCTGACCTGACCAAGGTAGGCTTCGCCTTTGACGAGCTGCTCGGCCCAGCGGTCTACTTTCTCGTCGTCGAGGATGCGCTTACCGGTGACGGAATCGATACCGCGTTGCCGGTTATCGTCGATTTTGAGAAAGCCGGTTTTGTAGAGCTGAGAAATATCCCTGGCCGTCACCACCGCGTCGTAACAGGTGTAGGGGCCATCTTCGGTACGAAAGACATTCTCCAGTGCAGTCTGTATTCCCATGTCCAATATCTCCATTATACGCTAGTACGAGTATGCGTACGAGCTTTTATTTGATGAGTACGAGTATTTCATTCTCGTACAAACACTGTCAAGCAATATTTGAGGGCGGGACAGGCATATTCTGGATGGCCATTGGTAGGCGTGGATCGCGCTTTCTTAGACTGTCTTGACATTGTCGGGCATTTGGATTATGTTGTGAGGGATAGGAGCGACTATGTCTTCCCGAGCCACACGCAGTGAAAAACTAGATTTACGGCTGACGCCCGACGCCAAGATGGCATTGCAGACTGCGGCTGCGGCTTCAAATCGTTCCGTCAGCGAGTTTGTTCTGGAGAGTGCATTGGCACGCGCCGATGAGGCGCTCGCGGATCGTCGTAGCTTCGGACTGAATGCAACTCAGTGGAGAGAGTTCATGGCGGCGCTCGATGCGCCTCCACGTCCCCTGCCCCGTCTCGAACGTCTTTTGAAAGAGCCTGGATTCTTTGACGCGGGCACGCGTCAGTGAGCGATGCCCGGCGCGTCGAAAAACTCCGACGCGATCACGCGGTCGAAACCTTCGATTGCGGCCGCGAGGAACTAAACCGGTATCTGGTGCGTTATGCCTGGCAGAACCAGCAGGCGGGAGCCGCGCAAACGTATGTCGGCATTGTTGGCGAAGTCATCGTGGGCTACCACACTCTTGCAGTGGCAAGCGTCACATTGGAAGACGCCCCTGAGCGCCTGACCAAGGGTCTGGCGAAGCATCCGGTGCCGGTGATGCTGCTCGCGCGGCTTGCAACCGATCACCGATGGCAGGGCAAGGGCATCGGCAAGGCTTTACTGCGGGATGCGATGCAGCGCACGCTGCAGGCGGCCGAGATCGCGGGGATACGCGCCCTGGCTGTGCATGCAAAAGACGAAGAGGCCCGGCGCTTCTACGAACATTTTGATTTTGTCCCCTCCCCTACTGATCCCATGCACCTCTTCGTCCTGCTCAAAGATGTACGCCGGGTTATTTCGGAATAAATCTTTACGATTGTTTCTGAGTCTCGTCCGACTCCTTGAACAGATCAAGGTTGAGCTGCTCAATAGGCTCCAACGGCAGGACTGCGCGCCGGTATGCACGGCTCATAAACTTGGGAGCCTCCGGATGGTCCGTGGCATGAATCATGTAATACATGATCGCACCACCATTCTCGCGCTCGAAGATGGGCCATGCCTTGACTGAGCTGTAGTGCATTTCTCGCTTTAACCGGCCGACCAGCGCATCCCGTCGTTCGTCGCGGCTCATCAGGCGCAATTGGGTCCAGTCATCCCTGCCCCACCATCGTGCCAGGACAGCCGTGTCTTTCTGTGCGGCGAGAGCGCGTTCGAGCCAGCCATTCGCCAGAAAATAGAACATCTCAATCTTATTTCCGGATTTCTTATAGGCGGCAAGCTTCTCAATCGACTGCCAGTGGCACTCAAACGTCCGCTGATCGAGCAGGCAAAAAGTTGCCTCTTTCTCGGTGATGGTGTCGCCACCAAGTATTTCATCGACCTTGCTGTTGAAATCGCCGTGATAGATATGGATCTTCCGATTTAGTTTCCGGCCCTTGCTATCACGCGACGGTTGGCTGTTCTTCAACTCCGTCAGCCTGGTGATCTGGGTACGATTTTGATCGCACAGGTGAAAATGTCTTATCCAACGCGGTTCGCTTGCCAGAACGAGCTTTGCAGCCCAGGAGTCAGTCTCGCATTGACTCTGGGGTCCGGCGAAGCCGTCGATATATGTCCCGTGCTTCGTGAGGAGAACGAAGTAATGCAGGTAGTGCATGATGAGCAGGGCCTTATTGTCGGTCCACACCGGAGACTGGATGGGCCGTAATTCTGGCTCTTTGGGTATGGCGTCCTGAACGACACGATCCGCGTGCCCAAATAAATTGGATTGCCTTTCACGGTCTTGTTCATCCTCAGTCATTCATTGAACCGGTGGGAGACTGAAGTGTCACAAGTTGCCGGTCGTGTAGTTTCGGGCCTTTCCAGCGAGCCTCTCGTTCCTTGACGAGCTGCGCCGATACGAGCCTCTGCTTTCTGGGCGGAATCTGAGCAATAGTGCGTTCAGGCATGGCGTCGTGAGTCTTGCCATTTAAAAGACGGCCCGTCTTCGATTTGTGAACTCCGCCCCACTGCTTGAAAAAGAAAGCCACTGCCTTCGCCCGGCAGATTTTAAGGATATTGTCCACCCATTGCTTCTCCATGGGACGAGCGCCTTTTCCGCTTTCGCCGCCCACTATGGCCCAATCTATGCCTGAAATGTCGAAGTGGCCCAGATCCTCTAATAGAGGCTCGATGGAGAGGAACCGAACAGCCGCAGGCGTGGCTCGCAGGTGTTCTATCCTCGGCAGCCCGTACTTCTTGTCCTCTACGCTGACACCCCACCAGATATGCCGCGCGTTCGCAGCATGTCGCAGCTTCGTCGAGAGCAACTGCTGCAAACGATCAGATCGCTTGGTGAGAACCTGGTATGTATGCCAGTCCGCGTCGATCATCACTCGGACAACGTCCTCGATATAAGCATCGGGAACAGTTGGCTGGAACAGGTCACTCATGCTGTTGACGAAAACGGTGCGCGGGCTCGGCCACGTAAACGGCTCCGACAATTTTTCAGGGACCAAACGCAGATCGAAGCCTTGTTCGTAGGGATGACCCTGGACACCGCGAAATCGCTCGGCGAAGGTCTCAGCATAACAATGCTTGCAGCCTGGGCTGATTTTCGTGCATCCACGCAGCGGATTCCACGTCGCATCGGTCCACTCGATTTTGGAGTGATCGCTCATGACAAGGCTCCCGCAAATGGTTTATGAACGGCGTCGGTCGGAGTCGGGCAAATCGAAAACCGTTGCTTGCCTACGGAGGGATTGTAGCGCGAGTTTACTGTTTTTTGGATAACCCCCAATTGCGGAACCAACATTTCGGCCGTCGCTTTCCGCCGCGGCTAACTTCACTGCTGCAGCTTTTTGACCACCGCGCGATAGCTCTCGTCCAACTGCGGCCCGAGGAGCATCAGCGCCGCAATTCGCCGAGCCATCTCAGTGACGTACCGGGCCTCATCGACGCTGAGGCTCCGGCCGAGGAGTTCTTTTTCCCGGTAGCTCAGCCATTTCTTGATCACTGGATACCCACTGATGGTGTAGTCCCAGACCTTTGCCGGAATGTTGCGCCAGCAGACCCGATCATTTAAATACACATCCACTGCCGTCTCTCCCAGAATCGCCACGGATTCCGCGAGTGCCTTTGTCTCCTGGGGAGTGTAGGGCCGCTCTACCGTCTTGCCCTTGCCAGGCATCGTCGCACCGCCCTTGCCTGCGTGCCCCCATCCCGCCGTGAGTTCAAGATCCCCATCATCAGGATTCACCGATGTTTTTCCATCGCGCCAAATCACGGCAATGGTCTGCAGCTCCTTGCGAGGAGCTTCACTGATCCCCTTCACTTTTTGCAGAATGTCCAGAAGCGCGGCGATTTCCTTGCCAAGCTCTGCCGATGTTTTCAACGGCGCAATGTTTGCCGGAAGCGGAATCCGCGGCCAGTCCTGGCGAAGGGCTCCCTGGTTTTCCGCGCGGTATGCCGGGGAATGAAGAATCGCAACGATGTGAAAGAACAGCAATTCGTGCGAAGCCCCGGTGGCAGCGAGATATTCTTTTGCTTTCAAGGATACATTGGGGTGCAATGCAGCAGCCCCGAGCAGATCACCCTGTTTGTGTAGTATGAGCGGGAAGAAATTGGAGAAGCCGTTTCCAAAATTGTCCGCGACGATTGCAGTGACATATCCCCGGTCGAAGGCTTCCATCGGCTGCTTTTGCCTGGCTTCGATATAGGGGTTTCCGGGGTGGAGATTTGCAAAGTAGTCCGGAGATCTTCTGCCGAGGAGGCCATGTTCTTGCTCCCAATAAATCCAGCGGAAATCGAAGGGGCGGTAGCAGTATGGTACGAAATACTCTGGCTTCAGCCCGCGTTTTATGAGGGACGCCCGCGTAGCTGGACCATCAAATTGTTGATTACTTTCCAGCGCCTTCGGACAAATTCGCTGCATCTCGGCGTCAGAGATGGAAGCGTCAAAATAATCTTCCATCCGCTTCACAAGAACCGAGCGGTCGATATCAATGACGATATCGTCGCGTTTTGACTGCACACCCGGAAAGGAAGTGGGCAGAAGGTCCGTGAGGAGAGGCCACGTAAGATAGCCCGTTCCGACAGTAATCTCACAAAACGGAAGGCCCAAATCGAGTGATGGATGCACCTCGTCGTAGAGAGAGACGCCGTCATTCTCGGCGGAGGCGAGCAAATCGGCTCGCTTAGTCCGCCCCCAGACATGACGAAACCGGACGGTGTCCGTGCCTTTAGCCTGGCTACCGCGGACCATGAGTGCAACCGCTGTACCCACCTGAATGCCTTCACGGTTAAACTCGGTCGAGAAAATACTTGGATCGGGCTGGCCGTCCGGCGTGACCTTGCCGGTTTTGTATTTGTCGCCGTTCAGGCAATCAATCCAGACCCGGTCGAACGCCTCCAGATAACGCTCGCGCATGCCGGTGTAGGAAAGTCCGTCCAGCCAGGAGTAGTTTGAGATGAAACACACGATGCCCTGCCCGGTTTTCTCGACGATCCGGCGCTCGGCCATGCGGAAGAAACGGACATAAAGCTCGTTGAGTCCCTGCCCTTGTGGAGCGGGCGCGCGCTTCGTGGTCTTGTATGCGAGCGATAGATCCCTCTCCTCCTCCACGCGAGCGATGCCGGCGAAGCCGTTGTAAGGTGGGTTTCCCAGGATCACGAGGATGGGCGTGTCGCGCTTCACATGATCGGCGGCGTCCCGCTCCTCCTCAAGTTCGGCAAAGGGCAGCTTCTTGGGATGCTTCGGCGGCTCCCAGCCGGTCAACGCATTCGTGAGATATACCCCTACCCGCTCCTTCTTTTTATCGGAAAGCGGTGCGCCGTGATGCTGGAGCATCAAGCCTATCTGAAGATGCGATACCACGAAGGGGGCAGGCAGGAGTTCAAAGCCGAAGACGCGCTCCGTTGCCGCCTTCTTCAGATCGGTAGCTATGAGCGCGTCGCCCCCGCTCTCATGAAGGGTTTTCGCTATGCGGTTCAGCGCTTCAACGAGGAACGCGCCAGTCCCGCAGCACGGATCGAGCACATAAACCTGTGGGTCGGCAAGTCCAGCAGGACGGCCGAGATCTTCGCGCAAGACACGGTCAACGCGCTCAACCATGTACTGGACCACCTCACGCGGCGTGTACCAGACGCCGAGTTCCTTCCTCAGCTCGGGGTCGAATGCCTCCAGAAAGGGCTCGTAAAAATATTGGACCGCAGCGCCTTCGTCGAACGACGAAAAGAAGGAGGCACGATCCACGCGGTTGAGCACGGAACAAGCCCAGTCAAGAACCTCGGGCAGGTTGAGAGGCTCAAGCTGGCCGGGGTCGGCCACTTCTCGGAAAAGCTTGCGGATAATGGGTACGCGCAGGTAATAATCCGCCAGACGCCAATCAAACCGGACTTTCTTGTCGGTAGGCGGATGGGTCTTGCTCCACAGCACCCACGCAGAAAACATTCCGTAAAATAGAGTCTGGATGAGCGTCGAGCGAAAAAAGTGTTCTCCGCGCTCTGTGTCGAATTTCATGCCGAGGGCCTCTTCGAGAGCCGTACGAATGATCGCAAGCGTCGGGAGATGCCCCTCGTCCGTTCGGAATTTTGCTTCCCGCGCGTAAGACGCGAGGAACCACGCAACGTCCTGCGGGCTTGCTAGGGTCGCCGTATTCAGCAATACGCGCTTGAGAAATTCGTCAAAGCTCGGGGCCAGGCGCTCGGCGGTTGCTTTCGCTAACGCAGTGGATTTCCAGAAAAGGGCTTCGCTGGGCGCAAGCCGATAGGTTTCGAGCTTCGTGGGTTTTCCCTCGATGTCCTGGCCGACAAGCACGAAATCGCGATAGTTCGTGACCAGGACCTGGCGGTACTTGCCCCAATAGCGCGTGACCTGCGGTCCGTCTGCCACGACCCAGGCGTCTTCGCTGGTTGGTTTGATTTCGATGACGCCGCGAGCGGGAATTGTACCCTCGGCTAATTCTTCCTCTGCCCGGCGCTGAAACTGATCCGGCGTGAAGAGCCCGCCGTCGGGTATTCCAGCACCACGGTTCTTGATATTGATAATGCAGCGGACGCGGGGTTTCAGTAGCTTTCCGATTCCGTTCAGCAGATTTGATATGGCGGGGTAGTAGGATGTTTCCTTAACGGCGCTCCCGGACGAGCGGATTTCGTGCAGTTCGTGGAGGTACTCCTGAAGCAAATTCATGAGTTTGTATAATTTGAGTGAAACCGAATTCACTATACGGGCTACTGAAGAGCCGTGCCAACTAAATTACGGAAAGCGGACCGCGATTTGTAAACACCGGTGGGGTCTACCCCCTGCCCCGCTTCACGCGGTCCCGCTCTGCAGCGGCCACCGCATTCAGTGCGGTGACGAGTGCATAGCCTCCGTCATGCCTCCGCGCGCGCTCCTGCGCCCTTGCACTGACTTCAAGCAGCTTGTCCGCGATTTCCCCGATGCCGTGGCCGCGCTGTGCGGCCATCTTGCACCAGAAAAAGTCCGCCGCGCTGCGATCCGGTCCGGTGCCCTCCTTGTTGGGAGGCGCGCCGGCAATGCAGCGCTCGTAGTCGGGCCAGGTGCGCTCGCCTTCCGATCCAGTGTGCTCGCGTGGAGTTTTTAGAGGGAACACGGCGGGGGCGGGCTCCGGTGGCGCAACAAGGCCAAGGGTTTCGAGCTGCTGCTGCGTCATGACGCGGCCGGGATGCGTTTCGAGGATCGTCACGACGGGATAATCGGGAGCATATCTCTCTTTGAAGTTCTCCGTGCCGGCGAGGCGCGTTGCATGCGAAGCGGACTTGTCGTTGCCTCCCACTGCCTTGCGCACCCGCCGCATGAATCCTTTGAATGCTTCCTTGCCCTCGGGCAAGCCGGAAACCGCTATCCATGCCTGATGGCTGCCGGGGCTGGTGGCGTGAATCAGGAACGCCGCGGGGCGGACCTGTTCAAGCTTGTCCGCAGTGAGGTCGTCGAGCTGGAGAAACGCTACGCCTTTGCCGGTGGGCCGGATGATGAGATTCTCTCCGGCCATGACAGTTTCGCTATCGGAGATTTTGCAGGGCCTGCGCCTAGCGGCAGTTCGCACCATCGCCGGAAGGCGCTTCCGCAGCTCGGAGTCTGAATAGGATTTTCCCCATTTCACTTCCTGCAGGATGTCGGTCTTGGTTACGACAAATGAATCGGCGCCCACGCTCGCATACACATCCAGCATCGCAAATGCATCGTCCAGTTTTGTCACCGCCCCTCCCCTTGCGTCGTCGGCCTTGCTTATCACTGCCGATCACGAAAAGGGTGCGCAGACGATAGCGATGTGTTTTGAGACATGCAAGCAGCGCATGATTCAAAACTACCTATAGACCCCCGCCCCGCCGTGTTTCATGGGCTAGTCGAGGAAGGGTTTCCCTTCCTCGGGAAGCGAAAGCCCTTGATGGGCTTGAGCTTCCAGATGAGTTGGGAATTGTTTTTTGAGGAAATTCTTTGTCGAGAAAATTTCCATCCAGGTCGTAGTGTTATAAATCTGTTAAGGAAACGTGTTAAGCGGTGGACAAGAATTGCTAAGCCGTTGATTTTGTTATTTGCTTATGGACCCCGCCGTCAACGAAACCACGAAAATGTGTCAGCAGAACCCCGAAAGTACTGTCAACGAAACCACGAAATATTTTCATCAAAAAAAGTCGTAAATTTTGTCAGCAAAACCACGAATAATTCTCTTTTGTCAACGAAACCACGAAAATAGTTGTTGCGTCAACAAAACCACGAAGCTAGAGTCCATCGTCAAGGAAACCACGCACACCTGAATTGAACCATGATGACAGTTGAAGAAGCCCCTGCGGACTCCGCAGTCCTGGAAGACAGAACCACAGGAAAGTCTGCCCTCCTCCCGCAACGCCACCCTAATCACGATCTTTTCATTTGCGATGTCCTCGACGCGATTCCCAAAGACGACATGGCGAGCATGGAGCATCCAATTTTCTCGCTCGCCACAAAAGCCGACACAAGGGTTCTTCGCTATGAGCACAGGAATGTTGTGGTCGAGATCGCCCCCAGTGTCAAAGGGCTTGCGACTATCTATGACAAAGACATTCTCATTTACTGCATTTCGCAGGTTATGGCGAAGAAGAACGCCGGCGAGCCACTCGCGCAGACGCTTCATTTGAACGCCCATGAACTTCTGGTGTGGACAAACCGGGAGACCAGCGGTGACGGCTATCGCCGCCTGAAGGAAGCATTTGAACGGCTCAGTGGAACCCGCATTACTACGAACATCAAGGCAAACGGCGAGGAAATTACGGAAGGCTTTGGCCTGATTGAGAGCTGGCGTGTAGTACGCGAGACGAAGTCGGGGCGTATGAGTGAGCTCAAGGTGCGCCTTTCTGACTGGGTCTACCGGATCATCCAGGGCTCTGAAGTTCTCACGTTAAGCCGGGATTATTTCCGTCTCAGAAAACCCATCGACCGGCGAGTCTACGAGCTGGCGCGAAAGCACTGCGGGGAGCAGGACGAATGGAAGATCGGCCTTGAACTTCTGCATAAGAAGACCGGGGCGAGTAGCCACGCCCGTGAATTCAAATCCATGATCCGCGAGCTTGTGCAGAACGATCACCTGCCCGACTATCGGGTATCGCTCGAAGACGAGATGGTGATTTTCAGGAACCGGATGAACTGGCAGCCGTCCAAAGCAGAGGTCCGCTATCCGATACTCGATGCCGAGGCATACCACGATGCCAGACTCGTGGCACCGGGCTACGACGTGTATTACCTGGAGCAGGAATGGCGGGACTGGTGGGTTGACAGTGGCATGCCAGAGCTGGGGTATCCGGGGAAGGCGTTCGTCGGCTTCTGCAAGAAACGTCATCAGATGAAGCCCAACCCCTGAGTCGGTCGTAAGGCGTTCAGCACCCGAAGATTCTGGCTTTAAGGATTTCAGTCCCCTCCCCTGCCCGCCGACATTTTCTTCACGCCGTCAATTACTAAAAGCGCGGGACGCCTCATACTTGGCGACGAAATCCCGGATCGCCTCAAGGAGCATGTCCTGTTGTGATCGGCGCAAATCAATTCCCAATTTCTGGAACGTAATAACGGTGGGATCATCCGGATAGTAGTAGCCGCCGACATGGAGTTTTGCGATACGGCTCGGTTTGATTTTGGAAGGAGGCTTGACCACGGGATCGGAATGGGAAACTGGAACACCTTGTTCCGGCAAAGCTGCCTTCTCCTCGCGCACGGATGTCAATATTGAGCGTCTAGCCATTGGAAACCGCCATGATTTCAGTCGATGTTGAAGGTGTGCACACCTGAAGCTGTTCAAGGACCCAGTCTTTCAGTTCGAGAATCTCCTGGGCAGCTTTGCTCCCGGGTTCGGTTTCAACTACGGCCTTCCCGAGTGGCCACGAGGCGCGATATGCGCTTCGCTCGCGGAGTACGGTCGGAGCAGCTTTGAGCCCCGCCTCTTCCGCTATGGCGCGCGCGTCCTCAAGTAGTGTCGTCGCGCTATGGGGAGCGGCGTTGAAAACGACGAAGGCCGGGACCGCCAACGACTTAATTAGTTGGGCCGTGCGCTTTATGGCGTCGAGATCAACAAGACTCGGCCGGCATGGGATGAGGATGAGGTCTGCGGACTGTGCGGCACTAAAAGCCTGTGGTCCAGCAGCGGGCGGCGTATCAATGATCGCCAAATCAAAGTTGCCACGCTCTGCTGCTTTCAGGCCGTCGGCCAGCCGTCGCTCGGTAAGGAATTCCACGTGGGGCAATTCGCCCTTGCGCCGATCCGCCCAGATGGCCGCGCTTTCCTGTGGGTCCAGGTCAAAGATGGCCGAGCGCAAGCCGCTTGCGACCGCGAGATTAACCGCCAGCGTCGTCTTTCCCACCCCGCCCTTCTGGGCAATCAGCGCTATCGTCTTCACAACTTCAATCCTTCACGTGTTCATCGCATCAGGTGTGCACACTTGAAGCAATGATATTTCTCCTCTCGGATGTCAAGCTTACTGAGCATCCGGCACCACGCTCCTGAATGGCCGCTGCATTTTTGCAACTCTTCAGGTCTGAAGTATTGATGGTGTGCACACCATCATGATTGATGCCTATAAGGTGTTCATACCTGCAGTCCATCAAGCTTGATGTTTTGCTTTCCTGCATTACTTCACAATTGTTGTTCTGCACGATTTCATTTATGAAGGTGTGCACTTCTGCGAATCTGACGAACGCAAGTCCTGAATCTAATCACACCATCAGGTGTGCACACCTTCAGAATTGAGTTTTTGCATTGACGAAGTGGGAAGAGGGGAGGTCGTCCTGGACCAAGCACTCAACGTGACCACCCGGTAGCGACAGTGGTCGCGAAGGAAGTATGGGCTGGCTTTCATTCTTGAAGGTGTGCACACCTTCACTGCTGAAGTATTGAAGTGATCCGAGCGGGCAATCAATCTCGTAGGCGATGGTTAGGAAGCCGCGCTCCGGGGTGAGCGGGCAGGGGAGACCGCCCGTTTGGTCGCACCGGCGCTTTCCAACCCACTCAAAGCGCACTGCCAACGACCTACGATGTTCCCTGCGAAGATCCGGACCCACAGCTCCCGATGCAGCGCCGCCCTTTACCTTGGGAATGGAATACAATTCGCCGACATGGTGAGCTTCCATCCGAAGTGGAACGTCAGATCCGAACGCCAGCCGATTGCCTGGTAGGCGTTAAATCTCGCGCTCGGTGTAAAATTCAACGCAGACTCCGTATCCGAGAATGACGAATAAACCGTGTAGGGCGGTGGAAGGCCTTCAGGACTTTGCGTGAGGCTGTATCCGCCGCCGCTCGTGAAAGCGTTCGGGGCGCAAGCTACCGTTCCTTTTAAGGTATTTAGTTGAGTGAATGTCTGATTTACTGTCGTGCCGGGCGCGAGATAATTCCGCGCGCAGAGAGCGAACACCTTGGCCGTAAGAGCGGTGCTCACGGGGTATACCAGCGTCGTTTGCCAGCCGCTGGGCTGCGAGGCGCCGCTCGGGGCGGGACCTTCCGCTGTAATGTACGAATTATGGTTGACATCCCCTTGTGGGAGCCCCTGAACACGAAAGCCTCCGCCGGTGAGTACGCTTCCGGCGGGACAGCTTGCCAATCCCGTTGCTGTGGCCTGGAGTACGGAGATTGGACTTGACGTCGTGTTCTGCGAGACAGGTAATACGCCAAGCTGAACATTCGGAGTGGTAAAACAATACGCGACGGCCAGCAGCGATCCCGATACTTGCGTCCCTGTCGCTGCCGTAACAGTCCAGGTATTGGCTGAGGAGGGATTGGGATAGTCCTCCGTCACGGACACCATGTCTCCTGGGCTGACAAGGGCTGTGTATCCTCCGCCGAGCAGTTGCTCGCCCGCCGGACAGGTGGCGCTGGAAGTCACAACCGGGGACGTGTTGAGCTGCGCCCCGGACCCCACCAGGTGGAGAAAGGAAGCGTCAGGGGCAGCTGTACAGCCCGCGAGGATCAGCACAGGCAGCAGGGCCAGGACAGCAAATCTCTTGAGTTTCGTTTGTTTGGGATTCTGCATGATATTCCGGTAGTGAGCCGAACCGCAGCAACGTTACACTCTGAATCCAATGATCTTGGTTCTCTTCCGTGTGACTGATCTGCTTATCGGTCGCGACGGTACAGGCGGCACTCAAAAACACGTTGGAATCTGAACGTTTCCCAACCCACATTCCAACCCACAAATCTCGATGTCTTGTACGGCTTACGGGTATTTTGGCAGTCCCCGCGGTCTTGTAAGTTGTTGTAAAACCAAATAACGCTACTCTGATAAGGGCGAGGTCGGTGGTTCAAGTCCACCCAGGCCCACCATTTAAATCAGTGTTTATGCGGCCATTCTCGCTTTTGCCTTTCTCCGGAATTTCCCGTAAAGCCTTTTGTCAACGATTTGTCAACTTCCGGAATCGCCATATGCCGCCCCCGACGTCACCAGAGACACCATGACCTGGCGCGGGGATTCATGGACTGCTTGAATTTCTTGCTGACGGCCACTGCTCCACGGCACTCGAGGAACGGAAAGAACATAAACGTTCATTCCCGGCATATTGGATTGTGGAAGTCCTCCCTCCAAAACCAGCGTTCACAGATTCGAGGGGTAACCGTCATCGACACTTGCGTTATTTGGACCACAGTCCACCTTATCAGGAACGGGTAGCCTGCGGGCAATCGTCGGTGCTGGTCTTCGAGTGGGAATGGTGCGCCATTGACAAAGACCTTGAATTGGCATAGGCTGTGACATATGCCAAGACGACTAGTCACAGCCGAAAGACACGTGAAGGTCTTTAAGAATGGGCGAAACCGGGCTGTGCGGATTCCTCGGGAGTTCGAATTCCCAGGTGAGGACGCCGTCATGCGCAAGGAGGGAGACCGGCTGATCATCGAACCTGCACCGCCCAAGTCCCTGTTGTCCGTTCTTGCCACCCTGAGCCGGCTCGATGAGAATTTCGCACTGATTCTTGATGAGCCTCCTGATCGGGTCGATCTATGACGGGCTATCTGCTTGATACCAACGTGGTCTCGGATCTGGTTCGCAATCCACAGGGCACTGTTGCGCAGCGCATCAGGAAGGTGGGTGAAACAAAAGTTTGCACCAGCATCATTGTGGCCTCAGAGCTCCGCTATGGTGCAGAGAAGAAGGGGTCGCAGCGGCTCACGACACAACTCGAAGTGGTGCTGGGGGCTCTGCAGGTTCTTCCTTTCGATTCGCCCGCAGATGTTACGTACGGCCGGGTTCGAGCACAGCTTGAGCGGGTCGGCAAACCGATCGGCGGCAATGACCTGCTCATCGCTGCTCATGCTCTTACGCTTGGTTATACCCTGGTTAGCGACAACACAAGGGAGTTTGCTCAGGTGCGAGGCCTACAACGAGAGAACTGGCTTCGTCCCTCTTAAAGGAAAAATACTCTCCTATCTAACTCTGTGCAGCCCAAGGGAATGTCAACGCGCCGCGAAGGTCAAGCACTTTGCGAGCCTGCTTGAGTCTGATCGAGGAGGCTCGCGCACGCACGCAATCGGCGATGAGCACTGCCAGCTTTATCATAAAGTGACCGCGTAGGATTGTTCGCTAGCGAGGCCCGTGCTACAGTAAATCGCCTCTCCTCACGAAGAAAATACTATGCATATAGCACCTTAAAGGCCCCTGATAAGGGCGAGGTCGGTGGTTCAAGTCCACCCAGGCCCACCATTCATCACCAATAAATACGCGGCCATCTAGACAGCCCTCTGCCAGCTTGAAGAGTTGACCAGACCAACCAGACGTGTGACAGCCGGCTCGGGAAGGAGTTCTTCACCGTCCCTCCAAGAGACGGGATAAGTTGGGATGACTGGAGAGCTTTCTCGCGAACAAGCGCCCCGCAGTCAGCCACTCGCTGCCGTGCCACGTGCTGGGCACCTAATAGACGAGGTGCCTACGGGCAACAACAACAGGTCCGCAAACTGTGAGATTATTCCTCGACCAGTGACGATGGCTCACGTGAACGAATTTGATCCCAAGCTCATGGATCTGCGGGCGGCTCTTGCTGAGGTGCAGCGCTTGCTTGAGCATCAAGCTCCCAAAGAGCCCTCGATCAACGGAGAAATATGACGAGACGGAACAGTCGCCCGGCGGTTCTGCATCTGCGGAAGCTGAAAGGAGGACCTGGGACAAATGTCCCTTCACTCGGCAGGGCTAAGCTGATGCAACTGATCGAAGAAGCGGTGTTGGATGCTTACACCGAAGAAGAACAAGCAGCCGGGTTCCTCACGATGATTGAGGAGCATCTGGCGTTGCCGTTTTCTGTGAAGATCCTTGGCGTCGACGCTGACGTGGAGAAGGTCGACATGACACTAGATGGCCAAATTGTTGGCATTTGCCGCCGAGGCAAAACGCGGCAGAAGATCCCAATCCTGGACTTGCCTTTGCCAACGCCGACTCCGGCAGGCGCGGAATGGATTGCCGCTTATCGCCGTTGGTGCCGAGGTTTTTGGTGAGCGAATATCAGTACTACGATTTCCGTGCCCTCGACCGTCCGCTGACGAGAAACGAGATGACCACGCTACGTTCCATCTCCACGCGAGCAGCAATTACCGCCACGAGCTTCACGAACCACTACGAATGGGGTGACCTGAAAGCCAATCCGAGCAAGCTTTTGGACAAGTATTTCGACGCTTTTGTCTACGTCGCGAACTGGGGAACGCGTGATTTTCATATTCGGCTTCCGCAGGGATCGATCGACCACAAGTTGCTCAAGGCCATGGCGCGAGGCGAGTCCCTGCGGGTACGAAAAACCGGGACATTCGTGATCGTTGAATTTGGATTCGAGTCGGAGTGGGATGGCGAGGACGACGGGACCCGATGGATGGCCTCCCTGATGCCTCTTCGCTCAGATTTGCTTCGCGACGACCACCGATGCCTTTATCTCGGGTGGCTTCGCTCTGCTCAGGACGGCGGACTTGAGGAAGGTGAACTGGAACCGCCCGTTCCTGCAGGCTTGGAAGAGCTATCGGGTCCGCTACATGCGCTGATCGAATTTCTCGAAATCGATGAGGACCTCGTCGAGGTTGCAGCACAGGCTTCAAAACCTCTCGCCGCAGGACTGAGTCGCAGAGAGCTATCCGCATGGATTCGGGGCCTGCCGGAAAAGGACAAAAGCGAGTTGCTGATCACTGCGGTCGTGGATCAAGACGAGCGCTGGCGAAACGACCTGGTGCGGCGTTTTCGACGTACGAACCTACAGCAGACTTCCGACGCGCTCGTTGTAAGCGAACGGCGTAAGGTAGGCGATCTTCTGGCAGCGGCTCAGACGCGCGCGAAAGAGAGAGCCCGGTTGCTGAACGAACAGCGCACAGCGGAAGCGGCAAAACGCAGAGCGGAAGACCTGGCAAACCGGGCGCGGTATCTCGATCAATTGGGACGACGCCAACCGGAAATCTGGAAACAGGTTGCGGCGCATGTCCAGAAGCGGCAGCCCAAAGATTACGACAGAGCGGTCAGTTTGCTAATCGACCTGCATGACCTCGCCGTCTGCCGTGGCCAGACAGCCGGATTTCAAGCGGCTTTGGAGAAGGTCCGGCAAGTACACGCCGCCAAGGAGAGTTTCCTGCGCCGACTCGCCAAGGCAAACCTGTAGGCACAAGATGTTCACGCGGCCGTGCCAATGGCACCTTCCGAAGTGGCTCGATCCGAGGAATATAACGCAGGGCGCGGAATCTCAGTTAGCCTCGGGTTTCAACGGCTGCTTCAGTTTTCGCTCGAGCCACTACGTAAAGCCTTCTCAGTTATCAGCCGGCAACGGGCCCAATCGGACCATAGGCAGGTCTTTGTGCTGAATCGCATAAGAGAGGAAGCGAAGAATGTTAGTTAAACTTGTGGCGAGAAGTGAACCGTATGCTGGAACTGGCACGAAGAAAGAGCTCTATCGGCAAGCCCTATCGGCGGGTGAAGAAGGATCCCTCCGAGGCGGCGCGACTCGACTCGACAGGCGTTGCCTGTTCCCCGACGAGCCCAACACCAATCATTTTAGATAGGCGTAGATAGGCGCTGGCTCGAACATGACGACTTGATCTGCATCGGTCAAAATTGTGCCCACAACGGCGCCATCCAATCAGCCTGCTGCACCTGTTTTGATGCGCCTTCCCAAATACAAGGTGGAGACTGTCGCCAACCCGGCGCAGCCCTTCGACGCACTCTGCTTCATCGACACGATGAAGCCAGCGACCTTGATCTAGGGGGCGTCTCAGTCACCCTTCTGAAACAAATCAGAAGACACATACAAACTGCTATGGCGCCGACGATGGCGCTGGGGGCTGAATCTGGTTAGAATAAACGTATGCAAAATTGGCGCGAGCGAGTCAGCGTAAACCCGGCCGTCTGCCACGGCCGGGCGTGCATCCGCGGAACACGTGTCTTAGTGTCCGTCGTAGTGGATAACGTTGCGGCAGGTGTACCGCGCGAAGAGATATTGCGGAGCTACCCGGCACTGACAGACCCGGATGTCGATGCTGCATTGGCGTACGCGGCTGAGTTGACCCGCGAGGGCACTGTGGATTTGCCTCTGGAAATCAAAGCTTGAAGTTTAAAATCGACGAAAACCTTCCAACAGAATACGCGCCGATCCTTCGCGAGGCAGGCTTCGAAGCAGATACGGTCTCCGACGAGAAACTCTCTGGTGCTGGCGATTCAGTGCTCTCCGAGCGTTGCCGCGCGGAAGATCGTGTGTTGATGACGCTAGACCTGGACTTCGCGAATGTCCAAGCATACCCTCCAAAATCCCATCCGGGAATCGTGGTCTTTCGCTCTAAGTCCCAGGACAAGCCAACACTTGTGGCTCTTTTGAAGCGCCTGGTCCCCGCGTTGCTGCAATTCTCGCCAAAGCATCAGCTTTGGATTGTCGAGCCGGACCGTATCCGATATCGCGAAGAATAATGCTCTGGGAGCAAGTGCCGCAATACTGATAAGGGCGAGGTCGGTGGTTCAAGTCCACCCAGGCCCACCATTCATCAATACACGGCTATTCTCACTTTTACCCTTTTCGGGGAATATCTCCAAAAGAGCAATTTGCCAACTATTTGCCAACTTTAGGATTGGCCGAATGGCATTACACTCAGGGGCGTTAAGACCCTTCGGGTGAAGGCAGGGCCGCTCGCATCGATTAGGTTATGTCGTGAATACCGCCCTGTCAGGTCGAAGGACATGCACGGCAGTGCAAGACACTGCAACGTTGTGGAAGGAGCGGGAAGTCATTTTTAGTGAGTTTGCGGGGGCGTAGTTCAGATACTTGATCGGTGCCGTTGGCATCCACTTTCGCCTGAGAGAAAGAAAACCAATTGTTCTGAATGTGTTTTTTTTCGCTCTGTGTATCTTTATTGCGAGTGGTAGACGATGATTCGCCGATGATCTCTTCGAATCATTTGGTGGATGGCAAGTGCAACTCACCAGCGCCCGCCGTACCGTTCCTCAGAACGTCTCAACTAGGACGTCTTCAACTTCTTTACGCGCAACGCCGGGATGGTCCATCCACCACTCCGCAAGCCCATGCACGCCCTTCTTGACGAATTCAGCAGTCAAGAACAGCCTTCGTTCGTTCTTTTTGGAGGATCGCCAACCTGGACGACCCGACTTCATGAGGCTGGCAATACCGCTGGTCGCCTGCACTTGGACGCGTTTGCACGCTTCGACAATTGACGGAGCGCCTTTTGAGCTCAAGATTAGAACGCGCGCACCGTATCCATCCCATAACACTGAACAACATCATGCTTCTTACCGTGAAGTTTGGGAGAAGCCGACTTGCTCTCCATATTCAACTTTTCGACGGAAGTCTTTCTCGTTTTCAGCGAAGCGCGGATTTGCAATTGGCCGCTACTTCGGACGCACTGCGATGATGTCGATTTCAACCAAACCGCCACGGTCACCAGCGGGGAGAACCACCTGCACCGCGGTGCACGCGGGCTTGTTCGGTTGGTCCTTGGTCCCGAAGAATTGGCGATATCCGGTCCTCGCTCCGAGAAGGTCCATCTTGCCGCCTTTTGCAGGATCGCCGCCCAGGTACACACGCATCATCACCACGTCGCCCATGGTCAGGTTCTGCGACTCGAGGAACTTTTGAATGTCCTTGAGAATACCCACGGTTTGCGACGTGGTATCGGTGTGTGTCTTCAGGTCCGGGTCGAGCCATCCACTCACATAGAGTGTGTCTCCAGCCCATACCGCCTGCGAAAAGGGCAGGTCAGCACCCGATGGGTTTTGACTGGCCGTCAGCGGAATTCGCTTTGTGTTTTGCGCCGAAACGGTCAGCGGAACTAGTAGCGCACTTACGAGAGCCGCTATGGCCATTGCCGCAATAGCGCCGCGGCGATTGCCGTTGAGATGGAATTCACACGTCACGATGTTCCTCCTCCTTGGCGTCTTCACCTGTTGTCTTCGTAAACTTCACGCGCAGCGTTCAGGCCGCATCGGCCTCCGTACCCGTCGTGCTGCGAAGCCGCTCCACCAGCGCGCGCCCTGCCTCGCGCACGTGCGCTTCCAGCAGTGCCCGTGCGCCATCGCCGTCGCGTCGGATGACAGCGTCGAGGATCGCCCGGTGTTCCGTGGCCGAGCGCGGCTGCCAGTCGAGCTGCTTCCACGTTGCAAACAGAAACCGCGCATCGCTGCGGTGAAGATCGCTGATCGACGCCATCAACCGCGGCATGGCGCAGGGTGCCGTGATCGCGAGATGGAAGCGTCGGTTCGCCGCCTCCCACACCGCGATCTGGTCGCCCGCTTCGCCTTCGACGAGCGCCTGACGCGCAGCGTCGAGATCTGACTCGCGCAGACGGGGCAGGGCGTGGGAGAGCGCGAGGCTCTCCATGGCCGCTCGCATCTCCGTGACTTCGCCCACCATGGCGGGGTCGAGATCCGAAACTCGCACACCGCAACGGGGCTTGCTGACCACGAGCCCCTGGGCCTCAAGTTTCCGGAATGCTTCTCGCACCGGCACGTGGCTAGCCCGAAACTCCTCTGCGATGTGGTCCTGCATCAGGCGCTCGCCTGGTGATAACCGGCCGCTGACGATGCGCTCAGAGAGGGCGGACGCAATCCGGCCAGCCACCGAGTTATCCAAATCAATGAGTTGCGCCCCAACCGACCTCGCGTTAATCATAGATTAGCTATAATCTATAAAACTTGGATTTGCAATACGAATCTGTAAGAACTTGGGTTCGCAATGCGCCATTGTCAGCCCAGCCGGCGCACGGTGCTGGGTCAGTTTGACCTAGGGTTGTAGTAGAATGCGCCCAGCCTTGTGGAGGGCCAATGACGAACAGCGAAGAAAAGGTACTTTGGCGCGGAGTAGCTGCGGGCACTCTTATGGGGTTGGCCTTCGGCCTCATGATAGCGTTGTTCATTGCGACCAAGCCGGAACTGTTTGCAGCGCTAGTACGATAATTAGGCTGCTTCTAAAGCGCCCCCATTTCCCTTCTAAAATCAGTTGAGTATGGATAATTCAAACTGAGCCACTACCTGGCGCACACCGCCGGGACCGAGGTCGACCGGATCGCTCGCAGACGCGTCCGGGACCGACTTCCTCAGGCTCGAAAATCTCGACGTGGACATCCCCCGGGACGATGTGGCGCTAGTCCGAACTCCGCGCGCCGTTAGTCTGCATACCGAAAATGGCCTTTCCCAATGGGTCGGCCGCCTAACGAAACGAGTGGTGAGCGGAGAACGGGACCCGCGGTGACAAAAAGACGGCAACTTGGATTTGTCACTCTCGCGTGCGTTCCGCTCGCTCGGTTCGAAACCTGAACCGCAAGAATGGTAAATTCGTATGGTTGCATGCCCGTGACCTTAATTGATGGCGTTCGAGGGGAAAAACGCGGATTCGCAAGGCCGTCCGTAGTGAGCAGGGTGCGAAAGTGCAGAAAGGGCCGTTTTATGGTCGTTTTTTCCAGTTTTAAGTTCAACCCACAATCCAACCCACAGCTGGCGACCTCTTATGGGGTTCTCAGCGACTTACGCGGCTTTTGGCAGTCCCCGCAGTCTTGTAAGTTGTTCTAAAACCTATAACCTTGCCGCTGATAAGGCGAGGTTGGTGGTTCAGTTCACCCAGGCCCACCATTTGTTTCGGTTACCGGGTGTTGCACCAAAACCACAAGCCACAATTCAACCCACAACTCACTGCACCATCGAACGGCCGACTCCCAGCGCCGTAAGATATTCCCTCTGCGCCGCCAGCGTTTCATCGCTGTCTTCTTGCGTGCACAGATCGAGCGTCGTCTGAATTTTTGCGCGACGCAGGATTCCCTGAACGGTTTTCGGTGCGATTTTCGCTTTCACCAGCCAGTTGCTTAAGCTGTGACGCAGATTATGAAGTCCAAACCTATGGCCGTCCTCGATTTGCGCTCCGGCTTTCTTTTGCGGCCGGTCGCAGATAGTCAGCAACGAAAATTGATGCAGTGAGAGGAACGCGGCCCCGCACTTTCAAAGACGGGAACACGAAGTCTCCGTCCTTTGGGTAAGGGTTTTGTTCTCGCCATGAGCGCAGATGGGAGGACAGAACCGGCTGCAGTGGAACATATCCGTCCGATGCCTGCGTTTTAGTCTCGCGGTACTTGCTCCAGAACTACCATTTCCGCGTAATCCGCTAGCCTTGAGTTCCGACCGTTAGTTCAATCTTTCGCTCTTCGAGCTGCTTCCGCAAAGCCTTCTCCGTCATTAGCCGGCAACGGCCTACTCGAATCGTGCCCTGGTCCACAGGGTGCGCCATCCAAGCCCTGCTTCGACGAGGAATTTGATTGTGGCTATCCGAGTGTGTCTTCCGGTTCTGCCGCGAGTTTGGGCGCGGTGCGAAGAAACTTCATGAGTCCTTCGCCGGTGGCCTTGCCTGCCCGCTTCCTGAAAAAGTCGGCCGCGGTTTCCACCACTCCAACTTTTTCAGCGACTGCTGCCGCGATCCATTGGTTCAACGACACGCCATCTTCTTTCGCGAGCCGCTGGGCAGCCTTCTTGATGGAGAGGGGAAGCTTCAATGGATAGGTAGCTTTGCTCATGGTTTCACCTTCTTTAACAGCTCGCCCGGACGCAGCACAGAAATCCTAAACCGCTCCGCGGGCCCGGCAAAGTCTGCGATGTTGTAAGTCACCAGCGTATCCGCCCGGCCATTGATCGCGGCCTCGAGCACCATCTCATCATTCGGGTCCCGGGACTGCGGCCGCCACTGAAAATGAACTTCAACCGGCTCGATCAACGCGGCTAACTCCGCCAGAAATTCGTCGATCGCTTCGGGCGTCAAGCCATGTGCTAGCCGATGCTCGGAACGCTTCAACACATCTTCATACTCCAAAAAAAGAGGCGGGGTCGCCAAAGCTACCAGCCGCCGCGTGGCGACCAACCGCAGAATAGCGTTTCCCGCACCCAGTTGGGTGCGAAGTCCGGCGACCACCACCGAGGTGTCGAGAACGATCCTTCTCACGTAACATCACATAGGATGTCACATCGTATGGGATATTTCAACTTGAAATGGCAGGTGTACTCCGCCAGTGCCACCCGGTGGACCTACAACGCAATACTGATAAGGGCGAGGTTGGTGGTTCAAGTCCACCCAGGCCCACCATTCAAATACCTATGTCTCAGGCCGCTCAGATGAGAAGCCGTTGCCGGAAGAGGGTAGGGCGATGCTCGAAACTCTGCGGTTCTACGAATCTCTTCTAAGAACCATACTGGGAAGGCGCGAAAATCCGAAGAATCACCAAAGGACCTTGAGACCTTTGTACAGGCTGAATTTCTCATCGCAAGTCATCACCGGGATCTCTTCCGACAAAGCCTGGGCTATGATTTGACGGTCGAAGGGATCCGCGTGCAGGAGCGGCAGATCGAAAAGAGAGAATGCATGGTTCGCAGTGTAGGGCAGTACGCGAAGGTCCAGGTCCTCAAGTGCGCGGCGCGTGTCAGCTGCAGAAAATTTTAACTTGCCGCGGGCTGCTTTGATGGCGATTTCGGAAAGAGAAATCGTGCTCAGTTCAAGGATGTTTTCTGTATTCTGCAAAATGGCGGTCGCGCGCTTGGTGAACCGTTCTGGTGACTCAACAGCGAAAATCAACGCGACCGTGTCCAGGAGCAATCGCACCTAGTCTCGTCCTTCTACAAAGGCGTCGGCTTCGTCGTCCGACATGGGTTTCCACCAGTCGATATCGAGAATCTGAATTTTGCCTTTCAGTGTCCCGAGCTTCCGCTTTTTGCGACTAGCCTTTTTTGTTCGGATGATATCCACGGCAGGCACACCCCGGCGGTAGATGGTCACCGTTTCGCCATTCTCGACAGCCTTGATTAGCTCGGGAAGTCTGTTCTTGGCATCAGCCACGCTAACTTTCATACTCTCGATGATAGCTATCTAATATAGCTATGTCAACCGTACGCTAACTCTCCGCCATCCTCTTAACCGAGAAAAATCGGTGCACGTCCTTTTCGAAGATCCACAACCGCATGGGAGACCGACGACCGCAATACTGATAATGGCGAGGTTGGTGGTTCAAGTCCACGCAGGCCCACCATCACAAATAGGCTATTCTCACTTTTCCCCTTCCCGGGACCTGCTCGGAAAAAGCGATTTGCCAAACATTTGCCAAAAGTTCCAGTCGCCTGAGACTGCCTTCCATCCGGGTTGGTGAGTGCGATTTTCGTAGCTTCTGGAAAATTCGGGCCACCAGTACAATGGTCAACGATCCAGGCGGGCCACCGATCTTGAGAGGAAAGTGCGCCGTCGGTGTCTAAATCGCAGCTGGGTGCATGGTTTAACAAATAGGCTTGCTTGAGCAATTACTCGTTAACCTGACGATTAGAGTGCCGCCGCAACCTACGCAGGAGCGAGATCTGGCAGTAGTTCCCTTTCCGCATGTTATCGGGCGGTTCCAAGTCCACCCAAGCCCACCAAACTCACACCCAGTATTTATGCGGCAACGACAAAACGGGACTGAGAAAGGAGGAGAGCCTATGCTCATCCTTGGCGACAACAAGGGCCTTGACACGTCGCTGATAGTTCCTCCATTATGGAGGAGTTTAGGAGTAACCCTATGGCAGTTTTGAACATCAAGAACCTTCCCGACCCTCTCTACAGGAAGCTTCAGGCGAGGGCGAAGCGCCAGCATCGATCGGTCGCTCAGGAGGTTACTCATCTTCTCAGCGACGCTCTTGAAACGCCGAAACCTCTGTCGATCCTTGGTCTCAAGGGGTTGGGCAAAGAGCACTGGAGAGGAGTTGCCCCTTCGAAACATGTTGAGCGAGAACGGGCCTCATGGGGTTGATGGCCGACCTCGGGGGCGGCCCCGTAGGCGCAGACACGGCCATCTTCATCTACTTCATTGAAGAACATCCCCGGTTTCTTCCGCTGGTTGAGCCCCTTTTTAGAGAAGTGAGTGCTGGCCGCAAGGAGTTGGTTACATCGGCGCTTACTTTGCTCGAAGTCTTGGTAGTTCCCTACCGCTCTGGAGACCATTTGCTGGCCGGGCGATATGAAGCTCTTCTCACACGGAGTCGCGGCGTCCACGTTGCAGATATTTCTCGTGATCATCTCCGCGCCGCCGCACAGCTAAGAGCCGCAACGGGAGTCAAGACGCCTGATTCTCTCCAGGTTGTGGCGGCATTGGCGGGCGGCTGCACAGCTTTTCTTACCAATGATCGCGACCTTCCGATCATACCCGGTCTTCGTATCCTGCAATTGTCTTCCTACGTTAGGTGATCCTGCACGCGCACAGCATCCTTCTCATCTACACCCTCGTCCATCTCTGTGGGCGGGTCTTTGTAATGAATCGCGTAATCGGGGAACCGGACAGAAGGCCCTTTCGCATCAGCGCCTTTGCCAGTCGATAAGGGCGAGGTTGGTGGTTCAAGTCCACCCAGGCCCAGGTCCGGCCCGGAGGCATGGGTGACACAACGTACCTAAGACATAGGTAACACACTTTTGGGCCGAAGGGATTTTCGAGCGGTTCGAGCACCCGAGTCTCCAGATCGGAGTATCCCAAATCATAATCCATAAAACTCACCAGCCAAATGTCGTCGTGTACTTCTTTGATGCCGACGGCCTGACCGGCAAAGACCTGACTGAAATTGATTTTCTTCTTGCCCAGACAGATGCGCCCGCACCGGGTGACCACGATGGTTTTATCGTGGAGGGGATAGTCGATGTCCGGCAAGCCGGTGTAGGGATGCGTTCGATGCCGATGCCCAGTCGTAGACACCAGACGGCGAGCTTGCTCAAATTGAACAAGGCGTGTGCGGAAGCGAAGGGCACGCCGTCATCGCTGCGGATGTTGGCAGGCCGCGCTCTTTAAACTCGACGCGAAATCCTTGATTGTATGTCATATATCATGGTATATATCTGACAGGAGGCTCTATGCCACGTACCGCAAAGCTTTTTAAGAATGGCCGAAGCCAAGCCGTGCGATTGCCTTCCGAATTCCGCTTTGAGGGCGAGGAAGTATTCATCCGCAGGGATGAGAAGACGGGGGACGTGATCCTGTCTCGGAGACCCGCCTCCTGGGATGAGTTCTTCAGTTTGAGGGAAGAAGCCCTCAAGGCCGATCCGCGTGCGTTTGCGGACTTCCTTGCCAACCGCAAAGATGAACCGCCACAGAACCGCGAGTTGTTCGGACGATGAACGCTCGCTATTTGTTGGACACTAGTGCTGCCAGCTACGCCATCACGAAAAAGAGCCTTGCTTTCGATCACCATCTCGCCAAAGTGCCCATGGCGGAGATCGGCGTTTCTACAGTCACCGAAGCTGAGTTGCGCTATGGCCTAGCGAGGCGCCCTTCTCCGGCCTTGCAAGCCACCATAGATACATTTCTTCTAGCGGTTACGGTATTCCCCTGGGATTCGGAAGCAGCGCACCATTACGGTGAGCTTCGCGCTGGACTTGAACGCGTGGGGCAACTGTTGGGCAGCATGGACATGATGATTGCCGCCCATGCTCTTTCGCTGGGACTAACTCTCATATCAAGCGATGTAGCGTTCAAACGGATCAAGCATCTGAAGGTCGAAGACTGGACGAAGTAATGGTTGGCTGAAGAGAGGGCTCGCCCAAGAGTTGTGCGCAAGAACCTCGACATAGCTCATCAATAAAGGTGACGCATTCGGTCGTCACTAGCAACGAATACTGCTCCAACGCGTCCACCGGTGACGGGATGCTGCTGAAGTAATAGGCGGCTTGTGTGGAACCGAAGCTGTCGCAGAGCGTCTGAGCGAACCGGCGGTCGAGACTGACTTAGGCGCCCAGAAGTAAAGTGAGCAGCTAAGATCGCGCCCATGATCACCAAGCAGAATCACTTGAGTTCGCCCCACTCTTCAGGGGAAATGACGGGAGAAACGACATCGCCGATGGTGGCGCCCCTACCACCAAGGAAATTGTAGATTTCGTCTGTGCCCGTGCTGATCGGAACAAGCTTCGCCACCGGCTTGCCGTGCTTCGTGATCACAACGGTCTCGTGCTTGGCCTGGACTTCGTCCATGACCGCAAGGCAATTTGTCTTGAAGGCACCAGCCGCCATCTTCTTCATACCGAAACCCCTTTAGAACCATGGTCGTTATACCATAGTCAATTTTGAAACGCGACTGCGGCCGCCATTGAAAATGAACTTCGACCAGCTCGATCTAATAGTAGGTGTACTCCGCCAATGCTAACCCGGCGGACCTACGACCTCAGCGGAAACGGGGAGGACAGAATGTCATGCGCTCATAGCGAAGCGGGATGGGCATTGCACCATTGCCGCAGTGCCTCGACCTTCTCAAATGCCAGAGGGAAGGCGCTCAGCGCGAACCGTGCCGAGTCGGCGGACACAACAAAGCTCGTAGGATGAATCGCATCATTCTTTTGCAGGCGGATAGAATCGAGCAGCGAGAGTATGTGACGAGTAGCGCCCCCCATGACCTGAAACGGGATGATCTTGTTAGTGTGCCCATCAGCCACGATTCGCTCGACTCCTATCAACAATGCTTCCAGCCTCAAAGCGTCAATCTCCTTTTTGAGCGAGGACTGTGTTGCGGGGTCTTTCAGTGCGGAAACCAAAGAGTCCGCGAGCAGGTAGATGGTTTTCTCTGCCGCCGCACCAATCATCACGGCACATGCGAAGTAGGCCTCTTTCATAAAGGTGCTCAAAGCCTCGGAAACATACTGGCGAACGACCGCATCCGTTGTCGGGCCGAACTGTTTCATATACCCGTCGTAGTCCTCCGGCACTGGTTCTACGCCCATTGCACACCACGCTTGGTGATTAGCCACTGCTCGTCGGGCGCGATATTCGGCGAATTGTCATATGGTTGTTGCAGAATGAATCGGTTCTGCTCCACGTAGTAGAAGGCTGCTGTTAAGGCGACTTGGACGTCTTTGCGAATCGCGTTCAGATTGTATGGTCGCCGAGTGCTTTGAGGGGGCGCAGTCTTCTGCATGCTGGGCACGTTCGCTCGTGCTAGAACCTGTAGAACACCGTCCACGAAGGACTCAAAGTTCAGATTGCCGCGACCGCGCAGGCATTCGCGCACGTAAGGAAAAATCCACGACAGGTCAAATTCAGTAAGCATTGTGACGCGGAGGCTATAACACAACTAAATTCCGCGCAAGGTATCCCGCAGGTTGTATCTCGCAGGTTGTCGCAGGTTGGTTCTACACCAATTGTACATCTAGAGTAACTGCTATGTTCACTGCCTGCTTCGACGTCCCCATCTTGCGATTGCTGACCGAGCGGAACACCACACACAACACCACCGAGTGGCTCGCAAAACAAACTCGTGGAGCGTTCGGGATGTTCGCATCCAGTTCACTGCTCGCTGAAGGATTGGACCGATGCCGTTCTGGGAGGAGCGCTGGACGAGGCCACCGCTAGGAGAATAGTGAAGACGAGTGCATTGGCGGGGATATACAGATTAAAGTCCGCCAGGCTATGCACCAGAATTGCCGTAATGCTCCCAACGCAACCCAAAGAGACGGCTTTGTCGACATGCACTTCTGCATTCCCATAGTGCCTGACGGTTTTGGCGAGGACCCAGAAGATCGAACCAAACACTACTATGCCGCCAGGAAACCCGAGATCGCTCACGGCCTCAAGGTAATCGCAGTGCGCGTGCTCAACCAGGAGAGTGAGGAAAGATGTTTGAACGGACGGATAAACCACAGGAAAGGATCCCAATCCAGTTCCGAGGAGAGGATGATGGCGAATAAGCCCGAGGGTATCGCGCCAGATCGAAATGCGATTCTGACCGCTGAGATTGTATTCCTGCCCGAGAGTTTCAAAGCGGCTCATCACCGGCTCACTGCCGATCCACACGATAAGCCCCAAGACAGCGAGAAAAAATAATGCTGCGACCGCCACCCTTGTTCCTGCGCGCAAAGATGAAGTGCCGGCGAGCAGCATAATGGCAGCAAGGGAAACTAGGGCCGAAATGATTCCCATCCGCGAGCGCGAGAGGACTAGGGCGGCGAAGAGCAAAATGGCAAGAAAAAGCCAAAACATCAGAAGGACCAAGTCCGTCTTGGAAACAATTTTGCGAAGCGTAACTGCTCTGCCTGAAGAGTTCTTAAACACCAGCGCCGTCCAGCGCAGAGCAAAAGCCACCGCAAATGGCAGTATCATTTCCAAAAACCCGGCGAAATGATTGCGGTTGATGTACGTACCGGTGGCCTCTTCCAGGTAATATTTTTTGACGTATGTGAAGATCTGCTGCCAGCCAGTAAGATATTGAATCAGGCCGTAGAGAGCTTCAAACACTCCGAGCGACACAAGGGTGTAGACAAGCCGTTTTTTCGTTCGGCGGTTCCTACATAGGAGCAAGGTTAAAAAGAAAGCTGTCAAGTAGGTGACCAGTAACAAGAAGTGCGAAAGCGTTTGATACGGGGCCATACTAACGGTGAAATACGACGCGTTCGGTAGTCCTTCACGCGCTCTCCCGAATACGGGCGCGAGGGAAACGGGAAGGGGACAAACTTGCAACAGAACCAAGTCCACCAGGAGGAGAGGGATCGCAGTCGGAAAGTGGACGGAGGCAACGGGCGGAAACTGGCCTAAGAGCAGGAAGAGAACTCCCAGCCCCAGTACAATCACTTGAGTCACAGCAAAAAAATAGGGAGCTGTACCGCCGAAGGCCAAAACCGCCACGCAGACAGCACCCATGAGGCCAACTTCAAGCAACCTAAGCATGGAAAGCCCGCGATGGATCAATCGCCCGCTTTTTGTTGGAGTGGCATCTGACAATTCGCTGCGGCAAGAGTTTCTTGCGAAGGAGGCTTGGCATTCGGACCATACGGACCATAGTTATAGTAGCCGTTGGTTCGAATGTCCACGTTGTTCAGCACCACGCCGATCAGATTTCCATCCACTCCGCGGATTCCGGACAGCGCGTGTTGCAGATGCTCTCGAGACGTAATCCCGCACTTCGTCACCAGGAGCACCCCGTTTACCAGCGGCGCGAGGATGCGGCTATCGGCGAGGGCAAGCATGGGCGAGGAATCCAGGATCATGAACTTGTACTCAGCGATTGCGGAGCGAATCAACGCCCCCATACTCTGGGAAGAAAGAAGCTCAGAGGGATTCGGAGGTACGGGGCCACATACCAAGAGATCAAGGCCGAGCGAGCCAGAGGGACGCACCACGGTGCGCCAATCCTCTTGGCCCGTAAGATAACTGACCAGGCCATGGCTCCCGCTGATGCCGAACAATTTGTGCAGAGAGGGAACACGCAAATCCGCGTCAACAAGCAAGACTCGATGGCCGAGCTGTGCCAGCGAAATTGCCAGGTTACAAGCAACAGTAGTCTTGCCTTCGGCAGGTTGGGCGCTCGTGACCAGGAGCGAACTCGGAGGCCGGTCCGGAGTCGAGAGCAAGACGGAAGTACGGAGACTGCGGAACGCTTCGATCAGGGGGGCATGTGGGGTTCTGTCTCGATCGATGCGGTGCCAGGAAGCTCGTGAGTTCTTGTTAGCTCCATTGCCTTTGAGCATGAGGGCTTTATCCCCGGGCAGGAACCTATGAATCCCATGGTGGTCGCCATTTGACGGCGGCACGTTCGGGATCATGGCAAGAGACGGGAGTCCAACCAGCCGCTCGATGTCGTCATCGCCCTTGAGCGTGTCGTCCATTCGCTCTTGGAAGAGCGCGGCGCATATACCGAGTCCCAATCCAAGAAACACAGCGACAGCTAGATTTAGGGGCGTTTTCGGCTTAACGGGTTTCGCCGGAGGTTCAGCAGAATCCACGATGCGGATGTTGGTGGCCTTGAGTCCCGCGGAGACCCCCGCTTCTTTCAACCGCTGCAGAAGGCCGTCGTAGAGCTGTTTATTTGTGTCAACCTCGCGTTTCAGAATGTTGTATTGGACCGATTTTTCGGCGACGAGGTTTACCTCCTTTTGCTGTTCTTCGAGTGCCTGTTGGAACAGGCCTTCGCGGCGCACCGCTGCGGAGTAATCGTTGATAATACTGTCGGCCGCGCGCTTGCGCTCCTCACGAAGAGAAGCCTCAATATCATCGATCTGGCTCTGAATTTCCTTCACTCGGGGATAGTCCGGATTAAACGTCGTCGACAACTGAGCATACTCGCGCTTGAGTTCAGCGAGCCGTTCACTCAAATCCTGGATCAATTTGTTTTGGAACACTCCTGGCAAGGCTCCAGACTCGCCCGTCTCAACTAAGCGGTAAAGCGCTTCCTTTTCGTATCGTTCAGCTTGCGCTTTCGTTAGTTGTTCCTGCAATTGTTGCAGCCGCTCGTTCGCGACGTTCTGGCTCGCGCCTTTGTCTGTTTCCAGGAACACCAGGCCGTTGCGACGTGCGTAGCTCTGTAGCTCGTCTTCCGATTTCTCCAGCTTTGCTTTCACGCCGACTAGCTGCTGTGAAAGCCACTGCGCAGCTTTCTGAGTAGCCTCCCATCGTGCCTCCAGGCTCTGGTCGACGTAGTCCGCGGCAAGGGTGTTAACGACGCGCGCGGCAAGTTCCGGATCGTGTGAATCAAATCGAACGGCCACAAGGCGGCTACGGCTGACGGGTTCGATGGTCATCTGATCCTGAAATCGCTCAAGGACTCGCTGAGAGAGTTCCCGATCGCGGCTTTCTGGCATCGGACCGACTGCAAAGGTTTGCGTGGTCGAAGTGTTTTTTGTTTTTTGCCAAAGCCGCCACCACTTAGGGGAGTTGAATTCGTGGAGAGTTTCTAGCTGGAGCTGGCCAATTACGCGCCGGGCGAGGCTTTCACTGGCCAGGATGCTGTATTGCGTCCTCAGGTATGCGTCGGACACCTCCTCGAGCTCGTAGAGTTCCTTGATGGTCGGGATGTCTGGATTCTCTTTCTGAATTTCCAACAATACTTGAGCCCGATAGACGGGCCTTTGCTTAAGCGTCGCGATGAGGACCGCAGTAAAGAGAATGAAAAAGACGATTAAGATTGTAGGCAGGCGCTTGCGAAGGGTGCGGCCATAGCTTCGTAGGTCGAATGTCACGTCAGATTCCAGGATCTCATAGGAATCAGGTAGCTCTACGACACGCGTGTCAAGAGCGCTAGCCCCGCGCCGTTCAAGGCGATGGCCGCGGCCATAAAGCTCGACTTGGTTTTGGTCGCCCAAGTTTTTACCAGTGGAAAATCAGGATCCCGGCGACTGTCTGTGCCGCGATTTCCGCTCCCCGGCCAAATGTGCTCTTCGCGGCGCTGTTCGGCACGAAAACAATGTCTTTCGACTCGAGCATGGGGTCAGGGGCTTTTCCCGCCAGGATTCTCCCCAGATCTATGGGAGTCTCCTTTCGCTCACCATTTTGTGGATCTGTGCGGATGATTCGCGCATTGGCCTTCGCCGCAGTGTGAGTCAGACCCTCACTCAGAGCTAGCACCTGCACGACGGAAATACTCTCGTTGGATTTCAGAGCGAATCCGCCGGGCTTCCGCACCTCTCCGATTACGTAAACAACGCCGGCGCGGGTGACCTTGACGATGTCACCGGGGTGAACTAGGGGATTGTTGCGAGAATCAGCCGACTCGAGGAGATCTTTCAAGCTCACCTGCACCGCATTTTTGGAAGAGGAAGGACTGTCATTGAGCTCCGAGGACGCTAGCCGTACTTCGCCTGTGCTTTGAGCGGCGGAAGAAGGCTGCTCCATAAGAGTTGGGTGATATGTAGCTTGGCCCGGCTCCGGAGACAGGGCCGCGCCGCGCAGAATGATGACGGTTTCTCCGGCGTCATCGGCCAAGCCTTCGGCAAGGGACAGAACCTCAAGCAGCGTCTTGCTTCCGCGGATCTGAAAGACGCCAGGCCGTCTTACCGCCCCCATCACCGAAACAGGATGGCTTTGGATCTCGCGTACAAACACGCTCACGTGAGGATCCTTCATGTAAGTGCGGTGAAGAAGTTCCTGTAGGACAAATTCCAGTTCCCGGGGAGTCAAACCCGTCGCTCGAACCGAGCCAAGCAGGGGCAGTGAAATTTCGCCGCTCGCGGAAACGCGAAGATCGCGATTCAGTTCTTGGGCTTCGAACACGTTGATGCCGAGCACATCTTCTGGACCGATGCGATACTCCTGGGCGCTTGCAGCTGGTGCGGCGGGATTGGAGTCCAACAGTTCCGTCAAGCGGCGATTCCAGTCCTCGGTGGTTTCCAATTTTGGCCGAGAAGCACTCTGGTTCTGATGTCCGGATTGTGGCGTGGGGAGAACTTCTTGTTTGGATGGACTGGAATGGATCGTCTTGGCTGCGGACGACAGATACTGTGGGAAACACAATAGGCTTATTGCGATTACAAAAACGCCGTGAATCAACTCTTTGGAATCAGTCATTTCCACTTGAAATGCGTTGCTCCCTACTAGAAACACGGACCAGCCACGTGCAGACTACGGAGCAACGAAGCGCCCGTCGATAAGGTGCAGCCTTGAATTAGAATGCAGGTGGATACCTGAGAACAAATGAGCCGAACTTCTCCCTAAAGGAATGGCTAAACACGCCCTTGATGGCCCCGTGCCCGCCTTGGGAGGCGGCTGCTGCTAGCCTCGAAATTCTTTACCCGCAGGCTATCGAGCACCACGTAAGCAAGGAACTGTGGGCCACAGACCAAGTACCGCCTCCACAGACGGCGGGGTTCCTGCAGGAGTCGAAAGAACCATTCCAAACCGTGTTCGCGCATCCAGCTAGGGGCCTGCCTTCGTCTCCCCGAAAGTAAGTCAAAGGCAGCGCCTATGCCAACCGCCACGGGAACCCGCAACCGGTCTTTGTGTTCGTGTATCCAGCGCTCTTGCTTTGGAGCCCCCAATCCCACCCATAGCACGTCAGGCGCGGCACGGTTTATCATCTCCACAATTCCCGCATCCTCGTCGGCATTTAGCGTCCGAAACGGAGGTGAACACGTTCCAACAACGTTCAGCTCAGGGAACCGGCATTTGAGGGATTCCGCAAGGCGTTCGGCGACGCCCGGCTCGCCTCCGCAGAAGAAATGCCGGTAGCGGCGTCCAGCGCTTTCTTCGCAAAAGGCCAGGAGCAAGTCCGGCCCATAGACGCGCCTGCGCAAGAAGTAGCCTTGGTGCCGACCCAGCCACACTAGCGGCATGCCGTCGGGTACCACCAAGTCTGCCGCATTCAAGATGTCCTTGAAGGAAGAATTACGCTGCGCTTCAACGATGCAGTGCATGTCGGCAGCTGCAACGGAGCGGCATCCGTCTCGCTCGTGAATCCATTCTTGCATCCTCTCGACGACTTTTCCTATCTGTACCGCGTGAGTTCGAACTCCGAGCACATTGAATGTCGCGCATTTGAATCGGCGATGAACCGGCTCATTCGGCGCGTTTTCGGGGGAGTGAGCAGTTCTTGCCAACGCAGAGCAAACGGAGCGGCTAAGATTGCCAGGTGCAGGATACTCCCAGGGCGCGGCGATGGAACGGCGTATTCCCTCATGACGGACGGGCCGCGATAACACCTCCTCATACAGATTCGACAAGCATTCGGCGCGCTTGTCCCAGGTTTGGGTTTTCGCATAGGCATGCGCGGCATCGCCCATCTTCCGGCGCTCTGCAGGAAACAGTGCAAGCCGTCGAATGCCCTCCGCGAGGCCTTGTAGTGTTTGCTCGGGAGCAGTGACAGGAACCTTTATTCCCGCTTCTGGCGGAACAAAACTGGCGACTCCTTGGTGATCCAGAGTCAGAATTGGCAGCCCATGGCCCATCGCTTCAAGTACCTGGGTGCCAAACGAATCTTGCAAGCTCGTGAAAAGAAAAGCATCTGCGCTTTGATAGAGGCGCGGCATTTCTTGCCAAGGCAGTCTGCCGAGGAACTCCACTCGGCTGCCGATATCGAGGCGTTCAGCGTATCGTTCCCACGGCTTCCGCATCTCTCCATCGCCAGCGATCAGGAGCTTCACCCTGAGGTCTTTTGTCCTCGCGAGGGCTTCCAGTGCCAGGGGCAAGGCCTTTCGCGGTTGCATGCGTCCCACCCACAGCAACGTGAGCGAGCCGTCGTCCGGTCGGGAAATAGGGTCGCGAAAAACAAAGTTCGACGAGAGGCCGGAATCCAGAAATAGTCTTACGTCGCGGCCGCCAATTTGGGCCAGTACTTTAGCCGTATCGTGATTCGTGGCGAGAAGAGCGGCGCTCGCTCGTGCAGCTCTTCCAAGGTACGGAGAATGAGGCAAGAAGCCGACGCGAGCGTTTCGTAAGAATTCCCGAGGCCACCCAAGACCGAAAAACCGGCGAAAAGGCCGAGGTGCTTGCTGCGCTCCTCCAATCGGCCCCCAGATGAAGGGAATGGGTAGCTTCCAAAAAGGAGGCGGCGCGCTCAACGAGCCGTAACTGACATGGTGAACGATGTCGAATGCAATCCGGCGACGAAGACCGACCGCAGTTTTGTAAGCGCGCCGCAGCCAGAACAAGTAGTGAAGGCGGAGGCCTTTGTCAGTTCCGCGAGGATTCCACGGGTCGAGCCATCGAGGCACGGCTACCCAATGAAACTCCAAGTTACTATTTTGGTTGTCCGCGAGAAATCTTTCAACAGTGTCTCGGTCGTGAGGATGCGCCAAAACGTAAACCTCATGCCGCCGCGAAAGGTGTAGAGCCCAATTCCAGGTAAAGCTGGCTTCAGAACCCTGGCGCGGACTGCAAGCGTGACCGATGAGCAGTATTTTCATGATTTCCACCGCTTGCCGTGAACCGCGAAAACATTTTGGATCGCGACGGATGCGAGTGGTTGATGCAACTCCCGCAGGTCTTCGCATCCAGTGAGAGACAAGAATCTGTAACCCCAGTTCCTCAGCAACTCCCAGGCTCCGTATGGTTGAAGTCCCAATTGCTTTGCTGCCGTGACATTTATCTCGAACAAAATAGTCGGAGACGAATCAGCGATGACCTGCCCAGCTCCCCGGAGGACTAGTTCTTCGGCACCCTCGACGTCCAGTTTGATGAGCCCTAACCGGCTGGCGTCCTCTTCCCGAAATACCTCATCAAGGGTGCGAGTAACCACATGTTCCGATTCGATCGCCGTGCTCTCCGAGTGCGCGATTGAGAAGCTGTTTGGCCCATGACCATGGTGGTAAAGCCGAGCCCTGCCATCCTTGTCCGCGAGAGCCGCGCAGTGGGCACGGACGTTGATGAGGTGGTTTAGTTTGATGTTCTTCTTTAGTACGGAGAAAGCTTCAGCGCCGGGTTCAAAGGAAAGAACTCGTCCCGAGGACCCGACCAGCCTTGCGGCCAACACCGTATAAATCCCGCAGTTGGCGCCGCCATCAACTACGACCATTCCCGGCGCCACGAACCGATGCAAGTATGTGAGCTCCCTTTCGTATTGGGTACCAACGGCAAATATCATCGTTGTTCCTGCGCCCCGCCACCGTGCAGGCAGAAAGAATCGAACTCCCCATGGGCTTAAGGTGACAGTTGCAGGAATCCCAAGGGCACAATGCAGTCTCCAGCGCACTAAACGAAACAATGTGGCCGCCGGGGCTCTCCGAAAACTAGGCAGACCCGAGAGATATCTCCACTTACCGCGTATCTCTTGAAACCTTGTTCTCATGGGCTGCAGCGTGTCTGCTCCTGTGGCGCTGGCTCTTTTTTCATTTCTCCGTAAATTGCAACAATGTTGCCCATCGCTGGTGGTGACTTGACGGATGATAGAATTCCTCCCCGGCCCGCAGCAAAAAACTGGTAACCGATGGATTCAAGCAGTTCCCAGGGGCCATAGGGCGAAAGGCCAAGCAACATCGCGCCCTCAGGCCAAACCTCAAAGATGACAACTGGATGTGCTGACGTCACGGTGTTGCTTGCCCCGCGAAGCACCAATTCCTCGGCTCCTTGCACATCCATCTTGATGACGTCTACACGGTCGATGTGCGCCTTCCGCAGCACTTGATCGAGAATCTCCGTGACAACCTCTTCCCCATCCCCTTTCCACGAAGGATCCTTTCCAAATGAATTCAGTGTTGGGTTCGGGCCGCGGTGCAGCCAGGCTCTGCCTTTTTTCTGCGAGAGCGCAACGGGAAATGTATGCACATTCGTTAAGCCATTTAGCGCGATGTTCTTGGCCAACAATGGGGATGATTGCACGGACGGTTCGAAAGCCAGCACACGGCCTGTTTCGCCCACAATTTTGCTAGCTGCCAGCGTGTAAATTCCAATGTTGGCTCCCACGTCGACGAAAGTGTTTCCTGGCGAGAGAATCATTTTCAGGTAAGACAGCTCAGGTTCGTAACGCTCGCGAAAGGCAAAAACTAGCTTCGCCATTCCTCGCCATTCAGGCTGCAGGAACATCCGCACATCCCATTCCGACAAATTGATAATTGCCGGCTTTTGCAGCAGGCACCGCACCCGCCAGGAAATTAGCCGGGAGGCAGTCAGCAGCGGCGCCTCCCGGAAGCCGACCTGCGCCTTGAGATACTTCCATTGTTCCTCGAGATGTTTCAGCGGACTTTGCATTGACGACCGGCCTGCTCGTGACAATCCACCCAGACTCTTGCTCTGCGTTTTTGTCCGGCAACCTCCATCGTCGGTTTTCACGGAGTTTACTTGCATACGGATTCGCTATTCTGTGCGCCTTGCGATGACCTTAAAATTCTCCAGGAGTCGAAAACGCTCGTTCAGGAATTGCGCAGGTCTCGTCCTCCCCGCTGGATATCTCTGGTGCTCGACGATTGCAAATCCGTTCCTTTCCAGGAGGCGAACGACTTGCTTGTCGTCAACACCCGTCCGCGCATGGTATTCCGCCAGGTCGCCGGCGCTAACCACGGGGCGCGCGAACAAGGAATCGCGCCGCCGGAAGAGCTTTCTTGTCCGCCGCCATATTCCCGGCAGGATATCCCCCGGATCAAGCATCAACTTGGCAGCTACTGTATCTAGGGATTCAAAGGCGCGTGTTCTGAATGAATTGCGCGGGACCACTGGATCAAAATTTGAATAGAAGAAACCGCCGGAACTTATCCGCATTGCGGCTAGTTCCGCTACGCGCCTGTACGAGTACAAGTGATGAAGGACTGAATTGAAGGCCACAAGGTCGAAAACTTGGCTTGTGGCCGATAGGAATTGCGCGATTGAGCCACTGAAAATTGTGAGCAAAAATCCATTCGCGCTCGCCTTCTTTTCCAGAATGCTCAGCATGTCGTCAGAAATGTCAACAACCGTCACATCCCATCCCCGCGCGAGCAACTTCAGCGCGAGGTTTCCCGTGCCTCCTCCACAGTCAAGGCACCGCGGCGTTCGCCCTAGCGAACTAAACGAGGAGTGAATCCTGTCTAGGTCCGCTTCAAGAATCTCCTGCAAATGAGCATTGCAGACGCAGCTTTCATACCTGTCGTACTTTTCTGCAAACTGCCGATAGAAATCCTTGTTGGCGGCAGTGATTCTCGCTTCCGCCGAGCTTGCGCCGCCTAGGCCTCCGCTTTCAACATCGCACGGCACAATCTGTCGAAACGCACTGGAACGCGTAATTTGTGACGAGGATGTTTTCATGTGCGGTATCTCTGCGTCAGCGGGCGAATGGCCAGCGAATTCTCTGCTGAGATCGATCGGTTCTCTATAGCCTTTCGGTAAATCCCGAGCAGAAATTGATGGTTGGTTTCTGCCGTGTATTTTTCTTCGTACATTGCCCGCCCAGCCCTTCCCATCTCATCCATCTGATCCGGATGCGTCCAAGCCCATTGCACTTTCGCCGCGAGATCATCAGCGTCGCCAGCGGTGAAGTGCAGGCCTGTCTTGCGGTCCTCGACGATTTCCGTCATGGCTCCGGTTCGGGACGCAATCACCGGCGTGCCGCAAGCAAAAGCTTCGATGGCAACGAGCCCGAAGGATTCGTAGTATCCCTCGGATGGCCACACGAGAAAGCGCGCACCCTTGATCAAGTCGAAACATTCTTTCGGCGACAGATACGGCAGAGTGGAAACCGAAGGACTTTCTCGCGTGAACTGCTCTACGCCGCTTCCCAGGGGGCCCTCGCCTCGAATCCGCAAGGGCACGTGTCCTAAGGATCGCCACGCTTTCAGGAGCGTTGGAACCCCCTTCTCCGGCGCCAATCGCCCCACAAAGAGGGCATAGTCGCCCGAGGTCCGCTTCACACCAGGATCAGTGACCAAAAAATGTGGTTTGACAAAAAGCCTTTCGCGAGGCAAGCCAGCACTGATGAACTTCTGCCGGTAAAATTCCGTGAAGACGATGTAGGCATCCACTTGCTCGCGCCAAGTTCCAAGAATTTGATGCCCCGCCAACATCCCCGCGACCATCGCGGTCTGAAGACGCGAATTGCGATAGCAGGCGTGAACTACACCAGGCCAAGGCACGCTTCGTCCCAGACAATCGATGCACGCGCTCCCTTTCCGGTAGAAAGTCGCCGCAGGGCACATCAGGCGAGCGTTATGCAGGGATTGCACAACCGGGATTCCTTCTTTCTGGCAGGCGTAGTAGGCAGCGGGTGAGATCAACGGAAACGTGTTGTGGAAATGAGCCAGGCAAGGCCTTTCGCGCTGCAGGAGCGCCCGCAATCGCGTAACGTCGTCCCAGGCCCACAACGTTCGCGCCGCTAATTTGGCTTTGCCAAGTATTCCGTCTTCCACGATTTCGCTGTTGTGTGCCGTATATTCCAGAACTTCATGTCCGGCAGCCCGCAACAACTCGCTCTCCCGGAAAAAAACTTCGTCTTCCCCGCCCGCTTGACGGTAGCGGTTGTGCACTAGCAGTAATTTCATGGGACCTCAGATTCCATTCACGCGCCCGCCGTCATCGGTAACTGCCTGCGAGACTCAACTCGGTGCGTCGCGCGAATCGAAGACCGTTCGTAAAGCCACGGAAGCACTGCGACCGAGCACCAAAAACACATGGCCACTGGCCCCGAATCGATTTCATCCCCCATGGATCCAAAGACGAGCGTGGCAAAAAATAAAGTAACAATCGCGAAGGAAAAGCGGTCTCCATTTTTGAAAAGAAGATAAACGGCATAGGCGGAGAGCGTGACGCAAAGAGCAGTGAACAACGCAAAGCTCAGCACGCCTCCACCCAGCAGTACCTCGAAGAACATCGAATGGGCATTCCCAAGGCCGGGATTATATTGTGGCCCGTATACGCGAGAGGCGGAGTAGTAGCCCAACCCCAGCCAGGGTGACTGCGTCAGCGTTATATTACTGAGATAACGCCACAAGCCGAGTCGGTCACCCAGGTTTGCGACGTCTTCAGGCTGCCGGTATTGACTGAGGCTGGGCAGCCAGTGGTATGCAGAAACGGCCAGTGCCAATGCACCAGCAAAGTAAGCAAGTTGTCTCAAGGATTTCGCATTCGGACGTTTTATCAGAACGAGAATAAAGAAGGCGAGGATGACCAGGTAGGCTGTGCGCATGAGCGAAAACACCAGCAGCCCGAGAAACAGACCCAGCAGCGCAAGTGGAAGAACTCTCCAAATCTTTCGAACACCCGTCAACAGGAGGATGATGGCTAAAGCTGACACCGGTCCAGTCGGGGCGATCAGATCGCCTTTCAAGCGCGATGGATCAGGGTTAAAGTCGGAACCTATCCAGACCAAATCAGGCGCCAGAAATGCGCAGGCGGCAATGGCGGCGCACATTAAAGAGGTTCCCCAAAATAGGTGTTTCAAACAGCTCGTGTAACCAAAACGCTGCACGAAGAGCTGCGCAAACAACATGCAGACGGCCATCTGATAAATCTTGAACGCGCTAAGAGCCGGAGCTTTCGATATCACTGCTGATACGGCAAGCAAGAGGATCATCGCCAGCCCCAGCTTTTGCGGCATCCGCAGTCGCGCCAAGAGGAGCTTGGCGCGGTCGCGCTTCAAAATCTCAAATAGAACCCACGCTCCAGCCAATCCCCACGCAAAAATGTGCAGGACGACGACCCAATCTAGGTCGCCGTGAAGGGAAGCTTCAGGGTCGCGGATGCGAAACTTGGGCGGCCCAGAATACATCAACAGGAATAGCGAGGTAGCAACAAAGGTGGCACGCTGATGGAAGAAACGCGGTTTGTCCTCGCCTTTTGTTTCAGAAAGTCTCGTGTCAGGAGGCCGCTGCATGCTTGACCGAGATTTCGTCGGCCAGTTTTCCTTTGACTTTTTTGTCTGTTCTTCTGATTGCGGCTCGGCTTCTGTGGAATCGAGCGGGGAGACGGACGGCTTTGATCGGAAGCGCCGCATTATTGTCCGTCTCCCGAAAGCACCGTGGGAACCGTACGCATCAAAATCTTAAGATCGAGCAACAAATTCCAACTCCTGATATATTCAAGATCCAGCGTCATGCACGTTTCAAAGGAAGAATTCGTGCGTGCCACGACCTGCCAAAGCCCAGTTATGCCAGGCTTCACGTCCAGTCTCCTGTGATCTTCTGGACGGTATCGCGCGTAATCGTCTACGGGATGTGGCCGCGGACCAACCAGGCTCATATCCCCTTTCAATACATTCCAGAATTGTGGTAGTTCATCGAGGCTGTACATGCGAAGAAAGCGGCCGAGCCGGGTGACGCGAGGATCATTGGCAATCTTGAAAAAAGGATCCCGACGCTCGTTGAATCGGCGCAGGGAATCTTTCAGTGCGTCTGCCCCTTCGAACATCGTTCGGAATTTGTAACAGAAAAACGGTTGTCCATTTTTTCCCGCGCGAAGTGAAGGGTAAATGACCGAGCCAGGCGATTCGAGCTTGATGGCCAAGGCAATTACGAGCAGAAGCGGCCAGAGCAAGACAAGCGCAATTACAGAGAAGGAAATGTCCACGATCCTCTTCAGGATCAAACCGCTGATGAGGATGGCGCCTTCGCACTGGACGCTACTTGCCCGGCCAACCGTGATTTCGAAACCCCCACTCCGGCGAGGTTTGGGCAAAAGAGAGCCGGAGTCCTTTGGCGCCGAGGGGAGCGAAGACGCATGTGTCCCTGAATTCGTGATCTCGACTCTTCTCTGGCAAATCGCACGTCCCGGCGATAAATTACGTAGGCCAAAAGCTTGCGTCAGGCGGTAGAGAGGATTACCGGGCATGAAATCCATCACCTCGAGCTCTTGAGTTGCTGGAAAATGCGTTTAGTCGGCGCGCTTATGACCCAAAAAGTGCGGCGTGAGCCACTACCCTCGCCCCGCATCAGCCGGGCCAAGCGTAGAAAATGCAAAAGGATCAGTCGATAGGGTTCAGACCGTAATCGAGACAGGGGTGAAAACCCTAGTAGCAGTTTTGAGATTCCACTCTCTGCCGATCCTCAATCACAAACGAGTTTATGTGTTCATGAGGGTCGAACCCCTAGTCCGAACGAAGGGTTTCTATGGATCCTCACTACAGGAAATCTCCGTATTGACAATGAACCATGCGGTGCTAAACAATCTTGCCAGCCCTCCTCGACCATTTCTTCGCTCGGGCAGATACCGGTGATTCTGACTATCACGCTCCTTAAAGATGCAAGACAAAAGCGTCGTCGCTCGCTTTCGCTTGGCCTTATTCGGCTTCTTGCTGTGACGTTCTTTCTCTTTCCGTCGCTGAGCTGCGCCCAGGTCACGCTCTCGGAGGAGGAGCGAGTTCCGCTTGGCTCCTTGACTAACGTCGGGGAAGTATTTGTGAATGACTCACTCGCCCCTGCCGAAATCACGATATTTTCTGGCGACAGAGTGCGGACTGGAGAATCCGGCTCCGCAACCTTCAACATGAGCGGAAAGGGCACTCTCAAAATCTCTCCGCGCAGTCAAGTCGTATTCTCCGGCAAATATGAGTACACGGCTGAGTTTCACTCAGGAGCCGTGTTGATGACTTCCGTCAGCGGACCAAATGGATTGACCGTGCGAATTGGAAACGATGTCGTAGTTCCTTCGTTCAAGGAGCGTACGGCTTCGGCGTCGATTGAGAAGGCTCCGGATGGTTCTTTCGTTGTTAAATGTTCGGATGGCGCAATGGGAGTCTTAGCTTTGCAGGGCTCCTCAGGCCAGTTTATCCAGATTGGTCAGTCCGTGGGCATTGCGCCTACCGGAGCATTGTTTGCAGTAGTACAGCCAGGCGCCAAGCCCGGAAAGACAACTTCCTCAGCGCGAACCCCTAAACCCAGCCATAGTTTTGCGGATTGGGCTTTTGTCGGCTTGGGAGGTGCCACAGCAGCCGGAGTTGCGCTTGCTTTGAGCCAGGGCGGCGGAAAGCAATCCATTAGTCCCTCTTCACCCTGAGATCGCTGCCCGCAGTTTCGAGCACATTCAAAAAGCAGTCAGTTGCCCATGACGTATCGACCGGGTGGCCGTCGGAATTCCAGTTATACAAAGGCCAGAAATTCAACGGAAGGATCCCGGAGGGGCTCAGCGCCCGAGACGTGGCACCAGCAAGGATTCGAGATCGACAGATTGACCGCAAAGACCACGTTGTTATGAGCAGAATTTCTCCCCGCTTGCGAACCGCACTCGGACGGTCGGAAGCGCTGATGCGCTTCTGTGATGACGGCCGCATCGAAATCAATGATAATGCCGTAGAGAGAGCGTTGCGGGTCGTGGCTCTGGGCAGTGTCCCGCATCGCGGATCATCCGATCAAGCACATCGAGGAGTTGTTCCCGTGGAACGTCGCAAATCTACAACCTCCCAACCAAGAGGCGGCAAAAACGAAGACGCTGCCACGAACGTTCCATTCAACAGTCTTCCAGAATTACCCTACATCGAAGAGACCATCGAAAACGGCGGAATCACTATCGGAATCATTCCTCCGCTGAGCGAATGTGTTGCTGTGGCTCACGAGGGGCGCCACACGCTAGCCATGCTGAAACGTCAGAAAGGCGAATCTCTGGCACAGTTGCTGTCCCGTCTGGATCTCGCCATCGCCAGGGCTCACACCGACGACATTTTTACGGATGAGATAAACCCGCAGTCAAAATAGCAGCGCCCCTAGCAGTTGCATCCCATCGGCACAAGACGGCCTGAAGCGAACGCCTGCTGCGAACCCGTTCTCCGCAAATTTTCACAAACCAATCGAGCAGAGCATCTTGCAGCTCGAGAAGGTCGGGAGGCGGGGGGAGGGTGAGGGCGAGTTCTCCCGGCGGCTGAGAGTGGACCGTGATCCGAAAGGTTCGCCAAGCGGTTCATCGGAAAGAATATGAAACGCCGGACCGTAGCCTGTCAGATTCGTTGGCATCTGCTAGAGCCATTCGCTCATGCCGGAGCAAGAAAGCGAACTGCCGTTTGTTTAACGGCAGTCCATGAGTCGGCGGCTTGAAATCGCGGTTTCACGCCGATGTCAATTGCCCGCAATCTAAGTTCACGGAAGCTCGGTTAACATCACTATCTTGCCCACAGCTGTTGCATCGTTGGCCGATACCTGGCCATTCAAGACGAATCTCGCGTTCGGAGCACAGCCGGCGAAATCAATTGTGACGGACAGTGTCGCGGCACTGAACGGTCTAATATTGCCCGCCGTGACTGGCAATGTCGATTCAAGGTGAGGCGCACATGCTGCTCCGGACGCCTGTCGCAATGACAGATTTGTAATTTCAGCATTGTAGGCAGTGCCCGGTCCGCTGTTACTTAGGAAGATGCGCCAAACTCTGGAATTTAACGGACCTGTCTTCTGTTCCACGAGACCGGCGAGTGAAGCCGGTCCGTTTACTGTGTAGCTCACAGAGATAGGGGCCGCTGCGTTGCCCGCTTTATCCATTGCGCCGGAGCATGTCGCCGTGTAGTTACCGTAACCGGACTTATTACCACCCGTTACCGCCAGACTTGCCGGAGTAGCAACTCCAGAAAGCGCATCCGACGTGCTGCAACCTGCACTGGGTGTTTGACCGTAGTAATACACCGCCCCGTTCGATACGTGCGTCACCGTCACGACCGGGGCTGTCAGATCGATCTGAACGGTGAGTGTTTTCGGAGTCTCGACATTCCCTGCATTATCTGTAGCAAAGTAAGTCAGTGTTGTGATTCCTGCTGCTGAGACCGTCACCGACGCAGCGTTTCCCGCCAGAGTTTGCAAGCCAACATTTTCAGCCCCGCTGAGAGAGAACTGGATTTGTTTGACCCCGGAACCGCCGGGGTTGTCGATGGCGCTTAGCGCGACTGTAACGCTCGTGTTGTTCCAGCCATAGCTATTTGGACCGAGTGACGGCATAGCGGTCGTGGCTGGGGGGGTAGTGTCTTGAATTGAAGCTATCTTGGCCACGAAGGCATTCTGACTGCCAGCATTGGTCGATTGGAGGGCGTTGGCCGTTGGAATCGAACCAGCAGATCCGGTGAAGTAAACATTCCCGGAAGCGTCTACAGCTATTCCCTGGCCTTGGCTCACACCGAAGTAGGTAGAATAAACGAGGGCCGAACCAATAGGGTTGAGTTCGGTTACAAACGAATTCAGGCTGTAAGCCGCATTGGTGGGGTTGGATAAAATTGACTGCAAGGCATCGGGCGTCGTCGGGAAGTCGACCGAAGATGTGTATCCTGTTACGTAAGCATTCCCGGAGGTGTCTACGGCAATCCCCATACCACCATCAAAGGTGTGTCCGCCTAAGTAGGTAGAGTAAACGAAAGCCGAGCCACTCGGGTTAAGTTTGGTGACAAAGGCATCGTCATAATCCTCTGAGACACCCCCTTTAGGTTGCAAGGCGTTTGCGGTCGGAAAGTTCGGTGAATATGTCAAACCCGTTACATAAGCATCGCCCATAGTATCCAGGGCGATGCCAAAGCCTTGATCGACGCTATTGCCCCCGAGATAGGTCGAATACACCAGCGCCGAGCCACTCGGATTGAGCTTCGTGACGAAGGCGTTCTCAGAACCGGCAAGGGTCGGTTGTAAGGCATCGGCAGTCGGGAAATTGGACGAAGTGGTATCACCTGTGACGTAGGCATTGCCAGAAGCATCGACGGCGATGCCTCTGCCCGCATCGCTTGCATTGCCCCCAAGATAGGTCGAATAGACTAGCGCCGAGGCACCAGCATTGATTTCGGTGACGAAGGCATTTGTGGAACCTCGAATGGTCGATTGTAGAGCGTTGGCCGTTGGAAAATTCGTCGAACTCGTACTCCCCGTCACGTAGGCGTTCCCGGAACCGTCAACGGCGATGCCGTAGCTAAAATCTTGATTACCTCCTCCCAGATAAGTCGAGTAAACAAGAGCCGACCCACTGGCGTTGATCTTCGTTACAAAGGCGTTCACCGTACCTGCCAAAGTTGATTGTAGAGCGCTGGCCGCTGGAAAATTCGCCGAACTCGTACTCCCCGTCACGTAGGCGTTCCCTGAACCGTCAACGGCGATGCCTTGGCCGGAATCCGAAGCACTTCCCCCGAGATAGGTCGAGTACGAAAGCACCGGATCAATCACCAGCGGCTGGCTGTGGTCATATTCTCCAAGTTGGAATCCAATCCGATTCGTCGACGCCAGCACATAGCTGCTCTCGACCGTCTTTTGCTCTCCCGCTAATTCCTGATACACCAGCGGCTTTTCAAACCGCACTTCCTCGCCCTCGGCGCCGAGCAGCAGGTCTCCTTTCTTGTCTAGCCGTAGTTTTCCCGCGCCATAAAACTTCAAACGAATTTCGTTAGGGTCCACGCCAGGCGCCACGACAAAATCATACTCAAGCCGCCCCTGGTTCCCGTAGTAGACCAGGTCGACTCCCGGATAGACGCCCTCGTACTGCACCTTGGAATACGTTGGCACGTTTGTCCGCCACTTTGCTGGATCATTCCCAATGAAATAGTTGGTCTTTCCGGGCAGTTCTTCCGCGCCCGCCACGCGCGGTGCGGCATTCGCTCCCGCCAGTTCCATCCTCACAATTGTCCCCTCTTCCGCTCCCCCTCCCCGTTTTTTGACAAGCTCCCGACCCGACAATACCTTCATTTCTTCGGTTTTCGGCGCAGTCTTCTTCAGCACAATCACCGCCTCGCTGCCCGTTAGAAACAGCGAATAGCCGTGCCCCCGCGAAAGGAACTTCACCTTGCTGTCCGTCTGCCCGTGATTGGCTTCGAAGCTCAGAGGCAACTTGCCGTATTGATCGAGAATATTGGTTTGAGCTTTGGGGGCGGTCTTGGATGCACTGCTCAGTTGAGGATGCTGTGCAAAGGTTTGAACCGTAATCCCCGGCGCGACCAACAAGGTTATCGCGCTAGACAATGCCAAAGTCTTGCGTCTCATGATGCCTCCTCAGCGGAAATAATCCCATCCTAAGCAGACGGCAACTCGCCGTCTCAGTATCGGATCGCATCGAACCGCGGTGACTATTTCTTCCCGCATGAATCAGGAAAGGGAATGGCGTCCGGAGGCCGGATTTGAACCGACACGTCCCAGACCGCGCCCCATGCGCCTTCCCCACGCCTGACGATTTCGCCACCCCCGGCGAAGATATAAGAGGGCAGATTGGGTGCCATTAAATCTCGTCACTGCTTCCGTGGCACTGCCTTGAGACAAAGGGAGATGGTCGGCTAGAACAGAAACTCGTATTGTCACCAGAGGAAATATTATGCAAGTATTGTGAAAAAGACTTCCTTCACCAATTTGTTCAACCTCTCCGTCCGAAGCCACTTGACAGGTTAGAGGGAAATCCGGGACAAGCACCCCGTTCAGAAACACAAACGGGATCGTCTCGTAGAAGAGCAGTACCTTCCCCCGGACTTCACCACCCCACCCCAGCTCTCAAGACAAGAGGAGAACTGACCATGTAACCCGACGCGGACCTCGAGCACTGTTACTTACACGAATACACCGAAGTCGCGGCGCTTGGTCATGTGGCAACTTCGCTATGCGACGCGAATCTTTACAAGATGAAGTTCACTTAGCGCTCCCGGAATTCCACCCAAGACCGAACGCACATCCATTTAGTTCTTCGAGATCGACGGACCCCTTACGCGAAACTTGACCAGAATATCCTGCTCTGTTTCTACGGGCTGCCCACCGAGCAGAGTTTGCGCATAGCGCCATTCGGAAACCGCGCTTACTGCCGCCTTCACGAGCAAACTCGGGCCGCTTACCGGCTCGACGCTCTGAACGGATCCATCACGATCGACAACAACGTGTAACGTCACAGTTCCCACAATTCCTTGGGACTTCGCCTCCTCAGGATAAACAGGCTCAAGACGGGAGATTACCCGGCCGATCTGGAGACTTCTTGCACTCGACGCTATTTGCGAACTTTTGTCCTGGGGCATTCGGATCGATGGATAAGCGTCAGCGCTGACCGCCACCGACCATGCTAGAGCTGCCGCAGCAGTGGGTTGCTCCGGAACAAGCGTCGGACTCGCGTTCTCTTTAGCATCAGACAGGGCTGCTCCGCCCGCAACACCCGCGGACGGGCTCTTTGCCGGCGCTGGGGAGCTTTCCGTCGGATGAACGGGGGAACTTTCCGCAACTTGGTTTCGAGTATTTTCAACAGATGGAGTCGGCACTGCGACAACAGCCCGTTCAAGATCCTTTGCAGGCTGACTCTTCAGCAAGGAGCCCTCAGTCCGGCGAACGGCGCCAATAACTGTAGACCTTGCAGCAGGTCGCTCAATTTCACGTCGTTGCGGACGTGCCGACGCCGAGCGCGTTTCGGAGCCCGCGGCTCGACCCTGGGCTGCCACCGGCTCGAACTCATGGGTTTGCGAGCGGCCATTCTCCGGCCGGACAGCCGGATCATTTGTAGTCCTATTCCAGGGACGGGTGGCTTTCAATGCAGCCGACTGACTCGTGCCTTCAGTCTTCTGCGCGACAACTGCAGTTACCTGATTCCGAACAGCAGGTTGGTTTGCAATCCATCCGATCCCAGCTGCCGTTGCTCCAGCTAGTGTTACTACCGCCGCGAGACGCCTCAATTTTACAGTTCGTGTTCCTGAAGTTGTCCATTGAAATGCGCGTGTTAATTTGATACCAAACTCGCGTCCCTCCGCCGACTGCTGGCGGACAGCTTCCAATGCGTCCACTTCGGCCGGTAACTTGTCACGGGGCACCTCGGGCACGGCAAGATCCGCTGGGACTGAGGCTCGCCAGTTCTCTTGAACTACACTGAGGGAGGGCGCTTCTCCGGAATTAGAGATCTCTTTGAGCCTGGAGTTTGCCGGTATATCTGCTTGTCCGTCAGGGCTACCGGGAAGCCCAACAATTAACTCTTGAAGTTCCGGCTGGGGTTCCTGCCGCGGAATTGAGACTTTCGCTGGCGCGTCCGTAGAAGCCAGGTGGTCTCCCGAAAGGATCGCCTCCAGCATCCTCTTCTCGACAGTACTGTTCGCATTCAGAATCGCCGGTAGGGGGGCCATTGGAGTCTTAGCCCGTACATCGCCTGCTGGGTGTTGCTCCAACTTGGAAAGTTTCCTCTCTCCCGTTGGAAGTTCGCCTCCCAAAGCTTCTGCGGCAAGCCAATCTCTGATTCGCTGGCGAGAATCTTCTGGCACACCGATGAACGCTATGCCCACTGTCTTACCTGATTCGCTTCTCCACGCCAGCTGCCCGCTTACCTCCATCCAACCCTTGGAATCTGGTACTTGAATTCTCATGCCCCTTGTGTGATTGCCAGACAACGCTAGAGCGGCGGTGAGGGCTATGCCATCCTCGCTCATGTTAAAGGCGAGACCGCCGTTTGTGTTTTCCAGATTGACGTACAACGGTGGGATGATTGCCGTCCGAGTTTGAGAGCGACGTTCAGCAACTGCCGGAGCGCCTCCCGCGTCTTGAAATTTGTCCGGCATAACTTGCCCATGTCGCGGATCGGCCTTGACAACACCTATCCGAATCTCGTGCAGGCGAGTAACTGAATTCCCAGGGACGATCTCACCTTGCTTTTCGTTTTCCTCTTCCTCAATCAGCACGGGGTTCGCAATTTCCAGATTCGGACTTCCGGATGCGCCTACGCTGGCGTTGTCCACAATGCAATTTTCTTTTTCGATGGGCTCGTCTTTCGCCAGGCCAAATCCGCTGCGCGACGCTTCCGCCTCGATCCAATTGCTTATTCGGCGGCGCGCTTCCTCCGCCAGGCCGACAAACCGAACTCCTCCTTCTTTCTTTGAATTGCCCCTCCACGCAATCTCTCCGCTTGCCTCTACCCAGCCTTCGGAGTCCGGCAAGAGAATTCGGATCCTTAAGAGAGCTTCGCCAGCCAGATCCAAGGCAGACGTCAGGGCCAATCCGTCTTCACTGATATTGAAAACGACACCCCCATTCAAATTGTCCAGGTTGGCGTAGATAATAGGAGGCGTGATAAGCGCCCGAACCCTACCTCGGCGTTCGGCGATTTCGAGTACTCTTCGCTTGCTATATAATGTTCCTGGCATGGACCATTATTCTTTGGACGAGAATCTAGCAAATAGCCTGTCGTCAATCACTTAAGTATTAGGTTCGTGCAACACCCTCCGCAATCAGGTAAACCCTGCATTGCCCACCAGTTAAGGCCCTGAATTGCGAGGCATCCCTCGGATCTCTCAGCGAGTTCTGGCTAGTTTTCTGGGGTAAGACTGACTTGCCCGATCCAGACAACGCCGCGGATCTGGTTATCTAGTTTGGAGCTCGCAGGCCTCGCGATCCTGACGATCAATAAGTGTGTGTCGGCTCTCGTTTTGAACAAAACTTGTTTTGGCGACCAACCAGTGGTCCCCGCGACGTTTTCGGTCGATAGAAACAGCTTGCCCATGTCAAAAGCATCGAAAATCTGGAATCTGGGCCCGCTGTCGGTCGTAATTCCGCTTGCGCGCAAAGAGCCTGAAAACCTATAGCGTGTGTTTGGTCGCACAACCACAAACTGAAACACGTGTTCATAGTCAAGGTTATGCTTCCCGTTGAACTCGATTCGAAGAGCCCGGGATCCCACGAGAGAATCCTGGGTGTCCAGGCTTACTACGGCGCCCTCGGCGGGGACGACGCGCCAATCTAGCCCCCCGTTGAGAATGTCAAATCTGAATTCCCCATTTGTAATCAAATTGGGGGCCTTCGTCCGTGGTCCGATTTGTGCCGAGAAGCGCTCATTCAAGTCCGACCACACAGCTTCGAGGTGGCCCACATCTTGGTGTCGGATTAACGCGTCGAGATATGGGAAGGCCTCGCGGAGATCAAATGGCAATTGCAGTTGAAGCATCCAAAACCAAACCTGTTCCGCAGCAACCATGTTGCCCTTCTCAATTTGGAAGTTCAGATAGTCAAGGAATGTAGAAGCCTGACGAGGCAGCATGTCCTCAAGAATTGCGCCATTGTCACGTGTTGCTCTTGTGGCAAGTAAGAAAACGTCACGGTGGGCTGGGGTGCCGCCTGCCAGAACTATTCGAAGCGACCGCAGCCCTTCTGGAATCCTGTGAGTCCTAAACGCAAAATTGGCGAATCTCCAATTGATCTCAGGCGAAGCGGGGAAGAGCTGGATCGCGCGTTCGAATGCTCTCGATGCATCGATTGTTCGCCCTGCCCAATCGTAGGCCGCCCCAAGGTCGCTCCAAAAGTGAGCATCGTACGGACTCAAGCGCGTCGCATTCTCATAGAATGCAACGCTTGCGTCTAATTCTTTGGTGTTTCCATAGAAGTGTGTGAGTGTTCCCAGCGCATCATAGTATTGCGGGTTATCACCGTCGCACTTTATCGCTGCTTGAATCGAACCCGGCGACTCCTTCCGAAAATACCAATCGCCGATCCCTCGCCTCGCCGCCTTGTAGATGCAGAAAAGCAAACCAAGCAGCAGACAAAATCGAGCCGCGAAAGTGAAGTACTGCCTGTCGCTCATCGGAAGATCCTCGTCGAAATCCTCTCCCCTGGCAAGGCTGTAAACGGAGCGAACTCTTTTTGCGCAACTTCCCTTCGCGTTGCTAACTAGCGCGTCTTGCTTGTTGAGCCTTAGACCAAGAATTATTCGTTGCGAAGGCTCGATTTGAACCAACGACTCCTACGGCGTCCGCAACTTGCTGCACGACGATGCGGGCGGACGAGTGGAGCCACATATGTGTGTCGCTTGCTTAAATGGGCGGGACGTTTTTCCGCAGCGGGCACTCACTGATGCTCTGCTATGCGACGACGGCGTCCACATGCGATCAACTGAGCTCTCATTTTGGGCGATCCAGAGGGAAGCGAATTTCTTGTCCAACATCGATATGGTTGGGATCTCTTAATTCCGGATTCAACTTCTGAATTTCCACAAGGATCGTGTTGTCGTAACGTCCGACAGTCGAGATGCAGAGGTCTCGGAGTGTGTCATTTGGTTGGACAACATACGTGAAAAAAGCAGGGGAGCCTTCGCGACTACCGGCTTGCGGGGTCTCTTGGTCGCGCGTGGAGTCGAAGTTGCTCATAACCGCCCGCGCAGGCGGAGCCTTCATTTCCGCCGCCTTTGGAGCGCTTGCAATAATCCGACGGGTATCAAACGAGGGTTGAGCCGTCCCTGACCCTCTATGCATGCCAAGGTAAATCGCTAAACTGCCTGCCACAAGCGCAACAACAGACGTCTGAAAAACCCGTTGTCTTAAAAATCTGAAAGGATAATTTCTGAACCAGGAATACAAAGGCTGCAACGACTGCCGCAGACCGCCAGTACCCCGTGGCGCTGTTGGCTGGGTCCGTACTGGATTTGTTCGGTCACGATGCTCCAACGATAGGGCCGCAGCAGCTTCTTGTATGACTTCGCCGGTAATTTGCTTGCTCTGAAGGGCGCAACCCAACGACATGGCATTGAAGCACAGATTGTTAATGAGCCGCGGTATCCCCCTGCTCCGCTCTGCTATGAGCTCAAGGGCCCCGGGAGTGAACAATCCGACTTCCTCGTGCCCTGCTACTCGAAGCCGATGGTTAATGTAGTGACCGACCTCCAATGGGGGTAGGGCGTCCAAACGTGCCTGAATCACGATTCGCTGACGCAATTGAGCCAAGCTCGGATGTGACAATCGATTTGCTAGTTCTGGCTGACCAGTGAGCACAATCTGGAGTAGTTTCTTGTCTGTCGCTTCGAAGTCAGAGAGCAGCCGCACCGTTTCCAACACCGTGTCCGAAAGATTCTGAGCCTCGTCAATGAAGACAACAACCTGCCTTCCTGCCAGCGCCTCGCGATAAAGGAATTCGTTAAGCTCTGAGTGCATCCGCACGATATCTTCGCCATCGCTTTTTAAACCTAAGTCGTTCATCAAGTAGCGAATAAGCTCCCGCGAATCGCACTGAGTTTGGAATAGGAAGGCGCTGTGGACATAGCCTCTCCAGCGTTGCAGGAGCTGAAATAGGAGTGTCGTCTTTCCCATTCCCGGTTCTGCGACCAGAGAGAGAAAACCACGCCCTGTTTCAATCCCATAAACCAGGGAAGCAAGAGCCTCACGGTGCCCAGGGCTGAAATAAAGGTAGTGTGGGTCAGGAGTCACTCCGAACGGCTGCTCACGCAATTGATAGAAATCGAGAAACGTGGGCGATAGGACCATTGGGATTCACCGCGCCGGTCTAATTGAATTCCGGCGTGAAAGGAATACTCTGCCGCCGTACCTCGGTGTTCGAAGCGATTCGATTCACGTCAAGTCGTTTAGTGGGGAAGCCACCCACTGTCCCCAGTCTGACTGGAGTATAAGGAAAAGGTGCTAATGGGTCCGGCGCCGGCTGATTTGCGTTTGATCCCCCAGGGTATTCCGCACTAATCCAGCTACGATCAATTTCGACCGCGACGGAGCGCCGCAACAAACTAACGGACAATATAAGCTTCAATCTCGACTTGATTCTGAGTACGATACCGCTCAAGCCACGCAGTGGCCCATTCTCAATATGTGCAACATGGCCGACCTGCATATAGGGCCAGGGTATTACGGAAACGCCGCTCCTTTCTGAATGCTGGATCGCGCTAATTTCCTCCTCTTCGACCGGCATTGGAGTGTTGCCCACTCCGACGATTTGGATCACACCTGGAGACATCAGAATGGGAAGCCGATTGTTCGGATTCATCCGACAAAAGAGAAACTCGGGAAACAGTGGCATTTCAACCTCTTTCACACGGCCGGACCACTGGCGAGTAATTTTAATGAGGGGCAAGTAACACTCATAACCGGCGTTCTCCAAGAGTAAGGTCGCATTCTTTTCCCGGTTGGTCCGGGCAAGGATCGCGAACCATGGCCCCTGCTGATTCCGCATGCACATCGCGCCCCCTGGAAATGCTACCGTTATAGGAGTCCCCTTATGGTTAGAAGCTCGGCAAAAACTTTGTTAACGAACCAGGGATTTGCCTCGCGTGGGACGGTAGCTCATGCAAAATTCCCTCACAATCAGGTCTAAACCTTAAATATTGCAGCGGCAAATTCCTGATGCGGAACTGTGCCCACATTCGTCGTAATTCTGCTGTAGCCACTGGATGTAGGTGCGAGTGCGGAGCGAATGCAACTATCGTCTTCCCACTGAGACGATCGCCGGGTTCAAAAACTCTTCACATCAGCCTAATCCTCTCGCCAATGCGCGCGGCAAGGCGCCTTGCTCATCGCCGTGGATTGCAGATTGAAGGCAGATCAATCGGCTGCCCGTAGCGCACCGGGGGGGAGTTGCCCAGGGACCATGGCGGGTATGAGCCGCTCCAATACTTTGGCTCCATTCATGGCTAATTGGATTTGGCGAGGTTGTTTTGCAGCAGGGACTGTATGCGTTGAAATTCCTGGAGTTCTTTGGACGCCAGTTCCGTCTTTCCCTGTTTTCGATGCAATACCGAGAGCGCCTGATATGCCTGTGAAGCAAGGAGCGTTTCCTTCTCGAGTTCAGTAACCCGAAGCAGAGCGCGCTCTGCTTCCGGAGGCTGCAGGTTGAGCGCGGATTTCCCTAGATCGTAAAGCGTCTCGGGCATATCGGGATGCAATTCGTCGGAGCGCTGCAGTTCAGATACGGCTTCCTTCATTTTTCCCTGCTTCATCAGGGCGTCACCGAGACGGAACGCAGCTTCCGCGCTGCCCGGCTGAATCTGCGTCTCCTGGCGAAAAAGTTGTTCGGCCTTTGGCCAATCGGAGACCGAGGCGTAGACCTCACCGAGTTCGAGCCGTACCCCGGGCAAATCAGAACGCATGCGGATCGCCTGTTCATACTCCTGCTCGGCCTTGGCCGTGTCCTTTGTCGAGAAATAATGTTGAGCCATGGCCTGGTGCGCGCGGGCGGAGCCAGGAAATGCAGATAGCAGGGAGTCCATGGACTGCGAGGAAAGTCCTTCGCTGGCGCGGGCGAGGTAATACAACAAATCCGGATCGTTCGGCGTTTTTGCCAGGGCGGCCTGCAAACTGGCCACGGCCTCGGAATATTTGCCACTTTCCATTTGCGCAATGCCGAGCGCACCGTACTCCCGGACACGCTCCAAATGTGGAATCGCGTTGGCTGCATAACCTTGGGAGAGCAGAGCAAAACCGAGGAGGCGCTGCGTGGTGGGAGAATCGGGGTTCAGTTCGGCTGCTTTGTTGAGCGGGGCAATGGCTTTTCCATATTCGCCTTTCTTCATGTAAGCATCGCCCAGATTCAGAAAACCCATTTCGTAATTCGGCGAAATGCGCGTGGCGTCCGAGAATTCCTTGATGGCATTGTCGAGGTCGCCGCGTTTTTCCAGTTCCACGCCGGTTTGCAAGTGCTGGATGGCTTCTCGCGAGGCGCTTTCGGGAGCCTGCTGGCCAGCCAGCAGAGACGCGAACAGGAACGATGTCACCAGCCTGGTAATCATGGCGCGGATTTCTCCTTTATGACGAGATACTGATCGACTTTGTCCGCAGCAACTTTTTGCCGGATTCCAGAGGGCCAGCGAATGTCGATGAGTGCCGTCGTTGCCGCGCCCAGTCCGAAATGCAGGCGGGGATCGCTGGAGGAAAGATAGCTGCCGGCGGCGGTGGCAAAACGAACCTGTCCATTCACTTCGACGCGCGCGCCGTATCCATCGCGATTGCTTTTTGTGCCTTCGAGAACGATGCCGAGCCAGTGGGCTTTGCCGCCGCGATTCATAAAAACGAGAGGCGCGCCCTGCAAGCGTGTCGCGACTACATCCATCCAGCCGTCATTGTTCAAGTCGCCGAACGCGGCGCCGCGGCCCGCAACGGCTTCGTCAGTTCCCGCATTTGCACGTTCAAAGCGGCCGTCGTGATTCAGCGCAAGAAGCGGCGGCTCCAAATACCTGATTGTGGAGTCGTATTTTTCGACGTTGTCGAAGACGTGTCCCTGAATGATGAACAGGTCCTTCCAGCCGTCGTTATTAAAATCTTCGAGGCCGACGCCCCAGCCAGAGACATTGCCCGAAAGAAGGCCAAGCCCGGCTTCCAACCCTTGCTCGCTGAAAACGCCCTGGCCGTCATTGTGAAACACGCCGTACGGCTCATGCGGTAATTGCGTGACGACCAGGTCCGGCTTGCCATCGTTATCGTAGTCCTGGAAAGCGACGCCCATACCGGAAAGCTTTTTGCCGTCGACGGTCAGGGCCGCGCCGGAATCGAGAGCCACTTCGCGGAACGTGCCGTCACCGTTGTTGTGAAATAGGTATTGCTCAATCGCGTCATTTGCGACAAACACGTCGGCGAAACCGTCGCCGTCAAAGTCGGCGAACGCGACACCGAGGCCGTGCCCCTTTTTTGCCGCGATTCCCGACTTGACGCTGACATCTTCGAAGGTGCCATCGCCGCGGTTGTGAAAGAGCAGATTCGAGACCGGCGGAAATTCCCCTGGCGGGCAATATGTTGGCATCTGCGTGCCGCAGGTTTTGTTTTTTTGCATGCTCCAATCGAGATAGCGGACGACGAAGAGATCGAGCTTACCGTCGTTGTCGTAGTCGAAGAATCCAGCGGACACGGACCATCCCCCAGCGGCTACGCCGGCCTTTTCGGTGACATCGGTAAAGGTGCCGTCGCCGTTGTTGTGGTAGAGGATATTCCTGCCGTAATTGGTGACGTAGAGATCAGGGTAGCCGTCGTTGTCGTAATCGCCGACGGCGACGCCCATGCCGTAGTTGGTGTCGCCGGCTTTGGACAGGCCGGCTTTCTCCGTCACATCGGTGAAGCTGCCGTCGGGATTTTGCCGATACAGGCGATTCCAATAGCTGGGTTCATGACGAGAGAAGAAATCCAATTTGCCGTTGGACGAAGGGACGCGCCCGCCATTGACGAGAAAAATGTCCAGTAAGCCGTCACGGTTGTAGTCGAGCAGAGCAACTCCACCGGGCATGGTTTCGATCAGGTACTTTTTCATTGTGGGAGAATTTTGCAGAACAAAATCCAGCCCTTTCGGTGTGTAGACGCGGAAGACCGGGTCGGTGCCGACGGTTGAACCCGCGGTTATCAGGGCACTGACACCCAGGCACGAAAGTAGGACCCTAGCGCGCATTCTCCGACAAATAATATGACAGCGCCACCCAGTTAAGAAATCGAAAGTCGCCGGGTTATTTCAGTTCAGACTGGCACGCGACTTCGTGTTTGTGTCGAACTCGATGGTTTCCCCGCTTTCGCTGTCCGGCACTTCCACGGTGATGCTATGGTGTTCAGAATCTACATGCGGCGATGCGGATAGTGCTTTGCCCTGCACGGAGACTAGCCCGCTCGGGGCGTCCCATCCAAACAATGTGATTTGAATCGCGCTCCACCACGGCTTGTATCGGCCCTGGTGCGGGCCGATGCTCACTTTCCATCCGCTTGCAGTTTTCTCGCAAGAGAAATGCAGCCGCAGAAAGGCGCCGTCGCGATATTCGAAGGTGCTGCCGTCGTCGAGGTACAGTGCGCCCCCGCAGTCGTCGCCTGGATAAACCCGCAACGTCAGTGGGCCATCGGGGCGATCTGAGGTGCTTTGCACGAGCGGTTGCAGCGGAAGGATGGAGCCAGAGCGCACGAAAACGGGCAAGGTCTCCAGCGCCGGGTGAATCGGGACGCGAAGAGCGGAGATGGTGGGTTCGAACAACTTTTCGCTGATTAAGTCACCCTTCCAGTAGTCAAACCACCGACGGCCGGGGAGCGCTGCTACGTAATCATCGGATTGCTCGGGGAACGGTGGAGGAGCGACCAAAAGCGCGAAACCAAGGAGGAATTGATTGCCCGCAGCGACATCGAGGGGCGAACCGTCTAGCGTAGCATTGGGAAATTCCAGAAATAACGGGCGAAGGATCGGCACGCCGGTGCGGGTCATCTCTTCGGCTGTGGTGTAGAGATATGGCAACAAACGGTAGCGCTCTTCGATATAGCGGCGCTGGATGGCTTCCTGTTCAGGTCCGTAAACCCAAGGTTCCTTGTTTCCCGATCCTTTATTGGTGTGGTTGCGATCGATGGGCTGGAATGCCGCGAGCTCCACCCACTTCGTCAGCAGCTCCGGTTTTGGGGTGCCGATAAAGCCGCCTACGTCGGCGCCGGTCATGCCAAAACCGCTGAGGCCGAGGTTCAAAATCATAGGCGTGGTCAAGCGCAAGTGGTTCCAGGAGCTGGTGTTGTCGCCGGTCCAAGTAGCGGCGTAGCGCTGGCCACCGGCGTAGGTTGCGCGAGTGAGAACAAAGGGACGATGGACGGGATCGAGTTTCAGCAGGCCATCGTGGGTGGCACGGGAATTCTCCATACCGTAGACATTGTGAATTTCCGAATGCGCGGCTAGACGAGACTGAAACCCCGGCTCGTCGATGCGGTGCTGAACGGTGAGGGGCATGGTCTTGCTGCCGACTTTGAAGACGGAGGGTTCGTTCATGTCGTTCCAGAACCCGGAAACACCGTCGGCGACGAACTGCTTGTAGAGCGTGCCCCACCATTCGCGCGAGCCTTTGTCCGTAAAGTCCGGGAAGACGGAAAGGCCGGGCCAAACGTCGCCGACATAAAGGGAACCGTCGGGGTTTTTCACGAAATGATTGCCGCTGATTCCGGAGTCGTAGGGGAGATAACCCGCAGAGGGAACATCCGCGATATGCAAATCGGTGATGGCAACGACGTGGAATTCCTGCTTGCGCAGATCGGCAAGCATTTGCGTGAAATGCGGGAACGCCTGCGTGTTCACGGTGAATGGGCGATTGTTCTGCTGGTAGTCAATATCCAGATAAATGACGTCGGACGGAATCTTGTCGGCGCGCAGATGGTTGGCGATTTCGCGGACGCGACCTTCGGTTTCGTAGGAAAAGCGCGCTTGCTGATAGCCAAAAGCCCAGAGCGGCGGCAGGGGCGGCGTTCCAGTCATCCAGGCGTAGGTCTCCACGACTTTTTTGGGCTCCGGTCCATAGATAAGGTAGTAGTCGGGAGAGCCGCCCTCCGCGCCAAACGAGTAAACGTCGCGAACGCTCTGCCCAAAATCGAAATTAGTGCGCCAGGTACTGTCCAAGAGAACGCCGATGGAGCGGCTTTCGTTGAAGGCTAGGAAAAAGGGAATGCTTTTGTAAATGGGGTCTCCGGATTCCTGGAAACCAAAATAATCGGTATTCCACAGACTGAAACTCTGATTGCGGCGGTCGAGCGAGCCAACTTTATCGCCCAGCCCGAAGTAGTGCTCTGTTTCGGGCATGCGCTTGTAGATACGGTAAGAAGACCCATGGAAGTCGAGCGGCCAGCCGGCAGCATCGTTTTGGAGAATATGTCCTTGCAAATCGGAAACGACGAGGCGCAAGAAATTGCGATCGATTTTCACGAGCAAGGCAGAGGTCCGGAAGCCTACGCCGGATTCGTCGTCCTGGGGAGTGACATTCACGCGATGCGTGCGCGCTACGGGTAGAACGGCCCAAGAGGCGTCTTCGGCGAGCGCTCCGTCTTCCGCTATGCGCACGCGTAACACGTCATCGCGCAGCGCTTCGACACGAAGGAGGGATTTTCCGGAGCGCACTTCGATTCCCGACGGCAATGCAGTACTGGCCGTCAGCGAATCAATGAAAGCCACAACGCCGGAGACTGCGGAACTGGATGGCGGCCCGGAATCACGGGCGATGAGACCGCTCGATACGAGCAGTAGAACCAAGAAGCTGCGGCCGAGCACACTGCGCAACGAGAGTTCCCCGGGAAAGCTCATGCGGCGAACCTCTGATACGAACTTCTCCTGCCACATGGAGAGCTCCTATCCGCGATGCAGGCCAGGTTTGATAATTTGTTGATTACCGTCACGAACGGAACCCTGCAGGCGGAGACGAGTTTCTTGACTTCGAATCCTTTGTCCGCCGCCTGCAAGGTGCTGGCTCCCAGGGTGGGGAACCTCCAGCAGGTGCTGAGGCTAGAAGTAGAATTTGCCAGCAAATTGAATGGTCCGCGCTTGATACGCTGCAGTTATACGACCGAAGTTTGGCCCGTCGCCGAGATTGGTGTCCGGCAGAAAGAAGTCGGGATGGTTGAGCGCGTTGAACATTTCCATCCGGAATTGCACGCGCATGTTCTCGTGAATGTTCCACCATTTTTGAATGCCCATATCCCAATCGAAGTAATCCGGGCCATGGATATTCGAGAAGAACCTGGGGGCGTTGCCGAAGGTGAACGCAGCCGGTTGCGAGAACGCCGTAGAATTCAGCCAGTCATTGATGGACTGATTTTGCGGTATGGGATTCACGCCCGGAACGACGTTGGGGCGCTGGTTGAAACCAAAGCCGACGTTGTTGACAGCAGGCTGGATGGAAATGGGCAATCCGGATTCCGCGGTAAGGATTCCGGACCACGCCCAGCCACCGAGAGCCGAGTCCAGGGCGCGATTCCAGTCCGATCCAAACCGCTTGCCTTTGCCGAAAGGCAATTCGTAAACATAGGAGGCTACGAAACGATTCGGAATGTTGCTCACGTCCACGGAGTAGTCAGGGGCGAGATTGTACGAATTGAGATTGTTCGTACCGCCGCCGGGAAATGCCCAACCCGAATTTCCCTGGACGTCATCCATGAAGCGTGAATAGGTGTAGGAAAGGTTCAAGTCGAGGCCGGAGTGCCAGCGGTGTTTGAAGGTAACTTCTACCGCGTGATAAGACGAGGTGCCGACTGCGGGCTCACTCTCGAATGTGCTGCAGTATTCCGGGAAAGGAAGCAGAGTCTGCTCCAAGGTGATCGTGGGATTGTTCAGACCACAGCTGCTCGAACCTATGTGGCCATAGAAAGGGTTCGGCACGGAGTTGAACAGCGCGTTGCCCATCGCCAAATCGCCCGCGGGCATCACATTCCACTGCTCGCCGGTGGCAAGCACATTGGTGCCGTGATTGCCGATGTAGCTGACGTCCAGCAGATCGTTGGGTGTAAAGCTATATTCGACGCCGGCCATCCACTGCTGCATGTACGGGGTGCTGCGGTTGGGATTCACGGCAGTGGCGCCGAAGCCGACGTCCTGCAACCCGCCGGCGGAGTTACCCGTTGGCAGGCGCTCGCCGGTCGGGAAGGCGCTGCCGCAGGGAGCGAGGACACCGGTTTGCGGTTCACAAGTGACGTTCGCGTTGCCGCTTAATGTCGAAGCGGGGTTGAGACCGTTGTTGAGGCTGGTGATCCAGCTGGTTGACTGGGAGAAGCCGTCATTGGGTCCCTGGCCGTAATAGTTCGGCACGTAGAAAATGCCGTAGCCCGCGCGCACGACCAGTTTATTAGCAGCTTGTATGGCCACGGAGACGCGCGGAGCAACATTGTTGTACGAAGTCTTGTAGAGGCCGCTGTTGCCGGGGGAGTTGAAGATTATTTCACCCGGATAGGATACACCGTTGCCAACCTCCGAGCTAATGGGGTTCACCGCAGTGAAGCTGAAATAATTTTGCGCGTTGTGCCGTTCGGTGGGCGCAGTTTGTATTTCATAGCGCACTCCTAGGTTGAAAGTGATCCGGCGCGTGACCTTGTAACTGTCCTGCACGTACCAGCCGAGGAAGTGCTTATCGGTCGCGGGAAAAGCCTGGAACGTGGTTTCCGAACCGGTGCCTACGCCGAGCAAGAACGAGGCGAACCCGTTGCCGGTATTCGCGGTGGGATTGTTGGGATCGGGGCCAGCGGTCGAGGCGGTATCGAAATTCAAGTCCGTTTCGCCGTAGTGACCACCGTCAACGCGAAGCCAGATATCCGTGAAACCGAAGTCGATTTCATGTTTGCCCTTCATCTTCGAGAAGTCGAGTGAAGAGGTCCAGAAGGTCTGCGGAGTGATATAGTCGTTGTTCCCACCCACCGCGCCGAGACCGGCGTAACCTTGCTCGGTAATCTGCGGGAACTCCGGTGCAATCGAGTCGACAAAGGAAGGAAGGCCGAGTTGCGAGGCCTTGAAACCCAGGCCTTGGCCGGTGGCTTGTTCGACGTGACGATTGATGCCGAAGTTGAAGTTCATGGTAAATGTCGGATCAAAGATGTGATTAAGGCCGAGATTCGAGCTATAGCGGTTGTTCGGGTTGGTCAGCCCTGGCCCCGCTGGATTGGAAGCGCCGTAGAAATCCGGCGTGTTGGTTTTGGTCTGGAACTTCTGGGACCAGCGGCCGTAAATGCGGTTGTTGTCGTTAATGTTGTAGTCCAAGCGAACCGAGTACTCGTTGGACCATTCGGGAGCGGTCCCGGTGGCTGTGAAGTTGTTCACGAGATTCGAATTGGAAGTACTCGGAAAGTAGTTTCCGGAAGCGATGCTGGAAGCGATAGTGTCCATCATGGCGCTGGGGATGCTGTTGCCGGCGATGGGGTCACGAATAAATTCGGTGGTGGCGCCGACCGGGCAGTTACTTACAGATAGATTTGTGACCGGATCGAGTTGGCCGCAGGTGACCTGGCGAGTGCTGAAAGGATTGTAGATTGCGCCGCTGAAGATTGGCCTTCCCTCGTAGTCGGTGCCCACTTGGGATCCCAATATGGATTGAAAATTCCCGGAACGCTCGGCGGAAGTCGGCAGAGTGTAGACGCTGGTATCGGGCGTTCCTTGCCGGAGACCCTCGTAATACCCGAAAAAGAAAAGCTTGCGTTTGATTATCGGGCCACCAATGGTTCCGCCAAACTGATTGCGATGAAACGCGGGCTGCTGTCCGTTGTTGAAGAAGTAGCGGGCATCGGCGCCGCTGTTGGCGTAGAACTCGTAGGCGTCGCCGTGGAACTCGTTAGAACCGGACTTGGTGACCATGTTGACGACGTTGCCGCTGCTCCAGCCGTATTGAGCGGTAAAGGCGTTGGTCTGAATCTTCATTTCCTGGACGGCATCGACGGAAGGAACATAGACTACGCCACCCCAGTCCCCACGAGTATCCCAGGTTCCGTCCAGCAGGTATTCGGCTGTATCGAAGAAGGTGCCGCCAAAGTTCAGGAAGGAAATATCCTGGTCCGCTGTTTGTGCCAGGCCGGGAGAACCGACAACCTGCTCTTCTGCGGCGTTGTTAACCGAAGAGTTGATCAGGGTCAGGCTGATGACGCTTCGGAAGTTTAGCGGGAGATCGCTGGTCACCTTGGCGGAAACGTCCTCGGAAATGTTGGCGTTGTCCGCGTTGACGAGCGGAGCTTGCGAACTGACTTCGATACTTTCGGTGACGGCCCCGACGGTCAAAGTAACGGGCTGCTCGGCGGTCTGTCCAGCGGCTAAAGTGATGCCTCCCTGCTTGTAGTGCTTGAATCCGGGTGCCTCGACTTCCAAGACGTACACTGCGGGAGGCAAAAACGTAAATGTGTACAACCCTTGGTCCTTGGTAGTGTAGGTTCGCGAGAACGCGATTTCGGAGCTCGTGAGGGTCACCTTGGCTCCACTGACCGAGCTGCCGGCCGGGTCGATGATTGTGCCGTTGAGCGTGGCCGTGAATGCCGCGGACGATTGACCATAGACTTGGGCACTACCCAAACCGGCAAACACAAACAAAATGAGCAAAAAGCGAAACCTGAAGCGACGCAACTGGTCAAACGACATAGCGACACACCTCCTCGAAGTCGGCAAAAGCCAAACTTTCACCCCTACAGTTTGTTAGCCCGGAGACCCACGTCGCTTGTACGAACACGAACGCCTGGCGGCAAACAGCGAGCGAGCAGAACCGGCAACTGTGGGATTTATAGAAAAAGTTGATAGGAACGTGCAAGCGTTTGCAGGATAACAATTGGCGTAAGACAGGAAAAGGACCGGGACCGCCGCTATCCTTCGTAAATACAAATACTTAACTACCTGTTAAGAAGAGGTTAAGAGAGCGAGAATTCGTTCTTATCGTTGCAACAAAACGAAAACGGAGTAGTATGTGGACACAATCTTTTGACATACGTCGTCGGGGGCTCCAACGGTGCCCGGTTCTTGGGGCTGGAGTTGATTCCGTTAGAGGTGGGTTTGTACGATGCTCATGCATCAACTTGCGGAGGGGTGGCTCCCGATGACGCCCGGTGATCAGGCGCTGGTTCAACAGCAGCTCGAGAAGCTTCTCGCGACTCCGCATTTTAGCTCGAGCCGGCGATATCCAAGTTTTCTGCGATTCGTGGTGAGTAGCGCGCTGGCTGGCCAAACCGAACTGCTCAAAGAACGCATCCTGGGGGTGGAGATTTTCGGCAGGCACACCGATTACGACACCGCTACCGATCCCATCGTGCGTGTGACGGCTGCGGAAATCCGCAAACGAATCGAGCAGTACTACCAAGAGGCGGGACACGATCAGGAAATTCGTCTCAGCCTGCAGCCCGGGTCGTACATTCCGCAGTTTTCTCTCCCGGCCAAGAGCAGCGGGCAGGCCCTCGTGCAGGTAATCCCGGCTGGGCCGCCTTCGTCCGCGAAGTTGAGACATGCCGACGAAACGGAGACTCGCCGTGTTCGTGCTCCCAAGAGGGTGATCGCGTTCCGGATAATTCTGGCGGCGGCGCTGACGATCTTGGCGGGGGCCGGTTACTTTGCATGGCGAAACCTGCATCCTCCGATGGTCAAGACATTCTGGGCGCCTTTCGTAGCTTCCGGAGAACCGGTGCTCTTTTGCATCGCGGACCAGAACCAATATTCCAACATCAAACTGCGCGACGCCACCGATCCAAAACACGAAACCACGCTGAACGACACGCTTACTACGGTGGTCATCGATGACGTCGAACCACTGATCAATATCGCGGGGCTTCTGAAGACTTACGGCAAGACCTATCGCGTCCAGGCGGAAGCCAACACCAGCCTGACAGACCTTCGCCACGGCCCGTCTGTGTTTATCGGCGCCTTCGACAATGGTTGGACACTCCGCCTCACTGTGCCTCTGCGCTACCACTTTGCCAACGATCCGGACATGACGCGATTCTGGATTGAGGACCGCGAACATCCCGGGAAAGCACAATGGATTTTGGTCCGCGATGTCCAGCAACGCACGGGCACGTATAAGGATTATGCAATTGTGGCGCGGTTCGTAGATCCGAACTCTGGCCAGTATTCGTTAGTCGTAGCGGGAATTGCTCGGGGCGGTACTGTTGCGGCCGGAGAATTTCTGGTCGATTCCGACCGGATCAATGAAATTTCGAACTACGTTCCCAAATCTTGGAACCGCAGGAACATCGAAATCGTCTTGGAAACACAAGTTATCGAGGGTCGTTCGGGATCCCCACGGATCGCCGCCATCCACGTCTGGTAATCCGCCCCGAAATCGGAAGCGTACCGATGCGCGCGAGACTGGCCCCTTTCCCACTTCATGGAGGGACCGCAGCACCACAGATCGACAACGGCACAAGAGAATTTACACTTGCAAAAGGTTTTGAATACTAACCCGATCGGTGAGCTGATAACTTCTGGGTTGCCCGGATCCGGCGCCGCGAACTCTCGCCGAGGCTCTGAGCATACGCTATGAATTTAGCGGTTTCGTGCAGCAGGCTCGTCTGAGCGAGCTGACGAACCTTATCGCCAAAGCGGACACCCATGCGTTCCGTCCATGCCTTCCGAATCAGCTCACGCCATGCAGAATCGAGGGATTGCTCGGCCCATCTCACGGCAGAAATCTTCGATTGCACAGTGCCATTTTTGCATGTGTAAAGCATCCGGCAACAAGTGAGCACGGCGAATGACTGACCGAATCGCGTGTTGAACCATCCGAGCGGCCGATCGATCTCGGCGACAAAACGACCCTTGAGCTCTTGAATCGCAGCGACGGCCTCCGTGCGCAAGGCTCTAGTTGGTACCGGGTGCAGTAGAGTTTTCGGATCAGGCCCAATGATGGTGATGCCCCGTTCGCGAAGAATCCACCGAACGTGCCATCGATTGTCGTGAATCGAACGCTCCAACGATGTGCTTCCGTTGTCTACGAACCATAACGGCTCTACTCCAACCCGATCAGTCCGATTCAGCAAATCCGTACTTATATAGGACCCCTCCAGATGCTCGGCCGGATAGCATCCGAGAGCATGGATGCCGACATGTGTTGCTTGTAATGATCGTACTTCAGCATCGCTTAACTCCCAGTTGGTGAGGATCAGGAAATCGACATCACTGTCGAGATCAAAGTCTCCCATTGCGAGCGAGCCGACAAGATAAGCACCGAGAAAGTTATTTCCCAAGGCATCCTGAACGCCGACGACGAATCGTTGCAAGACTGAAGTCAGCTCGGGGTAAACTTCGTTGTGCATGCTCTTCATCACCAAGGAAATCCAAACCGATTACTTCCAACGAAGGGCTTCGACGGATCAAGACCGTGGTTTCCCCGTCGCTGGAGGCGCAAAAAGCGTGAGCGTCGATTACCACGGGTGACGCGGTTCAAGCGCAACCCGGGTCGCCTGATCGGGGCTGACGTTGCTATTTCGCGGGTGGAGCTTTAGGTTGCAACGTGCCATGCATGTCCGGATGTGGACCTTGCAAGTATTGATCGAGTTTCTTCTTCTGTTCATCGCTCAGGATTTCGCGCATTTTGCTGTTGGCGTTCATCCTAAGAGGCCTGACTTTACTCAACAACTGATCGCGCGAAATGGTTTTGTCCTGCATGATTTTTTGCGTGGCGTCGTGCAGTTCCTGAAGGATGGTTTTGACTTTGGGTTGCTGATCGGCGGTGAGATCAAGTTTTTCGGTTAACACTTCCAACTGGTTTCCAATATCCGGCAAATCGCTGGCCAGAACGGCGCCCTCGAGAGGTCGACCGGGTTCAGTGGCGGTTTGTTGCGCCCGCATGACCGGCGCGAAGATCAGCATACTACCGATTGCAAGGGAACGAATGTGATTCATGTTTTCTCTCCTTTTTTGCTTGTGCTCACGAGAGCAACCGTACTAACAATGTGCACTGTAGCAACGCACCGCAGTCGAGTCGATAGCCGTTGGCGAAAATGGCCGAGTTGTTGAACAAAAAGGTGGCCGATGTCCAACAATGAGCGCTCTCCTTTACCCACGGGACTCGCCGAGCAGAGGAGAAATGACAAGCAACGACCCAAGCCTGACCAGCGCATCCGGCGTACGCGCAGCCTGCTGAGTAATGCGCTGGTCGCGTTGATGCAGGAGAAACCGATCGACAAAATCACGGTGCAGGAAGTGCTGGACCGCGCGACAGTCGGCCGGTCTACTTTCTATCTTCATTATCGCGGCAAGGACGACCTATTTCTCTGCGTCCTAGAGGACGGCCTGGAAATGTGGAGCACTGTTCTCCTCAGGAAGCAGGAGAAATCCTACCGCATTGCACCCGTGGCAGAATTTTTCATGCATGTCGGTGATGCGAAGAAGCTCCATCGCGCTCTGGTCGACTCCGGGCGTATCCACACGTTTTTCGAACTTGCGCAGGTCTACTTCGCTCGCGGGATCGCCCGACATCTAAAGGACATGGGTCTGAAGGATCCGGTTCAAAGCGAACTGGATGCTCGCTCGCATGCGCTCGCCGGAAACATGCTGTCACTTCTGAAATGGTGGCTCGATCGCGGCGCGAGAGAATCACCAAAGGCAATGGACGCAATGTTCCACCGGATGGCGTGGAACGGACTCCAATCCAAATCCAAATTACCTTAGACAATCCAGGTGGTCGGCTAAGCGAAAGCTATCCAGCTTCCACGGCGGGATTAGTCCTGTGAAGTGCTCTATCGAACGCGCGCCAGAGCATCTTTGCTCCGGTCTCACTCTTCGTCGGAATCGCGCATCCGATAGAGCGAAACCACGCGATCTCGCTGGGGGTTGCTTCTGGCGGCATATTCGTTGCGTCGAGCGAAGGGGAGGCATACGATGCGCGAGGTAGAGCTCCAAATCGGAAATTCCGCTCACACGTACTTGGGAGAGATTTCGTGCACAGCGAAAGACCGCAATGGCTCCAGCAGATGGAGCCCATTCTCGAAACACTGAATGACGGTGTTGTGATCGGCAATGATTCCGGTCAGATTCTCTTTGTCAACACGGTCTTCGAAGAAATGACCGGGTTTCTTCGCGCTGAAATCATCGGCCGCGATGCCGTGCAGCTGCTTCTTGGGGCTGAAGACCCTGCTCGTGTTCAGGCGTTTCGAGAGAAAACCCGTGAAAAGGGCCGGGGCCGTGAAGAGTTCTTTCTGGCCGCGAAGAACGGCGGGCGACTTCCTGCGGTGATCAGCCTGCGCGCAATATACGGGCCCGAGGGAGGGCGTTTCGTGATCGTGACGCTGGCTGATATTTCGGAACAGAAACGTACCGAAGAGAGGCTCCGCGCCGCAAATGCGCGGCTCGCAGAGCATCAGAGAGAGATTGAGCAAGACCTGGTGCTGGCGACCCGAGTGCAGCGGAGCCTAGCACCAAAGCCCATCCTCTGGGGAGGCTTGCGGGTCGACACTTTCTACCAACCAGCGCACAGAATCGGCGGCGACTTCGGCTTGGTAGCCCCCTTCGAGGAAGAGCACTTGAATATCTTGGTCTGTGATGTCTCCGGTCACGGAATCAGCTCCGCGCTCGTCGCCAACCGAATATACTCGGAGATGCTAACGCTGCTGGGCGATCGTGCACCGCTCGCGGACATGCTCCGCCAGTTGAACTCTCTCGTGATTCAGAGTGTTGGCGTGTCAGGATTTTTCTTCACGTTGGCGGCGGCTCGATTTGACCGCGGCCCAACTGGCATGGAATTCGCCGGAGCCGGACATCCACCTGCGATGATCGTCCAGCCAGGGGCCGAGCCTCGCTTACTCCCGTCCCGCAGCATGATTCTGGGCTCGCTGCCAGAGGCCGTGGACGCTGACGCCACGCTTTACACGGAGCTCGAGTCTGGTGACCGCATCGTGCTCTACACCGACGGCATCACCGATGTGTTCAACTCGCGTGGCGAAATGCTCAAGGTAGAGGGTGTACAGAACATCGTTCGCGAAACGGCGCTTTTGCCCTTTAACGAAATGAAGCAGGGCATTCTCAATCGCGTCGCCGCGTGGCGCGACGGCCCGCTGGTCGACGATGTGTCACTCGTGCTCGTGGAAGTGCACTAAACAGCTGGACTCGCCGCTCGTTGGACCGATCTCTGAAGCCAGATTTATGGTTTCTAGGGGAAGACCTAGCAAACCGGGCCCGGTATCTCGATCAATTGGGGCGGCACACGGCAGCCAGTTCATCGACGAGATTCGTGATCGGCGGGGCATTCGCCCGCTGGTTCAGACACGGACGGAATTTGTGCCCGCCACAACTCCGGCGGATCAAAAGAGCTCGAAGGGTGCCGCATGACCCGAAACGGAAGCGAGTCGAGCATCCCTTGTAACTTGCGCAGCTCCGAGCTTCTCGGCAAGCACAATGTAGCGGCATCATAGGCTGAAAAATTGTGACGGAGTTGCCAAATGCGGGGCAGAAGGACGAAATGAGGGTACCGAGTAACACGGAGATCGCGCAGATCGCGGATCGCCTCGTCAGCACGAGGCGCGGAGACCGCTCCTTGCAACGCTAGACGCCTCAAATTGCCGTCAAGTTTTGGAGGCAATTTTAGGAAGGAGGAGAGAGAATGATCACCTCTCGATGCGATTTAATTGAAGGGGCGACAAAATGACCAATTCCATGAAGGCTATGAAGGTAGTCCGGAGAACGTCTCAGTCCCTCTGCGTGGTGGTATTGCTATTCACCTGCCACGCGCTCTCAGCGCAGAAGGACGAGCATCGCGTTCGGAATATTGTTCTGGTGCACGGTGCTTGGGCAGATGGCTCTGGCTGGAAAGGCGTATACGACATTCTCGCTAAGGATGGCTACAACGTCAGCATCGTCCAAGAGCCGGAGACCTCATTTAAGGACGATGTGGCAGCCACCAAACGCGCTCTGGCTCTACAAGATGGACCGTGCATTCTTGTCGCTCACAGCTACGGCGGAGCGGTAATAACCGAGGCGGGTATAGACCCATCGGTTGCCGGTTTGGTGTACATCGCGGCCCACATGCCAGACGCCGGAGAGAACGAGGCTGACGACGGAAAGCGCTTCCCAAGCGACCTCAGCAAGTCTGGCGCGATAAAGAAGACGGCAGACGGTTTCACATACCTAGACCCCGGGCAGTTTCATGAGTACTTCGCAGCCGACCTGACCGCGGAGCAGGCTGCGTTCATGGCCCGATCACAGGTGCTCAACTTCGCTGACAATTTCAAAGCAGTGATCACTACGGCTGCGTGGAGAAGCAAACCGAGCTGGATGTTGGTGGCGGGCAGCGACAGAACCATCAATCCCGACCTCGAACGCTGGTACGCCACACGCGCCAAGAGCCAGAAGGTCGAAGTCCCAGGCGCCAGTCACTGCGTCTACGTCTCCCATCCGAGGGAGGTTGCAGCTCTGATCGAAGAAGCTGCATCGCACCCTCATTAGAAGAGGGCGGGTACTCAGCATGACCGTGGAGAAAATGCAGGTGCCCGCTCTCAACACTCAGCTTTCCCTTTGCATCGTTTTTGACGCTAGAGACCGGTGAGCTGGACCGCCTGAACGGGTACCGGACCCCGTTGTGCACTTCCGGTGGGAATCGCCGCCACGGTAAAAACCAATGCCACTAGCGAAACCACCTTGACGCCGCTGCTTGTACTTCGTGTCACCCTCTTGCAATTCCTATCACTGAACGCGTGACAGTAAAGGCGAAACGTCATCGCTCGCCATCGTTATCTTCGCAACAAATGTAGAATCAACCTTTCGGGAAGAAAATGGAATACGAGCCGCGTTGCGAAAAGATACCTCGAAGACCCGCCGCGCCTGTGTCACGACATCTTGTGTGGCCCGGTAGGCTCGGGACTTGAAAGTTCCCGCAGTAACGTCGAGTAGAGCTCCTGCTTCTTTGTTAGACATTTCGTCGTAGAACGTCATGGTGAATGCCTGCCGAAGCAGGGGAGTCATTTTTGTGAGGATAACATCCACCCGCTGAAACGTCTCCTTTTCCGCAAACGCCATCTCCGGGTCAGGATGCGAGTCAGGAATCCTCTCCGACCATGAAATCTCGTCCTTCGCGCCGGCTTCTGGCAAAGATTCGACCCGGCCAGGCCTCCGTTTCCTCCGAATCATCAATGCGGCATTCAGAACAATCCGTGTGAACCAAGTCGCAAGAGCAGACCGGCCTTCAAATCCGCGCAAGTGGCGGTAAGCGGAAACCAGTGCATCTTGGACCGCGTCTTCTGCATCTTCTTTATTTCGCAGGACCGAGTATGCCAGGCCGACGAATCTCGGGCGCGAGCTTAGAAATAATTCCTGGATGGTTTCCCACTCTTTCTCTCCCGGCCGTCTGCGCACTGGTCTATTGGGCCGGTACTTGGCCGAAGTGCGCGGAGTTGGCCGCGCCTTCTTGTCCCGCCGTGCCGGCAGATGATCCGCACTCTGTAGTGCTCTTGCACTTAGGCAAGAGCCCCCGAGATGGCTCGTTGATGTCGATGGTAGAGGCACTGCGATTCTCCCTTTCGGTCTGCATTCCATAAAGCATCTGCAGACCCATACCGGAGGTTCACCGATCAGTTGGCCATCCTTCGTGTTTTCAATAAGAAGGCAATAAGCAGGCGCCCATCCGCAGAATGGAAAGCTGGATCAGCCGGTAAGCTATGGCGAGAGTTTGACGGTTGCGTCGAGGTTCTGACGCAGAATTGGACAGTGGAATGGCGCTCCCCTCGAGCGTTCCTCATGGTCTTCGCTTTCAACGACTTGCCGCGACCGTCCAAACTTCTAAATTGGCAGGCGCAATGCAACACAGGTCTCCGAATCCACTCTTAGGAGTCCTCGTGCGGATAGGCATTGCTGCTGACCAAACCGGCTTCGACTGTAAGGAATGTCTCAAGTCCAGATTTTCCGCCCAAGGGCGAGCCGCTGAGGATTTCTCGACGGGGGATCTCCGCCAAACTGATTGCCGGACTTTGGCCGAACATCTCGCCGCTGCCATCTATGCGAAGCGTATCGAGCGTGGCGTGCTGGTCTGCGCCAGCGGCATTGGAGCTTCGGTGACGGCCAACAAGCATCCCGGGGTGCGCGCGGCTATGTGCCACGACTTGTACTCGGCGCATCACGGTGTTGAAGACGACGGCATGAATCTTCTGGTGATGGGAGCCTGCGTCGTGACACAGGGGCTCGCGTGCGAACTGGCTGACGCTTTTCTCGAGGCATCGTACGTTCCCTCCGAACAGACCTTCGGCATTCCTCCGCAACGTCTGATGCGCGTTGTCCAGCATATCCGCAACAATCTCGACAAACCACTTGCCGTTGGCGCGCTCTGCGCAATGGTCGAGATGAGCCAATCCCATTTCTCCAAGATGTTCAAACTCAGCACCGGGCTCGCTCCGCATCAGTTCGTACTGCAAGAGCGCATCAACCGTTCCAAGGAACTTCTCCTCCAAGGCAACGCTAAAATTGTCGACATCGCGCTCGGAGTGGGATTCGAGAATCAGGCGCACTTTACGACCGTTTTTGGAAATCTCGTCGGTATGACGCCCCGCCAGTTTCAGCGTTCCTCGAGTTGGAAAGCTGGTGGAATGCGCATCTCACAACTTTCGGTAGCGCAATGCTACTGAGACCGCGCCGCTTGGCAGCATACGCCCAGCGGAGCCAGAGTTTGGCACAGGGGATCCTATGAGAACGCGCGAGGAGACGCTGTCCAGTATCAAGAGCCAGGCATTCGACGTTTGTGTGATTGGCGGCGGTGCGACGGGTGCGGGCTGCGCGCTGGACGCGCAACTTCGCGGCTTAAAGACCGTACTCGTCGAAGCCGGGGATTTTGCCGGCGCCACTTCGAGCAAATCCACGAAAATCATTCACGGTGGAGTCCGTTACCTCGAGGAAGCGGTCAAGGAACTTGATCCTGCGGAATATCACGTCGTCGATCGCGCGCTGCACGAACGAATTCTCATGCTGAAAAATGGGCCATATCTCTCGCGCAGTCTCGAATTCCTGATTCCGTGCTTCCACTGGCTGGACGCCGGCTACTACGACATCGGTCTCAAGCTTTACGATTGGGTCGCCGGAGAAACGAGCATTTTCCCCAGCCATTTTCTATCGCGTGAGGAAACGCTTCGGCGCATGCCAACGCTAAAGAAAGACGACCTCGTCGGTTCCATTGCCTATGCCGACGGACAGTTCAACGACGCCGCATACAACATTGCGCTGGTGAAGACCTTCTGGGAATCCGGCGGCGATGCTTCGAACTACCTTCGTGTAACGGGATTCCAAAAAGCGGAAAACGGGAAACTGATAGCGGCCGAGGTGGAAGATCAATTCTCCCACCAGAAGCTCCTGGTTCGCGCCCGCGCCTTTGTGAACTCGACCGGTCCGATGGCGGACACCGTTCGTGATCTGGCCACGCCGGGAATCCCTCACCGCATGCGGCTGAGCAAAGGCAGCCATATTTTGCTGCCACTCGACGTCCTTCCCAGCGAAGAGGCCATGCTCATCCCGAATACGGAAGATGGACGCGTGCTATTCGCCGTCCCTTGGATGGGCCGGATCCTGGTCGGCACTACGGAAAAAGAAGTCGGAGTCGAGGATGAGCTCTGCGTTACGAAAGACGAAGTCGAATTTATTCTTCGCCAACTCAACCAGTATCTGGAAAAACCGGTTACTCCAAATCAGGTTGTTAGCGGCTTCGCTGGGGCGCGCCCGCTAGTAAGTCCGGGCGGCGGCGCCGATACAAAGAAACTTTCACGCGGCGACGAACTCGAGATTGACCCTCAAAGCGGCTTGATCAGCATCATGGGAGGCAAGTGGACTACGCACCGTGCCATGGCTCAAGAAACGATTGAGACTGTTCAGAAATATCTGGACTTGCCGGCCACGCCAACGCTGACGCGCAATCGTCCGTTGACCGGTGCGAGCGGCTACACCCCGGTCTACTGGATGAGCCTGGTTCGCGGCTACAACATTTCCGAGCAAACGGCTAAACATCTCGCGGGCAGATTTGGCACCAACGCCCCGGAAGTTCTGGATCTCGCGAAGGAAGACATCGAACTCGCCAATCCCATCCTCCGGAACATGGCACCTATTCGTGCGGAAATCGTGCAGGGGGCTCGCGACATGGCCGTGACCATCGAAGACGTCCTCGCCCGCCGTACCGGACTCGAATTCTTCAGCTGGCGAGCTTCGCAGGAAGCGGCGCCGGTTGTCGGCTCGATTCTCGGAAAACACCTCGGCTGGTCGGCCGAGCAAATAGGCTCCGCCATAGGACAGTATGTGGAAAAAATTGACCGGTATCTACGAACCGCCGGACTTGCCGCTGAGCCTCTGCGGAGTTTCCACGCCTGAGAGCGTAATTCGGGTCAAAATTGTCGCAGGAGTTGGAAAGCGGAAAGAGAAAGTCGAAAGAAATGCCGAGCGGTGTGGCGATAAATTGCGTACGTGATGCGCCCACGAGGAACGAACCTGAATAAGCGAAATGCAAAGCTGTGCAGCTGTTCCAGAAAGCGGGCTGTCTTATGTCCACAACTCAAACTGCATTGAATCTCGACGTACTCTGCATAAATACGATGCGCACACTGGCGATCGATGCGGTCCAGCAAGCGAACTCGGGCCATCCAGGCACGCCTATGGGAATGTCGCCGACCGTCTACTGCCTGTGGCAGCGGGTTCTGAGATTCGATCCCCAGGATCCCATCTGGATGGATCGCGACCGCTTCGTTCTATCCGCCGGGCATGCCTCGACTCTGTTGTACACCATTCTGCATCTCGCAAAGGTGCAAGCAGTCGATCCGGACTACGAAATTCTGGGGAGGCCGAGCGTTACGCTCGAAGACATCAAATCCTTCCGCCAGTTTGGCAGCCGTTGCGCAGGACACCCCGAGTACCGCTGGACTTCCGGCGTCGAGACGACCACCGGTCCGCTAGGACAAGGCGTGGCCACAAGCGTCGGCATGGGCATCGCAGAAAAGTGGCTTGCGGCGCGATATAACCGTCCCGGTTATGAACTCTTCAACTACCGGATTTACGCGCTCTGCGGCGACGGCTGCATGATGGAGGGCATCTCGAGTGAGGCCGCTTCTCTGGCGGGCCATCTGAAACTCGACAACCTCTGCTGGATCTACGACAACAATCACATCACCATCGAAGGCAAGACCGAAATCACCTTCACCGAGGACGTCGCCGGGCGGTTTCTGGCATACGGATGGAATGTCCTTCGTGTCGGCGATGCCAACGACCTCGACCGCATCGAAAACGCACTGAAGACCGCCGCAGGAACGCCGGGCCGCCCATCCATCGTGATCATCGATAGCCACATAGGTTATGGTTCACCGCACCGTCAGGACACCAGCGCCGCGCACGGCGAACCGCTCGGCGAAGACGAGATCAAGCTCACCAAGCAGGCCTATGGCTGGCCACCCGACGCCAAATTTCTCGTGCCCGGTGGCGTTTACGAGCACCTCGAATCAGGCCTAGGCCGCAGAGGCCGGGAAGCGCGCGAAAAGTGGGAGAAACTTCTTGCAGAGTACCAAAAACAATTTCCAGAACTCGCGGCCGAGCTCGATCAAATCCAAAAACGAGAACTCCCGCCGAATTGGTCGAAAGACATTCCCCTCTTCCCCGCCGACGCCAAGGGACTCGCCGGACGCGACGCGTCCGCCAAAGTTCTCAACGCCATCGCCCCAAACTTGCCGTGGCTCGTAGGCGGTTCCGCCGACCTCACTCCTTCCACCAAGACACGAATGACCTTCGCCGCCGCAGGGGACTTTCAAGCCGACAGTCCATCAGGCCGGAATCTACACTTCGGGATCCGCGAACACTCGATGGGCGCGATCCTCAACGGCCTCGCGCTCTCAAAACTTCGCCCCTTCGGCTCCGGCTTCCTGATTTTCAGCGATTACGGCCGGGGGGCCATTCGCCTCAGCGCCCTGATGGAAATTCCCGTCATTCATATCTTCACGCACGACTCGATCGGCGTGGGCGAAGACGGCCCAACACATCAACCCATCGAGCATCTGATTTCACTGCGCGCCATTCCAAATCTCGTGGTGATGCGGCCCTGCGACGCGAACGAAGTTGCGGAGGCCTGGCGCCTGATTCTGGGCATGCCTCGGCAACCGGTTGCGCTCATCCTCACGCGACAAGCGCTGCCCACGTTCGACCGGAAACGTTTTGCGGCAGCGGAAGGTCTCGCGCATGGAGCCTACATCCTCGCCGATGCAGAGGGCGGAAAGCCGGAGGTAGTTCTCATGGCAACGGGCAGCGAGGTCTCCTTGTGTGTCGAAGCCTATGAAGAGTTAACGCGACAAGGAATTCGAACGCGCGTGGTGAGCATGCCTTCCTGGGAACTTTTCGAAAGACAGACTGAAGACTACCGGCAATCCGTATTGCCTCCGGCTATCAAAGCGCGCGTCGCCGTAGAACAAGCTTCCACGTTTGGGTGGGCACGCTACACGGGTCTCGACGGAGCGATTCTTGGAATGAAGACGTTCGGAGCATCGGCACCGTTGAAAGTCCTGCAAAAGGAATTTGGATTCACGACCAGCCATGTCGTCGATGCGGCCAAAGCGCAACTCGCACAGGTGAAGTGACCGTGCGTGGCGCATCGGCTTCCGGCTACGGCGCAATTTCGTCACATTGCTCGTCAAATGCCAAATTGAATTTAAAAGTCACAGAAAGGCAGCCAACATCATGACAACACCAGCACTGAGCATTACAAAAGGCGCGAATCCTCTGAGAGGACTCGCTGAATTCGGCCAGTCCGTTTGGTTGGACTACATTCGCCGAAGTTTGATCACCAGCGGCGAACTGAAGCGCATGGTTGTCGAAGACGGCTTGCGGGGCGTCACATCGAACCCAGCCATTTTCGAAAAAGCCATCGTCGGCAGCACGGACTATCTAGCGGTGATCCAGAGCGCGGAATCCGCCACCCTCGATGCCAAAGCTCTCTACGAAAAAATCGCCATCAAAGACGTGCAAGATGCTGCCGACATTCTTCGCACCGTCTGGGACGAGAGCAAATACCGCGACGGCTACGTCAGCCTCGAAGTCTCTCCGCTTCTCGCCCATGACACGGCGGGAACTGTAGAAGAGGCACGGCGCCTCTGGAAGGCGGTGGACCGCCCAAACCTAATGGTGAAAGTTCCGGGCACGCCTGAGGGAATCCCAGCAATTCGCCAACTCATCAGTGAGGGCATCAACGTCAACGTAACATTGCTCTTTTCGCGCGACGTCTACGAGCAGGTTGCCAACGCCTACATCGAAGGTCTCGCCGCCCGCGCAGCCTCCGGGGGTGACGTCAACCGTATCGCCAGTGTGGCGAGTTTCTTCGTCAGCCGCATCGACTCTACAATTGACGCCGAAATCACCGCCCAGCTGAAAACGGCGACCGATCCGGCCAAACGCGCGCGCCTCGCTGGACTCCTCGGCAAAGTCGCGATCGCCAACGCCAAACTTGTGTATCACAGCTTCACCGAACGCTACTCGAGCGAAGCCTGGAAGGCCCTCGCCAACAAAGGCGCGCAGCCCCAGCGACTTCTCTGGGCAAGCACGAGCACGAAGAATCCCAACTATAGAGACGTACTTTATGTAGAAGAGCTGATTGGCCCGTCCACTGTGAACACCATTCCCCCAGCGACGCTTAACGCCTTTCGCGAACACGGCCGCCTTCGTGCGAGCCTAACCGAAGATGTCGAGAACGCCGCTGACACGATGGAAGCCCTGGAAAAAGCCGGCATCTCGATGAAAGTGGTGACGGACAAACTCTTGGAAGACGGCCTGCGCCAATTCGAAGAAGCCTTTGCGCAACTTCTGAAAGCGACGGGATCAAGAAAAGGCATCGATTCCTCGGCGAAAATCAATTCCATTTCCTACACGCTGCCGACGAAGCTGACGGCCGCAGTGGAGGCCACGCTCGCGGACTGGGCAAAAAACGACAAAGTGCGCCGACTCTGGCGTGCTGACGCCTCGCTTTGGACAAACGCCGACGAGAATCACTGGCTCGGCTGGCTCGGAATCACCGACGACCAGATGGCCCACATCGAGCATTTGACTTCACTCGCCGCCGAGATGAAGCAAGCAGGATTCAAGCACGCCTTACTGCTCGGCATGGGTGGCTCCAGCCTTTGCCCGGAGGTCCTGCGGCTCACCTTTGGAAAGTTCGAAGGATTTCCCGAGTTGCATGTCCTCGATTCCACCGACCCCGCGCAAATCAAAGCCATCGAAACCAAAATTGACCTGAAAAGCACAATCTTCATTGTCTCCAGCAAGTCCGGCGGCACGCTCGAACCCAACATCTACAAACAATATTTCTTCGCCCGCGCAAAGGAAGCCGTTGGTGAAAAGGAAGCCGGCAATCGCTTCATCGCCATCACTGATCCTGGCTCCAAGATGCAGCACGTCGCCGAGAACGATAAGTTCCGCCACATCTTCTTCGGCGTCCCCAGCATCGGCGGCCGCTATTCCGCCCTATCCAATTTCGGCATGGTCCCTGCCGCAATCATGGGCATCGACATCGCAAAATTCCTGAACCGGACCGAGGAGATGGTGCACGCCTGCGGCGCAACGGTGCCCGCCGCAGAAAATCCCGGCGTCGTTCTGGGCGCAATCCTGGGAACCGCCGCAACCCACGGGCGCGACAAGGTGACGATCATTTCTTCTCCTGGCATATGGGATCTTGGAGCGTGGCTCGAACAGCTTCTCGCAGAGTCCACTGGAAAGATTGGAAAAGGAATCATTCCCGTAGACCGCGAACACCTCGCGAAGCCTGAGAGCTACGGGACCGACCGAGTGTTCGCCTATCTTCGCCTCGAATCCGCGCCCGATCGCGAGCAGGATGCGGCCATAGACGTTTTGGAAAGAGCAGGCCAGCCGGTCGTAAGCATCGCAGTGCAGGATCCTTATGCTCTCGGCGAGGAATTCTTCCGCTGGGAGATTGCCACAGCTGTAGCCGGTTCGATCATCGGCATCAACGCGTTCAACCAGCCAGACGTGGAAGCCAGCAAGATCGAAACACGCAAACTCACGAGCGAATACGAAACGGCTGGCAAGTTGCCGCCCGAAACACCCTTCTTCGACGCTGAAAGCGTCAAGCTGTACGCGGACCCGAGAAACACCGAAGCCCTCAAGAACGGAAAGTCGTTTGCCGAAATCCTAAGAACGCATCTCGGCCGCGCAAACGCCGGCGATTATTTCGCTCTCCTCGGCTACATCACCATGAACGCCGAAAATGAAACGTCTCTTCAGGCCATCCGCCACCTAGTCAGGGACACAAAAAAGGTCGCCACCGTTCTGGGATTTGGGCCGCGCTTTCTGCACTCCACGGGACAGGCCTACAAGGGCGGCCCCAATAGCGGCGTCTTCCTGCAAATCACCTGCGACGACGCCAACGACCTCGCGGTTCCCGACCAAAAATATACGTTCGGAGTCGTCAAGGCCGCGCAAGCCCGCGGAGATTTTGAAGTGCTTGCGGAACGCGGCCGCCGTGCACTTCGCGTGCACATTGGCAAAGACGTGAAAGCGGGTCTCGCAAAACTACATGCGGCTGTAAAACAAGCTTTGGTGTAAACCGCGGCGCGAGAAATCAGAAAGTCTCGACCAAACAGGAGGGATATCGATGCAACTAGGAATGATCGGACTGGGACGAATGGGGGCCAACATGGTTCGCCGCCTGCTAAAGGCCGGACACCAGTGTGTCGCTTACGACCGCAGTGCAGGATCAGTGAAGCAAGTCACGGCGGATGGCGCAACCGCCGCCACTTCGCTGGACGATCTGGTGAAAAAGCTCAAGCCCCCGCGCGCGGTCTGGCTGATGGTTCCCGCAGCGGTGGTGGACGCCACACTGCATGAACTCGCGGGAAAGCTAGAAGCCGGCGACATGGTGATCGACGGCGGCAATTCCTACTACATCGATGACATTCGCCGCGCAAAAGAACTCTCCGCAAAGAACCTGCACTACGTGGATGTCGGCACAAGTGGCGGCGTCTGGGGCCTCGAACGCGGCTATTGCCAGATGATCGGCGGCGAAAAGCAAATCATCGCGCATCTCGATCCAGTCTTTAAATCGCTAGCTCCCGGACGGGGCAACATCTCTCGAACGCCAGGGCGCGAAAAAGTCCAGGGAACCGCCGAAGAAGGCTATCTGCACTGCGGCCCGTCGGGCGCCGGACATTTTGTGAAAATGGTGCACAACGGAATCGAATATGCATTGATGGCCGCGTATGCCGAGGGACTCAACATCCTCAAGCACGCCAACGCGGGCAGCGGAACCCGCGAAGTAGATGCTGAGACCACGCCCCTGCGCAACCCGGAAAATTATCAGTACGAATTTCCTCTTGCCGATGTTGCCGAGGTTTGGAGGCGAGGCAGTGTGGTCGCCAGCTGGCTGCTCGATTTGACCGCGATTTCCTTGCTCGAGCAGCCCTCCCTTGAACGATTTTCCGGCAGAGTCTCCGATTCCGGCGAAGGCCGCTGGACGATTCTTGCGGCGATTGAATCGACGGCGCCGGCGCCCGTGCTGACAGCATCGCTCTTTGAACGCTTCGTCTCGCGCGGCGAAGACGACTACGCGACGAAGCTGCTCTCCGCAATGCGTTTCCAGTTTGGCGGGCATCTCGAAAAGGCCGCGAGCGCAGAGTAAACGAGTCAATAAGCAGAAATTAAAAATCTGAACAGTGGGATCGGAAAAAAAATGACGGAAGCTTTCGACGAACACGGACAAACACCCGGCCCTTGCGTCATGGTGATTTTTGGCGCCAGCGGCGACCTCACCAAACGCAAACTGATTCCTGCGCTTTACAACTTGGCAAAAGACCATCTCCTCTCGCCGCAATTCGCTCTGATCGGGTTCTCCTTCGACTCGCTGACAACGGAAGCCTTTCGTGCCCAGCTTACCAAGGACATCAAGGAATTCTCGCCTGACCCCATCGATAGCCATCTCTGGGAATGGTTCCTTCAAAGGATTTACTACGTTCAGGGCGATTTCCAGGATTCCGCCGCCTACGCACAACTGCGCACGCAGATTGCGGCCGCGGAAAAGACGCACGCCACGCAAGGGAACCGCTTCTTTTACCTGGCCGTATCTCCAAAGTTTTTTGCGCCTGTAGTGAAGCAGTTGGGGCAGGCAGGACTCACTGAAGAGCAGGACGGCAAATGGGCCCGAGTCATTGTCGAAAAGCCCTTCGGCAGAGATTTAGCTTCGGCAAAACAACTGAACCGCGATCTCAAACAGATTTTGGATGAACAACAGATTTACCGAATCGATCACTATCTGGGCAAAGAGACCGTGCAGAATCTCATGGTCTTCCGGTTTGCGAACAGCATCGCGGAACCCTTGTGGAACCGGCAATACATAGACAGCGTGCAAATCACTGCTGCCGAAACAGTCGGCGTTGAACAACGCGGCGGCTACTACGAGACGTCTGGTGCTCTGCGAGACATGGTCCCCAATCATCTTTTCCAACTGCTTTCGCTGACCGCGATGGAGCCCCCCATCTCTTTCGACGCCGACGCCGTGCGCGACAAGCAGGCAGAAATACTGCATGCCGTTCAAGTTCCCAATCCTGAGGACGTAATCACCACAGCCGTCCGCGGACAATACGGCGAAGGAGTCGCCGGAAATGAACGCCTGCCGTCCTACCGCGGCGAAAGCAAAGTCTCGCCTACGTCCAATACCGAAACGTACGCCGCACTCAAACTGCAGATCGACAACTGGCGCTGGTCAGGGGTGCCTTTCTACCTGCGCACGGGAAAGCGCTTGCCGCTACGCGCGACAGAAATTGCTATCCAGTTTCGCCGCCCTCCGTTCGTGCTTTTTCGGAAAACTAAGATCGCCGACTTGGAGACCAACCGTCTGGTCATTCACATCCAACCTGATGAAGGAATTTCTCTGCGGTTCGGCGCCAAGGTACCCGGCCCGATCATGCAGCTCGGCCTCGTCGACATGGAGTTCGACTACGCCCGCGACTTCGGACGTTCGCACAGTACCGGATATGAGCGGCTGCTATACGACTGCATGATTGGCGACGCGACTCTGTTCCAGCGGGCGGACATGGTCGAAGCGGGCTGGAGAGTTATCCAGCCGGTGCTGGACGTTTGGTCCGCTCTGCCGGCTGATCGTTTTCCCAACTACGCCGCCGCATCGTGGGGCCCGAAAGAATCTGACGAATTGCTCGCGCGGGACGGCCGCGCGTGGCGAACGATCGAGGAAGACCATCCGTCGTCTGAACCGAGCGAGGGTCCGGCGGCGTTGGGGCGGGCAACCGCCGGGGTGCGTTGAAAACCATGACAACAAATCGAGAAGTCAGAATCCTGCCAGACGCTAACGCCATTGCGCAAAACGCGGCCGCGGAATTTCTGGACGCAGCGCAGCAGTCCGTCCGGGAAAAAGGCTCCTTCCCTGTTGCGCTCGCGGGTGGTTCCACTCCGAAAGCGCTCTACACCTTGCTGACGAGCAATCCCTTGCTCCAGGCGAAGGTCCCGTGGAGCAAGATCCAGTTCTTTTTCGGCGATGAACGGCACGTGCCTCCCGATGACAGGGAGAGCAACTTCCGCATGGCCAAAGAATCGATGTTTGACAAGGCTCCGGTCGAGCCCAAGCAGGTGCATCGCATTCACGCCGAAAACGCGAATGCCGCGGAGGCAGCGGAGCAGTACGAAGCCGAATTGCGAGAATATTTCCAGTTGAAAGCAGGGCAATTCCCGCGCTTCGACCTCGTGCTTCTGGGCATGGGCCCGGAGGGACACGTGGCCTCTCTGTTTCCCGGGACAAAAGCACTGAAGGAAGAACACCGGCTGGTCGTCAGCAATTGGGTCGGCAAGTTCTTCACAGATCGCATCACTCTCACACTTCCGGTCTTGAACAACGCGGGCCTCATCATTTTCATGGCGCACGGCGCGGAAAAAGCACTTGCGCTCAAGGGCGTGCTCGAAGGGCCGTACGAGCCGGACCAGCTTCCCTCACAGGCCATTCGCCCCACCGAGGGCAAACTCATCTGGCTCCTGGATCCGACCGCGGCCAGCCTGCTCGCTCCGCAAGCGAAGGGTGCGGTTTAGGGGAAAATCATGGCAACAGGTGCCCGCACGACCATTCAATCGTATCTCGGGCCGAAAGCAGAGTCCTTGCTCGGATTCCATTCGCCAAAGATCGCCAAGGAACGCCTCCATCTTCCCGGTCCCGATTTCATCGATCGTGTTTGGGCTGCATCGGACAGGAACATCCGTGTTCTGACGAATCTGCAAAGGCTCTTCGAGCACGGGCGGCTCGGCAAAACTGGCTATATGTCTATATTGCCCGTGGACCAGGGGATAGAGCACTCGGCGGGCGCCAGCTTCGCGAAAAATCCGGACTACTTCGATGGGGAAAACATTGTAAAGCTGGCCATCGAAGGCGGATGCAATGCTGTTGCCTCAACCTTAGGCGTCCTGGGTTCGGTCGCACGTAAGTACGCACACAAAATTCCCTTCATCGTGAAGCTCAACCACAACGAATTGCTAACTTACCCGAACAAATTCGACCAGGTTCTTTTTGGGACTGTGAAGGAGGCGCACGAGATGGGAGCAGCAGCGGTCGGCGCAACGATCTATTTCGGCTCGGACCAGGCTGACCGGCAGATTGTGGAGATTAGCCGGGCATTTGCTCTCGCGCATGAGCTTGGCATGGGCACGGTTCTGTGGTGCTATTTGCGCAATAACGCTTTCAAGAAAGACAAGGACTATCACCTCTCCGCAGATTTGACTGGGCAGGCGAATCACCTGGGCGTGACGATTCAAGCGGACATCATCAAGCAAAAACTTGCGGAGAATAACGGCGGCTATCTTGCGCTCAACATGGGCGATTCGAGCTATGGAAGATTTGACAAGCGCATTTACACCGAGCTTGCGAGCGATCACCCGATTGATCTTTGCCGCTACCAGGTGGCAAATTGCTTCATGGGAAGGTCTGGGCTGATCAACAGCGGCGGACCGTCTGGCTCCAACGATTTCGAGGAAGCCGTCGTCACGGCCGTGATCAACAAACGGGCCGGCGGCACGGGATTGATTTCCGGACGAAAAGCATTTCAGCGGCCTTTCCCGGAAGGAGTTCAATTGTTGAACGCGGTTCAGGACGTCTATTTGAGTCCAGATGTCACCGTCGCTTGAGGATTTAAGTAGTCAAAGAAAGAATTCGGACGAGGTTCCTTCCGGCGTAAGAGGAACCGTTGGGAGGGGTCTTGCCAAATCGACTGACAGGAAAAGTCGTTGCCGTAACGGGTGGCGATCAGGGAATCGGACGCGCGATCGCGGAACGCCTGGCGCAGGATGGCGCCGATGTCGCGATCTGCTATCGCAAAAACAAAAAAGGGGCGGATGAAGTTGTGGCCGGCATCACCGCTACAAAACGGCGCGCCGCCGCCTTTCAAGCTGACGTAGGAATCGTGTCTGACGGCCAAAGATTTATCAAAGAGGCCGTCGCCAGTCTCGGAAAGATCGACATCCTCGTCAACAATGCTGGTCTCGAAAAGGGAGCGGACTTTTGGGACGTGACCGAAGAGGATTTCGACGCTGTTCTCAACGTGAATCTAAAAGGCATGTTTTTTGTAACGCAAGCGGTAGTGCGTCACCTCCGGCAAACAAATCGCCCAGGAAAAATAATTAACATCAGCTCGGTGCATGAAGAGCTTCCGTTTCCACATTTCGCCTCCTATTGCGCGAGCAAAGGCGGAATTAAAATGCTGACCCGCAATCTGGCGATCGAGCTCGCGCCGGCGAAGATCACCATTAACTCGATTGCGCCCGGAGCGATCGAAACGCCCATCAACACAAAACTTTTGAATGATCCGGTCAAGCTCAAAGCGCTGCTTGAGAACATTCCGCTCGGAAGGCTCGGGAAGCCCGAAGATGTCGCAGGTATCGCCAGCTTCCTTTCTTCAGCAGATTCCGACTACGTCACCGGAACCACGTTTTTTGTCGATGGCGGCTTGTTGTGGAACTATCAGGAGCAATAGCCAATCATGGCTTCAGTGAAAAAGGAAGAACGAGGTCGAACATGACAACGAAAAATGGGCACGCGGCAAATCCAATCAAGATGGTGATCGCAGATGTGGATGGAACGCTGGTCACTCAGGAGAAGGTGTTAACGAAACGGGCAGCCGAGGCGGTTCTGCGCCTGCACGACGCGGGAATTCAGTTTAGCGTCACGAGCGGACGGCCGCCCCGAGGAATGGAAATGCTGATCGAGCCGCTGAAACTCGTCCAGCCTCTGGCGGCGTTTAATGGCGGGGTTTTGATTCAGCCGGACCTTGTGACCGTTGTGGATCAGAATTTTCTCCCGGCGGGAGTACCCGAGCAGGTGATCGATTCCATCGAGAAGCATGGTCTGGACGTATGGATTTACACGGCGACCGATTGGTTCGTGCGTGACGTGAATGGAGCGCACGTAGCCCGCGAGCAGTGGACGGTGAAGTTTCCTCCAAAAGTCGTCAAGACGTTTGACGGGCTGCTCGGCCGCGTGGCGAAGATTGTGGGCGTCAGTGACGACCTCGCGGCCGTAGCGAAATGCGAAAAGGACGTTCAGCAAGCCGGTGGCAGCCACATTTCCGCGGCACGCTCGCAGCCCTACTACCTCGACGTGACCCATCCGAAGGCAAACAAAGGCGAAGTAGTGCTCGCCATGTCGAAGCTGTTGAACATTCCAGCCGAACAAATGGCAACCCTCGGCGATATGCCCAATGACGTTCTGATGTTCAAGAAGAGCGGCGTGAGCATTGCTATGGGAAACGCGAGCAAGGAAGTTCAGGCCTCGGCCACCTACGTTACGGCCACGAACGAAGACGAAGGATTCGCGAAAGCGATCGAGGAGTTCGTATTGAACGCGCATGCCGCGAAAGCGTGAACGCATTCGGCAAAAAAAGCGGGACGGACGGCGGGAAACCGAATGCCGCAAGGGAGCAAGAGGATATGCCCAGTCTCTCTCATCTGAAACGGATCCCCTGCATGGCCGCACTGCTCGTTGCCGTGGTTCTGCCGTCCGCCGCCCAGCAGCCTGCCCAGCCCGTTCAGTCTGCCTCGCAAACGGATGGCCTGCAGAAGCAATTGGCAGACCTTAAACAACAATACGAATTGACTACCCGCGATCTCCAACAACGAATCGCTTCTCTGGAACTGGAAATCCAAAAACAGCAAGAAAAAGAGAGCGAAGAAAAAGAGGCCCGCGAAAAAGCAAAGCAGGGAATGATCTCGGCTGCGGAGCTGGCGGCCCAGCAAGCAGCCAAGAACGCCGTCAGCGGACAGTCCGATCAAGTCGGAGCAAAGTATCAAGGCCAGTTGCCGTCGGAACCGACGTATGACTTGCTGAATGAGGCGGAAGCGACGATTGCGAAGCTGCAGGAGCAAGTGAGCAGCTTTGAGTTCCACGGCTATTTCCGCTCCGGTTACGGTCTAAATAGCGACGGCGGACAGCAAGTAGCTTTCCAAGCTCCGGGAGCGGATGCGAAATACCGCCTCGGCAACGAAGCGGAAACCTACGGGGAGTTCATTTTCGTCAACAACTGGCTGAACCCCAATCACGCCACGGACAAAGCCTGGATGAGGACGGAGGTCATGATCGAGGCGAACACCTCGAACTCCGCGACCTATGCGAATTTTCCCAACGGCGTCGGCGACGATCAATTCCGCCTGCGCGAAGCCTTCGTGCAAGCCGGGAACATTTTGGATTTCCAGCCGGACGCCAAGTTCTGGGCCGGCGACCGCTATTACCGCCGCCAGCATATCGAAATCGACGATTTCTACCCTCTGGACATGAGTGGCTACGGTGCCGGCTTCGAGGATTGGAACTTGCGCATTGGTAAGATGGCCGTGGCCTACTTGGCAGGCGCGCGCCCGGACGTCCTCACGCAATACGGCAACTATGCGAAGAGCAACATCGACGTGCGGTTCTACGATCTAAAGGGCCCCTTCGGACTGCTTGGCTTTTGGTTTGACTATTCGGTGGCTAAAGGTGGAACGGTACAGAACATAAGCACGGAGACCGGCACTCCGACAGCCGGCGCCATCATTCCCACAACGGATGGCTACGCTATCGGCATTCGCCAGCAGCGCCTCGAATGGCACGGTGGTTATAACACCTTCGGCTTCCAGTACGGCAAAGGCGCTGCAAGCAATTTCAGCACCTCGATCGACAATCCCAGCCCATTTCTCGGAAGCTCCGAACGATTGCTGCTTACCGAGCAACTCCTCGTTCAGCCGAACGACCGCTTCGCCATCATGCCGATTTTCGTTTTCCAGCGGCAGCGCGACGGGATGCCCGGGCACAGCTTTAACGACTGGGCCTCCTTCGGCGTTCGGCCGGAAGTATTTTTCACCAAGTATCTCTCGCTGGCGTTTGAAACCGGCTTCGATCACACCGAGGGCTTTGCCACCACGCAAACTGGCAACAGCACGCAGTACGACGGCTGGCTGCGCAAATTCACGATCGCGCCGCAAATCGGAGCGGGCCGGAAATTCTTCAGCCGGCCTGTACTGCGCGTTTTCTTGACCTACGCGAACTGGTCCAACGGGTTCCGCGGTTTGGTGGGTGGAATCCCGTTCGAGGATAGAACCAGCGGGCTCACATACGGGGTGCAAACGGAAACATGGTGGTAGGACTTCAATCGCTTCAGCTGGAGGATGCCTGTGGGATCAGAACTTAAGAAAGTGCCGCAGAACGCTGCCGGAGACGTGGAAGCGACGAGCACCGGCTTTGTCATTTTGGCTGCGATTTTCGCTGCCGTGGGAGGCTTGCTCTTTGGCTATGACACGGCGGCAATTTCCGGAGCAGTGATTTTTATCAAGCAGCAGTTTTCGCTCTCGACGTTTCCGGAAGAATTGGTGGTGGGCATGGTGCTCGTAGGTGCAGCGACGGCCGCGCTTGGCGGCGGGCGGCTTTCGGATCGGCTTGGGCGACGCGTTACTTTAATGCTGACTTCCGCAATTTTTATTTTCGGGGCGCTGATTTGCGCGTTTGCCAGCTCGTTCCAGATTTTGCTGGTGGGTCGCACCATCGTGGGATTGGGCATCGGTTTGGCGTCGACGACGGTTCCGGTTTATATCTCGGAAGTATCACCTCCGCAGGCGCGCGGGTGGCAAGTCTCCCTGTTCCAGCTTGCCATCACGCTCGGGATTCTGGTTGCGTATCTTGTGGACTATGCCTTTGCCGGGAGCGGCGGGTGGAGATGGATGCTTGGCCTGGCGGCCGTTCCGGGCCTTATTCTGGGCCTGGGGATGCTGTATCTTCCGGAAAGTCCGCGGTGGCTGGCGAAGCACGGACAGGCGGAGAAGGCGCAAGAGATTCTGAGCCGAATTCGCGGCACCACGAATGTTGCGTCGGAATTCCAGGAAATTCAGAGCACGCTGTCGCTCGGCGGCGAGCACGGGAGTTGGTCGCAGCTCTTGAGCCCGGCAGTTCGCCCGGCGCTCGTGGTTGGCGTCGGTCTGGCCGTGTTTCAGCAGATCACGGGAATTAACACAGTCATCTATTACGCGCCGACGATTTTGCAATCCGCTGGCATTTCTTCGGCTTCCGGAGCCATTCTGGCCACGGCGGGGATCGGGGTCGTGAATGTGGTCATGACTCTTGTTTCGATGTGGCTGATTGACAAGATGGGGCGGAGGCCTCTGCTCTTGATTGGCACTGCAGGCATCATCATTACTTTGGGCATTCTCGGTTTCGCGTTTATGAAGCCTGGCGGGGGGTTGGCGCGGGTTGCGGTGGTCACCTTGATGGCTTACGTGGCTTCGTTTGCGATTAGTTTGGGACCGATTTTCTGGCTGCTCATTTCGGAGATTTATCCTTTAAAGATACGCGGGCTGGCCGAAGGGACGGCGGCGGCCTCGAACTGGGCGGCTAACTTGTTGGTCTCGCTCACATTTCTGACGTTGGTGCAGGCGTTGGGGCCTACCCGGACGTTTTGGCTGTATGCACTCTTCGGAGTGGCGGCTTGGATCTTTTCTTACTACCTCGTGCCAGAGACGAAGGGGAGGACGTTGGAGCAGATTGAGCGGTCTTTGCATGGAAAAGTAGCCTCTCCGGGAAGAGAAGCGACGCAAAGCGCTTAGGCGGAATTGGCCGGCTGAGGACACGCGCTTGTATTTGGTGCTGGAGTGTTCCTGCTTGGGCTGGTTTGCGCCGTGGTGCGCGCGGATCGAACCGCGTATCGCAAAGGATACAGCGCAGACGAAGAATCAACTGGCGGCTTGGGCGTGTGCAGTCCGGCCTTGGCTGATTTTTTGGATCATGCGGCTGCCGATTCTTGCGCCGCGGAGGCAGCCGACCGGTCGGAGGTCGGTTTTGCTTTGGACGATGGGGAGCCAGGAGATGCCGTGGTCGAGCATGGTGGCTGTGGCCACGAGGATGGAGTCGTCCAGAGAGGCATAGAGGGGGTTGGGTGGGAGGAGATCGCTGAGTTTGCGGCAGGTTACGTCGCTGCGAGACTCGGGGGGAATGATAGCGATACGGGCGGTCAAGTCGTAGAGGTCGTTGCGGTCCAATGTGCCCCAGAGGCGTTGCTTTTCGTCGAGAATGAGGAGTTGACCGGCTGGGGTTTCGTTGAGAGCGACGACTGCGTCGGCAAGGGTTGTCTCTGAGCCTAGACTTTTTGCGGGAAGAGGATCCAGCAGGGATGCCAAGGGCTCATCGGACAAGAGCGACTTGGCAAGGGGCAGGCGGCGCCAGAAATCGCCGGAGCGACGAGCCAACGTGCGGGATAGCAGGTCGCGCAGCGGAGTGGAAGCCCCTGCGAGCTGCGCAAACAGACCACTGCCAATTTGGGTGAGACGCACGACGGTACGCGCGCGGATGCTGGTTTCGTGCGGGTGATCGCCGAGAAGTGTAGCCTCACCGAAAAAATCTCCCTTGCCGAAAACTGCAACGATCTTGGGTTCCGGATCTGGCAGCGACACTTTCAGGGCTTCGACTTCGCCGTCATCGATGATAGAAAAGGTGCGTGCCAATTCGCCTTGGCGGTGAATGTAATCCCCTGGGAGAAAATAGGCGTGAGTCACGTTAAGCGCGGTATCGGTGTTGAGAAAGCTCAGATCACGAGGGAAGAGAACATCCCAAGCCCAGTCGAGGGCGACTTTAAATCTGCGGGACCAGGTTGGCAGTTTGAAGAGGTAGACACCGCGCCACATAATCCAGGCGAGGAACCCGGAGAATCTCATGCCAAACATTTCGGCAACGGCCGAGTAGCCGCCGATGGAACAGAGCTGACCGAGGGCTTTAAAGCTGAAGGGTTTGGTTGGCTCGCCGTGCAGAATGCGGACCAGGTTGAGCGCGGCTTGGCGGCCTTCGCGTTCGGCGAATTGACCTGTGGTTGGGGAGGGCTTTTTGTCGAAGTCGTTGATGATGAGCGCGCAATCGCCGAGGGCCCAGGCGTTGGTTTGGCCCTCGATGCGCATTTCGGGAGAGGTGCGGATGCGTCCCTTTTCTTTGGGGACACTGAGGTTTTGAACCAGGGGAGAGGCGGTGGTGCCGATGGTGCAAACGACGGTGGCTCCCTGGAGCTTGCGGCCATCGTTGAGTTCGATACCCTCGTGAGTGGCGGCGACGGCACGAGTTTTCAGGAGAATGGTGATGCCGGCTTTTTCCATTTTCTTACGGGCGAATTCGCGGAGATTGGGAGCGACTTCAGGCAAGATTTGGTCCTGGGAATGGACCATGGTCACGACGACATCTTCCTTGCGGAAGTTACGGTAGAAGCGGGTGCTGCTGCGAACGAGTTCGTTCAGCTCTCCGGCGACTTCAACGCCACTGAAGCCGGCGCCCACGATGATGAAATGAAGAAACCCGCGGCGGCGCTCGGGATCGCTGGTGGCTTCGGCTTGCTCCATTTGACGGACGACGTGTTGGCGGAGATCGATGGCATCGCGCATGACTTTGAAGGCGAAAGCGTGTTCGGTCATACCGGGGATGATGCCGAGGTTGCTGTCCGCGCCGCAAGCAATGGCCAGGTGATCGTAGTGCAGACGTGTTAGAACGCCGTTTCCATCGTCATATTCAATTTCTGAAGCGGGCAGGTCGATTCTTTGTACACGTTCGGTTCGGCAACCTACGCCGGGCAGCATTTGGCGGAGCGGAGCGGCGGCGGCGTCGACATTGATGGAGGCTCCGGCGACATCCGCGAGCAGGGGATGAAAGACCATGTGGTTCTCTCGGTTGAAGAGAAGAATCTCACAGTCGGATGGGCGCAGCTTGCGGCGAAGAGTTTTTGCGAATTGAACGGCCGCAAATCCTCCACCGATGATGACCACTCGGATTGCCTTCACTTTTTCGCTCCTATCCCGGCGCCCACCACAAATCAGAGTTTTCCTCGATACTTGAAGATAAGTGGCGCCGAATCCCACGCATATGGGATACGCAAGACACTATTCGAAACGCGCGACTGAAACGGTTTTGGTACAGAGGCATGTGGATCATGCGCGCGCCCTCTGGATTCAATCTTGCGAATGGTCGCCTGGCGGCGTGATGCCTAGCCGTTTCATTTTGTAAAACAGCGTTGTGCGCTTCAGGCCGAGTCTGGCGGCGGCTCCGCGCGGGCCACCGAGTTGCCAATTGGCGCGCTGACAGGCTGCGAGAATTTCCTGGCGGACTTTGTCTTCGAGCGTTGGATTGGAGATTTCGAGCGGCGCGGATTCAGGTTTCTCCGGAGGTTCGGCTCCGAAGACGCCTTCGGTCGAAAGGATCACTCCGCGAGCGACGTAGTTTTGCAGTTCGCGGATATTGCCGGGCCAGGAATGACGAACCAGAGAGCGCATGATTTCGTCGGGGATGTATTCGATGCTTTTGTCCATGGTCACGGCGAAATGCTGGACGAAGTAGCGCACGAGTTCCGGAATGTCGGCTTTGCGTTCGCGAAGAGGGGGAAGAGAGATGGGGAAAATATTCAGACGATAGTACAAGTCTTCACGGAACTCGCGGTCGCGGACCATTTGACGGAGATCGCGGTTGGTGGCGGCGACGACGCGTACGTCGACACGGGTTGTACGCGTGCCGCCGACCGGTTCGAACTCGCGCTCCTGGAGGACGCGGAGGAGTTTGGGCTGGAGTTCAAGCGGCATATCTCCGATTTCATCGAGAAACATGGTGCCACGGTCCGCCAGGGCGAAGCGGCCAGGATGCGAATTGATGGCGCCGGTAAAAGCGCCGCGTTCATGGCCGAAGAGTTCGCTTTCGAGAAGGCCAGCGGGCATGGCGGCGCAGTTCACTTTTACGAGATTGCGGCTTTGGCGAGGGCTGAGTTCGTGAATGGCGCGGGCAATGACTTCCTTGCCGGTGCCAGTCTCGCCGCTGATTAGAACGGTGGCGGTGGTGGGCGCGACGGCTTGGACTTGAGAGAGAATATTGCGAAGGCCGCCGCGGCGGCCCACGATCGTGTCAAGAAAGGAGGACTTAGGATGGTCGATTCTACGTGGAAGATGTTGATCAGGACCATCGAAGGTGGTGGTCATAGCCTCGCTTTCCGTATATCCGCCGAGTTGTGCAAAGGATCGTGACACTGAAGCCATGTTTCACCCCGTGATTTGCCGCCGCACCAAGTTCATGGGCGGGGCGGAATTCGTCGTGCTAGCCGCGGCCGACGTTTGGACGGTCAACTCAAACATAAGAAAAGAGGCTCGTCCAATAGCGTAGGACTTGGGAGCCGATATGGATTCTGGATCCCCACGCTGCCCATTGGACTAATCTCATACTTGTTCGGATGTAGTTTTTCTGCAGAAATTTCATTTTACTGGGCGTCTCCGATCCCGAGATTCGGAGAAAGAGGAGGCAATCGCGGCGCCATAGTAAGCGATTGAAAATAGAAAGATAAGGCGAGGATTTGGTGGCGAGATTTCGACAATTGGCGAAACTTTGTACAACGCTGGCGAAGAGCTGGGTGATTGCACAGGTCAAGCCGCGGTTCGGCGTTGGAGTGCGGTTGCCGACAATCCTTTGCGGGAGGAGGGATGGACTCATCATTCAGGAGTCTGGCCCATCGCTTCGATCATTTCATCGCGGGCTTGAATGTATTCCAATTGCGATTGCAAGAGCAGGGTTTTGGCGTCCAATTCGTGAGCGGCGGCGGCATCGGCCTGGGAGAGCAGTGCGGCGCCCTCCTGGAGTTGCTGGGCGGAGAGGCGGCGCGATTCGGTGCGAAGCGCGAGAAGTTCTTCGGAGACTTTTACCATTTCGCGGGTGCGTTCCAGCTTGTTGTAGGCGGTTCGGACGCGGAGTTCGATTTCTTCTTTAATGCGCGCGAGATTCTCCTCGGCTTGGGAAAGTTGGGCGGAGTGCTCGCCAATGGCGGCGCGCCTTTTGCCGCCATCAAAGAGATCGTAGCCAAAATGAAGCCCGAACGAGCCGAAATTGCGGGCGAGGAAGGGGACGTTTTCCTGGTGGCTGTAGCGGGCGAAGGCTTCGAGGTCGGGGATGTACTGGCGTTTGGCGAGACGTACGGCAGCAGAGGCCTTATCGACTTCGGCGCGGGCTTCGGCCATCTCTGGGTGCGATTCGAGAGCGACGCGGAGGCACTCTTCGCGCTCGCAGGTAGCGCCTACTTCGCGGACGGTGGCGTCGAGTGTGAGGGTAGTGGCGAGGGGCAGGCCGATGGCGTCGTCGAGTTGCATGGCGAGATCGGAGAGCTGCAGTTCGGTGGCCAGGAGGTCTTGCCTGGCTTCGAGGGATTGCGCGCGGCTTTCGATGGCTTCTTCTTCGAGGACGGCGCCGAATTTGACTTGTGCTACGCGCTCGCTTTTGAGGTCGTCGCTGGCTTTGATGCGCGCTTGCGTGGCTTCGCGATGGGCTTGGGCGATAAGAATGCGGTAGTAGATTTGGTGAACACGGAGGGCAACTTCATTTTCGGTTTGATGGGCTTGGTCGCGGGAGGCGTTTAGCTCGGCGGCGGCGATGTCGTTGGCGGGCTTGATTTTGAGAAGTTCGGAGAGCGGCTGAGTGAGCTGGGTGCCGCTGGTGACAAGCGTTTTTCCGCCCTGATTCAAGATGACGGATTGACCGGGAAGCGAGGTGCCGGCGGCGGTGCCAATACTTCCGGCGGGGATGCCGATGAATTGGGTGTCGGTGACTTGGACGAGATTGCTGTCGTTGCGAAGGGTGGGGTAATAGGCGCTGCGGGCGATGTCCTTGGCGTGTTCTTTTTCTTCGACTTTGTAGGCGGCGATGCGCACGACGTGATTGTGCTTGAGCGCCATTTGGACGGCTTCGTCGAGCGTGATGCGGCGAGAGGCGGGTGGATTAGCTTCCTGGGCGGCGACGCTGCGGGCTTGAAGGAGAAACAGAAAAGCGCAAACTTTGGCTGCACGGCGTGAGCTCATGATCGGCCTCCTTGGGTGGGGGAGTCCGCGGCGTCCGGGAAGCCGAGTTCGCCGAAATGCAGCGGGGCTTTCTTGAGGAGAGCGATCAGCAGAAGGGAGACTAGGCAGGCCCAGGCCACCAGATGAAATCCGTCGATGAAAGTGAGGGTATAGGCTTGCAGGCGAACGCGGGCGCTCATGAGTCCGACGGCGCGGCCGGTGGCGGCGGGGAGGCCGGAGGATTTGGCGTAGAGACCGGCGGTGAGTTGGCGGATGGCGGCGTCATCGATCCAGCTGCCTTGCTGAACGTGGAGGCCGAGGAGGTTGGAGTGGAGTCGTTCGCGGACGGCGATGTAGTAGGTCATAAAGGCAACTCCTATTTGGCCGCCGAGGAGGCGGACGATGTGAAAGAAGGCGGAAAAAGTTAACGCGAATTGAGGCTTGGAGAGTCCGCCGGAGAAGATGGCCTGAAGGACGATGGTGGAGACGAGGCCGATGAAGGCAAAGGATTGGCCTACGCCCATCAGAAGCTCGGAGCGGTAGTAATTCGAAGCGGACCACGCGGCGGTGAATTGGGCGTTCATCACCGAAGCGGCGGCCATGCAGACGAAACCGGTGGCCATGAGGAAGCGCGGGTCGAGGCCGTAGATGAGGAGCAACGCTGCGATGCAGGCAATTAGAAGCTGCGGGGCGGCGGTCCAGATCACCGCCGGGGCAATTTGATCGGCTTCAAATCCGTGGATGGCGAGGGATTGTGGAATGAGGATGATCGTGGCGAGCAGGCAGAAACGGAAAAAAGCTAGACCTATTCCGAGAAGGATTGTGTTCCACTGGCGCAGGTAGGGCAGGTCAACGAGGGGATTGGGGCTGCGGAGACGGCGAACCAGCGAAGAGATTAAGAAAACCATGGCGCTGAAGAAGAGTGCGTTGAAGAGGCCGGAGCGCCACCAGTCGAGGCGCTGACCTTGGTCGAGTGCGGCGAAGAGGAGGGCGAAGCCTGCGCTGGCGTAAAGGAAACCGGCGAAGCTGGGTGGGGTGGCTTTCTTTGCGCCTGGAACCGGAAGAGGAGGAGCAGGGATTCCGTAGTAGATGCAGGCAATCATAATGGGGGTGAGCAGGGCGGAGTTCCAGAACATCCAGTGAAAAGAGAGATGGTCGCGATACCAGCCGTAGAGAGTAGGAGCGATATTGACGGCACCATCAACAAAGGTTGCGTAAAGGGCAAGAGTAAACGGAAGAAAGCGGGGCGGGATATTTCGCAGGGCGAAGGTCAGCGTGAGCGGATAGAAAGTTCCGGAGGTGAGGCCGGCGAGTACGAGCGCGGTGATGAGCAGGCTGTAGCTGTGAATCAGCGGGAGCAGCGCGCAGATTAGAGTGAAGAGACTTGCCGCAATCAGAAGGACCAGGCGGGCGCCGAGCAATCCGCCGAAATAGACGGTGAATGGGCCAATGAACATGAGAGCGATGTTGTAGGCGCTGCCGATCCAGGCGCCGTCGTCGTATCCAATGCCGAGGCTGCCTTTGAGATCGGCGGTGCCGAGAGTGAGCATGCGACCGGTCAGAGTGACGATTCCGGCGCCCATGACGACACCTAAAATACCGAGGAGGGGAGTTTGCGAGAGTTCGGCGGGTAAGCCTCCAGCAAGCGCCTTGGCGACTTGTAGAGGAGTTGGGGAATGCAGTGCCGCGGTTTGAGTGGCCATCGTCGCTCCGGTCAGTGCGTGGTTCGAACGGCGGCGGTGACAGAGAGGCCGGGGCGCAGCTGCGCCGCGAGAGTTTGGTCATCGAGCGCGATCTTCACGGGGATTCGCTGGACGACTTTGGTGAAATTTCCGGTGGCGTTGTCGGGCGGGAGGAGCGCAAATTGCGAGCCGCTGGCGGGGGCGATCTCGAGAACTTTGCCTCGTGCCGTCTGGCCCGGGTACTCGTCGATGTGAATCTCGGCGGGGTCGCCAATTTTCATGTGGGTGAGCTGCGTCTCGCGATAGTTCGCTTGAATCCATTTTGTTTCGGCGACGAAGGTTAGGACTTGCG
>Ga0210395_10000051_pt1 | contig 117389 bp, 128 predicted proteins | sample IncBWH4OmetaG_FD_150861 | JGI IMG/M metagenome (GOLD analysis project Ga0210395, IMG submission 150861) | Forest soil microbial communities from Barre Woods Harvard Forest LTER site, Petersham, Massachusetts, United States - Inc-BW-H-4-O ...
ACTTTAGATTAATTTTTCGCTTTTAGCGCGCGATTCGGGACACTAAGCGGCCGATCGCCTCGCGTTCAAATGGAACAATGGGGGCCATCGCAACGGGCGACCCAGCCAGGTATCTGGCCAAAGAGAAACCTGCGACGTGTCCACCCGGACACTGAGGCACCTGCAAGCACCGGCGTCCTCCGGGAATTTAGTTATCCCGGAGTCCCTATCATGTCCGAGGCCCAGTCGTTGCCCGATCAGATCGAACGCATCGGTCACGCTATCACCGCGGTTGATCTAGCTCAATTACTCGGTGTGTCCAGGGTCACGATATTCAAGCAAGCTAAAGCTGGTCGCATCCCTTGTTTCAGGATCGGCACCTGCATCCGGTTCGATCCGCGAGCTGTGGCGGAATGGCTGCGCAAGATGTAGGACTCGGGCATTTGCAAAATTCGATGTTTCAAGAAACTCGTTACCTCGACGTGAGGGACTATTTCCCAATGTAGGACCGTGGTCCGGAGTCACTAGTCGTTACTTCCTATAAGCTCGTTTTGTCGCCAACTTTCAAGTAGCGGGCATGCGGAGGCTAATAGGGCGGAAGGCCCTGTGGAGGAGAAAAACTTTGCCCTTCCCATAGAACATCTACCTGGGTATAATTCCTGCCATGGCCAAGGCAGGCAAGTCCCCACTCGAAAGTGACATGGTCCAAGGCACGCTGGATTTGCTGATTTTGCATACCCTATCGGCAGGCCCGGCGCACGGCCACACCATCGCGTATGCGATCCAGCGCCGTTCGGAAGATGTTCTTCAGGTCGAGCACGGTTCGCTCTATCCCGCGCTCCACCGGCTCGAAGATCGAGGATGGATCGCTGCATTTTGGGGAACGTCGGAGAACAATCGTCGCGCTCGCTATTACCGACTAACGACTGCGGGAAGGAAACAACTCCTCACTCAGACCAATCGGTGGGAGCAGCTGGTACGGGCGATTGCTCGCATTCTCCAGCCGGCGGTCGAGTGAAAATTCGGAGCAGAACCGATGAGTCTTTTGCGATTCTTCCGCCGGAAACAATGGGACGCCGAACGCGCCGCCGAACTTGAGTCCCACATCCAAATAGAGACCGACCGCAATGTCGAGGCCGGTATGTCCGAGGGAGATGCTCGCGCCGCAGCGTACCGCAAGCTGGGAAATCCCGCCCGGATCCGCGAGACCATTTACGAAATGAATTCGATCTCGTTTCTTGATACGCTCTGGCGCGACTTGCGGTTTTCCCTTCGAAGTCTGCGCAAGAACCCCGGATTCGCGATGGTGGTCATTCTGTCTCTGGCGTTGGGCATCGGGGCCAATACGGCCATCTTCAGCCTGGTCGATGGGATTGTTTTTCGTCCGCTGCCCGTGCCGAATCCGGGTGGGCTCGTCACCATCGATATCGCGGCGTCACGTTTGACCAGCTTCGGGGCTTCGTCGTACTTGGACTGGGTCGATCTCTCAGGCCGCAACAAGTCGTTTCAATCGCTGTCCACCCGGCAGGATATGTCAGCTGCGCTGAACCCCAAGGGAGCGGTTTCTGACGGCAAACCCGAGGTGGTTTGGGGTCAACTGGTTTCAGGCAATTTCCTCTCCATGCTTGGCATACGACCTGTCGTCGGGCGAGACTTTCTTCCCGAAGAGGACCAGACACCGGGCAAGTATCCGGTCATGATCATCAGCTACTCACTGTGGAACCGAATGTTTGCCCGCAACCCGGATGTCATCGGCAAGCAGGTGAAGCTGAGTGGTCAGAGCTTCACCATCGTTGGCGTCACTCCGGAATCTTTTGCGGGCGCCGATATCTGGTTTCGTCCCGACATTTATCTGCCGATGATGATGACTGCTGCGGTGTCACCGCAAGGCAGCGACACACTCACCCACCGCAGCTACCGGGGCTGCACTCTGCTCGGCCGGTTGAAGCCTGGAGTCACCCTTGCTCAGGCCCAAGCCGAGTTGAACGTGATCATGAGCGGTCTGGAGCGCGAAAATCCCGACAGCAACAAGGATACGGTCGCCATCCTTCGCAAGGAGATGAGCCGGCGTTTGGAAAACGGGGCTGCAACTCCGGGTTTTATCCTGATGGGCTTGGTGGTGTTGGTCCTGATGATGGCTTGCACGAACGTGGCTAGCCTGATGATGGCGAAAGCTGCGTCCCGCATCCGCGAAATCTCGACGCAATTGGCCCTGGGGGCATCGCGCGGAGCCTTGGTGCGTCAGTTTCTGACAGAAAGCGCGTTGCTTGCCCTACTGGGCGGCGGCGCCGGCATTCTGCTGGCGGCAGCTTGCATCAAAGGATTTGCATCACTCGTACCCTACTCGGTCTCTCCCACCGGTCCGGATTTTCATTTGGATAAGCGAGTCCTGGGCTATGCCGCGTTGGCTTGCATGGCGGCGGTCGTTTTGTGTGGAATCGCACCTGGATTCATGGCCGTGAAAGAAGCAGTGGGCGCGGCCACCACACGAAATACCTCGGGAAGCCGTTCGCACAGCGCAGCCGCCCGGCGCATCCTGATCGGGGGACAGGTGGCTCTCTCGGTGGTTCTGTTGGTTGCGGGCGGGCTGTTTCTGAAGGTTTTTTTGCGGGCGCAGAGCGCCGATCTCGGTTTCAACCCGGACCATATGCTGCTGGTCACCTTGGATCCCAGCCTGCGCGGTTATAAGGACGAGCAGTCCGCTCAGCTCAACCAGCAGATACTGGAACGCGTATCCACTATTCCGGGAGTCAAATCCGCAACCATGGCTGGCAGCGTTCCGTTTTTGTCGGGTGGCTCCTGGGATCTATCCATCGATGGCTACACCAGTGCGGGTGGCGAGAAGTTTGTGGACACCAACACCAATCAGGTGGGCCCAAACTATTTCGCCACGATGCAGATCCCTCTGCTCAATGGTCGCGAGTTTACTGCCCGTGACACTGCGAAAGCGCCGCAGGTTGCTGTCGTCAATGAGACCTTGTCGCGCAGGTACATTGTCGGCAAGGACAGCTTGGACAAGGCTCTTGGGCACATCCTCCGACTGCGCGACAACGCGCCGATACAGATCGTCGGAGTTGTGAAGGACTCCAGTAATGGAGCGGTCGGCGACCCGCCGCCTCCCGTTTTTTATCTGCCCTATCTGCAGCAGGGAAGTTCTCGGGTCACGCTCGAACTGCGCACCGAAGGGGATCCGACGTCACTTACCTCACTCGTCCGCCAGCAGATCAGCGCACTCGACTCGGAGGTCACTCCCCTTTCCGTTCTCACCATGACGCATGCGTTTTCTACCAATGGCCTTTTTAGGTTTCGCATCTTCGCGACCTTGGGCGGAGCCTTCGGGCTGATCGCCCTATCTCTGGCGGTCGTCGGACTCTATGGCGTGGTCTCGTTTCTGGTGGGCCGCCGGACGCAGGAAATTGGGATTCGCATGGCCCTGGGAGCGCAGCGGAGCAGCGTCCTGCGAATGGTTCTGGTCAACGGCATTTTGCTGGCCACCGTGGGAGTCGTGATCGGGATGGTTGCAGCCTTGGCTGCTGCACCTCTCATCAGCAGTTTGCTCGATGGTGTGAGCCCGCGAGATCCTTTCACGTTTGTGGCGGTCGCCCTGACTCTTTTGGCTGCAACGCTAGTCGCCAGTTGGATTCCAGCCCACCGGGCCACTCGCGTCGATCCCAATGCGGCCCTGCGGTGCGAGTAAACACCGAAGACCTGCCGAGCGGCATGAACCGCGCTGTTCACATTACCAGTCCGCAAAGTCGGCCTGCCCGCGGCGGAATTAGCTGAGGCAGATCAGCACGGTAAACACTCCAGGCGGATCACGGGCCACACGGAAGTCGTTCACCCATCACAAACTTTCACGCTTGGGATCGAAGTCGGCATCTGGGAAGTCAGTCATAATCGGTCCGCCGGTTCCTCCTGAGTCGCCGGGACAACTCGAAACGAATCCTCGTTGGGCAAAGGAGTTGGTTCAATCAGCTCGAATGGTTCGTTACGCACGATGTCTGCCGCCGCTCGTCGGAGAATCAATCTGGCGCAAGAAGCGCGGTGGGCAAAACAACGGGTATCGCGACCAAGCAAAACTATCTCAGCTGCCGACCGGAGGAGAATTGCGGCTTCATCGTGCGCGGTGGGCCAAGGTGAGGAGAGCTGTTTAAAGGGGACCAGAACCAGATTTGCGAGGGCACTGCCCGCATGCAAGGCGTTGGCAGGCGCTGGCGGAATTGGTTGGAGTGTCGACGGACGGTCAACGAGTGCTATGGAGATGTTACGCCAACTAAACAATTGACGCCTGATCCAGCATTCGCGAATTGAAAGCCCGCGCGGAGAAGCCGCGCCAGATGGCAATTAATTCGGTTGGAAGATCTTCGGGACAATCAGATAGAAGTCTCCTGCTGTCATTGGATTGATAAGTTCCTGGTCGTCACCATTGATGCCGATGCGAACCTGATGCAGTTGAAGTCCGCTTGCGCTCATCATGCACGGCTCATTGCACTCGGGATGAAGCAGTTGAAGCAAGTCGGGGGGCGCACTCGCAGGAGCCGGCTTCAAGGGCACGATTTCAGCGATGACTACATAGCGGCTGCCTAAGGCGCGTCGCAGCGTTTCTCCCATGCTTTGCGGAGGCTGCTGCTGGCCACTGAAGCGGCCGCCGAGCATAGGCGCATTCAGAACGTGGCTGGTGTGCGCAAAGAGCAGGATGCTCCCGCCCTCAGCATGCGCCAGAGCCGTGAGAGCATTCGCCGCCATGGCCTCGTCCCGTTTGCTGAGACAACGCCAGGCATCTGCCGGGATACCGTGTTCGCCTGACAGAGTCGGCAACGCGTCAAAGTCCGCCGCACTTTGTGTCACTATCAAAGCACAATGGTGTGTATATTCGGGCGCAGCGGGGTCGATGGATGGTGTCAGTTGTCCGCTGAGTTTGCGAAAAGTGGTTTTCGCTTCTTCAGAAACTTGCGCCTGCGTAAACCCGGGGATGACTGCTTTTGAGAAGTTCGCGCGCAGGCTCTCTCGTAACGCGGCGTCATGGACCCCATTCAGTGCGCACTCGACTGGTGACATCATCGGCGCACTTCCCAGAGGACCGCCGAGGCTTAGGTCGATACCGACGATGCCGACCTGTTTCCCGACCGGCTTACCCGCGTTGATTGCTCGCAGGTCCTCAAGCAAAGCGACGTTCCCCGTCAAGTTTCCGAAGCCCCATGTGAAACCCTTGGCCGCCACATCGGAGGCGGTACCGGGCCCGCCTCGTACGAAACGATCAAGCAGCAGAGCTTCGGCGTATCCCGTCTCCAGTGCGACCCAGGGGATGCTGCCTTTCTCGGCAAGTTCATGGATCAGGCGGTTGCGCACGAGGAGCATCGGTTCACCGCCGTGAGATGCTTCACCTACTGCGATGATGGCTGGCAAGCGCGAGTGAGGAATAGAGCGAGCGGCAAAGGGCCGCGCGCTGGGCCGCGCTACACCAGATCCTCCCGCTCTGGAAGTCTGCTGGTTGTCGGCAGAGGTCTGAGGCACCAGGTGAACACCACAGATGACGGGGAGCAAGAAGAGAAGTAGTACAGCGCGAAAGCGTAAAAGAACAAGCAGGGAAAAGTGAGGCAATCTCTTCATGGAAGAGAACACTCCTTCAGTGGGGCACACGTTAGGTTGATACGTTCCGCAGGCTATCTTTGTTCCGGGGAGCGGTTGTGGTTCCCTAATTGTGACGGACTTCGAGACCGAGCCGATCTCGGGGCAAGTCGGAAGTTCTCATCAACTGTCGAGAACAGGCCATAGCGCTCAGAATGCAAATCAGGCAGCGCCGTCTCGGAGAAACTGAGCGAACGAACGGATTGAATTCATCATCTCTTCCCGCAATCCGCGCAGATGCTCCTCACAGAGTCGATTTTCGTACAAGAGTCTCCCCAGCACATCTTTAAGTCGTGAACCACGAGTGTCGTATTTGCGGTCGACGTCTTTACGGCGTTCGGTCAGGTAACGTTCCAAGTCCCACAGATCCGACGGTTCCTTGATCTGGCTGGCCATCTGTTTTGTTTCCTGCATCACCTCGTGAAGCTCCCGCTTCAGAGCAGCGTCGAAGGCTTTGCGTGCGACGATCTTTTCTGACCTCGACCAAGTCGGTTCGTTCTGGTGGGGATAGCTGTCTTGAATCGTAGACGGGTTGCTCATGTTCCGACCCTCCGTGGCGGTATTCTATGCCTTGGCGAGGTGACTGTTCTACTGGGTCGGACGATTCCACCGCGACAGATTGATCGTCGTTCTTATGCCGCCGACCGGTCGCTCTGAGGTCAAACAGATCGTTTACCGGATGTCCGAGATTCTGTTTGCAGCCGAGGTAACGTTCGGTGGTCTGCACCGATGCATGCCCCAGTAGGAATTGAATCTGCTCCAGCTCGCCTCCGCTCGTGTGGCACAGCTTCGCACAGGTCCTCCGCAAGTCATGGGGCGCAATATGCTCCAGGCCCGCTCTCTCGCAGCAGCTCTTGACCACGTACCAGACGACATTCTGGGAGATGCTTTTTCCCCACACCTTTCCCGTCCTGGCGACGGCTCGAAAGATCCTGCCTTCCACGACCCTGGCTGATGCCGTCCACTGATCGAGTGCCGCTTTGACCCATTCTGGAATGGGCACTGTGCGAATGTGGCCACCCTTGCCGATCAGATCCACTACCGCCCAGTGCCCCTGGCGCTTCTGGATTTCATCGATCTCCAGGCCCACAAGTTCTGACCTGCGAAAGCCACAGCCGAACAGCATGGCCAACATCGCATAATCTCGCTTGGCTCGCATACTGTCTCCTCCGGCGTGGCTGAGCACTTCCGAACTCTGCTCCGGGCTTACCCAGTTACCGGACCGGAATCCGAGCTGCTTGACTCCCTTGACGCGGCTAATGCCGGCAGCCAACTCGGGACTCAACAATCCAGCATCAGCAGCCTCATGAGCCAGGCGACGCACGGCTGCGAGTTGCTGGTTGATCGTATTGGCGGCCAGATGCCGCGATTCTAGGTACAAGCGATAGCGCACGACGACGATGCGGTTGAAGGCCAGCCGAGGCTCCGAGCAGTACCAGGCGATGAACTGGTCGATGGTATTCATAGACGCGGCGCGAGGCTGGCGAGCCGAGGCTGTTGAGCACTGCCAATTTGCAATGGTCCAGATCCGGCAGCCGCAGCACACGGCGACGGTAGTTTGGCTTGATCCTCTGTTTGCCCATAACGACGGCCTCCCATGCCGCAGCATTTGGGACTACGCAGGTCGGCTGGACGTTGCAAAACTGGGTGGGCTTGGTTCTGGGCTGAGGGGGTTTTGAGTGCTATGGCCTAGTGTTGACAATTCACTCCTCGGTTGCTCCTGCTAAGGGAGTTAACTCCGATTTGCGCGTTTCTGCGACATCCTTCTACCCGGTTTGTTGTGTCTGTCGTTCGGCGAAGCTGGATTCCGGCTAGCTGGCGCAGGCGAATACGGAATCTCTTTTGTCCCTGCTAGAATTCCACCCCAAGGCTCTCATCACATGAAACTCAATGCAAATGCGCTGCTCAGCGCAGTCTGCACCGCGGTTTCTCTTCTTCCCTTTTTCTGCCTGCAAGCGGAGGGCGAGTCGGCTCCGTGCGAATCTCTGGCCCAGTTCAAGATCGACCACGGCGAGGTCAACTCCGCGCAAGCCGTTCCCGCGGGGTCGTTGACTGTGAATGGATTGCTGAGCACGACGACGATCAGAGTCCCCGCGTTCTGCCGCGTGCTAGCAACCTTGCGGCCGACGGCGGACTCGGACATAAGGATTGAGGTGTGGCTACCCGCATCGCACTGGAACGGAAGGCTGGAGTCGGTGGGCAACGGCGGTCTGGCGGGATCGATCGCCGAAGATGCGATGGCCGGAGCGCTCGGCGCCGGTTATGCAACTGCGGGTACCGATACCGGGCACACCGGTTCACCGGCGACCGGCGACTGGGCCCTTGGACATCCGGAGAAGATCGTCGACTTCGGGTGGCGCGCGATTCATCTGATGACCGTGGAGGCCAAGGGACTGATCGCAACGTATTACGGAGTTCCCGCGAAATACGCATATTGGAATGGCTGCTCGGAGGGCGGCGGCCAGGGGCTGAGCGAGGCGCAACGCTTTCCAGACGACTATGACGGCATTCTGGCGGGGGCGCCAGGAAATTACTTCATCCACCTGCAAATTGGCGGCAATTGGATCTCGCAGGCGACTCATGAGGACGCGGCCACGATGATTGCGCCCGCCAAGCTGCCGGCGATCACAGCAGCCGTGCTTGCGGATTGCGACACGCTCGACGGCGTGAAAGATGGCGTGCTGGAAGATCCGCGACAGTGCCACTTCGATCCGGAAACGCTCTTGTGTAAGGGCGAGGAAAACGACTCATGCCTGACCGCGCCGCAGATCGCGGGACTAAAGAAGGTGTACGGGGGTGCGAAGAATCCGCGGACCGGCGAGCAGATTTTCCCAGGCTACATGCGGGGCGGCGAAGCGGGTTGGGGACTCTGGATTGCGGGCACACAAGTGCCGCCGAGAGACTATCAGCACGGAATCATGGTAAGCACCCTCGCGAACCTCGTCTTTGATGGATACAAGTGGGATTGGCGAACCTTCGACTTCGACAAGGACGTGGCTTATGCCGACAAGAAGGTGGGTGCCGACATCAACCAGATCAATCCCGATTTGAGCGGGTTCAAGAAGCACGGCGCCAAAATGCTGCAGTACCACGGGTGGAACGATCCCGCGGTCTCGCCGCTGAATAGCGTGAACTATTTTGAAAGCGTACAGACGAAGATGGGCGATACGTCAAGCTTCTATCGGCTGTTCATGATTCCGGGGATGGAGCATTGCATGGGTGGTCCGGGCGCGAGCAACTTCGACCACATGCAGGTGATCGTGACGTGGGTGGAAGACAGTATGGCGCCGGACCGGTTAGTTGCGTCCCGCCCGGGACGGACGCATCCACTGTGCGCTTATCCCAAAGTAGCGAAGTATACGGGCAAGGGCAGCACGGACGACGCGGCGAATTACACGTGCGCGTCGGAGTAATACTTCCCATCCTAAGCGCAACACTGTCGAACTCCCGAGAAGGCAGCCTAGAGCACAGCGGGAGGATAATCTCAATTGGTGATAAATCCCCATTACACTCATCATGTCCCTGTCGGGGGTTCTGAGTGTAATGGCCTGGTTTCGTAAACCATCCAGACCGATCTCCCAGCTTGGCTTTTCCCGTTATGGATTGATTCCTGTTTGTCCGTCATGCGTTCACAACATCAACCCGGGCCGGGGTGCTGCCAGAGACTATGCAGATTAGCCAGGCAGCAAGACAAACGCTGGAGGGAGGATTTCGACAAACCCGCTGAACTTTAAGCATGCTGCCTCCGTAGCACAAAGAGTTGAAAGGAGGAACAGACGCAATGACACCAGAGAATCTGAAAGCTCGAAGCCTGTTTGCGGTAATGGCCATAATCATTGCTGCAATTGGTGCAGCTCTTCCGATGGGGAAAGGCTTTGCAGGTCCGGCTGACAACCAAAAGGCCACAACATTTGCAGAGCAAATCGTCGAAGTTCAGGCGAAAGATGACATCGTTGATTCAGGAGCGCTTTTCGCTCCGCCGAAGGATGTGGCCAAGTCCCTCGCGGTAATTTGGATCCACGGATGGGGAGTGAATTTCTATTCTCCGACTTACGTTGTGATTAGCAGAGCCCTGGCAAAACGCGGTTATACGACTATCACGGGCAATACGCGGATGCATGATCTTGGAAACGTGGAAGCGTGGCGTGGTGAAAAGCGGATCCGCGGCGGCGGCTATTGGGGAGTGGCCAGCGAACAGGGGAGGGACCTAGCTGCATGGATCGACTTCGCCGAAGCGTTGGGATTTAAGAAGGTTGTACTGGTCGGCCACAGCGCCGGGGCAACCGCAGTTCAAACCTATCAGGCACAAACCCAAGACACTCGGGTTGTAGGAGTGGTACTTGCTTCGGGAAACGTGCGTCCTGACACCAGAGTTCCACCTCCGGAATTTATGGCACAGGCGAAAAGGATGATCGCTGATGGTCGACCCGACGACCTCGTGCAAGGCCCCTTTGTCAGCGCCGCTACTTTCATAGACATCGTCGACACTCCTCCGGAGTTCAAAGATTTCTTTGGCATCCAGACACCGAATCCCGGCGTCACCCGCATTCGCTGTCCACTTCTCGTCTTTTTCGGGACGAACGAAGATGTAGGAAACGAGGAGGATCTAGAGACTCTTAAGTCCTCAGTCAAGCGTCAACGCACCGGCCCCAGTAGCGTAAACACAGTCATGATTCAAGGCGCCGATCACATGTATGCCGGGCAAGAGGATCGGGTCGCGGAGGTCATTGCTCGTTGGGCCGACACGCTGTTGCCAGCAGACAAGGGGAAAAGCAACACCCCGTAAACGAAGCCGCCGGTCAACTGGCGAAAAATCCCAAACGGAGACGGTCGGTACTGTCATCGCAACGCTGAAACCCTCGGATCAGGGTGAATTTGCTGCGCAGGTCAATGGACTGGTGACTCTCGGTTTGATCCGCAAAGAAGAGAACACCCTTGTGCTGACTGCGCAGGTTCGAATCGCTCTACGCACGTAGGCCAGTGTCAGTTGTCGTAATATCGCCATATCACTCATTGACCCTCCACAACCTTCCGATTCGCTTCGCTTCGATGATGAACACCCTTAACCACAGATACGCTGCTTGCGCTTCTGATTTGCCGGGAACTTCTGACCAACCAGTGCGTATAAAGGCAGATGGAACAAAAGCGTTTGTATTCTTCCACTTTCCGGCAGGTGACGATATGGGCGTTGTACGCAGCGATCGCCATGCCCGTTATTTACTTTGGAACGCAACTGGTTGCCGCGCCCTTCTACCCGGAATACAGCTTTTCGCAGGACTCGGCGAGTATGCTGGGCACGACGGACTCCCACCATCCGTGGATATTCAACCTGGGGGCGATGCTGACCGGAGTGGCAGGACTGGTCGGTGCATTTGGGTTATTTCGGGCACTTCGGACAGTGACTTGGACGGCGCTCGCAGGGCTTGTGGCACTCTGCGTTGTTGCCAACGGCGTGCTTTCGGTGAAAGCCGGAATGTTTCCGATGCCTGATCTACGGCATGCTTCCTGGCAATTTCTGATGCCGGCGATCCTCGCTACGCCGTTGCTATTGCTGGTTGCCTTGTGGCGGCTAGGCGTGGCCTTGAGGGCTTATCTGCTTTGTAATCTCGTTGCTCTGATCTTAATGGTGCCGCTGATGATGCATAGGATGGCCCCTGTGTTTGCGGAGGGGACGATGCAACGACTGTTTGCGCTGGTGGTGTTCGTGCCGGTCGGGGTGGCGGGGTATGCGCTGGTTCGGACAGATGGTCAATTGACGTAATATCGCCATTGCACTCATTGACCCTGCTGGGGGTTTGAGTGCTATGGCCTGTTGACGACAGTTGACTTCCGGTTTGCCCGTTCTCGTTTCCATAGCCGCCCGCTCGTGGACAGTGTTAGTCGAAAATGGACAGTGCGGCAGAGAATCCAGAACCCTCCCATCTTGTCAGCTGCTGACTACAAAGAGGTAGCGCTCAGCGAGCCAGGTGGAACCTTGCGTGCAAACTTCGCTGGGCAGGAGGAGTGCGATGCAAAACGCCCTGAAAAATCTGTTCTGCGTGTTATGTGTTTCCGTCTTGGCGTCGGTGGCCAATGCCCAGATCTCGCCGAACCTGCCCAATCCTACCGGGGCGCCGAATCCGCTGACGACGACGCTTTCCATTTTTCGCAGCAATATGCAAGAGAAGATCATGAAGGCGGCGGACACGATGCCAGAGTCCAAGTACAGCTACCGGCCTACGAAGGATGTTCGCTCGTTTGGCGAGATCGTGACTCATGTCGCGGACATTTCCTATTTTTTGTGTTCAAACGCGAAGGGTGAGGCGAACCCCGCCACGCCTACCACGAAGAGTTCGAAGACCGAGATTAAGACCTACCTCAAAGGCGCGTTCGATTACTGCGATGGCGTGTACTCCGGATTCACCGATGCACACCTCGACGACCCGGCGGACTTCTTTGGGTTCAAGACGAACAAGATGTTCATCTTGACGCAAGTCGGAAATCATGACGCCTTGCATTACGGCAATCTCGTCACGTATCTGCGCCTCAATGGCCTTGAGCTCTCCGGAGGCTGGTTTTGATGGGGCAGCGGCGAGTCCTCTTTCAAGATCGGGGGGCCTTTTCATACCATAGATGTAGATCGTCCCGGTCGACCACCGGGAAGTAATCCGAGCTGCCAAACGGGGTTAGACACACTCAGCTGGCGAAAAATCCCGATTTTACTCATTGACCGTGTCGCGATAGGATCGCCGATTTCACAACAACATTGGCCGATGCTGAACTGCTACATGCTAAGCGAAGATCTCGTTCACCTTCTCGCGCACCTGCTGACTACGTGACGCCTTCAAATACCGCATGGTCGATTCCATGTCAGAATGGCCCAGCCACTGCTGGACGGTGCGGAGATCGACACCAGCCCAGAGACACCGCGTCGCGAACGTTGCGCGGACACGTGAAAGACCTTACACGCAAGTGACGACGTTGATTACTGTCCGCCGTGCTCCAGCATATTCTTCGCACCCCTAACACGGTTGTGGCGTTCGGGGTCGGTAGCGTCGTTGGAAGTTTGCTGGATGTACTCGTGGAGAATTTGAGTTAGGACGCTGACATTGCGTGCGGCAAGTTCTCTCACTTCATCGTATCGTTTGTGCCTGCGCAGTTCTTCAATTTTCTCTAAGATGTTTTCCGCCATGAGTCCTTCTTTCTTCTTAAACTGCGGTGTCTTTCTTGCCCTTCTTAGGCGTATACGGGGCCACTCGGGAGCCGGGTTCAAACTCGTACCTCAACCACCGCAAGAAGTTATTGGTCATATCGTGGTAGGTGGATTGGGAGCTAAGGGCAAGGTCGCTCTTTTCCACGACGCTACAGTACGCCTTGAACGACGTGTCGATTTCAGCCATCGCGGAGGCGGAGATTCGAGTCTGTGCTGGCATGGCGTGACGGATATTACCACGAAGTGGGAAGATGCGCGTGGTATGATCCGTCCGGTAAGATCCTTCCCCCTAAGTCCGAATCCCCGGCCATGCGGAGCCGGGGTTTCGTATTAGCTCACCCCGCGCGCGGACCGTTGGTGGGCATGGTGCGTTGCTTCAGAAGTTCCCGAAGGACATAGCATTCCTCGTGCACGGGTCGGCCAGCATCGTCAGTCTTGGCTGTGTTGATGTCGACGGGCTTGCCACAGATATGGCAAAGGTAGATTGCTTGGGCGGGACCGGCCATACGGCACCTCGGTTCCCGGACCGCGTACATCCGTGCGCGGATTCTAACAGAACAATGTGCGGTGTCGTACATTGCAAAGATTTAGGGCAGTGTGTCGGTGCATGTGGGATGATAGCTGCGTGACAAAGCTTCCGGCGAAGCTGCGACCCTGCTTGTCAGCTTTCTTGTTACGGTCACCGCCTGCGTTACATATTTTGTGCGAGCCGTGGGAGTCAAACAATTCTTTTACTACACCGTTGTTTTTGTGTGGAAGTACTATCCAGCCGATTGGTTCAATACCTGGCGTGCCTATTTAGCCGCGAGGCCTGGGATTGACGGGGCGGGTGGGTTTATATTCCTGCATTTCTTCTTATCCACCTGATTGTTCCCTTCGTATATATTCCCTTGCTCGTCGCCTGCATGATGCGATCGGGATTCGTCTCTGGCGAACCTCGGAAAAGAGTGATGTTCCTCAGCGCAACGGGATTTTTCCTGTTCCTTTCGGTTGCCTCCGCTCCGGGTGCAGTTCGGTTGTATGCCGTGTCGGCGCCGGCTGTCATTCTGCTGGTCTGGCTTCTCGACTCGCGGGCGAGTTGGCGATGGTGGTTGAAGCCTCTCTGGGCCACAGTTGTTCTGCTGGCAGTTGCCCGTCCGTTGGTCGTGCAGTTTAGCAAGAAGGCTTATCTGAATCTTCCGATCGGACGCACGGCTTTTCTCAGTTCGCTGGCATACGAGGAATGTGCGTGGATGTCCGGGCGAACCCATCCGTTCGACGACTTTTTTGGTGATCCCCTGCTTGCATTTGCGCTCAGACTGCACAACGTCAGCCGAGTTCCCATTCTTCGGCCCACTGACTACACAAGGCCTGAGGAAGTGCAGGATGCAATGCAGTCGTTAGAAAAGTTTCAGGTGCGATACGTAAGTTGGCCGAGGGAGTTAGACGACGACAAGCAAGCCGCTCAGCACCCCGAGGGAAATCACCTTGGCCCCCTACGACGATATCTTGAAGAGCACTACCACCTGGCTCACACGTTTTCTAACGGAGATCAGGTGTGGGAACGCAATCCCCCGTTGTGACTCGCTCGCCTACGATCTATTCTCGACGCCTCCGATTCTGACGCCCAGAGTGGGCAGAACGTCTTTGACGTGTCCTGCTCTTTGCATCGCTACCAGCCCTTCGCGCGCGGGCGGAGCCGGCTCGGTTCAAAAATCAAAACCGGGGTTCTGGAGGGGGTGGAGCCGTTTTTCCCGTCGCCACATCCTACCCCTCAATCGTTTGACGGGGTATTGCGCGCTGAGGGGATTTTGCTACACCCCCGGTCCACCACAGAACTGGGTTTGAAGTTGGCCAGGGGCCGCCCGCGCCGCAACTGGGCAGGAATGCGCGTGCGCTGTGATCACCGGACACAAGATGTTTCGCAGGGTCGTAACTGACCGACCTCCCTCAGTCGACTCGGGTGTTCAATTCCCGCTTCCGGAGTGAGCATGGGCCGCTCATCAGACTTACTCAACAAGTGGTACGGCGAGTTGAATAGACTGGTGGCTTTGCCGAAGCCGCCCTTCAGAGTCATTTGAGAAAAATTCACGCCGTGGTTTCTCAATTCGCTCGACAGATGGCATAGGAAATGCCAAAGGCTCGCCGCTTTCCTGAAGTCGCCCTTCAGATCTATTCGAGAAAAAGCCCACGGAAATCCGCGAGCTTCCGTCACGAAGCGATTCCTCGATTCGCTTAAAAAATGATACCGGAGATGCCAAAGGGTAGTGACTCTGGTGGAGTGGCCTTTCAAGTTCGTTCGAGATAAGACTGAAGAAATTCGCGACTTGCTTGTTGTGTTTTTGTTACTGACAATGCCTCTCATCCTGGTTCAGGAACGTTTCAATTCTCGGATATCAGTTCTGACTCCTGGCTGGATCGGCTCAAGGGTGATGGCTGGCAGTTTCAGCGCGGAGCAGCCTTGGTCAAGCGGGACCAATTCGGCCACCATTTTTCCACCGTGCGGTACGTGTCGCAAGGGTGGAAGCCTGCGGACAGCATGTGGTTCTATAACACGACCCAGGGCTCGGATTTGCTACCATACGACTTCTTTCTGGCCTTGGAGAAGCCGGGCACGTCCGAACTTTTCTGCTCCAATGACAACCTGAATTACTAACCCTTTGTTTTAGATAGTTACAAGCGGATTCAATCTCAGGCTGGAGTTTCTACAGTTTCTCCTATTCACTGGAGTTCGATGGAAAACGGTATCAGTGGTATCAGTGGCAGGCTCTGTTAGGTCTCCCCGAATCTCAGAGTGGATTCGTGTGGCATTCCCTCGGCTTGAATCAGCGTATCAGCTCTGGGGGACAGGAGTAGGAGATTTCAAATTTGCACTCCTTAGCGATGCGCCAGTACACACCCTCGCCGGGGTCGATGAAGCCCCTCCGCCCCCCGCGCTCGGGGAGGACTGGCATGGGGATGATACGGGTGCGCTAATTGGTGTGAGGGCAAGCGCGGCACACCTGCCGACGCTCAGGGCGTGCTGGGAGATGACCTCGCTGACATGGAAGGTTGCGGGACGGCGATCAGCCCTTGTGCTTTGTGAGAGAGGAATTCCAATCCCCGTTCATGAGTTTCCTTCTCCAGGATCTCTAACTGGGAACGAGCGCGCGCCGGATCAATTCTGAGTTCGGCTTCCGCAACGTCGAGGCGAGCCTCGCACTCGATCTCGTAGTACCCTGACTTTTTCGCCGAAACAATCGCGGAACGCAGCTTCTGGATCGCACTTGCTACCCTGGCATGATCTCGCGCCTTCTCAGCCGCGCCCCCTTCGACCCGGGCGGTTTGAATCGCAATCGGCAGTTTCATCGCCAGATCGGTGTTGGTCACCGTAAGTCCAGCCGCACGCTTCACCGCCTCGCGAGCCTCATCCAATTTCCCTTCAGCCAGCAGTGCGCGGCTCAAGACCAGATATCCGCTGGCCGCATCCGGGTCGCTCTTTTCCTTTTCAAACTCCGCGATCGCCGCGCGCAGCAGAGGTTCGACCTGGTCGGCGTGGCCTTCTTCGATGGCGAGATCAGCCAGCGTTACCTGGCTTTCTGCAATCGTGCTCGTTTCCCCCATTTTCTGACGAATCTCCAACGCGGCTTCGTACTGTTGGCGAGCACCTTCCAAGTCCCCTTCCGCTTTCAACACATCTCCCAACTCGCTCAGGGCTCCGGTCGGCTCCCCGCCAGAATCACCTTGAACCTGGCGCAGTGCGTCGACCGCTTGCTGGGCAAGCCGATGAGCGTCTTGCACTCGCCCCTGGGCCAACTCTAAATCGGCGAGCCGATAAAGGGGATAGCCCGGGGGGACGCCATCCAGGGAAGAGAGAATCTCGATCACCTTCTCATAGGTCTTCGCGGCCCCCTGCAAGTTACCGCGGAGGTACAGGATATCCGCAATATTCGAGAGCGCCGTTGCCGTATTTTGCTTGTCGCCGGCCTGTTCAAAGTGAAACTTGGCCAGCCGGTAACACTGCTCCCCACGATCCAGATCGCCCTCGTTGGTATAGCCAATCCCCATGTTGTTAAGGATGACCGCAGTCTTCAGATGCTCACCCGTGCCGCCCAAAATCTTGAGTGCCCGTTGATAAGTCGCTCGCGCTTGCCTAATGTGACCTGCTCCGCCCTGTTGGTCAGCCATCAGGCGAAGGGCATCGGCAGCTCCTAAATGGTTTCCTGCTGCCCGATAGATATCGTAGGCGTCCTGGCAAGGGACGTCCGCCTGATCGCGATGCTCACCGTACACGAGATTCATGCATTCCCACAGGCGCGCCGAGGCATACATCAGCTTCTTACTTTGGGCCGATGATTTTGTGGCAGCGCTGCGCACCAGAGTGAGACTGTCGGCCCTTCGGCTGGATGGCAGTGCTCTGGCTTCCGCCATATCGATGCGGGGATCGTCAGACGCGGGCAGCGGCAGCCGCCGGAGCCGTCCAATCGTGTCCAGCGCCTGATATGCGTGACCGGCAGCGGTCTGTGACGCCGCAAGCTGCAAGCCGTACTCCACGCTGTCTGGGAACAACTCGAAAAGGGCGCGGTAACTGGAAGCCGCCTTCTCGTGGTCTGGCAGACTCTCGTAGTAGTCGCCCTCGACTTGCATTCGATCCACGCGGGGGAATCCAGTGGAAAGATCCAATGCGATTTTCGCTTCCTCCTTGCGCTTTTGCTCATACCCGAGCTGATTCCAGGCACGCGCCAGCATGAGGTGCGCCAAAGGGAATTTTGGATCTGCTTTGATCGCCTCGACCAGCAGGTCCTTCGCCGCAACCGCATCAAACTCCCGCAACCGGGTAATCCCAAGCACGTAGAACCTGGCTGCTTCACGGTCCAACGGTAGGGAAGCGAGAACACTCGGCCTCTCGGTCTCGCTGATTCCGGGAACTCCCAACCGCTCCCGCAACTTGGCGCCAATATCCGACGACAGTTGGAATAGGTCAGTCGCATTGCCATTCTGCGCGAACTGGCTTAGAACCTCGCCGCTCCGTGCATCCTGCAATCTCACGTCGAGCCGCAATTGCGTCCGGGTACCTTGGCCGATGGCCGTGTACGATCCCAGGATGAGCAGATCACTGTTCAACGCGTTGCCGATCCGTGCCGCGGTCTCCCGGCCCAGCGTGCTGGTTTGCGACCAGGGGGATGAAATGCGAAGACTGGCGACTTCCTCCCCTGAAACCAGTCTGAGTTTTTCTCCGCTGGCCAGTTCTGTGCTCAACATCTCCGAGAAGGCCGTGGATAGCCAATCATCCTGCGCCCGGCCGGACGCATTGTAAAAGCCCAACACTGCGACGGATTGGCGGCTTGGAATAGGGTGCGCCGGGTTAGAGTCCGAGGCCGCGGTGGGCCGCGTACGATGACGCAGCGAATACCACCCGAAAGCCGCCAACAAAGTGATGCCGAGCATCACACCATAAAAAACAAGGGTACGTCCTCCGGGCAGCTGCGTTGACGCAGGCATTGGCCTGGCCTGGGGTACGCTGGTATGTGGCAGGGTGGTCGGGAGCGAAACTCGGCCCACTATGACGGCCTCGGCCCTAAGAATGGCCGGGGCTCCGTCGCCTGCGCCCTGTTCCGAGCCACTGATTACCGGACCAACCATCGCCACCGGTGCCACGAAACGATAACCGCGCTTCGGAACCGTTTCAATGAAGGTCGGATTATCGGCATCATCCCCAAGCGCATAGCGCAACCTCTTCAGTGCTGCGTTGAGGCTGCCATCGAATTCTACGTGGGTTCCCTCCGGCCACAGGGTCTGCCGCAGTTCCTCGCGACTGACGATTTCCCCCGGGCGTTCTAAAAGAAAACACAGTACCCGTAGAGGCTGCTGCTGAAGTTTTACAGGTACGCCCCGGCGGAACAGTCTTCCTCCCTCCGCATCCACTTGGAAGAGGCCGAATCGGTAAACACGCCTTGGCCGGTCCGATGCTTCCATTCCTCGTTGCTCACTCCGTACGGCGGTAAAGTCTAGCACAGGCGAAAAAACGCGGTCCGCGCTTTCGGGAATTCATTGCAGCACAAAGATTTATCAGGTCATGCGCATTTCAGAACCAAGTCCTTTGACGCACACGCTGATTTGCAGCACTCTGCCGGTTAGGTCGCACAAGTTGCACGCGACCAACTAGGAGGTTTGGAACATGAAGTTTTCTAATCCATATAACATGTATATTCAGCCTCAGCTGCATGACGCTTGGGACACCGGCTTTTGCTCCGGCTTTTGCGGTCCCACCGGCGTCAGCATCTCACTTCCGGTGCCAGCGCAGATCGTGAATGCAGACTGCGTGAAAGAGTTCAACGACGGCGTCTTGGCTGGTCAATCGGCCGCTGCATCCGGCTGGGATGTTGTTGATCCTCCGTATATGGAGGCGCGGGAGGGCGAGCCAGCGGGAGAATCAAGTACAGAGTATTGGATTACCGGTGTCCATGTCGCCGGTGATGTCTTCGCCGACGTCGCTCACGCCGTCGTGATAGGCGAGGAAGTTGCTCTAGCTAAAGCCTTTGGTGTGGCCGCAGTCGGTGCCATTATCGAACTGGTGTTCACAGGTTACGGACTGGTTTGGACAACACCCGCAGAAAAGACCGAATTGCCGGTGTTTGGGCAGAGAGTGGTGAGTATTCTGAACTCCCGCGGGATCTTCTCCTGTGCGATCTACATGGGTGCCGGGGCGGATCCTTCAGCCAGGGGGAGAGAGCTCTGCGTGACACCTCTGTTCAGAACGAAGTGGGACGCGAGTAAGGCAGCGAAGGGGATCGGCCGGAGACAGTGGGCCGTGATGGAATGGCGCACCGATCGGTCCGGCGGCTTTAGCATCGTCGACGGACCCAGTTGGTGACTCCTGGCCGGGTGGCCCACTCGAGTCCGGGCCGCATTCGGCTATGCCTGCTGTCGATTCGGACGGGTGGATCTGCGTCAGATCCCTCGCTCCGCTGGTGAAAGCCTAGCGCCACCCTTGCGTTTTCTGCAAAGGGGAGAGGCAATGCCGCAGAAAGTCAAAAATAGAATTTTCGAAACGAACACCCGCAAGCGGACTCTGCGGAAGGAAAGGCGTGCCATATGGCTCACTTGACTCGACTATCTTTCGTCGCTGCAACTCTTCTCGCAACCACTTGCGCCGTCCACTCGGCTCGGGCAGCCGAGCCTCCCGCCGACCTCTGCTCCCTGCTGCCCGCGTCCGAGGTAAGCAAGACGTTAGGCCGAGACTACGATTCTCCGCAAAAAACCGTCGCTCCTCGTCCTTACCAAAACACCGCTTCGGGAACCGATTGCAATTATCTGGCGAAGGGAAGCAAGCTGTGGTTCCGATCCTACGTCGATCCCTCGCCAACGGCTGCAACGGATTTGTTCGCCCGCTTGAGCAGATTCTACGGCCCGCAAACGCCAGTGAATGGCGTCGGGGACGAGGCCTATTTTGACGGCGAGCACGCGCTCCACGTTCGCAAGGGCAAGGTTCGCTTCTACCTCAATCTCACTCCCGTGGATTCTGCGTCGGCAACCGAGAAGCAACTGAGGGATCTTGCCAGCCGGGTCAGCGGCCGACTCTAGAGGACAAAATGAATACGAAACCGAGACGCAATCCTCAAGTACTGCGTCTGAAATTTGCTTTGATGCACCCATGCAATTGTTGACGCGATAAAATCGCCACTCATTGAACGTCTGCTGACACCCCAACCATTTCCGCTGGCACCTGCCAATGCCTCGAACGCGTGCGACTGTCGGTTCGCGCGGGCCGGAGTAGCATGCAGCCAGGCTGCAAACCTCCACTAGCCTCCGCAAACTGCGGTACAGCCGGAGCCTCCTGAACAGTAGTAAACTGGCCGTATGCGAAAGCGCCTTATCACTCCAACCCCGGAGAATATTCGGACTCGTGGGGAGGGTTGGTTAGCGTGCAGCCGTTGTAGAAGTCACGTCGGAAGAGGCAGACTGTACGGTTGAATCCGCCTTCAGTTCGGGAGATGCGCCGGGCTGGCGTGCGGCAGAGCCAGGGACCCAAACGATTCGGCTGGTCTTTGATCAGCCGCAAAGGCTGAAGTGCATATCGCTTGTGTTCGAGGAAAATGAAACTGCACGCACGCAGGAGTTCGTTTTGCGGTGGTCTTCGGATGGTGGAAGCTCAGCTAAAGAAATTGTGCGCCAGCAGTGGACTTTCAGTCCTCCAGGGTCGATACGCGAAGTAGAAGAATATCAAGTACAGCTTTCAGGGGTGACCTTGCTTGAATTGACCATCACTCCGGATATCAGTGGCAGATCCGCTCGCGCTCGCTAAAGAACTTCCGGCTGTTCTGATGTCGAGCACTGGTCTTCGCGTACTCGGTCCGAACCGCGCTGCTTTATGACCGCGACGGAATACTCCGCAACATGGTCATCGGTTTTGAGTACACAGATGTCACGCAGTGGGTTTTGTCTATTTAAGCTGTATGGGAAAGTAGCAAGAAAGTAGTAAAATGGGTGTGTTGTTTTCGGCAGAAGGAGGAGGCTAATGTCTCCTGCTCGCCAAGCTAACAGTTCTCCACGCAAGAGGAGAAAAGCCCGCCCAACCCCGATCGACCCGACACCCCGCGCAGTAGGTCCACGCGCCCAGACCAAGAAGAGGCACCTTTTCGACCCTCATGCATTCCTCGCGACCATCGCCGAAGGCCGGAAATTTGTGCTCTTCCCGAAGAAACAAGGAATTTTTTCTCAAGGGGATATCGCCGATGCGGTATTTTATGTCCAGACGGGCAAAGTAAAACTCACCGTGGTCTCGAAAACTGGCAAGGAAGCAACAATCGGCATTTTAGGTGAGGGAGACTTTTTCGGCGAAGCTTGTCTCGCTGGACAGGCTTTACGGATGGGGAGTGCAAGCGCAATGACCGATTGCGCTGTTCTGCGAATCGACAAGAAAGCCATGATGGAAGCTCTTCATCGGAAACACGAATTCTCCGACTTGTTTGTGGCGTATTTGTTGGGGCGGAATATCCGTTACGAAGAGGATCTGGTTGATCAGCTTTTTAATTCGAGCGAAAGGAGACTGGCACGAGTCCTTCTACTGCTCGCGCGTTTTGGTAAGGAAAGCGTGCCGGAGAGCATAATTCCCAAGATCAGTCAGGAGATGCTGGCGGAAATGATCGGTACAACCCGGTCGCGGGTCAACTTTTTTATGAACCGGTTTAGGAAATTGGGATTTATTGAGTACAACGGCGGGCTACAAGTCCACACCTAACTTCTGAATGTTGTTCTCTACGACTAGTCTTCGCATCCATCCGGTGGTGAACTATTTTGGGCAGGTGAGTCTCTGCGCAGCATTTTTTGACAGCATCGGCGAACTGCATAACTCGGATTCAAACAGTTTCGCAATTGCGTCATAGTGCGCGCCGGGCGGGAAATCCAAGGGTTAGGCGACACTTTATGCACTGCAGAAAACGGCCCTTGGCGGACATCAAGATACCGATATAGTGGCGGGGGCGGGAGGGCGTAGAACTGCTTTCTGACATTCCATCATCCAACTCTCCTCGTACAACACTGGTACGCCTCTCTTCAGCCCGCAGTTCGTCGGCCGCTCAGTAAGTTAATGACCAAAACCACCAATCCCACAATCAGGAGTAAGTGGATGAGTCCGCCACCGATGTGGAGACTGAAGCCCAAAAGCCACAAAATCAGAAGAACAACGAAAATAGTCCAAAGCATGTCAACCTCCTGTGCTCAATTCCGAGGACTCCGAAATGGGAGTCTCATTCCACGGTCCACAAGATAGCTGTTTCGCGTGAACCCAGAAGAAGAATGGACCGGCTGGGTTCTCAGTCGAACATGCAGCCGGTCTGAATCGCAAACACTCGCAGATGGAATCTATAAGCCCTAGTTCTTATCAGCTCTGGCTTCCGCCTTTGCTCCGCGAATTTCCGCAAGGAACGGCTCAGCCGCGGCTGGAGCCGGCACTTTTCCCAATAGCAAAGCCCGAGTTGTAACGTTGCCTCCATAGATCGCACGCCGTGAATCATTGTCTTGACGGAGCGATGCACCTTCCAGCGTCAGCCCAGCGAACGCACCCTTGGCACGGGAGTAGGTCAGGATCTCTGTATCCATCTTCCAATCCGTACCAGCCTCGGCATGTCGTCCAACTGGACCCGCTGCCGCGGAAGCGTCCCCTCCAATTTGGAAATTGCTGGAGAGCAGCCTTTGCATCCCTTTGTCATTCTGAATGATCAGTACCACGTCCACAGCTTCTACACCGATCTGCAGTCCCCAGCTTCCACCCGAAATGGTGATGAATGCTGGCGCACTCCAGCCGTTCGCCGTGCGGCAAGTGGCTACGCCTTTGCCTCCTTTAGCTCCGAAGACAAAGCCACCTTTGACCATGTGCGGTATGACGGCCACACACTTTGCATGCTCCAACACTTCTTCTGGGATTCCTTTGTCAGGCATCCCCATGATTTCGTGCATCACTGAGGTGGCGTTATCCAGCCGGTCGGTGGCATCTTCCCTCGCCGACCCCGCCCAGGACAGCGTGCCGAGACTCAACATCGCAAGTACGAACATTATTTTTTTCATGGAACAGTCCTCATTTCTGTTAACTCTGCACTCTCCGGCTCCGTGCTATGGTCTTGCGAACAAATCCGGGTAGACATTCGGAGGCGGCAGACAAGTCTTCGCTGCCGAAAAGACCTCAAAAACCTCTCCATCACTTGGCACTGCGGTCATCCGCGGCCCTACTTCGAACCGTAACCTGCACTTTGGCACCCGCTTTCAACTGGACCTCGTCGCCGTTCTTGTCGGTCAACGTGTTGTCGATGCGGATCTTCTCATACGGGTGATCTGCCCCTTCGACAGTGATTTGTGCTATTTCACTTTCGTCGGGGAGGGGCGATTTTATGATCGTTTCGACAGTTCCCGACATTGCAGCACTCGATTGGTCGGTCATGTTTTGTCCTTTGGGGTTCCAATGTGGAACGCCTCACTGAGGTGGCTTCTCATCCTGCTTTGGCTGTTCCTTTTTCTCTTCCGGCTTCAGAGGCGCGGGCTGGGGGCGCTGCTGTTCCTGCGCCGCACGCTGTTTTTCTTCAGGAGGAGGAGTACGCTGGTCCTGCGAACGCTCGGTTGGGGGAGGGGTTTGTGGCTTGCCAGCCGGCTCATTCCGGTTGGGTTCTGGCGGATTGTTCGGATGCACCGTCGGTGGATGATTTGATTCAGCCGGAATTGGTTCCGCACGGTTAGGCTCCGGTCGATTGTTCGGCCGGTCTGTTGGCGGCCGGTTTGTTTCTGGCGGGTTATCCGGCACAGCTCGATCCCGCGGAGCGGCATTGCTCTCTGGATGCCCGGCCGGCATATTTGCCGTTGGCTGAACTGCGGCACGATTGACCGGTGGGGTATAAGGGGCTCCTGCCGCTTTCGCTGGTACAGCCGCTCGGTCACTAAATGCTCCGGGCTTAGGAGTAGCGGCGACCGCTGGCTTGCCGTGGTTCGCGGAAGCCCGTTGCTCTGGGTTCGCGCGGGCGGCCTGCGCGTGCTGAGTCTGAGCTGCGACAGGAGGAATGTGTTTCTCACGTGCCACCGCCTCCTGTTGAGGCGTTGGGCGAGCGCTGAGCCCGCCACTGCCGCCGTTGTAGCTGACCCGGTTCACCGTAGTGCTGTTGATCACGGTGGTGTTGTAAACGTTGTGAATGTTCGTGACGTTCACGTTGTTCACCGAACGGTTGTAGAAAAACTGTCCGTTCTGCCAGCGTCCGCCTTCATAGCCATCGCCGAAATATCCATAGCCGTAACTGACCCCGCCGTAGAAACCTACCTGCTGACCCCAGTAGCCATCGTAGAAAACAAATCCGTTGCCGCTCCAACCCCAATAGGCTGGAGTCCAGAGCAGGCCGGTTTCCGGCGCCATTACCCATGTGCCCGGTACCCAGTAGTAATCATCGACGTCGTCGGCGTAAGCCCAGTATCCAGGTGTCCAAAGATAACCATCGCCGGGACACAGCGGTTGTTCGTAGACGGGCAGTTCAGGCGGGGCGAAGCTGACTGATACGCTGATTTGGGCAAATGATGCTGCCGAAAGGGAAAAGAGGACGAACACGTACAGCATTGGACGTAAGGAGGAGATGATACGCATTGTGCTTCCTCTTGCCTCATCCTTCGCTTGCCTGGTGATGCTCTGCTGCTCCGGGTTGCGTGGACTAAGAGGCACGATTTCCGACCGAGACCTATTTCACGTCTTCGTCGCAATCACAAATAGTTCTGGCTGGAACTTTCTCATTTCGGACACCTCCAAGTCTGGTCAAAAATGCACAAGTCTAAAGGATGTGCCCAATTTGTTCCCTGCGATGGTAAAGAGCATGAATTTGGTAAAAGCTAAAACAGGCCACCATTAAACTTGGAAGCTAACTCGACTAGGTTCGAGTCCACATGAAGAGCCCTGGCGCTGGGCATGCGTCTTTGGGCCACGCGCGCCTTCGTTTCAGATTTATCCAGCGTCACGAGAAAGGCCGCACGCATTTGAAGTCCGGCCTGAAAAAGATGCGCGTCTGATGTACAGTCCTTAACCGCGGTCGTGAGGGTCCGAACGTCGAGGTCTCCGACACTAACCCATGGCCGTAGTTTTTCTAGCTTCCGAACTCAACCAGAGTACCTGTTGACCCCTTCAATGACTGTTCAATTTTGAACATTTCCCAAAATGAATCTGAGCGACACTTTTATTGTTACTTGTGACGAGAGGCAGTGCTGCATGACTCCGACCGAAAAATCTGTTGTCCATAGAGTGTTGCTGGTGGATGACGATGAAGCTGTTCGTACCATGATGAATGCGACCCTTGAACGCAAGGGATTCGACGTAGTCAATGCCGCCAGTGTGTCAGAAGCTCTGAGATGTATCGCTACGGAAAACTTCGACGTGCTTATTACTGATCTGCATATGCCGAACCCAGGTGATGGTTTTACGGTGGTTACAGCGATGCGGCACTCTCAACCAGAGGCACTCACCCTGCTAGTCAGCGGTTACCCAGACGTGCAGAGTGCCATGGCCGCTATCCTTCTGGAAGCGGACGAAATCATCGTGAAGCCATTCGAAGCTGGGAGGCTTGCCGAACTCGTTCGCGAAAAGATGGTTACTCGGAGACCTGCTGTCCGGTTGGAAAAGGAAAGAGTGGGCGCAATCCTGCAACGGTGCGTTACGAGTATCGTTGACGCGTGGTTGCTGCGTGCGAAGCAGAGTAGCGAACTGAAATGCCTTCCGCTTAACGACCACGAGCGTACTGGACATCTTCCCAGACTGGTTGCAGATCTGGCTCTTCGCCTGAGCAAGTCCAGCAAGACCAGCGAGGACAGCGACGCAGCGTTTTCCGCTACCGCCGTCGCCCATGGCAAGCTGCGCTATCAGCAAGGCTACACACCGGCTATGCTAGTGCATGAATCCCGAATACTTCAGGTAACCATCTTCGGCACGTTGCAGAGTAATCTAAACTCCTTGGATTTCAGCTTGTTGTTACCCGATGTCATGACGATCGCGGACGAAGTGGACGCGCAGTTGACCCAGTCAATGGACAGCTACATGAAAGTCATGCAAAAAGCTGCGGCAGCCTAGCTATCTACCATCGTATCCGAAGGTCAATCGTGAGCGACTCGATGGGAAACCAAGTACTCCGATTGCAGAGCTTCGCGATATTTCGGAGAGGCGGCGTTGGTCGAATCGACACTGCTTCTTGTCCTTCGGGTCATGCTTTGCGAGACCTCAGAAATTTCCGGTAAGTGATCAATATTGAACAGATTCGTCAGGATGTGTGTCTGTATGTTTGGGGCTTCCTCCGAGTGCAAGCGAGGCACATGTTTAGCACCCAACACAAACGATGGGAAGACCCAAACATCATTGCTCTGGTGGAATTGGATCTGCAGAAAATGCGGGTGCACATTCTATTGAATCGGGAAGCGATGAGAGAACGACTGCGAGAGCTGGACCGTCCTTTAGGGACCGTCACGAGGAACATGCCGTCAAACCCTGTGTCGACTAACTGAGCAATGTTGAAGAGTTGCTTAAGACTGAAGTGTTGAAATGGGTTTGTGAAAGGTGAACGATGCCCCTGTCGCTTGATCCGGAGCTTCAAAGAGCAGTGCTTCTTTGCATCGACGATGACGAGGACATACTGGAATGCGAGAAATCGTTTCTTGAGAGCTTCGGCTATACGGTTCTGACCGCTTCCAGCGGCAGCAAGGGCTTAGAACTGGCCTCCGTGTACTCGGTTGACGTTGTAATTGTTGACTACCTCATGCCACAAATGAACGGGCAAGAGGTCGCTAAGGAAATGAGGCGGCTTAAGCCAGAAGCGGCAATCATCATGCTTTCCGCGGCAGTGGATGTTCCTGAACAAGCCTTGAGAGTGGTGGATGCTTTCATAGCCAAGGATGGTTTGGCCAGTCAGTTATTACCCATGATCGCACAATTGCACGCATGCGCATCGAGTCCCCGGCCCTCGTGCGACGCCTGACAATGTGGGAAAACGCCTATAGGGTCGCGCTGTTTGTTGGCCCTCTCTGATAGTGCTCGGCATCGCGTGCTTTCGATCACAGTATCGTTTTTGTCGACGGTGATCTTCTTGGCGTGACCGAGGTTGGAAATCTGTATGTCCTTCAGCTGGATGTCAAGGCTTTCGATAATGGCTGTACCACCCCGTGAACAGAGCCATATCCTGCAACATCTTCTTGCGCTGATCCGCGACGCGCCGGAGCACGCGCTCTCACAATGTGAGCGATTCTGCACAGCACTGCCGAAGCAAGTGAGCGATTCTATTGGTGGTTACAAGGAAAACAAATGAAAACGATCAAGTTTTGCACCATACTCACACTGCTCGCGGCGGCGGGGATTATGGCGGGATGCTCGGCGACGGCGGCGAAGTCACCTGATGTTTCCGACGGTCTTCGCAAATCGCTCGATCAAGCGGGCTTCAAGAATGTCTCCGTCAGTCAGGATCGGGACAAGGGTATCGTGACCCTCGGCGGACAAGTCGCCAGTGACAACGACAAGTCGCAAGCCGAATCCCTAGCCAAATCCTTCGCGGGCACTCAGGTTGTCGCAGATCAGATTGCCGTAATTCCCGTAGGCGGAGAAAAAGAAGCAAAGGCCGTGAACTCCGATCTGGATAAAGGCATCGAGCAGAACCTGGACGCGGCGTTGATCCAGAACAAAATGCACGACGATGTGAAATACGAGGTGAAGAGCGGTGTAGTCACGCTGACCGGAGAAGTGAACTCGGAAGACAGGCGGACGCGCGCTGAGAAGGTGGCGACCCGAGTGCCGAACGTTCAGCAAGTGGTGAATGATCTACAAGTCAAGAATCAAAAAGCCAGTTCATCGCAGTAGGAACTGCCGATGCCCAGGACCCGGGTGGCCGCAGCGAGCAATGCTGCAAATGAGTAATCGAGTTCTCGGGCGCAACCCGTCTCACGGCGAAGGTGAAAAGGAGGTACATGTCGTTCGGACTTTACGCGATTGGGTTCGCAATCATGATCGGCGGACTGATTTACGGCGCGCACCTCATGCATATGCCTACGCATTGGATTGTCGTGGGCGCAATCGTACTCCTGGGTATTGGGATTCTGTCAGGGGTAAAAGCGACGCGTCAAAAAGACTCTGCGGAATAACTTTTCCGGCCTGTAATTGCGCGAAGGTGAATCACTCAGGGTTCCTAGGTCCGACCTGTGGGAAGCTTGAGTATGACAAAACGCATATTTAGGATCGTCAAACGAGAAAACAATGTCCCGGTGCTTGGCGTCTGTGAACGCTGCAAGGCCCAGTTCACGGCGTGTCCCGAGAGTTTAGCCCAAGCAAAGGATGCACATGCCGACATCCAAACACAATTCATCGCGCACACGTGCAAGCGCCTCGCGGGGAACGCTTTGCGGGTCGCACTCGGCATCATCGATTTGCACAACCAAGATTCGAGCGGAGTGAGTATGACTTCTCAAGTGGTGAACCTACAGGTGACCGCGAGCCTACCACTCGACTGCGATTTCTGGTCGGAAGATGATGGATGGAAAGGGCTCAGTAAGAGCCTGTCAGTCACGGTCCATGGCAGTAGTTTTGAAGATGCCAAAAAGAATATGGCAACTGAACTGGGAGCGCACATCGAAACAATCCTGCGCGAGCATCGTACGAGAAGTGCGCGGCGAATTGCCTAAGCCAGACGGCAGAACATTTCTTAAGAGAGGCCCCGTGACAACCTATAGGCTCGGGGTTGAGAGCACGTCCTACTGAAGATTGCGGACGTTTGGTTATCGGCCTCGCGCTACGATCGTCCGCTACTTGACCCGCTTTACCGCGTCCACCAGGCTTGGATATGGATTAACGGCCCTCCCCTTCCACCACCGCCTCTCCGGTTCCAACTCGAAGATTGCAAAATGCAGGTGCGGCGTGCCCGCATCCGCATTTCCCGTCGATCCTACAAAACCGATGACATCCCCGCGCTCGACCCGCATCCCTTCCCGCAACCCTTCCACGTACCGGTCCAAGTGCGCGTAGTAGTAGCAATACACTGCCATTTCATCGAACTGGTATATCGTGTTACCACCCTGTTTGCTGAGGAACAGCTTGCGGATAGTCCCGGAGACGACCGCATGCACGGGTGTTCCTCTGGGCTCCAGAATGTCGATCGCCTCATGCCGATGGCCGTTGTGAACATCTTCGAACGTGTCCAGCAGGTCCGCGAGGGCGAGTCCGCTGATGGGCGGAGCCATCTCGCGAATGGACGAGGTCCCGCCAACAGCAAGAAATACTGGGAATAGCAGGGCAATACAAACGCAGAGCTTCAGGCCCGTTCCTCCTGACGACCGGTGTGCCGCGTCGAACCACATGCGGAAGGAACTTCGCTTTCTCATTCCTCGAACACAACTGGCGTTCCATCACGAACCAGGTTGGCGACCCGGGTGGCGTCCCAGTTTGTCATCCGCACGCACCCATGAGACGCGGAATGGCCGATCTCCCCCGCTTCAGGCGTGCCATGTATGCCGTAGTGCGGTACGTTGATCCCCATCCACACGACACCCACCGGATTGTTCGGGCCGGCTGCGATCTTAACCTTAGCATTTGTGGGATCGGCATCCCAGAACAAGTCGGGGTTATAGTTGTAGGTTGGATTTCGCACCACGTCAGTGATCACCCAATTCCCGAACGGGAGCGGGTCATGCTCACTGCCGCTCGTCACTGGGGCGTAAAAGATAACCTGGCCTTCCCGGTCATACACCTTCAGGACCGATGCCTTCTTCGAGACCACCACCTTGACGGCCCGAGCCGGGGCCGTTGCAGGCTTGCCATTTTGGCTCGCGGTCGGTACACCTTTGCCGTTTACGACCGCTACCTGCTCAACGTCGGGCTCCACTTGTTCCGCGTTCAATACGTTGGGGACACGGATGTGCTCTCCCGCAGTGAACCGGGCGCGGGGATTCAAGCGCTTGAGCAGAGCCGCTGCCGAGTGAAATCTCCCGTCGAGTTCTTCCAGCACGGATGTGTAGTAAAGGCCTGGCAGTTTCGCTTGCTCCGTCGCGTCTTCCGGAATCGTTTTGTTGAACGGCCCCCCGACGTCTCTCACGGTGATCGTATAGGACACGATCGGTTTAACAGTACCGGCGCCGAGCGCCTGGAGCAACGCCTTGTGGCTCGGCGCGCCTGGAGCAAGCCCGCGCGCGGCCTGGAACGCCGCTAGGGCCTCGTGGCTGTTCTTTCCGCCCTTCCCATCGATCTCGCCCGGGGAGAAGTCGGCTCGATCGAGCAAGACCTGCACTTCAAGCTCTGTGGGTTCGATTGACCGGACAGACGGAGCCGGACGTTTGGCTGCGATCCCAGCGGATGTGCCAAGGACAATCGCCGCGCCTGCGACAAAATACGACAAGATCTTGAGTGTGAATGTCATGGTGCCTCCGGAGCGACAATGCGACTTCTTCTCGTCATAACGTTGAGAGCCACACAGCGCAAAGTTATCAGGTCGCAGTCTGACGCGTCTGTTCAACACCGCTCACGTCAGGCGGGACGATGGGAGGTCGTGGTTACGTTGCTACCCGTCTCACAACTGTTTCTGTTCAAAGGTCTGACCGGTAAGAATCATGCGAGTAGCGACGCAATCGTTCCCTGTCACACCCCGCCTATCCTGAAGGGAAGGGGCGATTGGCCAGGCTTTGGTAGGGCAACGCCGTCATGCCATCTTGCGGGCTTTCGTTGCGAACTTTCGCGCGGCGCGTAGCTTTGTTTGAGGTGCTGCGGCAGTTTTTCTGACTTTGCTCGCTGCTCCAACCGAAAGTGCCAGTTTTAGCTTGGGTTGTTTTGCAGTGCGATGGTGGCCATGGTGCAGCGCCTGGATGCGCGCGGCTTCTTCTTCCGTACGTAGCTGAGCATCTTTATGTTTTTGGCGCTCGTCCTCAAGGTATGCCGGAATCGTCTTTGTTGTCATGGCCAGAGTCTGACAGAACTAGCTCTTTCCAAGCTGTTCAATTTTGGCCACTCGGTGCAATGTGCGGACCGGATCACCACCAAGAAATGAGATCAAGCAATAGCGAGAATGCAACAGCAGCGCAGAACCCAAAGACTACTTGTTGGGTTCTCATTGACTTCTCAGCTCTGGGTGGCTGGGGTTAGCGCTCTAAAGGAGCTTTTTCCGGACGGGGCGCAGGTATGGAATAGCCCGTTCCAAGGCCGTTTCGCCGTAGCGCACCCAACGTGGAGCCTGACGCGGGGTGAGCGCCAGCATGTTGGACAAGTGACATAAGGATGGATGCAAATCCGCGACCAGCTTGATGAATGCTGTGAGCGGTACAGCGAGCAGCAAGCCCATCACACCCCACAACCAGCCCCAGAAGAGAATGCCAACCGTCGCCGCCACCGGCCCGATACTCAAGCGATTGGCAATAAATTTTGGAATAAGAAGATTCGCGGAGACGACATGCAAGAACAGAATGGTCACTGTGATGACAATGTATGGTCCTGGTGTGTTGAACTGAAGGAGCGCCGCCGCTAAAGGAAGAGCAAGCGAAGCGATCAGTCCAAGGAATGGCAGCAGATTCAAGAGCCCGCTGGCGATCCCGAGGGGTATGGCGCCTCTCATCCCAACCCCCCACAACACCAGCGTGGTCGTCAACGCCATCACGGAACCGACGATAAGGTTTCCGGCTACGAAACCGCGAACCATCTGGTTCAGGTTCGTGATGAATCGAGCGGCATCTATCTTGGAGCCGAAAAGGCCATCCATCCGGATTGCCATCTGATCCTTCGTGCAGAGCATGAAAAATGTTAAGAATGGAACCACGCCGGCAATAATCAGCACTCCCCACACAGATCCCACACCGCGCACTAGATAATCAGGCCAGTTTGGCGATTCCTGCAGCCGAACCTCGGGAACTTTCTTAGTGGGATGCACGTCGTTCGTAAAGTTTCCCGCACTTTGCTGAAAGTCCTGGATCTTCCGGCTAATGGGCTCAATGGTTTGCTGAACCTTCGACGTGTACACCGGAAGTTCTTCGGCAAAGCTCATTGCTCTCCCGTAGAGCGCGTAACCCAGCAGCCCGATTAGACTCATACCTGCGAGCACAATGCCCGCCGCCGCCACACCGCGTGGGAGATGCAGTTTCTCTAGTATGACTACCACGGGGTCGAACAAGATCGCGAGAAATCCCGCCAGAATAACCGTGATGCAAATCGAGCTTGCGTAGTAGCCGAACACAGTCAACAAGCCCGCCACCAACATGAAGAGCAGAATCGCGATTCTGCGAAGCAGCGTATCGGATAGTGAGGCTGAAGACGGAAGAGCCACTTCCAACACGCGCGGCTGACCTTTTTCGGCAATTGCCCTATTAACCTGATCGGACATGTGTTTTCTGCCCACCGTGTCGTTGGCTGGAGACAAGTTCAGGCGTTTAACACGGCTATGGGGACATGTTCCTGCGACGAAGTGGTCGGTTCGTGATCCTGGCACCTGTCCGGTGCTGAGCCAAGGACGGTCGTGCTTTCAGTGGTCCCCAACGCACCGACAAGCTCCGGATAGAGCCCGCCTAATTTACTTCTCGAACACCTTTTCGATCTGCCCGACTTTTTTTTCAACTTTGCCGGTGTTTTTTCGGCTTTGCCTTCGGCCTCTAAGTCAGGATTGTTCGTGACTCTGCCGGCCGTTTCTTTGATTTTGCCTTTCACTTCATCAACACCGCCTTTAATTTTATCCTTCGTACTGGAGTTCATCTGTTTTCTCCTCGGTCTTCTTTCTGCATCCGAAAATGTGTTTGTCCTTACAGTTTCAGCAATCTGTCAAAAAAGAAACGATAACGCTGTAGGGCAAGCCGCAGGTCTTCAGTGGACACGTTGTCACCGCTTTCCCACTGCTTCTCCAAGCCCGATCGCTCGTTGGCAAAGCCTTCCGCCAGTCGCTGCATCACCGCAGCTACCAGCTTGTCTGCTTCTTCGACCGTCCGGCGTGGTTCATCCACGAAACCGATTTGTACCTTGCTCCACTGCGATCGGAAGTCTCCCATCTCCGATTCAGAAAACAAAGGCATGGGCTGCGAGGCTGCTACCGTTTTATCCAGAGTTTCCGGCTCTTGGCCCTTCACTCTTAGGCCCTTCGGGCTGTTTTGACGGAATGCCGTAGGTCCCCAAGTCAGGCGTCGTAAGCTCCTCATCCTTTGTCTTCAGTTCAGCCATTACGCCACCTCTTTCCTTTCCACAATCGTGGGTACCTGCACCAGTTCCTCAAATAGAGAGCGGTAGTGAATCATGGCCGTTCTCAGATCTTCGGTAGTCGCCGCGTCTTTCCCAACCCGCAGCGCAATCTCATGAGCAGACCGGTAGTTCTCGACCACTCGGGGATGGTCCACAGAAATGTCGGCGGCACGCTGATCGAAATCGGATACAGGATAGCCGCGCGCCTTCATCAAAGCGGACACCAAATCGTCGGCTTCTGCGACTGCCCCCTTTGGGGAATCGACAAAACGAGACTGTACCGACTCCCACCGTTTTGAAAAACGTTCGTATTCCATCGGATCAAGGGCACGAATGTTGAGTTTCTCAACCCGCTCTTGGCGATCCGCTAGTTTCGCTTCTGCTTTTCGTTCCGACCCATGCTTCAACACCGCTCGCTCGTATTCGGGCCCAAACTTTTGCCGCAGGTCTGCAGTCGTGCTCCTACCTTTTTGCACGTATAGCCAAACGAGTATCGCGACAACCAGAATCACCACGCCCGCCAGCATAAGCACCTTCGGATCCATCAGATTCAAATTCATCGAAACCTCCCCGTATCAAGACTCTCCACAAAACCACAATTTGGCCACCAAGTTCTCCCTCTAGCGACCAGAACTTTGTGAATGGCCAGTATCAAACGCTAGCCTGCGAAAAACTGGTCAGAATTGATCGTCTTGTAAATCAGTCCTATCGAAGCGAAACAGTGTGCGGAGTCGGAGAAAGGATCATCGATGTATTCCACTTGGATTCTATCGTCCCTCAACTTCGTCCAAAATCGCTTCAAGAGTCATGGTTCTGGAAAGAAAACACGGTGTGTTTCTCGGTCTCTAGCGGTCCGCAGATTAGCGAGGGCTCAAGAAATGCCTGCACACCTCGAATGTTCACTCATGGATCAAGCCCTTCTGCTACGTCGCCCTCGCGTACCGCCTCCTTCAAGGCCCGGCAGGGGCGGCCTGCTAGCACGATCTCTGTCAGGGGTCTGGCCGGGCTCTGGAGGCGGTTCTGAACGTCTCTTGGCCTGGGCAGTTTCGTTCTTCGCTCCCGGAGTCGCGGCTGTTCCGTCGTCATCATGAAGAAGCACGTTAAGGAGCGAACTATTAACGTGTAAATTGTTACCAACGCGGTAGTTGATAAAGCCGAGCTTCCTGAATCGGTTCATGAAGAAGCTGACCCGCGAGCGTGTCGTCCCTACCATCTCCGCCAGAGTCTCCTGACTTAGTCTCGGAACTGACACTTCCGGAGCTCCTTCTTTCCCGAATTGCGCCATCAAGAGAAGAACTCGCGCCAGCCGCTTTTCGCTGGAATTGAAAAGCTGACCGACTAAGTCATCCTGATATCGAATGTTACGTTTCAATAAGTATTTGACAAACATGGCCGACAATCTTGGCTCCAGGCTCATTGCATGCACCATCGCCTTCCGCTCGATGTGCAGCAGGATGCAGTCTGTCAATGCGGTTGCCGATGACATGCGTAGGGGCTGACCAGCAAGACCACCTTCTCCAAAAAAATCGCCTTCGCGGTTCACACTAGGTGGCGTTGTTTGATTCTAGAGATGAGCAATTGTGAACAGTCTGGAATTGCAAGTCACATTAGAATTTTTGCAATTTCGAGAAAGTCGGACTCGTGACTAGGGAGGTCTTGCCCTGCTGAACGACATGAGGCCGAGGGACTCAAATCTGTGAGCCACGAACTTTGTCACAAAGCCTGTCGAGTTCTTCTCGTCTTCTCGCTGTGTCTTTCGTCGCGCTCGCTTTTGGCGCCGGCCAGGTGAGCCAGCAGGCTGCTGGAAAGAGCGCCCAAACCGCCAGCGCACCTACGGCCGCGGCGTCTTCTCCCGAAGCCTCCAAGTACGTGGGAGCCGAGACCTGCAAGACCTGTCACGAGGAGATTTATAACGCTTGGGAGAAGACGCCGCACCGGAAGACCACGCTGAACATAAAGGGGGGCCCCTCAAAACAAGGTTGCGAGGGTTGTCACGGTCCCGGAGCCGACCACGTGGCCGGCGGCGGGGACAAGACCAAAATATTCGTGTTCGAGGGAAAGTCGCGGCGGGAGACTAGCGCTCGGTGTCTGACCTGCCACGGCGAAGCCCATGAACAATCGCATTTTGCCGAATCTGCTCACGCCAGCAGCGATGTGGGATGTCTCGACTGCCACTCGCCCCATCACGCCAAGGAAAAAGAGTTCCTGCTAGTCCAGGAGCAACCCCAGTTGTGTTACGGATGCCACATCTCCGCCAAGGCGGACTTTGCCAAACCTTATCACCACCGCGTCAACGAGGGCTTGATGCAATGCGTGGACTGCCACAACCCGCATGGTACAGCAACCGTACGGCAGCTACAGAGCCTGCCGAGCGGCGACGCTGTTTGCTACAAGTGCCATGTCGACAAACAAGGTCCCTTCGTCTACGAACACGTGCCGGTGAAGACTGAGGGCTGCAGCAGTTGCCACACTCCCCACGGTTCCACCAATCCACGGCTACTCAAGGTGATGCCGGTGAACATGCTCTGTCTGCAGTGCCACACGTTCTCGACCACGTTGACGGCGGGCGGACCAGCCGGGCCCGCGCACAATCAATCGGCGAAGTATCAAGCCTGCACCGTGTGTCACGCGCAGATTCACGGCTCCAATTTCAGCAGTGTGTTTTTCAAGTAGGGAGCACCGAATGGCGGCGCCAAGAAAACTCGTGCACCAGTCTTCGCTAATCGAGAGACCGGCGTCCGCGTGCGTGCCCGCCGAGCGCAGCTTATCGGACGCCTGCGGTTACAGCAACCGTCGAATAGCGATGGCTCTGGCGCTGCTTTTGTGCGCAATGATCCTGTCATCGCCAAAAACACTATTCGCCCAAACTCCCATCGCGAGTCCGACCCCGGCCGCAGCTCCGCCTGCCGAGCCTGACGGCATAACCAGCGGCGGGTATCAGATTCACTCCTCCGTCGAGCTGGGCTACCGCTCCAACGACGTCACCGGCAGCGGCGATATGTACGACACACTGGTGGATCTGCAGACTGGCCCGCGAATCCTTGACCAGACGCTTACGATGCAGTCGGTCGATCACCAGGGCCTGCTGTTCGACAATCTCTACCTCAACAGCGTGGGGTGGGGAGGCGATCCCAACAACTACGCGCGCCTTCGCGCCGATAAGAACAAACGGTACAACTTCCAAAGCAGCTTCCGTCGGGATCAAAGTTTCTTCGACTACGACTTGCTGGCAAATCCGCTGAATCCCCCGACCTCTGCTCCATCGATTCCGATTCTGAACTCGCCTCACTCGTTCGCCACGACGCGACGGATGAGCGACGCCGATCTCGCACTGCTTCCGCAATCCACGGTCAGCTTCCGTTTGGGATATTCGCATAACAACATGACCGGGCCTTCCTACAGCAGCATCCACGAGGGTACGGAGGGTTCGCTCCTGCAAGATTGGAATACAACGATGAACTCCTACCGCCTGGGAGTGGACTTTAGAATCGCGCCGCGAACTGTCGTCAGCTACGACCAATTCCTCGATTACTACAAGGGAGACACGGACTACCAGCTGAATCCAATCAATGAGGCGCTCTTGCCCACGACACCAGTGAGTTCCGTTTCGTTGGGCTTGTCCATCGACACGGCAAACAAGGAGCCCTGCGCCGTGGTGCCACCGGCAACCAGTCTGATTGTTAACGGGACCCTGACCAATGTCGCATGCAGCGCCTACTTTAGCTACTCGCGCAACCAGCGGATTCGTACTTCCACACCCACCGAACGCATCAGCCTGCGCAGCAATTACTTTCAGCGCGTAGAGCTAGTGGCATCTTTTGCCTACAGTGACGCCGAAACGAATACGCCACTGAACGAAGCCTTCAACGGCCTGGGCCGTAACAGCCTCCTCGCCTTTACCGGCACTGGGACAGCCAATGCCAGCCGAATTTCCGACACGGCCGATCTCGGGGCCACCGTGCACCTCACCAAGCATCTGCGCCTGATCGAGAAACTCTATTTCTGGGCCTACCGCATTCCGGAGAATGGCAATTTCAACGAGCTCGACTACACCTGTGCGGTCCCACCTTGCACGCTGCTGAGTACGCCGCTCACCACCCCGGAAGTCCCCGGGGGGACGCACACTGTAGCCACGTCATCCTTCAACCAGACCTGGACACGAAATCAGACCGAACTGGCCTGGGACATTTCAAAACAATTCGGGGCTCGCATCGATTACCGCTATGGCGACAGACAATTCAACCACTTCACTGACTATCTGCCTGGAGACGAAGACCACTTCGTGGGGCTGGAGAAAACGGTGCTCTTTGGTTTCTGGGCGCGGCCCACGCATACCTTGCGATTGAATTTCGATTTCGAACACACGAACTTCAACGCCGTGTTCGTCCGCCTGTCTCCGCGCAAGGAAGCGCGCTATCGGTTTCAGACGACCTACACACCACGTTCGTGGGCGACCCTGGGCGGCTCCATCAATATCCTGCAACAGTCCAACGCCGACGCGCAGACCCAGTACGTGGGCCACAACCAAAACTACGGGCTGATCGCGTCGCTCGCGCCGCGCGAGCGCTTCGGAATGGATCTGGCGTACAACTTCAACAGCGTGATCCAGAATGCCATCATCTGCTTCAACGACACGCCGCCCGTAGGCGTGAGCCTTCCGTTCGTGACCAATGCCACTAACAACAATTGCGCAGGGAACGACACGGCCAATAACCTGATGGCCAACTCGTACTACACGAACCACACTAATTTCGGAATGACTACCGTCAGGTTCAAGCCCGCGAACCGGGTGCTCGCCAACGTTGGCTACAGCATCACCGGTGTTGACGGCAGTGTGCCCCAGTTCAATATTCTGCAGCCTCTCGGCACAGTGCAGTACAAGTACCAGCAGCCGGTTGCCAACCTAAGCGTGGATCTTGGTCATAAGTGGGCTTACAACATGGGCTGGAATTATTACCAGTACGGGGAAGGTTCGTTTGTCGGCCCGACGGCGCCACGCTATTTTCACGCCACCTCACTGACCGAGTCCCTACGTTACGCATTCTGATGTTCTCGTTTTCATCGAGGTGCAGGGGCAACCACAGAAACCTTAACCTGAAACATGATTGAGAGTTGTTGGACCTAGTAAATTGAGAACCGAATCGACTGGAGTTTGAATATGAAAACAATCAAGATGCAAGTCTTCGCCACAGTGACGGCTATCGCCGTCGTGTTTGTTCTCTCGTTGTCGGCGCACGCGCAGAGCGCGTCGGAGGCGCTTTACAAGTCGAAATGTGCTGCGTGCCACGGCGCGGACGGGACCGGTTCGGCGACGGGAAAGAAAATGGGCGCCCACGATCTCACAACCGCCGACGTGCAGAGAATGTCGGACGCGGATCTCACCACTATCATTATGAACGGCAAGAACAAGATGCCGAAGTATGGGGCGTCTCTGAAGCCGGAGGATATTAAGGGACTGGTGGCCTATATCCGGACATTCAAGAAGTAGTTGCGCGGTTCAGGGCGGCCGAAAAGATCCGCCGCGAAGCCCCGAGTGTCATCGCAGAACCGGATAGACGCTACAAGGAAAGAGGGTGGCTGTTTCCAATGAATCTGCGAGAACGAATCCGAGACTCGTCGCAGCCAATCTATTTTCTGGGCCAGAATCCTATCACGCTCACGGGAGCCGTGATCACCACCAGCACGGCGCTTACCACGATCGCCTTCTGGTTCTATGAGATCTTCCTACCGGGACCGCCGCATCCCTACATCGGCATCCTGGTCTTTCTCACCCTCCCGGCCATTTTCGTAATTGGCCTGCTGCTGATTCCACTTGGCATTTGGCTCAGGCGTCGAAGTCTGCGCGGAAGTGGGCAGCTGCCGGCGCTCTTTCCCGCCATTGACCTGCGCCTGCCCGTGGTGCGGCGCACTTTGGAGTGGGTGGTTGTCGCCACCGGGATCAATCTTCTTATCATTGGAACTGCATCCTACCGCGGCGTGGAGTATCTGGATTCGACGAATTTCTGCGGAACGACTTGTCACGTCATGCTTCCGGAGAATACCGCGTACCATGTTTCCCCGCATGCGCACGTGGCTTGCGTGGGCTGCCACATTGGCTCTGGGCTGCCTTGGATGGTGCGAGCCAAACTGACCGGCTTGCGGCAGGTTTACATGGTCACCACTCATACCTATCCGCGGCCCATCCCTTCGCCGGTAAAGGACCTCCGCCCGGCCAGCCAAACCTGCGAACAATGTCATTGGCCCGGCCGTTTCGCAGGCGACAAATTGCTGGTTCGCACCAGCTATACGGACGATGAGAAAAACACGCCGCAAACAGACGTCGTGATGCTGAACGTGGGAGGAAGCAATAGGCATGGAGTGAGCGGAATCCACGGTCACCATCTCGTGGACGCGGCCCGCATCCGCTACGTTTCAACGGACCCCCAGCGGCAGACGATCCCCGCCGTGTATTACACCGACGATAAAGGAAAGACCACCGAATTCGTTTCCAGTGATGCCAAGCCAACTCAAAAGCAGTTGGACCAGGGAGAACATCGCGTGATGGATTGTCTGGATTGCCACAACCGACCCGCGCATGGCTCCGAACTGCCCGAAAGCGCAGTGGACAAGCAAATGTCAATCGGTCGAATCAGCGCAGATCTTCCCTATATCAAGAAGAAAGCAGTCGAGGTTCTTAAGGTAAATTACAGCACTCGCGACATCGCCCAGCAGAGCATCACTGCCGAGATCAACAAGTTTTATCGCACCAATTACCCCGAAATCGATCGGGCGCAGCGCGCATCGGTGCAGCAATCGGGCGAAGAGGTGGCGGCGATCTATCTTCGCAATATCTTCCCCGACATGAGTGTCACCTGGGGTACGCACCCGAATAATCTTGGCCACATGGACTCGCCGGGCTGCTTCCGCTGCCATGACGGTAGTCACACCAGTGCCGACGGCCAGACCATTTCCAATGACTGTTCCGCGTGCCATCAAATCATCGTATCGGGAGAAACCAATCCCAAGATCCTGACGGACCTAGGAATGAAGTAGGAGCGCGAGACTGATTACTCTTGCTCAGAAAGACGACCAGGCGGTTGATACGCTCGAATTTCCTATTCGGGCAAAGAATTAAGAAGAATACAGAGGAGTCAAACATGGCGCTCAAGATGCACGCTGCTGTTGTCGAGCAATTCGGAAAACCCTTATCACTTCTGGAATTGGACGTTCCCTCTCCCGGAGCGGGGCAAATTCTGGTCAAGACTGAAGCCTGCGGCGTATGCCACACCGATCTCCATGCCGCTCACGGCGACTGGCCGGTGAAGCCTACGCTCCCGTTCATCCCTGGCCATGAGGCCATCGGTCTGGTCGCTGCCGTTGGATCGGGCGTGACAATTGTAAAGGAGGGCGCCCGGGTCGGGGTGCCGTGGCTCTACTCAGCGTGCGGTCACTGCGAGTACTGCCTGAGCGGCTGGGAAACGGTATGCGCTCAGGCGCAGTTCGGCGGATACACCGTTAACGGCGGTTTTGCCGAATACATCATCGCCGACCCAAATTACGTTGCCCATGTGCCCGCGGGTCTTACGGCGGTGGAAGCCGCGCCGTTGGTCTGTGCTGGGATCACGACCTACAAAGGGATTAAGCAGACGGAGGCACGGCCCGGCGAATGGGTCGCTATCTCTGGCGCTGGCGGACTTGGTCACCTGGCCATCCAATATGCGAAGGCCATGGCACTACTCGTCTGCGCAATCGACATCGACGATGGCAAACTGGCCCACGCCACGCGCCTTGGTGCCGATTTCGTGATCAATGCCCAGACTGGAGATCCGGCAGTCGCTGTCAAGAAGGCGACCGGCGGCGGAGCTCATGGTGTTCTGATTACCGCGCCTTCGCTGATCGCATTCAAGCAAGGCGTTGGCATGACCCGGAAGCTTGGCACTTGCGTGTTGGTCGGACTGCCACCAGGCGAATTTCCTGTTCCGCTTTTCGATGTGGTAGCGAACTGTATAACCATCCGCGGTTCATTCGTCGGCACGCGACAGGATATGGCCGAAGCCCTCTCCTTCGCTGTCGGCGGCAAGGTCAAAGCCGATATCGAGCCGCAGCCCCTGTCTTCGATCAACCAAATCTTCGAGCGCCTTGATCACGGCGATGTGCCGTCACGTGTGGTGCTTGACTTCGCGCCGGCCAAAGTGAAGAACCAGCGCTCGGAGGTAGATCAGCATTTCGCAACCGCAGATGCAGGTTCCGCAAGAGTTCTGTGAGGCTCGCTGCGTTTTCAACTGGGCGTTGAGGGGGATTGCAGGCGCTTGTGCCAAGCCTTCGAGAAATCCGCGGGCTGCGCCCGATTCGACGAGCGATGGGCGGAACGTACCCGCATGGCGCGGGACTTCATAACACCTTCCATGCAGACCCGATCCACTTAGACTTTCGCGACAACCATGGTAGGTGCAAAGGCGCGACTGCTCGTGTGCCCTATTGGCACGCAGGCCGGCTGCACCGCTCAACCGCGCTACGGATTGCGCTACGGTTCTGCTCCCGCTACCGGGAATTTCCAACGACTCAGAGATCATCCGCCTCTTGTAAGTCCTCTAAAGTCGTGCATGGGCCGTTCTTTCACGGCGGTAACCGGGGCCCGGGTACGAGCACCTTCATGAATTCCCGTGTTTTGTACCCTCGTATTTCACGAGTTCGCTGGTCGTGTTCCTGATGTGTCTAAAAAACATGCTTGCTGGCCTCTGGTCTGCGATACCAGTGGTACCTAGAAATACGAAAACTGGGGATTCAGGAGCAACAAAACTGAAAGGATGCAATGTGCAATAACGGTTGTCATTAGAATAGTTTACGGCTGCTGACGACGGTTGTTGTTAGCGGGCCATTACACTCATAACCCCCCGCAGGGGCATGATGAGTATAATGGGGATTTATCACCAAACTCAGCACTCCACGCTCGATCAGGCGTTCAGCCTCCAATACCCATTGAGAGGAACCTTCTGGACCTTCCGCTCGCCAAGCAGGAGGTTCAACGCCCTACCGACCGTATCCCGGTGCTTTCGAAGCTGTACTGCCAAATCATCCTCGCCAACCACCACCTCTCCGCTCGGGTAGCGGCGATGGACGCTGTGTCCATAGCTTAAGATTTTGTCTGCGAGGGCTCGAACCTCTTTTTCCTTCTCCTTCCTTCGTTGCGCACAATCTGCGCGTGTCTCATCTGTCTCAATGGATTGCCTTGAAGCGACTGCAATTCGGACAGCACGACCGACCGCCGCAACTGTTCTCCAGTGTGAGGCAATCCAAGAAGAAATGCGTGGGGGGGTGCGCGCAATCTGAATAATCCAAACCGAGTGGAATCGGTAAGCCCGGAGTACCCTGCCGTCAAGTTTGCTCAATTCCTCGCCAAGTTCGCGAAGGCGATCGTTTCTTGTTTGAGATGCATCCATTTCCAGTTGGGCCGTCTCGGCGAGGGGAAGCGTCGCAGGGTTCGTCATAACCAGAGTCTGTTGGTCTAGAAGCGTGCGCATCCCGGCCGTGATCTCTTGTACGTTGTCGTGATTCATCGCCAGTCTCCTTGCAGTTTGGTGTCGCTCCCAAAGGTGCCAGGAGGTGACCTCGTTGGGAAACGAGCATAGATGGCTTCGCAGTTCTCGCCAAGCATGAGCGCCACACGTGGGACATGGAACGGTAGCAGCGGTTTGGGGGAGTCAGTTCCCTCAGTTTTCACAGCCACACGTGGGACGTCTTGACAGCATAATGCGACCTCCCATGACGGAAAACTGCTCAATTGTGGACAGGCGGAGGAAATTTAAGTGACTCGGGTACGGTTGTGAGCGTGTTCGCGATTTATCGACAACGATCCTGACGTTCTAAGGTGCGCTCGCTGGTATCGCGCGGAGTATTCTAGTGGCCTGCCGTCCGGGAGCCTGTCATGAAAATTGTGCCTGTAATCAAGTCCAGCGATTTGCCACGATCATTACATTTCTACACTGAAGTGCTCGACTTCGAGCGCAAGTGGCCTGGGTATGAAGATCGCGAGATGGCCAATGGAGTCATTGATCTGGTTCGGGAGGGTGCGGAACTGCAGCTTTCACGTCATTCAGGGGACGGTGCCTTCGGTTCTGTTAACCGTGTGTTTGTGGACGACGTCGATGAGCGTTACATGACCTTTCGCTCTCGCGGTCTGAATACGACACAGCGTCCTGAGTCTCCAATTCACACCGCTCCAGTTGATCAGACGTGGGGACTGCGTGAGTTTGCAGTGACTGATCCAGACGGCAACGGTCTTTGCTTCTGCATGCGCAGGAAATAACGGCAGAGGGCACGATTTCACAAGTTAGTGAAAGGAAAACTGATTTCACTCACAGTCGTGGCGATTTTGCGACAATCAACCTCGTTCCAGCCTCCCATCGGCGTGTAATAATGATGCGCAACGAGCCGTAAATATGCGCGAAGGCTTTCCCGGGATACTGGGTGTATGAGAATTGCACGACACCTGAAGGCCTTCGGTCAGTCAATTTTCAATTCTGGTGACGGCTCCATGGTTGCTGATGAATGACGAAAACAGATGGGATGAGAAGGCCGGTCTCCGGACGGGATGCGGTGTACGCTCCCAAGTTATCGACGTGCTCGAAGCACAGATAAAAAGGAGACCGGCAATGAAGAAGAGTAGCACCATAGCGGCGAAGCCGAGCAAGAAAATCTTGCAACAGAGACTGACCATCGGACTCGATCTGGGAGATCGCAACCGCTGGTACTGCGTGCTGGACGAATCGGGTCAGATACAACGGGAGCAGCGCGTCCGCACGAATGCGACAGCGTTGCGCGAAGTTTTCAGCGAGATGGCGCACAGCCAGATCGCGCTGGAGATCGGGACGCATTCGCCCTGGATCAGTCGCTTGCTCAGCGAGTTGGGGCATGAAGTGATGGTGGCGAACGCGCGCCGGGTGCGTCTGATCGGGGAAAGTCGCAACAAAGACGATGGGCTGGATGCGCAGACGTTGGCGCGGCTGGCGCGGATCGATCCGCAGTTGCTCTATCCGGTGAAGCATCGCAGCGCGCAGGCACAAGCCGATCTCATGATGATTCGGGCCCGGGCAGGTCTGGTGCGCGCCCGGACGGGGCTGGTCAATATGGCGCGTGGACTGGCCAAAAGCTACGGCGAGCGGCTGCGGGGATGCAATGTGCGCAACCTGAATCCGGAGAAAGCCGAAGGCCTGAGCCCGGAACTGCAACGGGCGCTGGAGCCGTTGCTGGCATGCATCGAATCGGTAAGTGAGCAGATCGCCGAGTACAACGAACGGATCGAGAAGCTGGCGCAAGACAGTTATCCGCAGGTGGCGCTGCTGAAGCAGGTGAAGGGCGTGGGCACGTTGATCGCGCTGACGTTCTTGCTGACGCTGGAAGATCCGCATCGTTTTCGCAAGAGCCGTGATGTCGGATGTTATTTGGGATTGCAGCCGGGACGCAGAAACTCCGGACAGAGCGAACCGCAGATGCACATCAGCAAGGAAGGCGATCCCTACTTGCGAACGCTGCTGGTACAGGGAGCACAACACATTCTGGGACCGTTTGGTGTGGACTGCGATCTCAGGCGCTGGGGGCTGAAGCTGGCCGAGCGCGGCGGCAGAAGCGGCAAGAAGCGCGCCATCGTGGCCACTGCGAGAAAGCTGGCGGTGTTGCTGCATCACCTGTGGGTGAGCGGAGAAGTGTACGAGCCATTGCACAACAGCAACCCGAGAGCAATGCCGGCGGCGGCATAAACCCAAAACATTCTTCGAAAGGAAAAGCAAAAGCCCACAAGCCGAGTTCCGGTGACTGCGTTAATGGCCTGGCCCAGGTTCGACTCTCCAAGAGCAGAACCCCAGGGCGCCAAACAGATGGTAGCACCGGCTGAAACCAGAACGCCCAACCTGCACCGAGCGAAAACAATCGCTCCTCGAGAGTGCGGATGGAAGCATGGCGACAGTGGCTAACTCGGCGGGAAGAACAAAACAGCCAAGAATCGACTTGACTCCGACCGGCCTTCTCATGGAAGGCGGTTACACTCAAGTGCCCAGCAGCAAGGCAATGATAAGTGTAATGGGGGATGTTTCATGCCGTTACCATCGATACGTGTCACCGATGAGTAACGTGGCTTTAGAGGAAGGCAACAACTATGAATAGACCACACCTTCTGATTGCGGCTGCGTGGTTGTTTCAGGGCGCGTCCCAGACGCCAGTCCAATGATCTCGTAGATTCGGGTACTTGCTAGGCTAGCGGAAAAGAGGATTTTGGGCAGCTTCGCCGGCTCGCGGAGGTAGCCAACACGACATGCGATCTCGCGGACTGTACGCCGCAACTTCCCCGAAGCCGACTTCGGGCCCGGGATAGGCTATGGTCATCGGCACGGGCAGCGTCGTCCTCGCGCTTCCGGTCACCTCGTAGAACAATAGCGTGGCAGGATATTAGGTATGGAAAAAGAGAATCCGGTTCTGGTATTGGCTTCGGGATACGATCCGCAGTTCGCCATGCTGAACGAGCCACCGCACACGATATGTGGGGAGGCTGCCGCATGTGCTCACGCAGTGAAGGACGCGACGGTGATTCTGCTGTGGTCGGGTACCGGCGAGTTGCTGCGCGAATTGTTTGGGAGTTGCAGGAAGGTGCGCTGGGTGCACTCCCGAGCTGCCGGACTGGACAACCTGTTGTTTCCAGAACTCGTGGAGAGCCAAGTCCTGCTGACCAACGGACGTGGCGTGTTCAGCGCGTCGCTCGGGGAGTTTGTGCTGGCAGCGATCTTGTATTTCGCAAAGGATTTCCGCCGGATGGTTCGCAATCAGATGGCGTCGGTCTGGGAGCAGTTCGATGTGCAAGAGATAGCTGGACAGAGGGTTGGGATTTTGGGTTATGGCGACATCGGCCGAGCCGTGGCGAGTCGCGTGCACGCCTTGGGCATGCGCGTGCTTGCGACGAAGCGGCATGTTCTCGAATCGACGGATCCGCTCGTGGAGCACTTCTACAAGCCCGAGGAGCGGCGCGAAATGATCGCGCTGTGCGACTACATTGTGGCGACAGCTCCATTGACCGAGGAGACGCGGCATATGATCAGCGATCCCGAGTTCGCGGTGATGAAGCCGACGGCAGTGGTGATCAATGTAGGACGCGGGCCGGTCATTGACGAAGCTGCGCTGCTCCGGGCGCTGTCGGCCAATCGAATCAAAGGAGCGGGGCTAGATGTGTTTGAGCACGAACCGCTACCGGCTCCACATCCGTTCTACAAGCTGGAGAATATTCTGTTGTCGCCGCACTGCGCGGACCACACGGCCGACTGGCAGGATCGGGCGATGCGCTTCTTTCTTGAGCAGTATGGCAGGTTTGAGAAGGGCGAGCCGTTGAAGAACATTGTGAACAAGAGGCTGGGATATTGAGGGAGGGCATCCCCTTTCAACAATGAAAATGACGCGAGTGGGCTTCGTGGGGATCGCAAGAGCGAACATTGCTCCCCGGCACGACATTTCCTCCAAGAAGACTTCAGCCTGGAACCAGGGAACACGGACATGCACGCACTCCGGCTCACGCCTCAGCGGCGGGGCGCCAACGCCAATAAACGCAGTAGCGCTGGTTGAACAGGCGGTAAAAGGGACTGAGCGTAACATCGTCAGGACGGCCCGCGCCCACAGTGCGAAAAGTGAGCGCTACCTCCTTGTGGCTGACTGTTCTCTGGCTGACTGTCTTGCCAACTGGGGCACTGACCGGTTGAATCCATTTGTCGAGGGCGTTGCGATCGCCGGCGAGTTCTGGCACAGCAATAGCGGGAAAGCCTCCGTGCAGAAATTTGTCTTCAGAATAGATGCGCTTCGAGTCGAGATTCTCAGTGCCGAGTTCGCCGGCGAGCACCAGCGGGCCGTACATAATGGCGGCTAGCGTGGGGTCATCGGGAATGGCCTGCAAATGCAGATGCATGGGCAGTTGCACCTCCACCTGGTCTCCATTTTTCCACGTGCGTTCGATTTTCGCATAGCTGGAGGGTTCCAGCTTTTGGTTCGGCTCGAAACGCTTGCCGTTGACCGTCACGCTAGCGGCGCTGGTCCAGTAAGGAATGCGTACATTCAATGTGAAGCGCGCGGGTGATTTCGTCTGAATGACCAGTCGAGTCCCGGCTTCTTCGGGAAAGCGAGTTTCCTGCCCAATGACGACTCCTTTTTCCCGCCAGTTAACTTCCGAGGCGAAAAATAAATTCACCCACATAGACTGCTCATTGTGAAAGTAGAATCCCCCACTGAGCTTTGAGAAATTTTCCAGGCCGGTACCGCAGCAACAGAAGAAGCCTTCGTGCGGAACGAAGTGAACTTTCCACTGACCGGGCTGCATTCCGAGGTAGTAAAGCGGTGCGCCATCTGCAGGGTTGGGGGTGGCGAGAATGTGGTTTAGAAAGGCCCGCTCGTAATAGTCGGAGTATTGCGGCTCGGCCTGCGAGGTAAAGAGCTGTCGAGTGAGCTTGAGCATGTTATAGGTGTTGCAGGTTTCCTGCGAGAGGCCGGTAAGCTCGGAGGCGAGCACGTCGGGCGGCGTGAGGAAATGTTCGCTGGCGCTGTTGCCGCCGGTGACGTAGCTGCGGTGCAGCGCAACCTGCTGCCAGAAAAATTGCGCCGCGTCGCGGTAGTGTGGGTCGCCGGTCAGTTCGAATTCGCGGGCGGCGCCGATGAACTTGGGGATCTGAGTATTCGCGTGGAGGGTGGTGAGGGTGTCGCGCCCCTCAGCGGCGGGATCCATCACCGCCTGATGATCGAAGCGTTTCGCAACTACCAGATAACGGGAATTCCCGGTGACGGCAGAGAGGTTGGCCAGAACTTCGTTCATGCCTCCGAATTCGATTTGCAGAGTGCGCTGCATTTGTTCTTCTGGAAGGCGACCGGTGCGCCAGTCCGTCCAAGCAGCCATGCCTTCGAGCACCTGTAGCGCTTGCAGATTCTGCATGTGCTGATTGACATCGAGCAAGCCAGCCATGATTTTATGGAGCGCATACCAAAGGACCGCGACCGGGCGGCCTTGTTCGAGGTCGTCGAAGCCCGATTCAGGGAACGCGGAAAGATAGCCCTTGTCGCCGAGTTGCGCCTGGCATTTTGCCAGCTCCGACACCATGGCATCGGCCTCGGTCTTGACGCGGACCTCGCCGGTAGAGGCATACATCTGGCTGCAAGCGGAAAGAAAATGGCCGACATAATGACCACGCCATCCGTTGGTGGGAGACTCACGGTTATAGAGCGGCTCGGCCGACGACGGAAGTTTGGCGTTGACTCGAAAGTTATGCAGCAGGCGATCAGAATCAAGCGCAAGGAGATAGTTGAGAGTTTGTTCGCGCATCCGGAGGAGATCGGGGTCGAGGATCATGACGTCTTCAAGACGAAACGGGATGGCGGTCAGGGTGGGAAGTGAATGTGTACCCCGCGGGTCGGCGCCGGTCAGATTCGATGGATCAAACTTCAATGGATCGAGCACGACGCCCGCATCATGACCTGTACGTGGCGTAAGCGCTCTGCCGGCCGCTCTTGCCGCCGCGAGGGCCGTGCCGCCATACAGCACGCGGCGCAGAAAATCGCGTCTGATCATGCAAACATCGTACCACTCAGGCCATCCGGAAATTGTCCAGAAACCTGACTGGATTCTCAACGCACAGGACCCGGGCGACCCGGGTGATCCGGGCTACTTGGTGCGAAATAGCAGCCTGAACGCTGACGTATGCCGGGTCGTGTTCCGGGATGACTCCCTGCGCCTCACCGCCCGCCCTCAATACGGCGTCTGCGAGAATCCCCATCAAGCCCACATTGCCGCCGCCATACACCAATCCAAATGTTTCTTCGTCCCAGTTCCCCACCCATCTCCTCAGCAACAGCGCGGTATTCCGGACGACGACCCTCACAGGAGCCGCAAAAAACGCAGATTCGTCTTATGCAGGCATTCTAAATCTCGATTTCCTAGCGTTCCTCTCGCCAGCTTTTCACCCATGGTGTACCAGTGTGCAAAGCCACTCAAACTTCGCTCTGCTACGATCATCTGTCTCCTGCACGCGAAGGATGGCACCAATCAAATGATTCGAAAAATTGCACTGCGATCAGCGTTCGCTGCGCTACTCGTGCTCATGGCATTGAATGCGTATCTTGCGATTAACCGCTTGAGCCAGATTCAGAAGTCCGCCGCCCTCACGCTGGAAAGCTCTACGATCCAAGCCAATATTTCCACTGTGTTGCAGGCTTTGACGGATATGGAAACAGGTCAGCGCGGATATCTGCTGACCGGGGACTCTCATTACTTACTTCCCTATACGGACGGGAAGAACCGGATCGGGACCGATTTTGCCAGCCTTCGCGCTGGACTCGCCAATCGGACGGAACAGGAACGCTCAATCGAGTCGAAGCTTGAGTCTCTGGCTGCTTCCAAACAAGCTGAGATGGAGCGTAGCATCAGTCTGCGCCAAGAGGGGTATCGCCGCCGCGCATTCAATCTTGTGGGTACGAATGAAGGTCGGGACTACATGGATAGGGCTCGCGGGCTTGTTTCTTCACTATCGTCGGCAGAGAGCAGGAGCTTTGCGCGATTCGATAAAGAGAGGACGGCCAGCCTGAGCAAGGCGCTGTCGGAAACTATTATCGCCGGTTCTTGTTTGCTCGTGCTGGCGGCATGTTTGTTTGGATTCATCCGCTACCACGGATCCGTACTCGAAAAGGAAGCCGCCGAGAGCAGGCAGGCGCTCGCTGTGCGAGATTCTGCGCTAGAAAAACTAATGTCTGCCCTTTCCAATCAAGCCCGTTCGAAGATGGCCGCTATTGAGGAGAACGCCCGTCTTCTGCTGGAGGAATACGGGGGATTTCTGCCACGTCACGGCCACGAATGTGCCGAGCGGATAAAGGAGACCGCGGCACAGATGGAGCGCCTGAGGCAAGAATTACTGGGCCCCTCCGGCTTCAACCAAATTGATCAAAAAGCAGCTTGAGCGACTGGCTCAATCTCACGTCCTTTTTCCGCCCGATACACAAGCGGGCCCATCGTCTCCCCGCCGTAGCATCGCTTGCACTTATTCCCTGAACCACAGCCACACATGCACGGATCGTTGCGCCTCCGACTTTGGGAACGTTGCCGCACAGCCGAAATCACTTCGCCCAGGCAAGACTTATCCGCCCCACGTCCGGCTTCGATCAGCCTCACACTCCAATCGTTGATCTGGATCGCAGCAACCTGGTGGCTAGCGGAGCAGGAAACGTAAGCCACCATACCATCTGGTCGAGCCAGCAGTACGGCTGTCCTATGCGATCTTCGAGTGGGTCGATTTGGGGAAGCTAGACCCACCCGCTCGGGAGGCGCTTGAACGCGTGAGGGACGCCAAAACTGAATCTCTGGCGCTTAGGGCACTCACGATGTAGCGTCAATAAACCGAGCGTTTGGAGAGGTCGAGCGAACACGCGATCTTTTCAAAGTCATCGCCGATGCTGATCGTAGTGTCGCGGAGAAATGCTTTCGTATTGCTCCTGAGACCCTGGTCGACACGAAGGAGTTTGCCCTTGCGCGAAGCTTTATAAGCGATCCGCATGAACAAATCGAGCAGTTCGCGATGCCGTTCAAATTTCGCCATCAGAGCACGCCATCGATCTCTCCTGAAGCTCAGGAGGCGTTCGTATCAATTCGTCAAGAATGTCAGCACGATTCTCCAAGTATTCCTAGGAGTTGGCGAATAGGATGTCGCCCACCATCTCCGCCAGTTTGCGGTTGAATGTGTTGCGGATGCACGGCTTCGGGATAGGATTTCGGATCGGATATATCCTTCGCCGCCCCGCACACGAATTCAATAGGTGGTCAACTGTTGTAAGCAGGCGATTTCGCTCATTGACTCAGTGCGGAACAAATCGAAAATCGCGAATGATTGCTGACTGATTCCTTGAAGGTGTCCCCTTGAAGCACCAGAGATTAATACCTACTGGCGCGGCCGTTTGCGGAATGTTGATCGTATTCGAAGAATAGGTTTCGGTCTTGATAACATCGGCAACAGATCCGATTGGATGAACGCCATTCATTAGCGTGAACACGACGCGATCGGATCTCCACTCCATCCTTGCCGTAGTAAGGGTTCCGCCGCTGACTTGGAAGTTGTCTTCCCAGCTGGAAACGCCATTCGGCTTGCGATTTCCTGTGGATGGATAAACTGTAAAGTCGGCATCACAGCCGTGATAAGTCTTGTTCCACTGGGAAAATTCGATATCAATTTCGTTCTCTGCGTCGGCACCAATATGGTGAGTGGGCCCATAGGTGAAGAGTCCGAGCACCGCTGTCTGATCCAGGTTGTAGACGTCGCCCTGGATAACCCACTGGTACGTTCCAAATCCCATATTGTCGGTCGTAAACAACTCCGCGGCGGTCCATTTTCCCTCGCGCTTGGCTATCTGGAGATGTAGATATCCGTCTCGGTTCAAATCGACATTGGCCGATTTCCCAGGAGCGACGCCTGCCATACCACCACGGGTGACTTTCCAGGTATGTCCCGCCCATCTGATCGTCTGGGCCTGGACGTACTGGAGCGGAATGAGCAGAATGCTGCAGATCGTCATTCGGATGAATAGGGAGTTCGATATCATTCTTCGTTCTTTCCTTTCGCGTGTGCGGCAATTTCAACAGCCGCAGGCGATAGCGTTCGTGACTTCAATGAGTGTAACCGGGATGTTACGTCAGCGAGCCGACAGTTCAACTTTGAACCAAGGCTCCGATAGTCGGCAGACTGAAATTTGCCAGCTGTCTTTCCAGAACGCGGTCTTGTTCTAGAATGAAGCCCGCCATGAGCATCACCGAAACGTCCACTGCGCAGGCGCCAGTGAGCCGGTACGGGCCGAATTGCATCCATCGATGCCTTCCGTGGACTGACAGTGCTCGTGATGGTGTTTGTCGATAATCTGGATTTTGTCAAAGGGCTTCCATGGTGGACACACCACATGCCCGTGGGAAGCAACGGGATGACCTACGTGGATATGGTCTTTCCCGCTTTTTTATTCGTGATGGGAGTGTCGATCCCTCTAGCCGTGGACCGCAGAGTGGCCGCAGGAGACTCTCATGGAAGGATATGGCTCCACAACGTGGGGCGTTCTCTGAGCCTGGTGGTGCTCGGCTTGTTTATTGCTAATGCTCCGCAAGTAGATCTCCAGGATGCGGGCATCAGCGCCGTCTGGTGGGCTATCCTCGGGTCCGTCGGAATCGGTTTGTTCTGGGGAGTCCACTACTCGCCCCCCCCGAGGAAAAAGCTTCGCTGGGTTATGAAGTACGCAGCATTATTGATTCTCGCAGGGCTGTTTATCGCGTTCAGACGAATTACCCCAGGCGGCCAGGTGGCCTGGTTGGATTTTTCAGACTGGGAGATTCTTGGCCTGCCAGGATGGGCATACCTGTTAGTGAGCTCGCTGTATTTGCTGCTCAAGAGGATCCCGGCGGCGCTCACCGCTTCACTTGTAATGCTGAGCGCTCTGAACGCGCTATCGAGTGGCGGCTGGCTAGGATGGCTCCGACGCCTTCCACCTTACGCTCAGCCTTTTGAAGCCGGTCTCAGCTCGATCGCGGTGGCTGGACTAATTGCTGGTCTGATCATCATCGAAAGAAAGATTGCTGGTAATTTTCGCGCCAAGATTCTCTGGGCTTTGCATTAATTCTTGCGGGAGCTGCTCGTTTGCTTGCTCCCCTTGGAATATCCAAACTTTCGGGACACGCCAGCATAGTGTCTGTACTGCGCTGTTGCTTGATGCGAGCATGTAGGGAACGAAAACCTATGCCACGGATCGCGCTAACCCGGAATCCCGCGCGGCGTAACCGAGCATTGCCTGCTTCAGTTGTGAATCCACTTCGTCGGCGATAGTGATTACGTCCAAGAGCACCTTGCTGAAATCTATTTTTGCTAGATTGTTTTGTAACGTATCAAAGATGCTGACCTGTAGCATTCTCGACTCCTCGACCACCATTGCGGGGGAGTACCCTTGCTCACGCCGCATATCGCCATGTTCGCGTGCGGCGACAGAGATATCGCCCCTTGCTTTGGGAGAGAGGCGCAAGCGAAAGATCAGGTCAGCGATCAGATTCGGTAAATGGCCTGTTCGCTCGGCAAAGCTCAACGGAATACAAGTCAGCTCTACGTTGTTCTCCACGAGTGCCATCCAGTGGCGGATCGTAGCATTCAGGTCATGCTCCAGAATCGTCGCCACGCTCTCCGTGGGTATCGAACGGCGAGCTACAGGATTCTTGAGCTTTTCTCGGATGGCTTCCCGAAGGGCGGCAACCTCAATCGGCTTCACAAGAATTTCGTCAGCCTGTAGGCGAATGGCAGACAAAGCCTCGTCAATTGCCGGATATCCACTGAGCACCATAGTCGCGGCGTGCGGGTGGGTGTGGCGCATCGCACTTACGAGGGTGAAGCCGTCACCAGCGTGTGGCATGTGCAGATCAGAGAGCAGTGCGTCAAACTTCTCGGTCGCTATGTAACGCAGTGCGTCGCGCACGTTTGATGCGGCAACTACTTCAAAACCGTCGCGTTCCAAGGTTGCCCGCAACATATTCCGGACCGCTTCGTCGTCTTCCGCCAACAAGATTCTAGACATCCTTTTTCTCTCTCTTAAATAAACTACCTCTGACGCCAACAGATTACTGATCAGATTTGACCTAGTTAGCCTTTCTCATTTGAGAAAATCAATGATTGGAGATAGCAAACGGCTGATTTCATCGCAAAACCACGCGGAGTCGCATCTGTCTAAGTGAACATCTAGGGCCACCGGTTCGGTGGTAAGGTTTGTTTCATCTAACCCGAAGAAAGTTTTTCGAGGAGACGAGTTGGTGGGGTATTCGGAACGGGAATCCGGTGCCCTTTTTATTTTTGAACTTTCCCTTCGCTGTCCGCATCTTCGGCGATCCGATCCCGCCAGACCGCCGTTGCCCACCGACTCCAGCCTTCCGTTCCAGTGCGCCGCGGGTAGCCACACCTCAATCCTTATCCTGCAGCAGAAAGATTCTAGCCCTTCATTCGCGATGCCAACTGCTGGTGAGAAAGTGCCTGGCGACCCGCGTTTTGCCGAAACAAGAACGAGCGTGCAGCATTGCTCAGATGCGGCCGAGAACCAGCAGAATGACAACGATGAAAAGAACCAGGCCTAGGCCTCCGGTCGGGGCGTAGCCCCATTCCCGGCTATGCGACCAGCGTGGCAGAGCACCGATCAGTGCTAAAACCAAAATCACGATCAATATAGGTCCAAGCGTGTTGTGCTTCTTATCTCTCTTTCTGAATCTGTTTCGGTTATAGGCGCTCCGCCAGTCTTCTAATGGTCAAAACTGCTCAACCAGAAAGGACTGATCGAAAAGGCGATCGACTCTCTCGGGAAATCACGTGGAGATGGCAGCAGTAGAATTACATCTCCGCGAGACCATATCGCCCTGGATCGCCATCTGCAGCCGGAAACGAGGATGACGCGAGTCCGAGGTTTTGGACCTGCGTCGAAGAAGAGTGAATCGACCCCTTACAACTCGAACAGGTTCAGGCAAGAGGTCGCAGTCAAGGTGTTACTTCTGCGGGCGCTCTTCGGGTTTGGGCGCTTCTTTCGTAGGATGCGGGGCAGGCTGCGCATGAGCTGTCGTTGCTGGATGCGAAGCAGGCTGCGCGCGAGGTGCGGCTTCAGCGCGAGGTGCAGCCTGTTGACGAGGCGCCGGCTGCGCGTGAGCTGCAGTCGACTTGGATGCAGTGGCTGGACGACCCTCCTTCGGCTTCGCTGCTTTATTCTCAGCTGCCTTGTTCTCGTTGGTACGAGTCACCGCCGCTTTATTCTCGGCTGCTCTGTTCTCGTTGCGAGTGGCAGATGCTTTGTTCTCGGATGCTTTGTTCTCGGATGCTTTGTTTTGGCTCGTGCGGGCTGCAGCGGCCTTATTGCCGGCCGCTTTGTTCTCGTTCGTGCGAGTCGCAGTTGCCTTATTTTCGGCCGCTTTGTTCTGGCTGGTGTGGGTTGCGGCTGACTTATTCTCAGCTGCCTTGTTCCCAGTCGTCCGAGTTGCGGCCGCTTTATTCTCGACCGACTTATTTCCGTTGGTGCTATTCGAGCGGGCTGCCGTTGTCTTGCTGGCGGCAGACTTGCTTGCCCTGGCCCTGTATGGCGCTCCCGCCTGCCTGGCCGGTACGACACCATGACCGCTCAGTTCCCCGGGTTTCGCAGTCGCAGCGATCGCTGGCCTGCCGTGATTGACGGACGCCAATAGTGCGTGGTTCTTGCCTGCCGCCTGTTGATGCTCAGACTGAGCCGCTGTTGCCGCTATGTGTCGCTCATGGGAGGCAGTTTCTTCCGCCGCGGTTGGGCGAACACTGACCCCGCCGGTTCCCCCGTTATAGCTGACGTGGTTGTACGTGGTGTTGTTAATGACGGCCTTGTTGTAGACGTTGTGAAAACTCGAGCCGCTAATGTTATTCACGGAGCGGTTATAGTAGAAGCCTCCGTTATTCCAATATCCGCCTTGATAACCGAGACCACCGTAGCCGAAGCCGTAGTTCACGCCACCGTAGAAGCCGACGTTCGTACCCCAGTAGCCTTCATTCCAGGAGAAAGCATTGCCGGCCCAACCCCAATAACCGGGCGTCCAGAGAAAACCAACTTCTGGAGCCATCACCCACGTGCCCGGCACCCAGAAGTAGCCCTCCTCTCCATAAGACCAGTAGCCAGGCGTCCACATATAGCCGTCAGCTGGGGCAATCGGTTGAGAATAGATCGGTAGGGCGGGCGGAGCGATCGTGATGGCCACGCCGAACTGCGCAAACGAGGCAGCCGGTACCGCCAGTATCAGAATCGTAAGCAACAGCAAACGAATAGTACGCATTTTGAATCACCTTTCCAGCTCATCCTTCGATTGCCCGATGGTCGTTGCTGTTGCGGGCTGCGTGGAGTAAGAGGCGACGCCTCAAGCGTCATAGACGAGAATTGCACTGTTCCACTGCCACGTCTGAGCACTACGGCTCACTTTACTAAAAAGTCATAATGCAATCTGCGAAGTCATTTCCGTTCTTTCTTGCTTGTTGTTCCCCGATATTGAGTTCTAAGCTGCGCTTTTTTCCTCGGCTGCTTGCGCCGATGCAGGCGTCCCCAGGGTGGTGCAGTGGTCGGCGTGGAGCTTCGCCGCCTCGACGTCGTGATGAACCGCAAGCTGACCGTGGCCGTGAGCCAGATATGCGTGGTGCGCTTCCTTTTCGTGCTCCTCAGCCCGGTTGTATTTCGCAGCCTCGTTGAAATGGTAGGCCGCTTTCTCATGATTTACGAGCGGCGTGATGATAGTGCTCCCAAGTTTTTGACACGTGGTTCTCCTTTGGTGGAAAGCCATCGATCAGTGTGCAAGTACTACTTCTGATCGTTCCGGTTAGCTTTCTCGTCAGCCTTTTCCGCGGCTCTAGCTTGGACCTTTGCTGCGTGAACTTCTGCAAGAAACGGCTGAGCTACGGCCGGAACCGGCACTTGGCCCGAGAGCAACGCCCGAGTTGTGACGTCGGGTCCGTAGATGGCATTCCGTGAATCATTGTCTTGCCGGAGCGAAGCACCGGTCAGCGTGAGCCCGGCGAAGAGGCCCTTGGCGCGGGAGTAGGTCAGGATCTCCGTTTCCAGCTTCCAATCAGTGCCGGCTTCGGCATGCCGTCCAACTGGACCCGCGGCCGCGGAAGCATCCCCTCCAACTTGAAAATTACTATCGAGCAGCCTCTGCATGGCTTTGTCATTCTGAAAGATCATGACCACATCGACAGCTTCCACACCGATCTGCAATCCCCAGCTTCCGCCTGAGATCGTGATGAAAGCGGGCGCACTCCATCCATCCGCGGTGCGACAAGTGGTTACGCCTTTGCCGCCCTCGGCTCCAAAAACAAACCCGCCTTTAACCATGTGCGGTACAACGGCCACGCACTTCGCATGCTCCAATACTTCTTCCGGGATTCCCTTGTCAGGCATCCCCATAATTTCGTGCAACACCGTGGTCGCGTTGTCCAACCGGCCCGTCGCATCTTCTCGCGCTGACGCCGCCCAGCTCAACGTACCGAGACTTAACATCGCAAGTACGAACATTATTTTTTTCATTGAACAGCCTCTTTTCTGTAGCCTCTGCGCCTACGGTCTAGTTAGTGCCGTGTCTGGCACACGAATCGGGTCAGAAATTCAGACGCAACAAGGTCAGGTGAACGTTAGCAGTCAGGACCAAAGCGGTCTGAGCAATAACGCTCACCGCGGCGCTCTGCGATCCTTTTTCTCGGAGAGCTTCAGTGGTGTCTTGCCCAATCGCCTCGAACCCCTGGCCCACTCGATGCCTGCCGAAGGTTTATCTTCAGTCGTGTCGTAGACTGCGTCTTCGGATCTCTCTGCTCTGACTCCGAGTTTGCCGGCAGTCTGCACATCCAACCGGCCGGTGACCGGCAGTTTCTCTGCTCTCTGAAATCCACGGATGCTCGCTCGGGTCCGCAGACCGAATACGCCATCGATCTTCCCACTGTAGTGTCCGCCGTCCTGAAGAGTCTGCTGCATCTCCCCCACGTTCTTCCAATCTCCTTCCTGCGGCACTTCGCCGCTGAGATTGATCCCCGAATCAACCGGCATCGGACGGGTTCCCGAGATCCACGGTGTCATCAATAGGAAGACAATCCCGGAGCAAGCGATTTTGCTGGCGAATAACATTCCATGTTCCTCGATTTTGTAAGCAGGCGGTCTGCCTGCGGTCGGATGTAGTGCTCTATGTAACCAGCGTCCCTCGAACGAGTTCCGGAGGGTCAGGCCGTCTGGTTTGGCGGCAACCCTGGCCCTCTTGAAGCAGCAATAAATTTAGATTCGCTTATTTCTTGTGCCAATACTGTGCTGAATCGCTCAGAAACTGTCCTATTTATTCGCTCCTCGCGAGGGCGCAAGGCTTTCTGAGATCGGCAGGAGTGGGAATGTTGCGGGAGAGCTCAGGTTAACCACTCGCCCGTGCTTGTGTGCGCGGAAAAGTGTACTACTCGCTGGCCGGGGTCTTCTTGGTCGGACCGGCGCGCCAAACCTCGTCGCTTTCGTGGCGCCGTGCCGTCCAAGGGTGAGATTACGGTAGCGCTGTTCTGTTCGCCCGGTTGAAATCTCAGAGTCGCACCCCGGAAACAAAAACACACTATCCCGTTACGATTCTGCATGACTGTTCTTTTTTGTACATCTCCGACAATTCCACTGCGCCATACTGTCTTCAGTCGCGGCCAGAGGGGGTGCCCGTATCACCCTGATCGAACCGGGGGTTGCTCCCACGGTTCTGCCTGTAGATGACGATGATGCCGTTCATGAACGAGTTGTTCTAATACTAACGTGGCTTGAAGATTCTGCTAGAAGGGAACGGGAGAGCTATGTTTCATTTGATCTGGTATATCCTCATTGGGCTAATCTCGGGATTTATCGCGAAATCGGTGATGCACGTGCATATGACGATCTTCTGGACCATCGTGCTCGGCGTCATCGGATCGATTCTCCTCGGCGGCATTGCGCATATGTTTTCGCGACCCGCAAACGAACGCTACCACCCTGCCGGCCTGATTTTTTCCACGCTGGGTGCGATGTTGGTTCTCTACGTTTGTTACAAACTGAACATACATTTTCCCCAGGTCAATCCGTTCTAGCTCATCGACTCAACCTACTGCGGCTTTGGTGTTGCGGCCAAAGCCTGGATGGGTTGGTCTGAGGTTGGTTGGGACGCGATGCCAACCTGCGTTTGCTTGTTCTGCGGAATGTCGGTCCCGGCTGGATAGATGAGGATCTGCACCGTGCCCCAGCCAGCATCGGAATTCGTGTCTGTCTGCTTGCCCATGCCCAGGGTTTTCAGCTGGCTGTCGTCAAATCCGAAGTTCTCAACCAGATACTCGCGTACAACCATGGCCCGGGCTTCGGTTAATACTAAGTCCTTCTGGGTGTCGCCCTCCATGCCAGCCGACGCCGTGATCACGGCAAAGCCGAATTGATTATTGGCGAGAAACTCGCCGCCTGCGGTTAGAGACTTCTGGTTTTTCAGTTTCGCCGAATCTTGCTTATCGAAAAGCTGCTTCGCTGAGTAGGTAAACTGTTTTGTCGGCGCAGCTTCCGGCAAGCGATCGATCTCATTCTTTGCCAACTCGGCAGAATCTTCGTAGCCGCGGCTTTTGAAATACCCACGCAGCAGGAAATTGTGCTTCATGGCTTCCATGTTTTCCTGGAAGTCGGTGACCCCGGCTTGCGCCTGGCCCATCGTGTCACGCATGGCGCCCGAGGTCTGTTCGAGGTTGGTGTAGAGCGCTCTATCGTTGACCAGCGCCCCAGCGGTTCCTTGACCTCTGTCAATCTTGGCGCTGATCGAGTTTAGGTTCGCGGTCGCCCGCGCGGCGTTCTGAATGGCTTGTTGGCTGCTGTCCAGAATGTCGCTCGTCTTCTGGAACAGATCTGCCATTTCGAGGGGCGGATGGCTCTTGATAAGGCCACCATCCCGGACATCGCTTGATCCAGCCGACCCGAACGAGATCGCCAAAAACTGATTGCCCAACAAACCTTCCGTTTCGATCGTGGCCACGGAGTCTTGCTTGATGATCTCATGCGTGGACTTGCCCAGATCCATGATGACCGTGACTTTTTCGCCGGGCTTGTGCGGCAGCACGATGTTCCGCACAGTTCCGCTGTGCACGCCGCCCACACGCACGTCGGCTCCGGCATCGAGGCCAACCACGTTGTCGAATTGTGCTTTCAATTGGTACGTCGAGGTGAAGAGATACTGCTTGCCTCCGATGATGAAGACACCGACGACCAGAATTGCCAGTGTCACAACGATGAACGCCCCTAACCGCGCCGTTCTCGACATATGCCCCCTATGAATGCTTTAGAAACTCCCTGACAAACTCGATGTCACTTTTCTGAAGGTCTTCGAAGCTCCCTTCGATCACCACATTTCCTTCATCGAGCAGGGCTAACCGATCCGCAATCGTTTTCGCGCTAAGCAGATCGTGAGTTACCACAATGGATGCCATGTGATGCTCAGACTGGAGCTTGAGGACAAGATCATCAATCTCCGCTGAGCTGATCGGATCGAGACCGGCGGTGGGCTCGTCGAGCAGCAGAATGTCTGGTTCCAGGGCTAGCGCGCGCGCCAGCCCTACTCGCTTCTGCATGCCCCCGGAGATATCGGAGGGCATCTTCGCCAAGCCGCTTTCCATCCCCACCTCCGCCAAGAGTTGGTGGACTCGGTCTCTCTGCTCAGACTTCGACATTTTCTTCCTATGGTGCCGCAGTGGGAACCCCACATTCTGTTCGACGGTGAGAGAGTCGTACAGCGCGGCATGCTGAAACAGAAAACCCATCCTCTTTCTAATTTCGCCGAGGTGGTCAAGAGCCAGGCCGGAAATATCTTGCCCATGGATGCAAACCGATCCTGAATCAGGTTTCTCCAGTCCTATCACGAGTTTGAGCAATACACTCTTGCCCGTACCACTGCGGCCCAGCACTGCCAAGGTCTCGCCGCGGTTCACAGAAAGGTTGATCCCATTCAAGACCGACTGACTACCAAAAGATTTATGCAGGTCCTCCACGGCGACAACGGATGCACCGCCGTATTTCTCGGCCTTTCCTTGGTCGATCGCGGTCTGATTTGCGACTTGCTCGATTGTGTTCATGACTCTTGATCCGTTGCTCACGAAAACGCGCTTACGGGAAAAATATGAGAATGAGTTTCACCAGCACCACATCGGCCAGTATGACGAGCAGCGAGGACAACACCACCGAGCTCGTGGCTGCACGCCCGACACCTGCGGCGCCTCCTTGGGTCCGCATTCCCTGAAAACAAGCGATCAGTCCAATAATCAGGCCAAACACGGCGGTCTTGAACGTCGGGGGCAGGAAGTCGTTGAAACTGGCGCCATTAAAACCGGCACTGATAAATTGATGTAGCGAAAGCGGCTCAACCATCGCCTGAGCCACCCACCCCATGAACAGGCCGCAGGCATCGCCAGCCAAGGTCAGCAGCGGCAGCATCAGGATGCAAGCCAGGATACGGGTCGCAGCCAGCAACCGATATGGATTTACCGCCGATGCCTCGATGGCATCGATCTGCTCCGTGACCTTCATTGACGCCAGTTCCGCGCCAATGCCCGCTCCCACTCGCCCGCTCACTACCAGGCCAGTGATGATCGGCCCGGTCTCGTGGATCACAGAGAACACGATGGCGGCGGGAAGCAAAGACTTCGCGCCAAATCGAGTCAGGCTGTAGCGAGCTTCGAGCGAGAGCACCACACCGGTTGCTGCGCCCGCCAAACCGACCAGCGGCAGAGACTTGGATCCGATTTCGTCGAGTTGTCGAAAAAGTTCGCGAAATTCAAACGGCGGCGTCACTGCGGCGCACACAACTCGCCAGAAAAATATTCCCAGATCGCCGAACCATTCGACAAACTCGTTGACGAATCCCTTGGAAGAATCCGTAGTCGATGACGACGAGACGGGTAAGACCCGTTGCCCTGGACCGGGAGATCGGGTGACTCCTGTCGCAGTTAAGCTATTGTCGATCACTGGGCAGGACTCGAATCTGGCGCTCCGTGACCATTGTTCAAATGCATGCGATGAAGTAGGGAGTGAGGTCCGCTATAGAAAAACTCGAGTGCGACATTTTCTCCGACATAGCCTAACAGGCTGTAGTTGCCCATGCGGAACCCATCTTTGGCGTTGTAGCGACTGGGATACCATCCATAAACCGCAGTCATAGTGCCGACATAAGGCGCAACGAAAGCGGAAAACGAAGCGACGCGATGGCCATCCTCGCCGCGACGCCCGGTGAAGGTCGAAATCACGGCATGGCGAAAACGCGGAAACACGCCGGTGCACTCGCAGCGATAGTACAACGCGTCCTCGTGCAAAGCCTGCGCCAGGGCATAGCGCGTGGTTATAGTTATTGCGTTGATACCGAAATCGGAACCGAATCTCTTGCTGTAGCCGGCGACGCCTTGCTTCCACTCGGGCGGTGTATTGTCTGCCTGGTTGATGCCACCCGCGAGTGTCGTGCCTGCGATTGGATAGGGCCCAAACGCGTCAAACAGATAGCCATGAAGCTTCATTTCCGTGGTGGGACGGACATACGCCAGGTCCGGATACACCGGCATAGTAACCGCTGCCTCTCCCGAAGGCGTTCCCGAATCGGCCAGCGTCTGCGCCCCTGCACGGGGCAACAGGACTGGCACGAGTAGCAGCAGAATTACTATTCGGCACGATTTCATTTTGAGGCTCTCTCTGGGAATTCCAGGTGCAGGGCATCTGTTCCTATACGGTCAGGGGACACATTCCGTGGTCGCACTGGCAAGCGATCTCGACCTCACTGGATCCCGCTTCCTTACAAGCTTGTCCGCAATATTTTTCACCAGCTTTCGCGAAGCACCGGCATGGCAGGTGTGCACACTTTGTCTGTTCAGGTGTCGTCATTTGTGATTCTCCTTTTATATTCAGTTTCTAGAACGTTCTGGTTGGCAGCAGGGTTGGCCGTTTCAGAAATCGATCCGCGCGACCCACCAAAATTGCGGTGGGAAGCCGCAGCGTGCGGACCGCTGGATCGCTTCCGCTAGTCGCGCGGACTACGATGCAATCACCTTCATCAAAAGGATCTGAAACAATCGCAAGGCGCTCGCCGTACATATTTATGTGCATGGACGTTTTGAAGCCGAGATCCTCAATCTTTGCGGAGCTATCGGAGCAAGTTTGCATTTGTGTTCAGCCATTCTCTCCAGCCTGCTTTGTACCGGTTGGTTTTGCTGCCAGTCTCTATTCCCCGACAGCCTTTTCAATGCGACCGATCAGCTTTTGAGCTTTGCCGGCTTGCTTCTCTGCTTTTCCGGATACTTCCAGGTCGGGGTCGCCTGTCGCTTTCCCAACCTCCTCCTTGATCTTTCCTTTTACTTCGTGGAGCTTGCCCGACGCTCGGTCTTCCGCACTTGGTTTCAACAACATGTCTCCTCCTTTTCAGGTCGATCTCTACGCGACTTCTTTTCTCTCGACGGCCGCTCGCACCTGTACCAGCTCTTCAAACAAAGAGCGGTAGTGAATCATCGCTGTTCTGAGATCCTCGGTAGTTGCAGCTTCCTTTCCGGCGCGGAGCGCAATCTCGTGGGCTGACCGGTAGTTTTCCACGACCCGAGGGTGGTCGACAGAAATGTCGGCAGCGCGTTGATCAAAATCCCCTACGGGATATCCGCGGACCTTCATGACCGAAGAAACCAGATCATCTGCTTCCAAGAGGGCTCCTTTCGGGGAATCGACAAAGCGGGACTGCACGGCCTGCCACTCTTTCGAATAACGCTCATGTTCCATCGCATCAAGATCGCGGATGTTGAGCTCGCCAATTCGCTTCTCGCGATCCGCTAATTTCGCCTCAGCTTTTGAACCATGCGCCAGAACTGCGCGGTCATACTCCGGCCCAAACTTCTGCCGCAAACCCGCCGTCGTTCCCCTGCGTTTCCTGACGTAAAGCCAGGCACCTACTGCGACGACCACAATTACAGCGGCGACGAGAGCAGTGATCCGCGGATCCATCACATTGAAATTCATCGAAACCTCCACCCAAATCAAGTTTGTTCACGAGATTCGCTTCGTCGTCGGAATCTGGTGAGGAGCCAGTATCAAGCTTTCGCTTTCAGAACACTGATCACAATTGCTCGTCTTCCGCCGATGAGGTTCGAGGGTAGAAGGACAGATAAGTTGCCTCGAAACGTCGCGGGTGGAAGCCGCGGCCGCTTGTCGTTGCTTCGAAAAAGTGAGCGATTGTGCACAGCACTGCGAGAGCGGATGAGCGAGTCTACGCTGGGTTTTCAGGTCGGGAGTCAGAAAGTGAGCTCGGCCGGCACTCAAAGAACTTGAAAAGGGAGATGACATGTCTTTTGGAATTTACGCGGTCGGATTCGCAATCATGATCTGCCGACTGATGTACGGCGCGCACTTGATGCACGTACCGGTGCACTGGATCGCCGTCGGTGCGATCGTTCTTTTTAGACGTTGGGATTCTGTCCGGAGCAAAGGCGACGCACCAGAGAGACTCTTCGTAGGAGTTGGCCGCTCGTCCCTTGGGGAGGTGGTGTCCTAATGAGGGGAGAATGGCCCGAAAAGTGGCATCAACGCAGCTTTAGGACACGACCCCTTGGGGATTGGCGAAACCAATTTTGGAGAATCTGGTTCCCTTCGGCAAGAGGTCCCGCTCTCAGGCGACTCTGCTGGCTGTTTCGGTGTGCCGAACCAACGAGGCTCCCGTCACTTCACGCCGATGCAACACAACACAGATCTATCACCGCTAGTTCCAACCGGAGGGAGCCGCTCTTAGTTAAAGCTACGGCGCCCGACGTCGCTGACATTGACGGCTTCGAGAGGCGCGGCATAGTTCGGAGCTGGACGGGGGCGGCCAAGCTCCTCTCCCTGTTTGCGGAAGCGCAAAACAGATGAACGTTGCACGTGCACGATCTCGTTTCTCACCGCATACAGCACCAATTCGGCGATCGAATGAAGCTTGAGCTTCTGCATGATATTGCTGCGATGCGTTTCTGCGGTCGCCAAAGTCACATTTAAGATCACGGCGACTTCTTTCGAAGCCTTCCCTTCGCTCACGAGTTGCACGACCTCTCGCTCTCGTGGCGACAGCTTTGGCATCTTGGCAGCATCTGGATCAACGCGATGCCGTTTGTAGCCGTCGGTGATCAGATCGGACACTCGTGAACTGAAGATGCTCTTGCGTCGTTGCAGTGCCTCCACCGCGGTGGTCAGATCTTCGGTTCCGTCGGACTTAAATACCCAACCGCGAACACCCGCTTCCAGGCAGTCTCGGATGACTTGCTCAGAGTCCACTGCAGTAAGTATCAGTACCGACTGTGTGGGATTGTGTTTCAGGATCTGTCGCGCCGTATCCAGGCCATTGAGGATTGGCAGGCAAATGTCAAGGATCAGAAGATCGGGTTTCAGTTGCCTGCATTTTTCGATCGCCTCCCGCCCGTCGGCGGCCTCGCCACACACTTCCCAGCCCGCGTGAGATGAAAGCAGCGAGGACAAACCGAAGCGGAATATTGGATGATCGTCAGCCAACAGAATACGGAACGCAGTCATTAGAACCTCCCCATGTTCATCACAACCCTATCAAGCGTCACGCGACGCTGTCTGAGCACAATCGCACAGTTGTTCGCTGGTGGCCGCACGGTCACTTTCGATGAGAAGCGGGCCTGACGCGCTTTCTGGACGTTTATTAGTAACAAGAGTGGACCCGGTGTTGCAGAATATCGCGGCGGGCAGACCGTATGAACGGAAAACCACAAGAAGGAAGCAAGCGCTGGTGACAAACGGGGAGGTTCGATCCAACGCCTGCCTCCCGCCCCTCGCGTTGGGGCCAGCCTTAGAAATAAATGAATCGCTTCCGAGGGTCTATCGTGCGGAGTGTGTATTAGTCCGGAAGCGTTCCACTACATTTTGTGCTCAGCACGATTTTCAATCCTGCTCGCACCGTTGCGACATGGCTATTCAAGAAAATAGCCCCGAAACAATCCTCGTTAGAATCGTCAGCTTTTCTTTGATACAGAAACAGCGAGAAGCCAGTACTGACTGCACAGGATAGACCATTCGTGTACCCGAAGTTACTCTCGGACTTGGGTGGGACTGGAATCATTTCGTTTCGTCATCGACAAAAAAAGAGAATTCACCACTCGAAAAAGAGGACATCCGGTGTGAACAGCGACTCTGCGACTATGGGCACAATTCCTTCGACTTCAGATTTAATCAAGCGCGCACAAGAAGGAGATTCGAACGCGTTTGGCGCCTTGTTTCAGACGCACGGGCCGCGGGTGTACTCGGTATGTTTGCGTATGACCAGCAATGCGGCGGAAGCAGAGGACCTTACTCAGGATGCGTTCTTGCAGGTGTTCCGCAAGATTACGAAGTTTCGTGGGGACTCGGCGTTTTCAACGTGGGTTCATCGCATTGCAGTTAACACGGTGTTGATGCACTTTCGCAAAAGGCTGATGGGCCACGTTTCGCTGGACGAGACGCGCAGCGACAGCGACGGCGCGAAAGTGCGCCGTGAATACGGAACCAGAGATCGGAATCTCTCAGGATGCATCGATCGGCTCGCATTGGCTCGCGCTATGAAAGAGCTTCCCCCCGGCTACAGAACAATTTTTCTGCTGCACGAAGTTGAAGGTTACGAGCACCAGGAAATCGCCGAGATGCTTGGCTGCTCCGTGGGCAATTCGAAATCCCAGCTCTACAAAGCGAAACTACGATTTCGCGAGTTGTTGACGCTTAGGCCGGAAGCACCGTTGACCGTTCGCGATGAACACCGGCACGCCAGAAACGGTGCCAAGTCGGGGACGCAAGAAGCGACGGCCGCCGGTCAGCCTCGATGTAATCATACCGTCCGTCTCGCGCATGCCTCACGCAATACTACAGACGATGTACTCGTTGTCGGCCTGCAAACCACTCGAACCGAGAGCAACATTTGGGCCAGGCTCGGCGGAAGCCGGGTCGTTCTTCAATCCTGCATTGCTAAATCTGGGGTTCTGGGATGTCACTCACCGGCAGCAGGCGAGTTCAGAAAATGAGCGGGATCGAGGGCACAGCTTTGCCCCCACTGTGATTCGCCGCATCGCCTGTCTAAGACTTCTTCTGGTCTGCGCTGCTTTGGCTTGCGGCACTAGCCGGACTCATGCGACGGTCGCTGCGGTTTCCGCGCAATCCCCAGTGTTGTCTTCAAGTATCACCGCGAGCGGGACCACGCTAGTCCATTTTGCGGCAACTGCCGATAGCGGCCTAAAAGTAACGGGCCCCGTGTCTATGTCGGCGGGAACAATGTTTATCGCAATTTCAGTCCGTCTCTTGATGCTTGGGTAGTTCTTCCGCCGGGCGGCACTCACTCCGTGTACGTCACCGCCTGGGGTGCGAGCGAAGTCATTTGAGCACGGCATCATACTTGATCGAGATCACAGGGGGCGTTATCCCCGCTCCTCCAATCCTCGCCAGCCGCATGGCGAACATCGATAAGCCGGAATCATTTTCCTGGACTGTGGACAATGGCGCCGGCATTGGCGGCCAATGTGACAATGGGAGCATAGAAACCTTCGACCATGCGAATGACCCCAACACCGCGAACTCCCCTGACTTCGTTGGGAACGGTCAACGCTTCATCGTGAAAAACCAACAGCTTGTTCTACTGGAAAAACCCCAAGTCTCCAATAGTCCGGCCATACCAATATTCTGTGGGACGCAAGCCAGTTCAGTGCAAGCCTTCGAGTTTGATTTGTTTCAGGCCGTACCCTTGAACAACGGTGTGCATGAATTCATATTCGGATCACAGTGGAACTATGCGACAGATCAGTGGCAGCTGTGGCTTCCCAACACCGGAGTGCTTACGTGGGTGAATGCGGGAGTGACCCACTGTCAGTTCTCGACTGGAACCTGGCACCACGCCATCTATATTCTTACGACGCGTGACCACCGGCGGATACCAGGAGATTCCTCTGCAGTTTAGCCCGGCGACTGACACTAACACGAGTTGGCGGTTCGGGATCCCGTCCATTGATGGCGTCGCTACTTACTTGGGCAGCTTTCATCGTCCACGATTCCGATGCCAGCGTGGGCTCCGGTGCTTGGAGTGTAGCATCAACTGGATACTGCGCTATCTGGAGTCACGATCGAAGAGTATTTGGACAAGGAATCGGTAACAACCTGGTAACAGCCACGCCGAATTAAAATTCATCCCCTGATTCAGAGCTCTTTCCTGCCAATTCGAGTCCTTCGCAGCTATTGTTCATCCTTTCATTTTTGGCAGAAACCTGTGAGCGAAAGGCCGCGCTTTTGGAGTCGGCCCCAGGGCTTGCAATGTAGCGTTGCCAAAAAGTTCGAAACCCCGAGAACAACGGTGCGGAGCCCAGGGCTTTTCTGCACCTCTTGAGCTCAAACCACCGAAGGTAGCTGCGGACGACGCTGCTCATCGTCATCTGCATCGCCGCTGAAAAATTGTGTTCTGACATTTGCCGTTGTTGCTCTGGCGACTGCAGTATGGCAACCAGTTTGGCGGCGAGATCCACCGAGTCTCCGACTTTGTAGAAATCGATTGCCATGTCTTCGTCGGCAGCCATGCCACGAAAGTCGACGAGGTCGGCGCACACGATTGGAACTCCGTAGTCACACGCTTGATGAGCAGGCCCGCTTGAGCCAGTTGCAGAGTCGTAGGGCATAACCACGACTGTGGATGTCCGAAAGAGTTCAGGAATGTCATCCTCCGGAACATATCCGCGGAACTCGATACCGGAGTCTGCGCCAAGTGACTCGCGGATCGATTCCCAATAGCGGGGCTTTGTGTGATGATTAGCGCCGGCGATGATGAGCTTGGCCTTCGGTACTTTTCGCAAGACAGCGGGAAAGGCGTCGATTAGCGTCTCCAGCCGTTTATAAGTTCCCCAATGCCCGATCGCCAGAATGCGATGCTCCGGATTACCTCGTTGCGAGAAATCGGGAGGACTCGGACAAGGGGCAAGAGTTCCATGAGTGCCCAGCACAACATTTTCAGCCGAATACTTCTCGACCAGTGTGCGCCGGTAGCCCGAGAGTAAGACTGACACCGAATTTGCTTTCAATAACGTGCGAGTGGCCATTTCGGAGGCCAAGCGGAACATTCTCACCTTACGCACTCCGGCGCTGGCAAAATCGACATGCTCGATGATGTGATGCAGGGTGACATGGGTGTAAAAACCGAAAGCTCGAGTCAAGGCCGGCGTCGACAGTCCCGCAAAAGCCGCCAGCGGATTCTCCGGCGTGCCGAAGCTCGAGAATACGAGGTTGAACCACACCACATCTGGCTTCAATTCGCGGATGGTCTTTAATAAACGAGCTGGAGTTGAGAGGCTGTTGAATTTCCAACAACGGACCACATCGAAGCCGGGGAGCTCCGCCGGTTGTGAGCCGTTCACCGATTCTCCGTTCTCATCCGTGGCGAACTCATAATCGTCGAGTTCGTCCGCGAGGATGGTCAGACTGATGTTGGGATTGCGCTGCAGTTCCCCCGCAATGTAAAACGCGTACTCGTTCAACTGGCGCGCGCTGGGGGGAAAGGCCGCAACTAAGCAGATTTTCATCGAATCCCGTTCTTAGAACAAAGTGACGCGCAGATATGGCTTGAACACTTGATTCTGCGCAGTCGTGAAATTAAAGAAAGTCTCCTGTTGCATGCCCGCAGAAAACCGAATTGGATATCGCAGTTCGACTTCCCGGCCTTCGTCCTTGAAGCCACGGTGGATTGACATCGCATAAGAGATGGCGAACCCGCTCTGGACTGCATCGTAGACATGCGAGCCCATATTGCGCGAGTAAGCCGCCGACGCCTGCACACTCCAGTTGCGAGTCGGAGAGAACTCGACGGTTCCAGCGGGGCGGAGCGCCTGCGCGATCGCAGACTTGCCTCCAAATATCCTCCACGCCCGCAGATCCTCGGCGATCACTGTGAAGTGGAGGCGTTCCGCGAACCGACGGTCGATGCCAGCGTAAGCAGAGGTGTAATAATTCTCGCTGATCACCGGAGAGAATCGGTCATCCCGGGCGCCCCATCCAGTTAACAAAGCAGTCTTCCCCCAAGGCCGTCCAACGCGAAAATTCAGCGCTCCGGCAAGCTCCTGCGAATGTTGCGTACTTTCGGTAAAGGGTCCAGCTTCACGAATGGCATAACCACTCACGGAGACAATGTTGAAGAATGCGCTGGTGGACATATACACAAACTGTCGAAAGAGATTCTGGTTCATTGCCGCCGGAGACAACGAATCCCTGCGAATCGTTTCCTGAACGCCGCTGTTGAAGGTCAACACATTGGTTCCCAGATGTACGCTAGGATTCAGCGCAAAGTTGAAGGAGTAGTCGGTGGTGTCGCGATTGACAATCAATTCCTCACTGGGCAACGAGATTTGCCCTCGGGCATTCCGTGTCTGAAAAAATCCGCTCGCTTCGGGGAGATCGCCAAGGTGGAGGTGATACGCGCCGGTCCATTCCGTTTCGAGTGAGGAACGCGGAGGCGGAAGCAATCCTTCGCGGCCGAGTATGGGATTTGTTACATCGAGCTTGGAGTCCAGAACATAAACCGTCGTGTCTTCGAAGATGGGCGCGACAGAGAAATCTGATAGGACGCTGAATCTCGGATCGATTCTCAGTCCTTCGCTCGCTCCCGCCTGCAGCAGATCCTGCTCCGCCGCTTGATGTTCACCAGCCGCGTTGGCGGCCTGGGCAAAGGCAGTCAGCGCCAGTGCATCCTGGTGTTCCTGGCGAAGCACATTCGCTTTGGTCAGCAGATACTGGTAGTCAGGTTCGCTATCGGCTGAACTGCCGATCAAGGAGATCTGGTCGTGTGCCCTGACCGTGTCCCCCAGCGCCAGATACGAGTTAGCCATACCGATCCGAACGGATGTTTCGGGTGCACCGGCTGCCAGAGCACGCTGGAGAAACGTTTGGGCCAGTTGGTACTCGTGCATACTCAGAAATACGTCTGCAGCCTCCATCAACTGCTCGCCGGTGGCTGGCAGCGTTCCCTCTGTCTGACCTTCCATCAGAGCGAGTGCGATCTGCCGTTGTGCATCCTCCATGTGACCCTGGATCGCCATCACTTGGGCAATTGCCAAACGGATACTGATGCGATCGCCGTATGGCTCTGCGAGCGCCGTTGCAAAGCGCTCCATGGCAGCGTTCTGATCTGCCAGAAAGCTCAAGGCCTGACCGTCTGAAATAAGTATTCGACTCTTATCCGTCTTCTTATCTCTTCCCGTGTTCTCCGTTGGTTGATCGGGCTGCTCTGCCAGTTGCACATATCGCAGTGTCTCTTCCCGATCCTGCAGTCGGGAGTAGGCACGAGCTAATTCGGCGTAGATGACGCGGTTCTCGGGAGAAAATTTCTGTGCGACCTTCATCTCCTCGATTGCCTCGTGGTATTGCCGCTGCCCATACAATATGTCGCCCAATGCAAGATGGAGATCTCCATCCAGTGGCGAATATTTCAACGCGTCACGATACTCACCTGCCGCCTTCGGCAACATTCCGTTTTGCCCATAGGCGGTCGCTCGAATCACGTGAATGGGCATTGAATCGCCCATTTCTTCTTGCGCCAGTTGCACTTGTTGCAACGCTACGCCGGGCCGGTGCAGGTCAAGGCTGGCATAGGCAAGACCCAGATGGGCTTCGCCATTCTTTGGTTCTCGCTGCAGTGCTGATTTGAAATCCGAAGCTGCAGCGGTTGCCTGGTGAAGGTCGTGCAGCACGTACCCGCGGTTTACGAATGCCGTGACCATCCCGGGGTCCCGGTCCAGCGCCTCAGTGAAATCCTTTTGCGCCTGCTCCAGCTGTCCGGCATGTTTGTGCGCGTAGCCGGCAAGCAGCGGAATGTCGGGCTCTTTGGGGAGTGCGGCGTCATACTGGGAAGTCAACTGCAGAAGATCGTCGTACTGTTGGAGGTTAAGCAGATCGTATGCGAGATAGACCACCACATCCCGGTCCGTGGGAAGTTTCTTGATCGCTTCTCGGCCAACTTGCGCAGATTGTCGATAGTCGCCATTAAAACTGAGGTACCTCTCTTTTTCCCTCATCAGCTGAGGTTGCTGCTGCATTTCAGTCGCAGCGCGGCTCAACCACACGCCCGCGATCGGTAGATGATGCGTTTCGATCGCGACATTAATTCCTCCGGCCACGATAAGAGCATTGCCTGGAGCCAGTTCATACCCCTTGCTGTAAGCGGCCTCAGCTTTTGGAAAGTCTCGCCGCAAGGCGTACATGTCACCGAGCGCCAGGTAGGGCATGTACAGAGTTGGATAAGCTGCGATCAGTTGCTGGAAATATCTTTCGGCATCCTGGTCCTGTCCCGCGCTGCGGGAGGAGTAGCCTAGGGACATGAGAGCCGCTCGGTTCACCGGATCGATCGCGATGATTTTCGTGTACACCGCGACTGCTTCCCCGGTGCGACCGAGTTTCAGCAGCAGATCTCCGTCCAGCTGCAGACTGTTCAGATCCTGAGCGTTGATCGCCAGCGCTTCCTTGATGTCGGCACCTGCGCCATCGAGGTCTCCAGTGCTTATTTTGATCAGAGATCTCAGGCGCAAAAATTGCCGTCGGCCCGGGCCATGGTCATCCAGCGCATCGATTTCAGCCTGCGCAATTTGGAGATGGCTGTGCGCGGCGCCCGCATCCCCCAAGCTCTCGTACAGCTGCGCGAGATTCATTTGTAGTTGAATCCCGTATAGAGGCCCCTCGGTGGGGCTTTGGGGCAAATGCAGTAAAGCTGCGTTGTATTCCCGAACGGCTTCTTCGGGGTGTTCCTGGAGTCGCGCAATCTCCCCGCGGACGGCGTGCAGCCGGTAGTTTTCCGCGTCGAGAGCGGAGGCACGCAGAAGAAACGGATTCGCATCTTCGACCGAGCCGACAGCCACTTCGGCCTGCGCCGCAGAAAGCTGCAAACCTAAATCGCGCGGCACGGCATGGGCGGCCTGCGCATACTGCCTGGCAGCCTCATCTTGTTGGCCGTTGAGCTGATAGGTGTAACCGAGTTCAGCTCGGACATCCGGCTTCGAATTCTGAATTGAATTAAGCGCTGCGATCGCTGCCGGATAATTTCCAGTCTCGCGATAGTAGCCTGCGAGCGATCGCTGAACATCGGGATTGTCGGGTGCATGCCGCTTCGCCATCTCAAGATAACGGCTCGCCAGGTCGAGTTGCTTCTGATGTTCGTACGCCAGGGCCATCAGCAATTCCGACCGCGCCCCGGGCTGAAACTGTTCCGCTCGCCCCAGCACATCGAGTGCGCTGGCAAAGTCTCCCGCTCGCAGGAGTAGCTCTCCCAGCAGAACCGCATCGTTGATTCGTTTTGGATCCGTCGCAAGCGCCTGGTTAAGGAGACCCTCGGCCTCCGCGGTTCGACCCATCGTGCTGTAGGTCTGAGCGAGACCTGAGATTCCGTCGAGCGCAGACGGATTCAGGCGCAGACCTTTTTTATAGGAGTCCGCCGATAGCTGCGACTTCCCGTCGAGCCGCGCGGCGTATCCCAGCAGAAACCAGAGCGAAGCTTCGTTGGGAGTTGCCTGCACCGCACGCTGAGCATAGTCAACCGCCATCGCATAGTTAGCTTCTTTCAGAGCTAATTCCGCAGCTCCTGCAAGACGAGCATTTTGAATGTTCGATCCCCACCCCAGCGATTTGCTCCGAGACGGAGTTTGAGTCGAGTCGGGCTGGGGTGCAACCGGAGAGCTAGACCCCACCTTGTACGTCTGCGCTCCCAGGTAGGGGACAAACGAAACGACAAGCAACAACAGATGCGCGATCTTCAGGCACCTCAGCGCGGAACTCAAAGTGTTACCAGTGGATCAGTTTCTTGCAAGGCTCTTCGATTCCCGAAAGGCCTTCTGCGTTGGCTGGACCGCGACGGACTTTGTAGCTGCGATGAGCGAATTGCAACGTCCGGCTATACAACCCGGAGTGACAGTCTCGAATCCAAGGCCAACTAACCGAAAGGGAGCTGTGCACAGAACAGAGTCCGTCGCGCCGACACCGGCACCAATACCGTTGAGCATGATCCTTCTGGCAGCGCTTGTCGTTCACCTGCCGTTACTGCTCATGAAGCTGCCGCTGAAGTCGTACGACGCGAATTTCCATATTTTCTTCGCATCGCATTACGTGCACGATTGGTTCAATCCCTGGAACGCAAAGTGGTATGCCGGCTTTTCGCAGACTACTTATCCTCCCTTACCACAGCAGTGGCTGGCGTTGGTGTCCCGGCTCATTGGGCTGGACATGGCGTACATGGCGGTTCAGTTCGTCGCCATTTTGCTGCTCGCGGTGGGCGCTTACCGGTTTTCGATGCTTTGGGTAGACCGCCGGGCAGCGTCATTCGCGGCGCTGGCCAGTGTTTTTCTAGGCTCGGAATGTTTTCTGGTTTATTCCGCAGGGCAGCTGTCGACTACATTTGCAGCGCCTCTTTATTTGAACGCGCTCCCTTACCTGTTCAACTGGGTACGGCATGGCAAGTGGCGATCTTTTGTTAAAGGCGGATCGCTCTTTGTGGCTGCCGCCGCCGCCCACCACGCGACGCTGCTGTTTGGATCCTTCTTTTTCGCTTTGCCCGTGCTGGCGTTGGTAGTCTTCGATCGACAGAGCACCGACGTAGAAAGCACGGACCAAGAAGGTGGTGGCGAACGAATCTCAGCTCCAGCGTTCGTCCTCCGCACCGGAATCATTGTGCTGATCGTGGGTGCCGCGGTCGCGGTGGTCCTCCTACCTTTTTGGATTGCCCTGATTCACTATCCGGTCACGCAGACTCCAATTCCACATCCCAGTCGTGCGAATTACTTACTGAGTCCACAATGGGGCCTGAACTATTTCGTGATTCCTTATGGAGCTTTAATTCTGGCTCTACCGTTCATCTTGTTAAGAGGCTCATCGACCGCTCGGCTTCGCCCGTTGCTCATTGGTTTTTGGCTGGCATTCCTGGTAGGGCTGGGAGGCACGACGCCCATTGGCCGACTCGTGTTGGGCCGAGCGTTCGACGTACTCACCATGGAGCGTTTCAGCTACTGGGCGACCTTGCTCGCTCTGCCTTTTGTGGGTCTCTTGGCCACGGAACTCATCGACCGATTTCGAATGCCAGCCGTCGCCGGCCTAACTATTGCGGCCGCTTTGAGCTGTGCTCTTGCGGTGGCATGGTCGACCTATCGGCCGGCGGACGCTGCCGACTTCAAGGTGGACTCGGTGGCAGCATGGCTCAATCGCGACGGCCACGACCGCTATCGTTATGTCACGCTGGGATTTGGCAACAAGATTCCGCGGCTCGCCGTTCTGACCGACGCCAGCAGTGTAGATGGCGAATGGAATTCCGGCCGTATGCTGCCGGAGCTGACTCAGTTCGGTGGGGGCGCGCTCACCAGTTCGAAATACTTTGGCAAAGAAGGGCTCGACTCCCTGAGCGCAATTCTTCATCACGCTGACCGTTACGGTTTGAAGTGGGTGTTCGTGAGGGACCCGTACTACGAGCCTCTTCTGGTCTTCGCCGGCTGGCGCAGAGTCGATGACCTTGAAGACAAGACAGTCACCGTGTGGAGCAAAGAGGACATGCCTCCCGCCGTCGCAGTCAACGCACCGCAGATTCCGCCCCGTTGGCAAGGAATCATGTGGGGCATCTTCCCGATCGGCAACAGCATCCTGGCGATTTTTCTGGTGCTGATTCCAGAGAAGCGATGGCACAGGCGGCGAGCCGTCCAACCCTACGTCGCTGATCAGGATCTAGTTCTCGGAAGAGTGGCCTCGTGAACAGCGGACGCTTCCTCGCGATCATCCTTGGAACTGCGACAGTCGCGCTCATAGTCGTGGGCACAGTTTGGCCCGTTCCTTCCGCAATCGCCATGGCGGACTCCGGATCGGGCCTGCTCCGTCTTTCTTTGACGCCGGAAGCAGCAGTCCAGAATCTGGCCAACGAAATCGGTGGGCGGGCTTGGGAAAAGGCCTATTCCAGTCTCGCCAACAAAAGCGAATTTACGGAGCTTGAGTTCGAGCGCGATTTAGTCGGAACCTATCCCAGCCTTCGCACCTACTCAGTCCTCGAAAGCTCCGACCTGCAGCCGCTTCACGCTTCCGCCGATGATGCGCAAGTTCGGCTCAAATTGCGCTGGTCGAGCGTGGTAGGAACTTTCCTCGACACCCGCGACCTGCGGGTGGTTAGAGCCGGGGATCGTTGGAGCGTGCAGTGGCCCATCGTCAATGAATCTCGAGTGCCACCCCAAGTAATTCCGGTGAACTATCTGCGCTGGGACGTGATTTATCGCGGTGCGGAAGATGACTGGGGATCTCAGGATGTAGAAGCGCCGCACGTTCGCATCGTCGACATGCATCCTGTGGATCGAGCCGCGGGAGTGGTCATCATGGGCGAGCTTCTGAACGAAGATGTGGTCCCCGCGTTTGTAACGGTCAAGGCGACGCTGCTGGCGAAAAACGGAACTACGCTGGCGACAGAAGACAGCTTCGACAAGATTTCTCACGTTCTGTTGCCCAAGCAAGTGACTCCATTTCTCATTGCTTTTCACAATGTCGCGCTATCGGAAGTGGATAGTGTTCACATGGACCCATCGGCAACGCTCATCGCGGCCTCCGCCGATCCCCTGATCGAGATCGAAGATCAGCGCTTTAATCCCGCGCCTGGCGCTTCATTGAGCGGGAAGATTCGCAATCAAAGTGGTCAGGTTGTGAACGTGGCTCACGTTCTTGGCACGTTCTATGACAAGAACGGTCAGTTGATCTGGGTCGCCGACCAATATGTCGACCGCGCCCTGTTACCCCAAACTCCGGCTCCTTTTTCCATACCTCTGCCAGCGGACATCGCGGCCAAGGTTAGCAGCGAACGCGCAATTACCGCCACATACAGCTCGGGGCGATTCCAGTGAAGTTGAGACTTATGAAATTGACACTCACATTCTTGCTGGGCGGCTTGACTCTCGCCGCGATGCCGTTCGCTCTGGCGCAATCAGGCAGCATGCTCCTGCCGGTCGCGGCCGAAGCAGACAGCGCGATCTCGATTCAAAGCGTTGGCAGCGGCAAGGCGATTCTCTATGTCGTTGGACCCGGACAGGTGCTACGCCGCAATGTGCAATTAGGAGAGACGACGTTCTTTGGTCCCGGCGAGCTTTACAACGCCGGCCACTATGTGGCTGTTCTTGTGGGAGACTCCTCCACAGAGAGTGGTGGGTTCGACGTCATCGCGGCGCAGCCAGCAACATTGAGCTTTCTCGCTAAGCCTTCACGGCTCCCAGTTGATTTGCCTGATGGCATCAGCGGCGTCGTGTACGTCTTTGACAAGTTTCAGAACCTGGTCTTAGCGCCCACACCGGTATCGTTTCAACTTTCAGGCCTTGCGGACACAGCGGGAACGCGGACTGCGGTCACTCGCAACGGCGTTGCCTGGACAAAAATGAACTCGGCGGCCAAGGAAGGTGCCGTTCAGTTTGTGGCACGAGTGGGCGACGCGGTTGGCACACGGGTGATCCAGCAAGTTCCGGGCGATCCCTGCCACTTGAGAATGAGCGCGAAGCCCTTAGGCCAGCGGCTCGCGGTTGAAACCGAGCCGGTTCGCGACTGCAGAGGCAATGCCCTGCCCGATGGAACGATTGTCACCTTCACGGAAACCTATGACGGCGGCGCGTCCACGGTGGACGTACCGATAAAGCGTGGCATCGCGCAAACGGATATGCCGGCTTACGGCGGCGCAAAAATCTCCGTCGCGATGGGAGTCTTCGTAGGGAATGAAATTCGCTGGGGAAACGAACGATGAAAAAGTCTCTCGTCATCGTTTGCCCACTACTCGCCGCGATATTCGCCCTCGCATCTGATCAGCCTGCAGTGCGTGTCGAACCTACAGGTTCGGTGGGGCCACGGCCTCTGGAGAAACAGACTGAGGCCGCGGTGATTCGTGATTATCTGCAGGCCTGGAGCAGTCTAGGCAATGCTTTCGAGCAGAATCGAGCCGATTTGCTCGATCAGGATTTCACCGGCTCTGCCAGAGAGAAGCTGGCCGGCACAATTCGTGAGCAAATAAAGCTCGGGATGTCTACGCGCTATCGAGCAAGTGCCCACGATCTTCAGCTGGTGTTTTACTCGCCGGAAGGGTTGTCGATTCAGTTGGTGGATACGGTTGAGTGTGACGTACAAATCCTGGATGGAGAAAAAGCTCTGACCACGCAGCATGTGCGAGCGCGCTATGTCGCGGTCTTAACTCCGACCGAGGTGCAGTGGAAGGTGCGTGTTTTTCAGGCAGAACCCAATTGATGCGTGCGCCTCGAATTCTGAGACAACACGAAGCTGACGCTTTGGGGACGAACTCTAAGGAGCTGAAATGATCTCGGTCGTGGTGCCTATTTTCAATGAAGAGGAAATCGTAGATCTTTTCCACGCAACCCTCGTCAATTCCATGACGGATGTTGGCGAGGCATGGGAAGTGATCTATGTAAACGATGGCTCCCGGGACTCGTCTCTAAAACTGCTAACCGAATTGCAAGCCAGAGATGGGCACGTCGTGGTGGTTGACCTGTCGCGCAACTGGGGGCACATGGGGGCGATCTCCGCGGGCCTGCAGACTGCGCATGGCGATGCGGTTGTGCTAATGGACGGCGATTTCCAGGATCCCCCGGAAGTTGTGCCCGAATTGGTGGCCGCGTGGCGCAGTGGGGCACAAGTCGTAACAGCTGTGCGCAGGAGCCGACAAGAAAAGCGCAAGATTCTAGCCAAGCTGTTTCCTCTTTTCTATCGCCTGCTCGGAGCACTCTCCGATTTTCCCATCCCGCTCAATGCGGGAATCTTCGGCCTTCTTGATCGGCAAGCTGTGGATTCGATTAACTCGTTGCGGGAAGGCAGCCGCTACCTGCCAGGGCTCCGCGCGTGGGTTGGGTACAAAACCGGTGTTGTGCTCTACGACCGTCAAGACCGTGCCGGTGGTGAAGGTAAGCTTACGTTCGTCAGCCGTATCAAGTATGCGACGGACGCGATCACGAGTTTCAGTTACAAACCTCTCCGCCTAAGTTTCGGGTTGGCGGGATTTGCCATCTCCATAGCCATCATTCTGGCGGTGTGCACGGTTTTTTCGAAGAGCCCCGTGAACCCTTTGGGCTACGGCGTAGCCGCTGCGATCTTTCTGGTCGGGGGGTTCCTGCTGCTGTGCGTGGGCGTGCTTGGCGAATATCTCGGACGAGTGTACGACGAGGTGCGCAGCCGGCCGCTTTCTATCATCAACAAAGTCTACGACGCTACGCTGCTGAATACCGCTCAAGGCAACATGGGCCGGCGAGCTGGGGATCGGAAGAGGCCTTTCCGGGTGGCTTAGAGAGGCTACTGTCCGGGTCGCGCTTGCACGCTGGATTCGCACTTGGCTAATCCGCGCTCAATCGCCGAGCCCTCTTCGTAATCGTTCCAGGTTTCCACCAACAAGAAAGGCAGCGGACGATCCGCGGAGTAATACTGTCGCCACAGCTTCATAGTGTCGGCAAATGTTGCTCCGCAGCGTTGAGAAATGTGTCGATTCAGCCCCCAGGAGGCTTTGCTGTCATCGAAACCGAGCCAAGCGCCGCCCACGGCAATCTTGTCAGGATATTTCGACTGCATTTTGCGATAGAAATCACCGAGGTAATCCTTTCCCCAATTGCTGCCGTCCGCGGCAAAGCCTTTTTTGCCCGGGTTTACCCATGCGTAAAGACCGTCGAACGCAGCCGCGACCGGGCTGTATTGATCTTCATAGATGAGCAACGGAGGATGGGCCCATTTATCGGTGGCTGCGCGCACTCGATTCCAGTTTGTATGGCCTCCCTTAGGGAAAATGAAAATCACCGGCCGTCCGTTGTACGTGAGATAAACCTGATGGCCCGGCGCAGTCGCCGAAAGATAGGTTTCGTTGAACTTGTTAAAAGCCGCGAAGGCATCGTCGGTCGCCGCGGCCTCTTCTTCTTCAGTTTCGTCGTACATCATCGCAACGTTGAAGTGTTTTTCGGCCGCTATGGCCTGAATCAGAGCATAGCTGCGATCAATGAAAGGCTCGCGATCGCCGTACCAATCGACCACAAACCCGGAGATTCCCAGCCCTTTGGCTTGGTCGATCTGTTTACGTATCACGGCCGGATCTTGCGAAGAGTAACCGACGGAGATGTGCATGGGATGACCAAACCACGGCTCGTAGACCGCCAGAATTCGTGGCAGGGGGTCCGGTGCTGGCAAGCTCTGTCGCAGTTCCTGGGCCAACCCAAGATGGGCACATCCCTGAAGCGACAGCAGAAACATAGACGCACTGAGCGTCCAGTAGCGATTCTTCATAGGCATTCCGGTCTTAGAGTCGACACAGACACCTTGGGTTGTAGTGAGAACTGTATTTTCAACGTGTCTGCGCGGCGCCAAGCAGCTTGATCGCAGGTTTGAGCATCAGAAGCTCTGCTTCACCAGCAGTATCGGTGCGTTGCCACTTCGCATTTTGTACGCACTCAGCTTTCCGCGTGAGATTCATTGAACAGTCATTATTTGGTTTAGTTGGAGCCCCAAGCACGTGAATGGTCCGAATTCGAGATCGAAGACTCTCCACGCCCGAGTTCTGTCGGGAAGCTTCGTATTGCTCTCGGCTTCGGGACTTGCGACCACAATCAACTTCGCCTACAACATCGCAATTGCACGATATCTCGGTCCGACGGGATTTGGCCAGGCTTCGGCTGTTTACACTCTCTTAATCCTCCTGCTGACGGTTACCCTCTCCTTCCAAATCGTCTCGGCAAAGGCGGTTGCGCAACAGAGCTCCTCAGAGGGGAAATTCGAGGTCCATCGAAGTTTCCACAGAAGTTCGTGGATATGCGGCATCACTGTAGCGCTGCTTTTGTTGTTTTTCCAGAAAGCAATTGCGGACTTCCTCAATCTGCCAAGCCCGATTCTCATAGTCCTGCTGGCCATTGGAGCTGCTTTTTATGTTCCCCTGGGAAGCCAGCGCGGTTACCTGCAAGGCGCTTACGGCTTTCGGCGGCTTGCGATTAACATCGTTCTCGAGGCTCTGGTTCGGCTTTGCGGATCTCTGCTCCTCATCCGGCTAGGCTTCGGCGTCCCCGGAGTGATCGCTGCCAACGCCGCCGCTGTTGCCGCCGCCTACCTCGCCACCGGACCCAGATTCACCCCTGCGGTTCCAACCGGACTGAGTCTGCCCGACGCGTTTCGCGAAGTGTTGCAGGCAGTGGTCTTCTGTGGCGGCCAGGCTCTTATCAACAATTGTGACATCGTCCTCGTAAAGCATTTCTTTCCTGCAACTGCGGCTGGGCTTTATGCTGCCGTGTCACTCGTGGGTCGAGTGATTTTTTTCTTTTGCTACGCGGTCGTGAATACCATGTTTCCACTCATGGCCGGCGCAGGCAGCGAAGAGAGAAACAGTCAGAAGCTTGTCGCAACTTCCTTGCTGACTGTGTTAGCAATTGGTTCCACATTGGCTGTGGCACTTCGCTTAACGCCTGCCGAGGTCTGGACGTCACTCTTCGGTCCTCAGTTCGAAATAGCAGGTAAATACGGCATTCCCTATCTACTCGCCATCTACGCAACCGCAACCGTCATTTATTCCCTTAGCGTCGTGATGATCACTTATGAAATGTCTTACAAAATCGCGAATACCAGCTGGGTACAGCTAGCCTTCAGTGCGGTTATCGTCGCTGGCATCTGCCGATACCATTCTTCTCTGCGACAGGTCATCTGGGTACAACTCGTGGTGATGTCGGTCCTGTTCGTTGCGGTTGCTGTACCATTCCTCGTGAAGTTGCTGACGAAGCCAAACAATCTGCAAACAACGGGGACTTCTCGTTCGATCAGGATCATTCGGCGGGTCTCAGAAGCAGAGGTTATTGCTGAATTCCTCAAGAACGATTTCAACAAGCCCGCGTTCGAGGAGTACCAGGAAGTGCTGCATGGACTCGTGACACGACCAAACCTCGACGATGTCGCCGAAAATGCCAAGCGACGTGCTCTGTTGTTCACTCGATACATCTCATTGTGGAGCGAACTGCCCCAGGGAACAGAATGGTTTGAGGTCGACGTCCAGACGGCAGCCCTGGGACAGATTCGAGTATTTCCGCGAGCACGATGGCGCAAGCTTGCGCGAGGCAATTTCACTGTGCCGGTAGTTGTCGAACGCATCCGTACACTTAACAGCGACAACGTTGCCCAAGATGCGTTTCTGTCCAAAATTGCTGGGCTCCGCGATTGGCTTCGCTTGGATATCGACCCCGGCGCCGTTCTCCTGATCGGTCTCAGCGAGAGTGAACCGCTCACCATTCTGGATGGAAACCACCGCCTGGTGGCGGCAACGTTGACATCGCCGGAAAGCCTGCACAAGTTTCAGTTTCTGTGCGGGCTCTCCCCGAGGATGACAGAATGTTGTTGGTACCGAACGAATCTCGCGACCCTTTTTCGCTACGGTATAAACCGGATAACGCAAGCTGTACATGATCCAGAGGCGGAACTCGCGCGCCTTTTGCAACGCTCCTGAGAAGCCAACAACGCTCTCAACCCAACGTAAGAACTTCTGGCTCTGCTGACAGGATCCGATAGACCCCGGTTGCGCCAATCTTCGCCGGTCGATGGGGCCAAGTCATCTTTTTGTCGCCGGGGACAAGAATAAGGCATCTTGGGCACATTGATCGAGAGTTCCGATTCAGACGATATCCTGCAATCGCTGCGATCTCGATCAATCGCGGGCAACTCCGCCCCCTGCCGTGCATCAAAGTCACGACCTTAAAAAAGGGGAAGCCAGCCGTGAGTCGTCAATCCGCCATACAGAGCGTTCTAGTCGAGCCATACCAACCCGAAGCCCCTGTTGTGCGGGCAGACTCTCCGCTCCTGAGCCTTGCCAGAAAATTTCGGACGACCGAACCCACACTTGGAATCATACGGTCTGCTTTTCGTGTATTTCAGAGCATCGGCATCAGTCTCGTCCCAAACCACTACTACTGGCCGGTTCCCGATCTCAAAGAGTTGGAGGCTCGAAAGTGGCCAACTGAGCGGTTCCCGGTCGGCGTCGATCTGGCTTTAGAAAAACAACTCGAGTTTTTGCGAGATGTTGTGCCCCGGTACGAACCGGAATGGGGATCGAGCGCAGGCCCAATCGGCACCGCAGGTTACATGCGGGGCAATGGATTCTTTGAAACGGTGGACGCCGAGATCGCATACTGCCTGGTGCGGCACATCAAGCCCAAGCGGATCATCGAAGTCGGCGGCGGCTACAGCAGCAGAGTTATGGCTGCAGCCCTAGACATGAATTTGAAGGTCGACGGGGTGCGCGGGGAATTGCTGACGATTGACCCACATCCGGATCGGTTTCCAAAAGAAGCGTTGAGTGATCGTGTTCGCCTGATCACCGCCTCGGTTCAGAGTGTCGATCTGGATATTTTCTTGAGTCTAGAGGAGGGAGACTTTCTCTTTCTCGATTCGACTCACGTCGTAGGTATTGGCAGCGATGTCGTGCGAGAGTACCTGGAGATCCTGCCCCGCCTCAACCGCGGCGTGCTGATTCACGCGCACGACATCTTTATTCCATCTGATTATCCGCGCGGCATGGTGCTGGAGAGCTTGTCCTTCTGGTCAGAACAGTATCTGCTGGAGGCTCTGCTTACGTTTAATCCTCGATTCGAAGTTTTGTGGGGGAGCAGCGCGATGCAGAGCTTTGATTTGGAAGCTCTCGATCATGCGTTTCCACACTGGAAGCACAGCTACCAAGACATGGCTCCGGACAAGCGGCGGTTTCTGCCCAGCCTGGACGGTGATCGAGTGTGGCCGTCGAGCTTCTGGATGCGCAAAATTATCTGACGAATCCCGACTGCCCAATCCCGGTTCAATTCGTTCGCGATCCCATGTCAGCGAACGCACGCTTGAACGCGCGCGGCTTTTGTAAAGCTCATTTTGATCGAAGCGTGTTTTATTTTCTAGCGCACACTCGTCTGTCCTCTACTGACAGGACAGGATAGACCGCGAGCGGTCACCAATCTAGATTGTCAAATGGGGCTAATTCTAGCGGAAATCACGGCCCTTTTCGCTGCACGGACGAGAAGAATCGAAACTGGGTTGGTGATTATGGACACTGGAAGATTTGTAGCGGTGAAACAATTGCCCGAAAAGTTTAGCATTAAACAAGGCGGGACCTTCTTACGCGAAGTAGAGTCCTGCTGGCAAGCAGACCGGCCTCGTCTGGTGCTCGACTGTTCCAATGTGCGGCAACTCGACAGCGCGGGAATCCAGATATTACTGCGTTGTCTGGAGGAGGCCATGAAGCGGAACGGGGACATTAAATTAGCTTCCGTTCCTTCAGCTGCAACAGAGATTCTGGAACTCACGAGGGTTGACCGTCTGTTCGAGTTTTTTGACAGCACCGCTGACGCAGTGAACAGCTTTCGTCGATTCCCCGTGAAGCCGTTGCAGCAAGCTCTTGATTCAGAGTATTCAACTCAGCTGTCCCCAATGCGGCGTGAGAGTTCTGAATATCGTCGTACCGACTCGGCCGAAGGGTTTCTGGATACCGAGCCCAGGATGGGATTCTCGCGGCGTTGGCCCCGGTGGCAAATTGCCGGCTGTCTTGCGCTGTTACTGGTTGCGCCACTTGCGGCCACTGGCATGCCACCTGGACAGGATGCGAACACTACCCAGCAGGTATCTTCTGCAGCCCCGGCTCAGCCTCAAGTCTCCGATCGTGACGCCATGAAGACTGTCGCCGACCCAGCCCAGCCTGAAGCGCTTCCGAACAGTCCAGGCACAGTGCGTTCGCAAACCGCCGACAACAGTCGCCCGGCCACTGTGCAACAGCCCTCCCCAACTCAGCAGCAGAATAGCACGCATGAACCTGTCGGCACTGCTGCAGCACCGTCGCTGAAGACAACAGGCGTTACGGCTTCCCGCCCAGCGGGAGCTGCCATCGCGCCGGCAAAACAGCGGCGAGCGCGCTCGATCCTGATCAAAATCGGTGCCATCGTAGGTGCTAGCGCCGCCGTAGGAACTGTCGTGGCGTTATCCAGGGCCAGCCCCAGCCGGCCATCGGGCAGTCGGTAACGCGAGGGCACCGAGCATTCCGATGGACACCCGCTACGAATGGTTCCAACCACCACTAAGAATCGGGCCCCCAGAATTGTAAGTTTCTCCGGCATTGACGGGGCGGGTAAAAGCACGCAAATCGAAGCTCTTCGTGACCGGCTCACTGAGGCCGGTGCTCGCGTTTTGCTGATTACCTTCTGGAACGACGTTGCAAGGCTAACGCGGATGCGGGAAGTGACCGGCCACACTCTCTTCAAGGGAGACAAAGGCGTCGGGGCCCCAACGATGCCAGTCAGCCGGCGAGATAAGAACGTGCAGTCCTGGTATATGACAGTAGCAAGATTCGGTCTTTATTTTGTGGATGCCATCTCGCTCGGGTTCGTAGTGGCAAGAACACTGAGCGCGAATGCAGACGTCGTAATCTTTGACCGATATGCCTACGACGAACTCGCAAACTTGTCATTGCAAAATCGAATCGTCCGAGCGTATGTTCGCCTGCTGCTTTTCTTCGTTCCGCGCCCAGATATCAGCTTTGTATTAGACGCCGACCCAGTTCAGGCTCGTGCGCGAAAACCCGAGTACCCCCTCGATTTTCTTCACAGCAGCCGCGCATCTTATCTGGCTCTGAGCGAACTAGTGGGCGGGATGACAATCATCGCTGCTCAACCAGTCCTCGATGTCGAGCGGTGCATCCTTCAACACGTGATGAAGACACTATCTACTGATGGTCCCCCGGGCGGGCCAGCAGAAAATCTTGTTCGTGAAGATGCGCGGTGACGTCGCCTCGAGTGCACTCTACCAATAGGTGAGACTTAAATTGTCCAGGTACGTGGTATTCGCTGACTGCTTGTAATTTCCGTCCATCTGGTAGTTAACGGTAATGCCATACCAGCTGGCCGGAACGGTGAAAGGGGAATACGTCTTGTTGATATTGGCTGTCGCCCCGTTCAGCGTGATCGACTGATACAGAAGGCTGTTATCCGACTCCCGCTGCACTTGAAGGGTAAGGTGATTCCAGCCGTTGTTCAGACTACAAGGAGCACCTGTCGAAACCCATTGCTGAGTTACGTTATCTAAAATGTCCCAGTCTCCATCCCCTAAATGGTTGCACTGGGTGCCCCAGAACATTCCGATCCCGTCCATATACATGGCCACATCAAACTCCAATGCCTGAGTCACGGAGGCGTTCACCACATACAAGTCGGTATCGTATGTAAAGTTGTGGAGACTCGGAACCAGCGTATGGTTGAGGTCGGGCAGTCCCTCCGTTGAGAACTGGCCAATCACCGGGTTGTACCACAGAACGACCCCGTAGGGAGTTGTTCCATTCGTATTGAATTGGGTCGCATTTTTGCTTTTTGACGGCGATGTGATTCCATACTTCATCCACCATGTGAGTCCTGAACAAGGCGAGCAGTCAGCATACGCGGGCGGAAGCTGACCCCAGCTATCCCAGCCTTGTTTGGCCTGAAGATTGGACAGTTTGCTCCCGCTGTTCGCCACCGTGACGTCCACGGTGGAGTAAGCAGCTCCACCACAATAGTCCCACTCTTCGAGTACAGTTTTGTGGGACCCTTGACCCAGGGGGAGCTGGGTGTTTAGACTTGCTCCCTGCGCGACGTACGTCAGTGTGTTGTCTACATAGATCCCAGTGGACGCCACGCCCTTCGAGCACGTAGTCGTGGTAGCGGTTGCCACATAATTCACCGGCGAGACAACCTGACTGTCGTTCGCGGGCGAGGTCACCCAGACGCCAGTTTTGCCGCTGACCGTGATCCCCACCGTCGTGTAGGTTGCGCCGCCACAGTGGTCCCACTCTTCCACGACGGTGCTGTACGTGCCCGGAGCCAAGGTCCATTGCGTATTCATGTTGGCTCCGTTCACAACGTAAACCAGCTGACCGTCCACATAAATACCCATGGAGGCTACGCCTTTCGAGCAAGTGGTCGTGCTGGCAGTCGCGACATAAGCCACGGGCGAACCGATTGTAGTGCCATTACTAGGACTTCTAACTGTAACATTTGCCAGGGCGGATGTTGCCAACACTAAGAAAATAAAGACGATGCCGGGAACAGTCTTCATCATTGCCAAGGCCTTTGAGGTCCAATTTTTGGAGCGCGTGCTTGTGGAGTTACAAGTTCTGAAATGCTGAACCAAAAGGACTAGGCCCCGACGCGAACGGGACGTTGTCCTGTTGTCTCGCTAATCGATCGAAATCAATCGGGAGTTTCCCCGATGTTGCCCAAACAGTAATACAGGGTTCTTAGTAGGGTCAATCGGAAATGCCTTGCTATCCCGCACGAAAGGACATCGTCCCTTGCACGCTGAACGACCTGATATCGCTCGATCTGTCGACCAACTCGTTTTTGTCGGTCAAATAATTGGCTGCAAACGAGTGGGCGTTGCAGCACTCCGCTGGGGGTGGTGATTATTCGTCGCGATCTGTAATCTGCCGTGCACAAGCAACTCCCTATACAGATTTGGCAACTAAGACCCGGCTGTGCGTGGGTAGCAAGAGCACGCGGCGCACCTAGTTGTGCTCCTCTGCTCTGTCGTTGCGATTTTTGACACTGTGTCGGCGATCTTTTGTGGCTCGCATTTCCTGAGGATTAGACAAATGACCCTTCGTCCTCGTTACTTGCTTTCCCTCCCCGTTTCTTTCGTCGTCCTCTCGCTCGTGATCACCAACCCGGGTTGCGGGGGAAGCCCTTCGAACAGCGCGCCCCCGGCCAAGACACTCACGTCCATCTCGGTGAAGCCGACGAGCGCCAGCATTGCAGTGAGCGCTACCCAACAGTTCACCGCCACGGGAACCTACAGCGATCATTCGACCGCCAATGTCAGTTCGACGGCCAGTTGGACGGCGTTGCCGGCATCAGTAGCCACTGCAAGCTCCAGTGGTCTTGCGACGGGAACGACTGCGGGCTCGACGGCGGTGTCTGCCTCGATAAACGGCATCAGCGCAAGTGCAGCACTCATCGTGACGGCGCCGGCTGGCGGAGTGGCGAACATCGTAATGTGGCACTTCGACGCTCAGCGCACTGGTTTGAATCCGAACGAGGCATCCCTATCGCCCGCCACTGTGACTCCTCAAACTTTTGGCAAGCTGTTTTCTTATCTGCTTGACGGGTACGAGTACGGACAGCCGCTGCTGGTGTCGAACCTGACCATTAACGGCGGCGCGCACAATGTGGTCTTCGCGGCCACAGAAAATGACAGTGTGTATGCGTTTGACGCCGACAATTATGGCAGCGGCGCGCCGTTGTGGCAGGTTTCACTTTTGCAGCCGGGTGAAACACCAATAGTCGACGGTCCCATTCAGCCCTTTCAGGGTATTACATCAACGCCAGTGATCGATACGACGTCGAATACAACGTATGTCGTCTCGACGCAGACGCTGACTTCAACGGGTGTCTCAACATTCCGCCTGAATGCGCTGGATATCACTACCGGAAAGCAGAAATTCGGCGGCCCCATGACACTTCAGGCTTCGGTGCCGGGAACGAATTCAGATTCAGTGAACGGCGTCGCCTCACTGACCACATCATGCGTGCAGCGGGCCGCCCTGCTCCTGGCCAACAGTACTGTCTATATCGGTTTCGGTGGCTGTCATAGTGGATGGTTGCTAGCATATGACGCGCAGTCCCTCGCCCAGACTGGCGTCTTCAATGCTAGTCCCAACCAGAACGGCGAGGGTACTTATGCCAGCGCCGGCGGGATCTGGATGGGCGGCGGTGGTCCCGCTGCCGATGACAGCGGAAACGTATATGTCACGACCGGGAACGGCCCCTGGGACGGGCAGACGGCTTGGGGCGATTCGGTGCTGAAGTTCGCGAACAACGGACAACTTCAACTGGTCGACTACTTCACTCCCGATGATTATCGCTTCATGAATTGCCACGACGCGGATTTGGCATCGGGCGGTTTATTGCTGATTCCCGGAGGCACCGAAGCTCTGGCAGCAGGGAAAACTGGAAAACTCTACCTAGTGAATACGACAAATCTCGGCAAAGAGCAGGCCAACGACGCCGGCGCAACACAAACGGTGCCAGGGGTCTTGTCCGATCAGGGTTTTACTCCATATCCGGCAAGTTGTACCGACACCTTGGGCACATGGACCACCGACGTCAATTCCTACGAGATTTTCTCGACGGCATCCTACTTCAACGGATCGATATATGTCGGGATCACTCCGACGGCAACCGCCATACCCGTCGGCATCGTGCAGTTTCAATATTCGGGGACACTGACGCCGTTACTCGAAAGTTCGCCCGCCATGCAACTAGGGAGCAATGGTGCGACAGCTTTCATTTCGGCTAATGGCACCGCCAACGGAATCTTGTGGATTATTGATCACGGGGAGCCGCTTCAAAACCAAGACCCGAACGGTGCCGCGCCGACAACTGCAACACTGCGCGCCTACGATACCGGTAATTTGGACAGTGAGTTGTACGACAGCGGAATTAATGTTGAGGATGCGCCGGGATACGGAATCAAGTTCACCTCGCCGATCGTTGCGAATGGGAAAGTTTATATTGGGACCGGTCATGATCTCACAACGGTGCCAAATCCGCGGGGCGAATTGGATGTATACGGTTCGAAGTAACACGATTACAGGTCGAACACGCTCCGGGTCTACTTGTTCACTCTGCCCGGAACACGGCTTCTACCTGTCGTGAGCTGAATTGATCGTCAAGGCATTGACCACGTAGCGAGAGCCGTCGAAGGTCGCGGTCAAGGCCACATCCGCCCCCTCGTGGAGATCATGGCTCATTGGGAAACGAGCCGAGTCGAAGAATACGTCATAGCGTTTTTCGTCTTGCAGATCGACCAGCGCCAACTGCCCAGCGTGCAAATCCAGGAAAACAACGTTCCCTACGAACACGAATGTGGATCCCGGAATCGCAAGGATAGCAATCTGGCTGGCCACTCCATTACCTTTATTATCAGATTGGAATTTGACTGAGAGAAGAGTCCCCGCGGTCAGTTCCGAGGAACTTATATCGGCCGAATCCGCCTGACCTTGACCTTGCCGAACCACGACAATGCCGGCAGGCACGTGCAGTTGGAGGGGTCGACGCGACAGGCCGTCGCGCACAGTTAATTCGCGATCGTCCGGATCGTAACTCATCACCTGCCCTTGACACTCCCCTTCCGGCGTTCCCGACAAGGAGTGGATGCTGCGTGCAAATACCGTGGTTCCGTCCAGCACCGTCTCGACCGACACATGATCGCCGGCACGCAGATCGCGCACCCGACTTTTCACTCCGTCACGGTAGACCAGGGTACGCTCGTCAAAAAGAACCTTCATGCTCCGCCCACCGAACACATTCAGGGTGAACTGGTCGCGCACCGGATCCACGCCACGAATTGCGCCTCCGATGACGGTGCTCTTTCCCGGGGGCGTGGGCGGCAGCCCGTTCGGGGCAATTGACGCGGTTTCCAGCCCGCGCGCAGGCTGAACGCCCAGCGCTGGCACCGACTTCGAGCCTGTGGTCGACGCTGATTGTGCAAAAGCCGCGCTGGTAAGAATAGCCACCGCCAGAAAACGAGCCATTGAAAGACGACCTTTACCTGTTGCCTGATTTTCGCCGCCTATTGGATGGTGCCAAGTCGCAAGCGGTGGCCTCAAAGGCGCTTCCCACCACAATAAATGTTGCCACCCGCGGACAACGCATTCCCACCCTGCGCATCCAAAACACGCTCATAAAGGAACCACAGCATGTTCGGTAAACGACTCAGTTCGCTGGCTGTCATCTCCATCACGGCCGTCATTGCCGTTCAGATCGGTATGGCGCCTCGAAGTGCCTGGGCAGGAGACCTTAAACTCACTCTCCCCAAGCGAAGCGAGTTTACGCTGGTGCAGCGTCTGAATCGCGATGGAGTCGACGCAATCCGTAAGCATCAGTACGAAAAAGCCGAGGCAATATTTTTCAAAGCATATCTTTTCGATCCAGCCGACCCTTTTACGCTGAACAATCTGGGCTATATCTCTGAGCTTCAGGGTCAACTGGAGCGCGCGCAAAAGTTCTACAAGCTGGCGTCGGAGCAGGCGAGCGATGCCATCATCGACCGCACAACTGCGAAACTCCTCGAAGGAAAGCCGATGCGGGACGCATTCAGCGGCCTGAAGAATGTCCCCATGCAGGCGAATCGCATGAACGTCGAGGCGATGCGTCTGCTTGCAGCGGGCCGGAGTCCGGAAGCCGATCTCCTCCTGCAGCAAACGCTGGCGATGGATTCGCAGAATGTTTTTACCCTGAACAATCTGGGCGTTGCCAACGAATCTCGCGGAGACTACGACCAGGCGCTGAAGTATTATTCCGCGGCCGCCAACTCACATTCCTCGGAACCAGTCATCGTTACCGAGAACCATGCCTGGCGGGGAAAGCCGATTAGCCAGATGGCGGCAGTCAGCGCGAACAAACTAAGAGTGCGCATGCAAGCCGCAGCCACCGACCAGGCCCAGGCTGCGTTGCTCGCGCTGCGCGGCGTCTCAGCGACCAATCGAAATGATTGGCCGGCGGCCAGGCAAGACTTTCTCCAGTCTTACTCCCTCGACCCAAACAACGCATTTTCACTCAACAACGCCGGATATTTGGCTGAAAAAGATGGCGACCTCGAGACCGCGCAGTTTTTCTACGCCAAAGCTAAGAAGGCCGGGGCTGCAAATGGCCGCGTCGGAGTTGCGACCCGGCGGTCCGCCGAAGGGAAACATCTTTTCACGGTTGCCGACGATAGCGACCGGCATGTTGGCGACAAGATCGTCGTAGAAGATCAGGCCAGGCGCCGGCAAACCGGTCCGATCGAACTGAAACACCGCGACGACACGCCGGTCGTGGAACCGGCCACGCCGCCGGCAGTAACACAATCCTCAGTTGCCCTGCCACCACTTTCCCGTGCACCGGCGTCACAGCCGCCGCAATAATTTTTCGATGGATTCTTACCGATATGACTAAGACGTTGTCTCCGTTTTCCTCGAGCAAATCCCTGATCGTCCTTTCCCAGCTTCTGTTGCAGCCGCGCGCCGGCGACGCGGCGCTACCGGGCACGGCCGTGGAGGTGGATTTAGGCATTACAGAAATCAGCCGGATTGAATTCGAAAATGTTCTGGCGCTGGCCAATTCCCATCACGTGGTCATCCGTGCGCTAAACTTTTTTCTTCAGATCATGCGTCAGGCGGGGGACAGTACCCGTGCGGAATGGGCGGAAACGGCGCTCGCGGCTGAGGATGCGCGCATCGAGAACGCGATGTCGTTCCTGCACAGAATTTGTGCCGCGTTCCAGGCGCAAGGATACGACGTCACCGTAATCAAGTCGCTCGATCATTGGCCCGACCTCGGCAGCGATCTGGACCTCTACACCAATGCCAACTCGACCGATGTTCTTCAACTGATGGCGCGAAACTTCGAGTCAAAAGTTGCATCCCGCAGTTGGGGAGACCGCCTAGCCTGCAAATGGAACTTCACGGTTCCCGGATTGCCCGAGGCGGTTGAGATTCACATGGGCCGCCTTGGTCAAACCGGAGAGCAGGTTGGAATGGCTGCGTCGCTGGCCAACCGGGCCAGGCTCGCACCCTTTGGACATCACATGTTTCGCGTGCCCGCGGCCGCCGACCGCGTGATGATCTCAACCATGCAAAGAATGTACCGCCACTTCTATTTTCGGCTCTGCGACATCGTCGACACTGGCTCGCTGTCGGAAGCGGGCACCATCGATTACGAGGATCTGCGCTTTTCGTCCAAACTAGCCGGCATCTGGAAGGGCGTGGCGACGTATCTTGCGATCGTGTCGGACTACCTGAAACACTACCGCGGCAAAGGTCTTGATCTTCCACCATTCGTTAAAGCCGCGGCGCGATTCGGCGGCGATGAAATTCACTTTGGCCGAGGCTTCTTGCGTATTCCGATCATGCCCCAATCCGCAAAACTTTATGGCTCACAACTCACCACGTTGCTGCTCAACCGTGAATTACGAAACAGCGTCCGGCTCAGCTTGTTGCCCTGCCTGGCTACAGCAGCCGCCGTGGGGCAGAAAATCACGGGAAGCGATAAGGGAATCTGGTAGCCTGACGGTCCAAACTCGACGGTCTAGACTTGACGGTGTACAGCTGTAGAAACGACTGGCGGTCGCTTCTGGTTCACGATCAGTGAACCGCCTCACCCGAGTAATACCCGCTTCGCGTGCGAACCGTCAATTTGCGATGACCTGGTGCTTGCGCTCTCACTTCGATGGTACGGTACCCGCCATTCTTACTGTGATCGGTAGGCTTGTAACCGATGGTGTACTGACTGTGAATGTCGCGCGCCACAGCTCGCGTGAGGTCGTCCACTTCGTCGAGATGCTGTGGGAAAAACGCGACCCCTCCGGTGGCAGCGGCCAGACTCTGCAGGGCTCCCGTATCCGACGGCTGCAACTCGTCCCCGAGCAAGCCGATGGCGTAGAGCGTCGGTCCATTCTCTTGCTGCAAGCGGCGCATCGCCTCCTGCAGCGTTTCTTGACTGGCATTGTCCCGGCCGTCGGTGATAACCAGAAGAACCTTGCGCTCCACTCGCGTGTTGTTCTTTAAATGCACTGCGGAAGCGACGATGGCGTCATAGAGCGCCGTGCTGCCTTGCGCCGACACTTTCTGCAGCGCAGTTTGGAGCAGATTCAGGTCAGACGTGTAGTCCTGATCGAGATAGGAATTCTGACTGAAATTGACCACAAAGGTTTCATCGTCAGGACCGTTGGCGCGAATCAAGTTGAGCACAGCCTCATTCACTTTGTCTCGCTTTTCGCGCATGGAGCCGGAGTTGTCGATGACGATGCCCATCGCCACGGGCACTTCGTCTCGGTGAAAGGATGTGGTCGCCTGCGGCACTCCATTCTCGAAGGCGGTGAATGCCGGCCGGTCGAGATTGGTAACCAGTCGCCGCTGCTCATCCACGACCATAGCGTGCAAGATCACTTCCCGTACTTGCGTCTTGAATACGAAAACAGCGCTCTCATCATCATCGGACGGCGGACTCGGGGGCGCGGGCGCGGACGTGGATGCTGACTTCGGTCGCGCGACGTCGGCTGCGGCCGGAGGAGTCGCCACTGATTGAGTAGCTTGACCTTCGGCCCCGGCCACCAGAGTGAGAAAGAGGCACGCGCTGATCACCCGTACAACCCACTTCCGGAGCACATTTGAGGACGCAGCAAATTGACTGTCGTTCCTATTGTCGGGGCGATCGTTGTCGTTGGTTGTTGAGATCATAGGTGTCTGTTTGCCGCGTGCTGGAGACGCTACATCGTGCCTGTAACCCTCACTCCTTATTCCTGTCTGTCTCAGCGCCCATTAGGGCAACTGATTCAGATAGCAAGCGCCGCCGGTGGCCTGCGTCGGCGGAGTCGGAGGAGTCATCCAAACCGGATTGCTGAAATCGAAGAACTCCGTCATGTCAATTTGAGCAGCGTCCCGCTTGGTTAGAGCCGCCACGTTGAAGCGAGTTTCAATGAGCTTCAGAATCGCAGTCGTGTCGGCTACGTTGTGCGAGACGTAGTTTTTCTTGGTATACGGCGAGACGACAATCAGCGGCACCCGGTAACCCGTGTAGGCGAAATCGCACGTCGGCCCAGTCGTTGTCGTGCAAATGTCGCCGGGAAGAAAGTCCACCGGCTGGATGCCATCCGGGCTGACGGCCGCCTGCGGCGAAACGTGGTCGTACAGACCCCCGGATTCATCGTAGGTGAGGATAAAGGCCGAGTCTTTCCAGGACGTGCTTGCCATCAGCCCGTTGATGAGCGTGGAGACATAATTTGCTCCCAGTTGAATGTCGTTCGGTTCCGCGTCGGAGTTGGATGGATGCTCGTCGAATCCGGCGTCGTAAGCCGGCTCGATCTGCGCGACCTGCGGCAACGTTCCGTTCTTTAAGTCAGTGAAGTACTGCGATATCGGAGCAATATTCTGCGGATACTGGGCAGGGATCGTCTGGCCCCATTGAAAGAACTGAACCGAACTCAAGCCGAGCAGGCAGGCAGAATCGTAAGGTGGACCCGAACAAGGACTACCCTGAGGATCCACATAGATCTTCCAACTGAGTCCCGCGGCCTGGAGCTCTTGAAAGATTGTTGATGCCGTTATCGGAGCCGTGTCTTCGCTGTCGGTGTCCTGCGGATATACGTATCCCTGGGATGTACCCGCGACAAGATAGGCGCGGTTGGGTTGAGTGCGCGTCATGACCGGGTGAAACCAGCGGTCTGAGGTAGCGAAATTCGAAGCCATGAAATAGTAGTAGTTAAGGTCGCCACCGTCGTAGTATCCCATCGCCCGGACTCCATCGACGTCGTTGAAAGCCGGCGCATCCGCCCTCGCGTCATGCCCCGCGGCCCAGACGAACCCGTTTAACGTTGCCGGCAGTTGACCTGTAACGCCGTTGTAATCCCAATCCACATGAGCTTCATTCCAGGAGGGACTCGGGTTCTCGATGCACTGAGTGATCAGGTGATACGACGTCACCGGATTGCCGGTATCGAAGATGCAATCACTGGGCGGAGGCGAGGCGGGATCGCAACCCGGAATGGATGGGGCTAATCCATAAAGCGGCGCTGCGCCTGAGCCGGGATTGAACTGAGGCAAGCCATCGAACGATTGATCCGGATAGCCGTTCTGCGCCCAATATCCTCGTAGTGCGCCGAAGTAGTGATCGAACGATCGGTTCTCCTGCGCCAGAAAGACGATGTGATTTAGAGCAGCGAGGTTTTGGACAGGGCCAAATGTCGCCGTCACGTGCTGGTTGGCGTTCATCGCCAGCGCGCAGGTGGCCCCGTTACCGCTGCAGCCTCCGGACCATGCTGTGAACGCTGAGCTCACACCGGCGGTCTCTGTAAGGGTGACTTGAGTCCCGCTCGCATAGCTTGCGCTGCAGGTTGCTCCACAATTAATTCCTGCTGGGCTGCTTGAGATCGTACCTGTGCCCGTTCCCGCCAGGCTTGCGGTCAGTACGGGTGTGATGGTTGTGGTGGCAAAGGTCGCCGTCACCTGCTGGTTCGCGCCGAGCGTCAGGGTGCAGGTCGGGCTGCTGCCGCTGCAGTCCCCAGTCCATCCGCTGAATGACGAATTCGCGCCGGCCGTCTCTGTCAGCATTACCTGCATCCCGCTCGCAAAGGTAGCGCTACACGTAGTTCCGCAATTGATGCCGGCCGGGCTGCTGCTGATCGTCCCTCCGCCCGCGCCTGCGGCTTTGATGCTAAGCTGAAAAGACGTCGGGGGGGGGGGGCCGCTCGCTCCGCCCCCCCAACTACAAAGAACAAGCAATATTGAACTCAAACCGCAGACGGCACAGTTTCCGAGCCTGAACATGGTGCCTCACACTCTTCTTCCATTAGGCGCGGTTTCGATGGTCAGGGTAGAACCGGGGTTGCCTGACCGAGACAGCGAATTCGGGGATGCCTCGAGGTCGTTGGCAGTCGTTTTTAGCCTCGACTTTAGCCTTCGACCACCGTGCTGTTCTTGTCGATAGTGATCTTTCTCACGCGCCCCAGATCGGAAATCTGTACGCTTATGAGGTCAAGATCGGCAGTGATGGCCTTGCCGCCGGTGAGCAGCGCGAGGCTCTGCAACATGCTGTCTTTCTGATCCCCAACGCCCGGCGCCTTCACGGCGACAACTTGCAGGGATCCGCTGATCTTGCTCACGACAAGAGCGGCCAGAGCTTCGCCCTCAACATCGTCAGCAATTATGAGCAAAGGTTTGCCACTCCCGGTAATTTGGTTCAGGAGCGGGAGCAGCCCCTTTTTCGAGCTGATCTTCTTTTCGTGAATAAGAACGTAGACGTTCTCTAACGCGACTTCCATGCGCTCAGGGTCGGTGATGAAGTAAGGCGAGAGATATCCCCGGTCAAATTGCATGCCGCCAAGTTGCGGTTGATCGGTCGGGCTACGTGAAAGTATGTTCGCATTGCGAACCGTATCCGTTTCTTCGTTACTGGCCAAAACGCGTTCGCCTAGGGTTGCGAGTCTGGCAGTCATTTCGTGCGGAACCTCGTCAACAGTGCCTTAGGGCATGCTCTTTCTTGGATTCTTATGTTCCATGTAACCCATCACTGTGTCGCGGATCAATTCGGCTTACGCGCGGGGTCGTTTAAGGGCGGGCAGCGGAGGTCTTCTGGCGCGTTCTTTGTCGGGAGGGCCGCCCTGCCTGGCAGGTGGCCCGAGACTTCTCACGGCGTGGCCGCTTGCATTCTTGATCTGCGAAGTTCTGCTGGTTCCATCGTCGTCGTGGAGTACAACATTAAGGAGCGAGCTGTTGACATGTAAATTGTCTCCGACGTCGTAGTTGATGAAACCCATCCTCCGGAATCGGTTCATGAAGAAGCTGACCCGCGAACGAGTCGTCCCTACCATCTCAGCCATGGTCTCCTGACTTAGCCTCGGGATTGACATTTCGGAAACTCCTTCTCTTCCGAATTTCGCCATCAGCAGAAGAACTCGCGCCAGCCGCTTCTCACTGGAATTGAAAAGCTGATCGACCAGATCATCCTGATAGCGGATGTTTCGCTTCAGCAAATACCGGACGAACAACGCCGCCAATTTAGGCTCCAGACTCAGCGTTCGCGCCATCGTCGTCTTCTCGACATGGAGAAGAACGCAATCAGTCATCGCGATGGCCGACGACGTACGGATGAGCTGATCGGCAAGACCGGCCTCCCCAAAAAAATCGCCTGCGCTCAATATGCCAAGCGTTGCTTCTTTTCCGGCTTCCGATACGACACTGAGCCTGACTTTTCCTTTCTTAACAAAGAACAAGCCGTCGGTGGGATCTCCCTGCGCGAAAATCGAACTTTTCTTTTGAAGAAACAAAATGTCTCTGCCCTTACCGATCGTTGACAGAAAGGTCTGAGGATTGAACTCAACATTCCTCTTCCCGGTCTTGCGTTGCTTTTTCAAAGGGCCGTCCGATCTGAGGATTTTGCTACTTCGACTATGAGCGGAAAGGGCGGCGAAGACTGGTCAGTAGTGCTCACAACAGTAATGATTTTGCGGAACTCGGGACGCGGAAAATGGAAACCTTGAACCGCCGAGGGGCAGGATGGGAAGAATACGGGTCGCAAACTTTATTTGAGGACTGTCCAATTTTGTACAGGCACTAAATATGAGAAGACTGTAACTTTATTTTCGGAAGAGATGTGGAGGAACTGATCGGCATCAATGGCCGTTTTCTTCCTCGGTGGCGCAGGCAGCTTCCCCCGTACATTTCAACCTACCCGCACGTCCGCGCCACTTCTTCCATTTTCTTTCCCTTGGCGGCATTCGGGAGCCTGGCCATCTGCTTAACTGCGTCGTGCGCCTCCGCGCTCAAGTACTCAGTAAAGTTTGAATTCGACTTCAATACTGATTTGCACGGTCACAGGCTTCCCATCTTTCAAGGCAGGATCGAAGCGCCAGCGCTGCACTGCTTCCATCGCCTTCGCATCGAGCCCTAATCCAAGTCCGTGGACAACCCGAATGTCGCGCGTGCGTCCGGCTGCGTCAACAATCAGCATTAGCGTGCATGTACCCTGCGTCTTCCCCCTGCGGGCCTCTTCCGTGTACTCAGGATCGGGCGTCGAAACCGGCTGCGGCGCCGATATTCCGCCACCCACTCTGAATACGCCGCCACCAATTCCTCCGCCGCTCCCGGCGCCCGCACCTGACCCGTGTCCAATGCCAGCGCCGCCACCAGAGCCAGATCCAATACCGCCGCCAGAACCGAATCCATTTTAGTCCGGAGCCGCCGGCATCACCGCCGCCACGGGCACACCAAGGTTAGGCATGTGATTTTCCGCGAGCTGCACCTGTGGCGGAACTACGACGGTGGGTTCTACGGCAAGCTCTGGCTTCACATTGCGAAGCACAATCTGCGGCGGCGTGATCTGCACTGGCGCAAAGTTGGGCAGTCTTCCCTTCGGTGCAGGCAGCGGATCACGATCTCCGCCGCCACCACCGCCTCCTACAACCTTCTTAGAAGTTTTAAATACATAAGAATCAGGGGAAGGCGCTATGAGAGTCACGAGCTCTCTTTGCTTGGCTTGTTGCACAGCCTGATGTCCGACGGCAGCGCCCGCAAAGATAAGGCCTAACAGGACAATGTGAACAATCCCTGACCCGACCAAACCGTTTGACCGGTAATTATTATAGTGGCCCCAGACTTCTCCTGCCGCGAAAGACTTTTGTGCTCGCAACTGTGAACCCCTTTACTGATGTGGCCTTTGCCGTTGGTGCTCGAAGCCGCCGTCGGCTGGCTTTTCTTGATCTCTTGCGCCGGGCCAGGGAAGGCTTTGGCCCGATGATGGCTTTTATCTGCGATACGCAACCTCTCGAGAAGTTTCTCCGGGCAGCAGTGAATCGAGGGCTTCAAGTTCAATAGCCGCGCCGCATGCATGGTCGTCTTCTCTCGTCATCACCGGTTCAAATCTCTGCATTGACTCGTTGTGATCCATGCGGCCCATATTGAAGGCTACAACCAATCGGTGGTCGATACTGAGCACTCTTGCTCAGACGTGGGACCCGCGCCATTGATGGGCTAAAACCTTAAAAGAGCAGCAGGAGCGAGGGCTGCCGCGCATATTCAATAACTTACGGTCACGCAAAGTGGTGCGAAACGGGCTAGAAGGCTGGTGGTCGGGTCTTAATCGTCATGCTAATAAACATTGGCCGCGCCGAACTCCGGTGAGCGTCGAGGCAGTTTGTTGTGGTGTATCTGTATTCTGAGTGCCAGCGAGGTTGGGCAAAGCTCCCAGAGTGGAAGCACCCCCAACTGCCGCAGCAATTTTCAGAAAGCTCCGACGGCCTAAATAATTCAGATAAGTCATTTTATGACCATCTCCTTTCGTTTGATTCGAAGTTGCGCAAGTTTCTCGTAGATGAGGAACCGAAACAACGACATCTTGAATCGTCTCGCTCTCACCGCTTACATAGATTCCTGTTTCTTGTCGTTCTTCCGCTGAACTAAAAGTTCTCTACGCGAGATCTGTAGTCAGCCTGTCATTCATTCCACTGTCGAAATGGCAGCACCAGGTAAAGGTCTGTGCCCTTGGGAAGGTGTGCAACGTAAGGCATTCCGTTCGAGCCGTCGTGACTCAGTGGCTGTAGTTCGCCCTGAAATTCATGCGGACTGACAACCATGATGTGCGGGCCGACATGGAGGTCTTCACTTGAGTTGTTCCCGGACTTGTTCGGCACCCAAGCGCCGACATACATGTAGGCGATTCCAATTTTGTCGATGTGAGGGTCGCGGCCGGCAAGGCTGTCCTGGATCCAGTGTAGGAAAGTCGCGTCGAAGCACCCTGGCTCATCGTGCGGATACCCAGGAACAGCCGGGAGACAGGTCCATTCGTTCGATCCTTTGCGAAGAAGCCGGTATTCACCTCCGGGCGTCGATGGCCAATCGAGCAGAGTTGCGTCCTTCGTGATGAATGCGGGACCGGCGCGCAATGCGTCCGCGATCTTCTCCGCGTCAGTCACCGGCAATCGATCTGACGACTGAGCGAAGGCGGTGAGTGCGGTCAGAAAAACAGTTGTGAATAGCTTTATCCAAGCGTCAGTACGGATCATGTGTTTCTCCTTTTCTGTCTTTCCACGTTTTTCTTAGATACTCGGACGTGCTATCTGTCGCATGCATTGTTAGAATGCCTCATATGCGCGACGTGCATTTACGCAATCTCGATCTGAACCTTATACATCCGCTCCATGCGCTTTTGGAGGAGTGCCATGTCACTCGTGCGGCAAAACGAAGTTTTCTTAGTCAGTCAGCGATGAGCAGGGCGTTGGAGCGGTTACGCGACACGTTCGGAGACCCTCTTCTTGTTCGTAACGGCCGCGGCTACGAGCGCACGGCGCGGGGAGAACGTGTACTGCAAGAGTTGGAGTCGCTCATGCCCCGGCTTGAGGATATGGTGCGAGGAGAAAAATTTGATCCAGCCCGAAGCCAGGAAGTATTTCGCGTGGCCATGAGCGACCATGCCTCGATGATCGTGCTGCCATCGCTCTTGGCAAGCGTGAGGAGGGCAGCGACTCACGTAAGGCTGGAAGTGTCCGCGTCTGGAGCTGAGACCTATAAGGATGTCGCGGCGGGAAGAATCGATACGTTTCTTTGTGCAGAAGAAGCGCCGCCTTCCCTGGAGTCCGAAGTGCTCTTCACCTTAGATTTTGTCTGTCTCGTTGGCGCGGGTCTGCAGGTTCGCGCTCTTCGTCTCACGCTGAAACAATATCTGGAATCTGAGCACGTCCTGGTCGAGCTACGGAAGGGGCAACAGGCCTTAGTGGATCGCGCTCTGTCGCAGCTTGGCGCAAAGCGCCGTGTCGCGTTTACTCTGCCATTTTTTGTACCTGCGATCTTTGCCATCGCGCGGACTGACTTGATTCTCACCGTGCCGCGCAGATTGGCGAAGATCACTGCGATCATGGCTGGAGCACGCGTCGTGGAAGCGCCTCGTGAGATCAAGTCCTTTCCGTATTTCATGGCATGGCATCCGCGACTTACTAATGAACCTGCTCACAAATGGTTCCGTGAACAACTGCGGTCGGCTGTTCGGACCGTCTGAGCAATTCGAAGCTGACATCGTTCGAGTAGGGGCGGAAAGGATTTGTGTAAGTGGACGTGAGTGGCGATACCCTTGACCCCATTTTCAGGGCGGGTAACGGGCAATCCGGAAGCTGAACGCGTAGCTCAACGGCCGAGAAGTCGGCTTCCGGGAAGCATCTCTCTGCCCGTCCACGACCAACCGACAGTCAGTCGGCCATCACAGATAAGTCTTCTTTCTTGGCGTTTGGGTTCTGTCTCCGACAGCTATATCATTACGCATTAAGTTCCTATAAAACGAGAACTTAACGTGTTATCATATAGCCGTGAACCCCGAAACAGGCGCTTTGCCGGTTTCCCGCGCACGGCTTGCTTCCGTGCTCCGCGCCGCCAAGGAAGTCGTGTCTGTCGATATTGCGACAAAGGTTCTCGGCATCCAGCGGCGCGAAGCCGCAAAGCTTCTATCACGCTGGAGAGAGCAGGGTTGGCTCCGGAGGATCGGGCATGGCCTTTATGTGCCCGTGCCCCTGGATTTGGCGGGCAGCGAACAGGTCGTCGCAGATCCGTGGGTACTTGTTCCTACGCTCTTTGGTGAATGCTACATCGGCGGCTGGAGTGCCGCTCATCATTGGGAACTCACCGAGCAGCTCTTCAATGAGACTTTCGTGTTTACTACGCGCCGTGTCACCCTGAAGCACGTGACCGCGCAGGGCGCCGCATTCCTGTTGCATAACATAAAACCGAAACGGCTGTTCGGATTGAAAACTCAGTGGCGTGGCTCCGCCAAGGTCTCGATCTCGGACCCCGCGCGCACGCTTGTCGATATGATCGCTGCACCGGAAGTAGGGGGCGGCATCGATCACGTGGCGGATTGCCTGAGTAACTATTTCGGGGGCAAGAGGGCTGATCGCGAGCTCTTGATCCGCCACGCGGAGCAGTTCGACAATGGAGCTGTCTTCAAGCGCCTCGGATTTCTTGCCGACACGCGACTTCATGACAAGAAACTCGCGGATGAATGCCGTGCGCGGTTGACGCAGGGTTATGCCAAACTCGATCCGGCGCTGCACACCAAGAAGCTCGTCACTGCCTGGCGACTGTGGGTGCCGGAGGCCTGGAAAGCCGCGGCCTCATGATCGACAAACGCGAAATCCTCGAAGCAGCGTCATCGTTTTCGCTGTTGCCCAATGTTGTCGAGAAAGATTATGTCTTGGGCTGGATACTGGCCGGCATCAACGCGCATGAAGACCTCGCGGAAAGCTGGGTCTTCAAGGGCGGCACTTGTCTCAAGAAGTGCTACTTCGAGACTTACCGCTTCTCAGAGGATCTGGATTTTAGCCTGCGCGATGGAAACCATCTCGACGAAGAATTCCTAAAGCCGGTATTCGAGGAAGTCGTTGCGTGGGTGACAGAACAATCAGGATTGAACATCCCTGCTGACCAGCTTGGATTCGAAATCTACGACAACCCGCGCGGCAAGCCAAACTGTCAGGGGAAGATCGCTTATCGCGGACCCGTTTCTCCGACATCGGGCGGCTGGCCCAAGGTCAAGCTCGATCTCACGGCGGATGAGAGGCTGGTGCTTCCCTCCGTGCGCCGCGAGGTCTTTCATCCGTACACCGACAAACCCGAGGGAGGTATCTGGGCAAATTGCTACGCCTACGAAGAAGCCTTTGGTGAAAAACTGCGCGCGCTCGGAGAGCGGACGCGGCCACGCGATCTCTACGACGTTGTGAACCTCTATAGGCACACCGACAGCCGACCTACGGCCGCGGTGCTGCTGGACGTGCTTCGGCAGAAATGCGATTACAAGGCAATCCCACTGCCCACCTTCGCATCGCTGATGCCGCATCGCCAGGCGCTTGAGGCGATGTGGTCCGACATGCTTTCACACCAGCTTCCGGTGCTTCCTCCGCTCAACGATTTCTGGGACGCGCTTCCGGAAATCTTCACCTGGATAACGAGCGGCGCGCCGGTTCCGCAGCGTGCGATCATCCAGCATGGTGCCGGCGAAGTGGCGATCCGCACGCGCCTACTACCGATAGGAGTTCCCCTTCCTGCGCGGTCGACTCTGGAAATTATCCGTTTCGCAGCGGCGAACTATCTGTGCGTTGATCTCACCTATGACCGAAGTGTCCGCCGCATAGAGGCATATTCGTTGCGGCAGACGGCGGAAGGGTATTTTGTATTGCATGCCGTCCGCACAGACTCAGGGGAGCACCGTTCGTATCGCGTGGACCGGATGCAGGGCGCGACCGTCACATCGCAGGTTTTCACGCCGCGTTACGCGGTTGAACTGACTTCGACGGGACCGCTCGCTGTCGCACCATCGACTGTAGTATCGCGCATGCCGAGCATGCGGCGGGGGGCAAGAACGAGGCATCAAGGGCCGACTTATGTGTACCGTTGCACCGTTTGCGGAAAGACTTTTAACAGGAAAACAATGGACGGCTCGCTGAACCCTCACAAGAATCGTCAGGGCTATCCATGTTACGGACGGTATGGGGTGTACGTTCGCACCAAGTATTAGAGCCGCGAAATGGCGGTTTCGCTTTAGCCATGTCTAGGCTGGTAGGATACCTGCGATTCTATTGGCGGTCGCCATCTTGCAAGGTCCCCGGCTTCCATTTTTCCGCCTCGTCTTTGTAATTTTTAGGGTTTAATGGATACGAAGCTGGATACCATGAAACAGAGCAGGTGTTGCAAGTTGCGTTGCATCTGGAAGTTTTTGTTTGTCATTAAATCCGACGGTGGTCTATCGAGGACACTTAAGACATCGGTCTCAGAGACCTACTTGTGTTGCATACAGCATGGAGTTTGTACGACACGTTTGGTGTTATGACGACATGACGAATCAGAGTCAGAAACGGCCTGCTCATCACTTGGTCGTGAGTCTTAATGTGACAGGCGGCTTTTTGGCGGACGCGCAATTGGAGTTCGCCGACGGGTTGAACTGCCTGATCGGAGGCCGAGGGGCTGGAGAAACAACTGCTCTTGAGTTTCTTCGCTTCGGTCTCGGACTTATGCCAGACCCCAAGGCGGATCCACAGCGACATCGGTCGATCGAAGCATTGGTCAAAGCGAATCTTGGAACCGGGCAGCTCAGGATCGAACTCCGCACCAGGACTGATATGCGGTATACAGCCAGCCGTAGGTTTCACGAAACGGCATAGTGTGCCAACGGCAGTGCCGGTTGTTCTCGCAAAATGGATCGTGCGGCGGCTCTCACCATCGTATTGAGTTTCCTATCTGTCTGCGTCATATCACGCCAGGTCGGCCCGACCTGCGGCAACAAACTGGTGTGGTAGCATTGGCTCAAAAACGTGGCTGAGTCGACCGTTCCAGCGCAAGTACTGTCTGATTGCCGGACACCCGATGGCCACGAGTCCAGAAGTTCATCCTTGGTAGAGCCATGGATCAGGTTGACCCACCCCGCAGCGAACCATTTGCTCAATGGGCGTCACGGCGCGTCTGGCAGGTCGCTTCGGTCGCCTTGATGGTGCTGTCCGTCGTTCTCTTCATTGCCGTGCTGGTCTCCAACCTCCAAAGGCCAAAGGTCTCGGTAGTGCTGTTGGGCGGCATGACAGCTGCTTTTTGTATTTTCAGTCTTCTTTTGGCCAAGGTGTTTCTCCAACTGCGCCGGGATCAACGCAATGCGGCCAGCGTTCTCCAGACGGCAGAGCATGAATTCCAGCAGATGGCCGGCAACATTCAGGAAATTTTCTGGATGATCGACGCCGACAGTAGGAAAGCTCTTTATGTCAACCAGGCCTATGAGGCCATCACTGGACGCTCGCGCCGGTCTCTGATGGAGAATCCATCGTCTTATGAAGAGCTCATCCATCCCGATGATCGTGTCCATGTGCTCGGGAAGCTCGGAGAAGCGGCCCAGAACGGACATTTCAATGAAAGGTTCAGGATCGTAGGGCCAGGCGGCGAGGTGCGCTGGGTCTGGGGGCGCGGTTTCCCGGTGCGCGATTCTGAGGGCAAGATTCGCCGCCTCGTTGGCACCGTCCTTGAGATTACCGCCCAAAAGGAAGCAGAAGAACAAGTCGCAACCAATCTTGCCCTGGCCCAATCCTCTTGGGCTGAAGCCGAAGCCTTGCGCAGAGCGACCTTTGGTCTGACGCAGGACCTCCGGATGGACTTCGTTCTTGAAGCGCTTCTCCAATCGCTGGCAGACCTAATACCGTACACGTGCGCTCGGGTCTTTATTGCGGAGGGCGGTCCCCACGTGCTCTCGTTAGGAGAGAAGCTGTGCCCGCAGACTTCACAACCACGCTCGGAATCCCCTCTCACTCTGAATGCCGACGACTCCCCGTTCCTGCAGCGGATTTTAGCCGGCCAGCAGAGTGTCTTGATCTCCGATACCACGAAAGAACAATCGTGGCAAAGCTTTGAAGGACATGACCATCTCCGCTCCTGGCTCAGCGTTCCTCTGGTCGCATCCGGACAGTACCTGGGTTTTCTGTCGGTCGGTCACTCGGAGCCCAACCGCTTCACGCCGGACCATCTCCGCCGGGCGGAGTTGTTGGCCATTCCCGCGGCGGCGGCAATCCAAAACTCCCGTCTCTACGAACGCGCTGCGATTTATGGGGAGGAGCTTGAAAAGCGGATAGAAGATCTTCGACGAGCGCAAGCGGCGCTGGTGCAATCGGAGGACGGGCGCCGACTCTCGGAGGACAGGTTCCAGAAGGTCTTTCGTTCGAGCCCGGTTCCGTTCTCCATCACAACGGTGGCGGATGGACGGTTCGTCGATGTAAACGCCGCGTTCGAATGCCGATACGGCTATTCCCGTGCGGAAGTAGTCGGCCGGACGGTCCATGAGCTAAGGATTTGGGAAGATCCGTCTGACCGCGCGCTGATGGTCGCGCAGCTCCAGCGCGGCCCCATTCGCAATGTCATTACCCGGGTTAGGACAAAGTCCGGTCGAATCAAGACCACGACTTATTCGGCGGACAAGATCCAGTTCGACGGCCAGTCCTGCATTTTGGCGGCCTCAGAAGACCTTCCAGATTCTGGGCACCACTCGAGCAACTGAACATGGTTGGGCACAATCTGAAACGTGCGAGCGCCGTCTGCGACTCAGATTCGCACCCAGGTGGCGGACTCGGTCTCCAATCTCTCTGTTTGCGTTTCTGCTGTCCGGAATTCCGACCGTGAAAAAGAAAAATCACCACTCCTGCATCGAAGCACGGCACGATAGTTATTAGCTCTCCGCGTCAGATGACGATGTTTACGTCGCTTTCGGGTTTAGGGAAGGCACTAACCAGCGTCTAGATGGCTGCTCCGTTGGAAGTCACTGTCCGAGCCGCCCGCAACAAGTTGTTTGGAAATGCAGCATTGCCACTTACAGCGAAACAATGTATCGGGCAGGAGGTTCGCTATGGATGGACAGTTGAGCCGCAGGAGCGCAGTTTGCAGACAGGGCTGGAGTGGTCACAGGGTCGTTCCCTGGACCCAGAAATGCTTCCGAACTAGGTCGAAGAGCAGCATTTTGTCCGGTTTCCCGACCGCTTTGGAATCGACGCTTCCGCGGTCATCACCTGGGACCAACGTGAGTGCTCTACGGTCCTATCGTGGTCGCGCTTAGAGTTCGCCGCCTCCGCCTGGCCCGGACGTAGTTTTTCTTCGTGCCCTTCGTCTTCAACCTAGGGTGCATTATGGGAAGGCCGGACAGAATTCTTTCTTGGTGGGATCAGGAAGTCGATCGTAAGGGAAGACAAATCAGGAGTGATGTGCGATCAGCGGCGCATCAAGTCTGGAAAGAAGCCTGCCGTAGGACTCAATCACTTCTTGCAGACCCTGCACCAGCTCCCGAGCTGATGGAAGACTCCGTTGCACAGGTTTCTCGCTACCTGGACCGGATCGGCGCCCCGTCGTCGTCACCGAAAAACGGGCTGCTCTTGTTGGCTTTCTCGCGGTCGCTGCGGCGACTCGCTGCCAAATCGCGTCGCCTTGAACTCGCCGGTGGGGCGGTTGAGCTGTCGAGTCGTATGGTTGACCGTGATTGGGGCCGCCAAGTAGACGCGCGATTGGATTTGGAGAACATCGTTCGAAGACTGAGCGAGAGAAACAGCACCGTCTTGGCTCTCAGGGCGGCTGGCCACAACTGGGAGGAAGTTGCCCAGTTACTCGGGACCTCAGTGGCTGCAGTGCGCAATAGCTTCTGGCGCGAAGTCAGAGAGGTAAGACAGCAGCTCCGAGCCGATAAGAGACGGAGTCGGATTGACCATCGTCTGCCTCGGGAGCAGGAGAGACCCGAACATTCAGAGCAGGCTTGAGGCCGCAAGATTATCAGTTCAATATTAGGCTATGATGCCCAAATCGTCTTCCGGCTCAAACTCCGGCGCTCCATAACTGCCTTCCCTTTTCATCTGTGCTTCGTACTCCGCCTGTTCTTTCTTGGCTTCTCTCACGGTCAGCAGTTCCATATGGCTAGGCGGAAACACAAACGTCTGGACAAAGCTCAGCCGTTCAGGGTTCAACCTCCGTCCAACGATCTCAGCACGGTACCGCTTGCAGAACTCACAAAAATCAGCCGCGTCGATAATCTCTTTCTTGAGTCTCCCGGTCTGTACGATTCGACATTGGAGCCATCCCCGCTCAATCCACTTTTGCACCTGTTCGGCGCGAACATGAAGAGCCTCGGCCAGCGTGTATTTCGTGAACCAATCTTGGCCCATGCGCGCATTTGCACCCAGCCGCCGAAGCATCGAGCGAATCGAGGCCGGAGAGCGGCGGAGCAGGAGGGTCACTTCATGCAGGGGATGAGAGACGATCGCATCGAGCAGCTTCTGTTGCTCCTTGTCGGTCCACTCCCGATACGATCGCTTTTCTCGAATGCCGAACTGGCGCACGAATCTCCAACACGCGTCCCTGGGGTTTCCAGAGACTTCAACCAGTTTCCCGATGAGTGATTTCAAATCGGTTGGGATGCCTTGTCGAGAGTCTACCGAGTGCCTCCTGGCATTCAGGTAGGCTCTGGCAACTTCCCTTGCTGCCCCGGACCAACGGAATACGCGGCGCTTCCTCGACTGATTGCCTTCTTCCACGTTTGCTCAGATCTGGAATCCAGACCCCACAGTCCCTTCTATCTATACATGGCGATGAAATGGAAATGTGTCTCACACATTAGGCGATTTCTTTCAGGGGACGTTGTCTAGATTCCGCTTCCGGCCAGGCCGTTGGAAGGGACTTCTGTTTTTGTCCAAAGGAGGGTTGTGCGATAGGATGACCCGCGGAAGCACGAGCGAAGATTTTGACGGGGATGGGGGAAATGAATGAATCTGGAGAAGGAACTGTTTGATGCGTTTGACCGGGTTGTGCATGAAGACTATCCCAATCCCGAGCGCGTCAATTGTCCTGGACACCCCGCCTTGCAGAAACTGGCGGCCGAATCTCAAGCCGTCCACGACGCCTCCATATTAGTTCACATCAGACAGTGTGCTCCCTGTTTCGATGAACTGAGAGAACTCAGTCGAAGGCAACCGCTGCGGCATCCCTGAAGGGTCGTGCGGCCCAAAGCAACTAGTCCGACGATTGACTCACTTCCGGATGGTCGGCAGCCCTCATCTTTAGACGATTTCGCGGTTGCCGTGATTCGCCCCGGTACATGTACGACTCAGATGGTCCGCACTTCCCCCGGGAGATCGCATGGCCTGGAGCGCTTTGCCCACACGCTGAAAGAGGTTTGTGTAGCCAACCATTTGGTTTCTACCTAGCCATCTGGCGGATGCGCCTTCCATTCTCATCCTCGATCCTGTTCTCACAGGTCAGGAAAGGGGTTTGCCACACATGGCCAATTCAGCCCTGATAGCGGGACAGTTCGATCAGGAGAGCAAAGAAAATGCAGGAAGTCGAAGTTTACTCCGTGATTGGCGCGGAAGGCTTCACGCGCATGGTCGCCGCTTCTATCGACAAGTCCCGCAAGACGACCTTCTGGGGCCCATGTACCCCGGCGACGGATCTCCCAGGTGCCGAGCAGCGCCTCCGAGATTTCCTGATCGGTCGGTTCGGAGGGCCGCAGATCTATATCGAACAAAGAGGCCATCCCCGCCTTCGCGCACGGCATGCTCCGTTTTCCATCGATCAGACTGCCCGCGACCGGTGGATCCGGTTGATGGACAATGCTCTGGGGGAAGCTTCTCTGCCTGGCGAGGCTGAACAAGTCCTTCGGAGATTCTTCAATGAAATGTCTACCTTCATGATCAATCAGACAGAGCTAGGAATCGGCTAGCCCAAACCGGCGCGCCCGGCCGCCCACGGGTTCTTCTACCCAGACGAGGCATGTACCGGACATCACTCGGATCTCGCGGCCGCCGGCATGTCATAATGCGGCGTAATGGCATCAGTTCATCGGGTCCCGACGCAAGGACAATCGGGCTTATCCAGCGGATGCAAGCGATCACAATCCTTTGGATGACAGTGGAAGCTTCGGTATCACTGTCTGCTGCGTGGATGGCGCACAGCCCTGCTCTACTCGCCTTTGGTGGAGATAGTGCGATCGAGCTTCTCTCAGCGGTAACCGTGTTGTGGCGGTTTCGCGCTCCGGCGCAGGAGCGCTCGGAAAAGTCCACGGCACAAATCGCGGCGGCACTATTGTTCGTACTCGCGCCTATGTAGCCGTGGTTTCTCCAATGACGCTCTATCGAGATCGTGAAGTGAAAACTACCCACTTAGGGATTGCTATCTTGATCTGCGCTGCTCTGGTCATGCCTTGGCTTGCCAAGGCAAAACGTAGTCTGTCTGCCATTACGGGCAGTGCCGCACTCCGAGCGGATGCCGCTCAATCCGGTTTGTGCGCTTACCTTTCGGTGATTGCTCTTGTCGGCCTTGGAATCCACCCGATTTGGCACCACAGATGGGCCGACCCGATTGGTGCTCTTGTGATTGTTCCGCTCATCTTATGGGAAGGATGGGAATCCATGCGCGGCAGAGCTTGTGGTTGCTGCTGATAAGGCAAATAAGGAATCTCCCTCGGTTGGAATTCTGAACATTCTAAGAACGGGCGGTCGGCCGCCGCCCGACAAGCTAGAACGATTGTGAGAACCGACTTTCGAGGAACTCACCCAGTTTCGCTGTCGCCCTGAATTGCGGGATGGCATCCAGTTCCTTGAATGCGGAAGTGAACGCATTGGAAAGACTCCAGATCGTGCGCGGCTGGAATTCCTCGTACTTCGGCTCGAAGTAAAGGTCATGCACGGTGCGGGCAAGGTGTTTCGGAGCCTCCAGTTTGCCTTCAACGAACGCCTCGTAGATGACCACCTTAGCAGTGACGTCCGTCAACTCACTTCTTTGCCACGTTTCCACCTGCTTTTGCATGGGCTCGAAATTTCGTTGCATTCGGTCAACGCCAACCGAGATGCAGTCGATGAGGGAAAACGACTTCGAGTGTTTCGCGAGCACGGGCGTGAAGTCCCCCGCAAAGGCCATGTTTGAGCAAACAAACACGCGATAGCCGCAAGTCATCGCCAAACGCATGCTCTTGTCGTGAGAGTTTCGCAAACCGATCGAGAAGCGGCACCCTGCCATCTCGGTTTCGAGGTCGAGAACCCCAAAGGCTTTCATGCCGTCTGGCGAGACCGCGTACTCGTCGTGGACGACACCGATGTGCCGAAAGCCAAGTGTCTCGACCAATGCTTGCACGATCTCGTGATGCGGGACCGGGCGGTGCGTTTCCGTTGCCACTGGTGTTGGCACCAGTGCTAGTTCTTCGCGGCCAATCGTTCGGCCGCCGTAGCCAATGAGCGTACTAGTTTCTGACATACATCTTTCCTCCTTAATTGATTTGAAACAAAAGTTTTGAAGGTGGGAGAAACACGGCGGTGCAAATACCGCCGAACCGCTGGCAAGGGTTGAGCGACTTCAGGAGAGAGGACTTCGTTCACGAATGGCGAGGACCGCGAGGGCGCACGGCATTCGATTGTTCCAGGTCAATTGAATCCGAATAGTGACGCCTGTTCTGGAACGGCTTGCCGCGCGCGCCGCCGCTTGCCCGACAACGATTGCGGTCGCTGTCCGAAGACGACCATTGGCGCGGAATCCAGGGCTCCTTCAACAAGACTCGCAGGGTCCGACCGAGCGTCCATCAGAATCCCGGGCATTTCTAGGGATGACGCTCTGTCATCGTTATGGGAATCCCTCGGAAACAGCTTTTGGTGTTCCGTGTTGAGGGCTCTCCAGACGGCATCGGCGGTTTCGCCAATACCATTCCGTTCGACCAATTCCCGCGCCAACGCGGAGAGCATGTCATCGTCTTCATCGATGCTCTGCAATCCCTCACCGGCGAACTTGCCCTCCATGGTGAGCGCGACCAGCAGCTTCTTACCCATGAGCCGCAGGCACGAGGTTTGCATGGTCGCTTCGTAGCACATAAAGAGGACCCGGACCGGCCACACTTGTCCAATTCGCCACGAGCGCCGGCTGGCCTGGCGCAGGGTATGCAGCGAATAGCCGGATTCGTAGAAGATCATGGTCGGGAAACCGAGCAGGTCCAGACCGGTTTCGACCAGCTTGGGATGGCAGATGACCACCTGCACGCCCTGTTTGACTTGTCTCGCGTACCAGGCTTCGCGCTTTTCTGTACTAACGTTGGAACGCAGGACTGCCGTGCGGATGCCTTCGCGAGCGAGAATCTGCTGGAGCCGTGCGGTGGTGTCGTGCTTTTGCGTGTAAACCGTGAATACCTGGCAGCGCCGCCCCTCCGCCAGTTCTCCCTTGGTCTCTTGGATCAGCCTTCTTTCTTTGGCATAGAGGAAATCCTCGGGAAGGTCTCTGGTTTCGGCAATGACAAACCTGGCTTTGCGCCCCAACTCTGGATCAAACTCGGTCCCGTACAGCGTGCCGAGTCCGAAGGGATGGTCGGGATAGAGCAAGAGCGTGTGCAGCATCTGGCTCAATACCGATCGGTTGCCCTTGTGCTTCTTCAGGGCCTCGCGGATGTCTTCCTCAAGCTCGTGATAGGCGGTGAGCATCGAGTCGTCCATCGGAACGCCCAGCAGCCGTTCCTCATAGGGTGGCAACTCGCTGGATATGTCCTCCAGAAACACGAAGGCGCACAACTGCATGAGAAGTTCGCCAAACAGCAGCGGCGAAGCTCCCGGTCTACGGCGCACCATGCTGGTCGTTTTGGCCTTGGAGCAGGCATTGTCGGCAGGCTCGATCTTGGTGATGGTCTCGAGGACGCCGTAGTCCTGAATGAAGCAACTGCGTCCACTGGTGCCCCACTCGTAGCCATGCTCCTTCATGCGCCTAGCTTCGAGCCGGAAGAGATTGTTGAAGAGATCGTCGGCGTAGCCGCCCAGCAATGTGCCAGTCAGCCCGACGATCCGGTCGGTGCATGAGGCCAAAGTGCCGAGCGCGTTGCCCTGCGCCGTATCGCCGGCCAGTTGGTGGATTTCGTCGCAGATCGCGTAGTCGAACCAGCCCGGCATATAGCGTCCGATGAATTCCACCGGGGCCATGCGGCAGATCTTGCCCGCGTCGGCCTGCCATAAGGGACTGTGCAACGGGTGGCACGACTTGCCTTCCCTGGTTTCGATCATCTCGGCAAGCTTGACCTTCTCGAAGTCGGCGGCAGTCAGGCGGCCTTCATCCACGATCACAGGCTTGCCGGTGTCCGCGTTCACGACGCAACCGCGATACGGACCCGAGCGCGGCATCACATAGGCGTGGCGCCAGAAATACCCGAGCTTCGCCCGTTCCCGTCCGACGATGAACAATGCCGGCCCGGTGCAGAGCGACAACCAGCGTTGGCGCGAACTCGAAAACTGCTTCCGCAGCCGGATGTCGCTGAGGGTGGTATGCAGTCCCTCGCGCACAATTTGGCCATGTTTGAACCGCACCTCGTTGACCCCGTGTGGCGAGTTCTCGTCGCCGCCGTTGCGCAAATCGTCGAGGAAGAAAACCCGTATGCCAGGGATAGTCAGAAATGCTTCGCGCGCCCACTTTTCGACCAAGTGGGGCGGGACGATGGCAAGAGCGGTAAAGGGCTTTCCTTCGCTGTGGACGTGAATCGCTCCCAACGAAATCAACGTCTTGCCAGTCCCGCATTCCGCAACCACCATGGCGGTTCGCGCCCGCCGCCAGCGTTTGGCGGTTCCCATGATGGCGATGGTCTGTGCGGGGAAAGGCGTTCGCAGTAACTCCTGGATACGTGGGGAAACGGGATCTTCGAATTGATGAAGTGCCGGATACTCCTGAAGGATGCGCTCTCCCAGAAGGGCTGCGTGGGCACGCATGTAGTCATAGATCGTGCAAAGTTCGGGCATTGGCAATTCCTCAGCGAGAGAGCGGAAGGATCACTCGAGTGAACCGAAAGTAAGGAGGACTATCCTACGTAGTCCAGACGGGAGGAGGTACACCGCGCTAGGGACGAGGAGACTTTTCCGTTATCTTCATGACTTCCGAGCAGCCCGTGATACGACCGCAGCGCTCCGGCATTGAATTCGCTTCCTGCTACACTTTTCGGGATGCGAAGGACAACACATTGGTCTGGTTCGTTTTTTCTGCCGGTAGTAGCGTCTTGCGTCTTTGGCACAGTGCTCGGTGCTCAGACGAGGCCCGACACAGATTGGCCTTACTACGGAGGCGACGCGGGCGGGATGCGGTACTCGCGGCTGACTCAGGTCAATCCGGAGAATGTGTCGAAGCTCAAAGTGGCCTGGGTCTTCCATACGGGCGATGTTTCGGACGGCAAGCACGGGAAACAGAGAAGCGGATTTGAAACTACGCCGATCCTTGTCGATGGCATTCTGGTTCTCACCACGGGCTTCAATCGAGTGATCGCGGTCAATCCTCGAACCGGCAGGCTGCAGTGGGCATACGACCCAAAGATCGATCCAACGTGGGACTACGGCGATGCTCTGGTGAACCGTGGAGTGGCAACGTGGCTCGATCCGGCTCGCAACGCGAAACCTACTCTCCAATGTCGGCGCCGCATTTACGAAGCAACGCTGGACGCCAGGCTGATCGCTCTAGATAGTGCCACAGGCGTTCCCTGCGCCGATTTTGGCGACAAGGGTGAAGTGTCGCTCCGGGATGTGTCCCGCTACCGGGCCGGGCAATACCACATGACATCGCCTCCCGCGGTCGTCGACGATCTGGTTGTTGTGGGCTCCGCGATAAATGATAACAATCGCGTGGATATGCCTAGCGGAGTGGTCAGGGCTTTCGATGCGCGGACAGGGGTTTTGCGTTGGAGCTGGGACCCAATCGCTAAAAACACCCAAAGTGCGACCGGTAGCAACGGCACAGCACAGACCTGGCAGACTGGAGCCGGTAATGCCTGGTCGATCATGGCTGTGGACCATGAACGCGATCTAGTCTTTATTCCTACGGGAAGTGCCAGCCCAGACTATTACGGCGGACTACGACCTGGCGACGACAAGTGGGCTGATTCGGTAGTTGCTCTGCGCGGAAAGACCGGGGAGATTGTCTGGGGATTCCAACTGGTGCATCATGATCTCTGGGACTATGACTCCGCGTCACCGCCTTTGCTGGCGACCCTGCTGCGCGCCGGTAAGCAGGTTCCGGTTGTAATCCAAGGAAATAAGACTGGTCTTCTATATGTCCTGAATCGCGAGACCGGCATTCCGGTGTTTCCGGTTGAGGAACGGCCAGTACCGCAGAGCGACGTTCCGGGCGAAGTGACATCGCCGACGCAGCCTTTCCCCCTGGCACCACCTCCACTCGTCCCGCAGAAGCTCTCTGCAGATGCCGTCTTCGGCGAGAATCCCGTTGACCATGACACGTGCCAACAGTGGGTTCGATCATTTCGCAATGAAGGCATCTTTACGCCGCCCAGCCTGCAAGGCACGTTGGTGGTCCCTGGAAACATCGGGGGCATGACCTGGAGTGGCTATGCGTTTGATCCGGAGCGCGACCTGCTTGTTGTCCCCACAAACAACATTGCGGGCGTGGCAAAACTCATCCCCAGCGAAAAGTTAGAAGAGGCTGCGCAGAGCGGCGAAGACGGCGACTACGCTCGACAGACAGGATCTCCGTATGCAATGTACCGACGCTTTTTGCAAGCTGCATCGGACCTTCCATGCATTCCGCCACCCTGGGGGATGTTGAGCGCCGTAGATATGAATCAGGGAACAATTAAATGGCAAGTCCCACTTGGGTCCATGGAATATTTCGGTGGAGGACATGAGGCGGTACCGTTAGGATCGATCGGATTCGGGGGCCCCATCGTAACCGCCAGCGGTCTGGTGTTTATCGGAAACACGTTCGATCCCTACATTCGCGCCTTCGATATCCAAACTGGAAAAGAGCTTTGGAAGGCGCAACTACCTGCAAGCGGCAACGCTACGCCGATGGCCTACAGCGTGAGTGGCAAGCAATACATTGTCATTGCTGCCGGTGGCCACCCTAAGATCACGGAAGAGGCCCTAAACGACGCGCTGGTGGCCTTTGCACTGCCGTAGCTGCAAAACCCGAACCACGACTCCCGATTAGTCGGCAAACATTCCCGTACAAGATTAGGGAAGAGTTGCCCGTCAGCCAGTAGGAGACCACATCAAGAAGAATTAGTGCGGTCGCGCTCGTTTGGCCGGGCACTGATGGGGCTGGTTTGCCTTAGCGCAATCCTTCCACCAAATACAGTTGGCTCAGCCCGTTAAAGTAGGAGTAGGCATAGTACTGGCCGTCGGGAGAGAACAGCGCATCGATCAAGAGGACCTCTGCAGGATCGGATGGCCCGATTTTCTTCAACAACTCGCGGCGGCCGCTGGCCAGATCCGCGCGCATCACATCCACGGCGTAGCCATAGAGCAACCCAACCAGAGCCGTGCGTCCGTCCGGCGACACAGAAAAGATTGCCTCGCCGGGATGGATGCCGGGGACCGAGCGTGGCGGGCCGTGACCATCCACGGGATACAGCGCTACAGAATCTGAGACGCCAAATACGAATTTGCCGTCGGGGGTGGGGACAAATCCGCTCACTTCCTCCGGAGAAATCGGACGCGCTGCGCCCGAGTCAATGGCTTGCACATAGATACGCGATTTGTGGCCAGGCTCCGTGCCGGTAAATACAACGTTCTTGCCATCCGGAAGGAAGCGGGCGCGGCTCCGGTCAATCAAATCATGCGTGATCTGCTTTGTCTCCCCGGTGCCAAGGGGAATCAGAAAAAGCTGGCGTGGAATGTGCAAGGTGAGAGATGACAGCACCCATTTCATGTCGGGTGAGAAATCGTAGCCAATGCCATCGCCTACCCGCACGGGCGCCGCGCCATCGCTTGCGCGCACATAAACGTCGTAATCGGGCCCGCTACCAGCCCCCTCGTCATCTAACAGCAGTCGGCCGCCTGGTGAAATCGACAAGACTTCACTCCAATTTTGAATGCTCACATCGTGTTCCTGATCCTGACCAAGTCCGCGCACGTAGGTGAGAACTTTATTGGTGCTTTGCCCAAGAAGAACGCGCCCATCACGGGCAACATCAAAGAGGGTTGGAGTACCCGGAATTCGGTCGACCACGCGCGTATGGCCCGAGAGATCGGCGGCCCGGAGCTGAAACTCGATCCCGACCACCGCACCGGTGAACCAGACTTCCTTGCCTGAGGGAGCCCAATTCATGCCTTCGATGGCCGACTGCCGTGGGGATAGGGTGCGCTTGCGACCAGAAGAGTCCACCATCGCCACATATCCCGCATCATCTCCGAGCGTGGGATGCTCGGCGAACGCTACCCAGTCCCCCTTCGGCGAAACGCGCACGTTGTTTACATAGCCAGCGCTGGCTCATACAGAGCGTGGCCAATAGGGTACTCAATGCGAAAGTGTCCCTCCACGTAGCGAGCGACCGCGATCTGGTTGTCCGGGCCCCAGTCGGCATCCGCGACGTCGTTCATCATAGGCCGGAGAGCAGC